>Ga0326597_10012556_pt1 | contig 11172 bp, 8 predicted proteins | sample RVTome_12_FD_203789 | JGI IMG/M metagenome (GOLD analysis project Ga0326597, IMG submission 203789) | Soil microbial communities from uranium-contaminated site in the Upper Colorado River Basin, Wyoming, United States - RVT100D185 | ecosystem: Environmental > Terrestrial > Soil > Contaminated >... | reverse complement strand
TCGACAGTTCCAATCTCACGGGTATGGAGATGGCCGACCGGATTCGAGGTCACCTGGGGAGGATTCTGCACCGGGCCGCCAAGCCGGGACCGTACGTGTACGTCCTTCATCACGAACGTATCGAACTCCGCTGGCGCCCCGAGAAGATGCCGTGATGCTTCGCCCTGTTTCGAAGAGGGTCCGGGTTGGGCCGGACGGGCGGTCAGCTCCGACCAGAACGAGTCGTCATGACTTATCAGCGCCCCCGCACTTGTTCCAGAGATATGCCGTTTGCTGGAATAGCGGCCTGGCGCGGTCTTTGTTCCATGCCACTGGATCGAGCTGGGCGGTGATCGCGTGAAACCGGACGAGGCGGCGTTCGAAACGCACATCGCCGGATGGCTCACCGACCACGCTGGGTATACCGGTTGGAAGCTCGGTACCCAGTCCAGCGACTTCGACGCGGGCCTGGGGCTCGACACGGTGGAGCTGTTCGCCTTCATCGAGGCCACCCAGCCGGACGAATGGGCGAAGGTGTTGACAACCCACTCCGGCATTCCGGACGCCGCCCGGGCAGGGTTCGTCGACCGGCTCACCAAGGAGCTCGACGTTCGGGGGACGGTGGACGTGTTGCGTCACGGTCTGGTGTATGCGGGGTACGAGAAGGCGGAGTTCTCCCTGGCCTACTTCCGTCCCGCTTCGGGGCTCAACCCGCTTCTCGCCGAGCGGTACGCCGCCAACCGTTTGACCGTCACCCGCCAGCTGCCGTACCAACCGGGCTCGAACAAGACGGTCGACCTGGCGCTGATCGTCAACGGGATCCCGGTGGCCACTGCCGAGGTGAAGAATCATCTCACCGGCCAGACGGTCGATGATGCCAAAGCCCAGTACCGCACCGACCGCGACCCGAAGAACGTGGCGTTGCGGCGGGCGCTGGTGCATTTCGCCGTCGACACCGAGCAGGTGTTCATGACCACCCGCCTTGCCGGGGAGCGGACGGCCTTCCTCCCCTTCAACCGCGGTGACGGGCTGGCGGCGGGCAACCCGCCAAACCCGGCCGGGCATCGGAGCGCCTACCTGTGGGAGTCGGTGTGGCACAAGGACGCCTGGCTGGACATTCTCGCCCGGTTCATCCACGTCGAACCTGCCCCCAAGGGCTCGAAGGCACCTGGCACGATGATCTTCCCCCGGTTCCACCAGTGGGACGCGGTACGACGATTGGAAGAGGCGGCGCGGACGGAGGGTGCGGGCCACTCCTATCTGGTGCAGCACTCGGCCGGGTCGGGCAAGTCGAACACGATCGCCTGGCTGGCCCACCGGTTGTCGAGCCTGCATGCCGGGGACACCAAGATCTTCGACAAGGTCGTTGTGATCACCGACCGGGTGGTGCTGGACCGTCAGCTTCAGGACACGATTTACCAGTTCGAACACGCCCACGGGGTGGTACAGAAGATCGATCTTGACTCGACCCAGTTGGCCGAGGCCCTGGCCGGCGAACAGGCCCGTATCGTCATCACCACCCTCCAGAAGTTCCCGTTCGTCCTCGACAAGGTGGGTGACCTCCCGTCGCGGCGCTATGCCGTGATCATCGACGAGGCCCATTCGAGCGAGACCGGCGAAGCCGCCAAGGACTTGAAGAAGGTGCTTGGCGCTGCCTCCTCTCCGCAAGCCGAGCTGGCGCAGGCGGAGGCCGCCGAGGCCGGGCTGACGGTGGAGCTGGGCGACGCGGCGGAGGAAGCGCTGTTGGCCGAAGTCACCGCCCGCGGCCAGCAACCCAACCTGAGCTTCTTCGCGTTCACCGCCACCCCGAAGGGACGCACCCTGGAGATTTTCGGGCGGTTGAACCCTGACACGGGCAAGCACGAACCATCCCATCTGTATTCGATGCGCCAGGCCATCGAAGAGGGCTTCATCCACGACGTCCTGGCCAACTACATCACCTACAAGACCTACTGGCGGATCGAAAAGGCGGTGGAAGACGACCCCGAATACGAGACCGCCAAGGCGAAGGCGGCGATCGCCCGGTTTATCGCACTCCACGATCACGTCCTGGCCCAGAAGGCCGAAGTGATCATCGAGCACTACCGCCAGCACGTCCGGACTCGGATGCGGGGCAGGGCCAAGGCGATGGTCGTCACCTCCTCGCGGCTCCACGCCTTCCGTTACTGGCAGGCGCTGCGGGGCTACTGCAACGAACACGGCTATGACATCGGGGTGTTGGTCGCCTTCTCCGATTCGCTCACCGTCGACGGCGAGAAAGTCACCGAATCCAACCTCAACGGCTTTCCCGAAACCCAGACCACCCGCCGCTTCGACGAAGACGACAACCACATCCTCGTGGTGGCCGAGAAGTATCAGACCGGATTCGACCAGCCCAAGCTGTACGCCATGTACGTCGACAAGGTCCTCACCGGGCTCGCCGCCGTACAGACGTTGTCCCGGCTCAACCGGACCCACCCCGACAAGACCGGGACCTTCATACTCGACTTCCGCAACGAGGCCGAAGACATCCGCACCTCCTTCGCCCCCTGGTACGTCCAGACGGTGGCGCCCCCCACCGACCCCCACCTGCTGTACGACACCCATACTGAGCTGGGCGGTTACGGCATCCTTCACCCCGAGGAAGTCGAGACGGTGGTGCGGCTGCTCTTGGTCGACGCCGCCGCCAACCATGCCCGCATCCACGGTGCGTTGTCGCCGGCCATCGACCGGTTCCGGCATGATCTCGAGTCAGACGAGCAGGAGGCCTTCCGAGATGCCCTCCAGCGGTTCATCCGCATCTACTCCTTCCTGTCCCAGGTGGTGTCGTTCGGTGACACCAAATTGGAGCGTGACTACCTGTTCGCACGGGCGCTCGCCCCGTTCATCCGCGCCGACGCCGAACCCGGGGTCGACCTGGGCACCCAAGTCGACCTCACCCACCTGGCGTTGGATAAGACCTCCGAAGGCTCGGCGTCACTCGACCCCGACGTCGAAGGCGAAGTCGTGACCATTTTCAGCGGGGCCGGCAAGATCTACACCCCGGACGAGGCACCCCTGTCCGAGATCATCGCCCAAATGAACGAACGCTTCGGCACCCGTTTCACCGATGCCCAGGCCGTGCACACGAGAACGATCGTCGACGTGCTGGTCGCAGACGAAGACGTCCAAGGCGTCGCCTGGGCGAACGACGAAAAGGCCTTCGGCGAGGTGTACAGCGACTTCTTCCAGGGCGCCATGCTCGACATGGCCAAAGCCCACGAGGACTTCACCTACAAATTGCTCGACGACCCCGAACTGTTCGCCAAGCTGATCGGTGCGACCCTCCCCGGTGCCTACGCCGCCGCCAGAGTCGCCAGTCAACAGTGGATCCCGATTGGTGACCTGCTCGCCGCCGGAGAGACCGCCACGATCGAGTACAAGTCGACACTCCGCACCCACGCCGATAACGGTGAGGTATTCAAACCTCTCGAAACCGCCTCGCTCAAGACGATCGCCGCATTCCTCAACTCGCCGGCCGGCGGGACCCTCCTAATCGGTGTGGCCGACAACGCCACCGTGGTGGGCCTCGACTCCGACTACGCCAGTCTCGCCAAAGAGGGCAAGGACAATGCCGACCTGTTCCAACTCCACCTGACCCAGATCGTCCAAACGTCGATGGGCGACGCTGCCACCGCCAACGTGTCCACCCAGATCCACACGATCGATGGCAACAGTCTGTGCCGGGTCCACGTCAAGCCGTCCGCCTTCCCTGTCGAGGCCGAAGTGACGTTGCTCAAGGACGGCCAGCACTGGAAGAAGACAGCCTTCTACATCCGTCTCAACAACAAGACCCACGAGATCACCGATGCAGACGAGAAACAGAAGTACATCGCCCAACGGTGGGGGAGCCCGTGATCACCCGAATGCGTCATTCGCTTTGTGTAGCTTGTCGAGTAGCGGTTCAGACCGCCGAGAAGGGCTGACGATGGGCACCAAGGAGACAACCGTCGATCATCGACTGCTGGGCAAGGGCATATACGACCTTGTCGAGGCCGCTCGACTCGTCAGGCGCGATCCAGAGACAGTGGCCCGGTGGACCCGGGGGAAGCAGCCGATCTACCCGATCCCCGCCATCCGGTTCCTTTCATTCCTCGATGTGGTCAGCCTGCTCGTCATTTCTGAGTTGGTTGATCGAGCCGTACCCCGGCGAGAGATCAGAATAGGAGCGCAATACCTCGTCGAGCGTCTCGGGACCGAATACCCGTTCGCGCACGAGGAACTCGCCACTGCGGGAGCGGCCTTCTTCGGAAAGGTCGGCGACTGGGTCGATGTCGGCAAAGGCGGACAAGGGGCGTTCGAGCCCGTAGTGCGCGACCTTCTCCGACCGATCGAGTACGGGGCCGATCGCCTTGCCGCCATCTGGCGCCCCCGATCGGGCATATGGGTCAACCCTGCAGTCCAGGCTGGAGCACCATGCATTGACGGTACGCGGGTACCGACGCGCGTGATCGCTGACCTGGCGGAAGCGGACGAGGACCCTGAAGACATTGCAGAGGACCTCCACCTCGAAGTCTCTGCAGTAGAAGCCGCACTGGAGTACGAACGCGCAGCGTGAGGAGATTCAGACGGCTCGACGAAGACCCCCGCGGATTCGGCTGCTCTTCGATGAGCTGCTCCCATCGGTTATGCCCGAAGCGCTTCGAGTCCTCGGTTACAACGCCAGCTGGGTAGGCAACGACGCCGACGGCGCTCCGATCACCGGCTCCTCCGACGAGGATGTTCTGGGACATGCCAAGAGGACCGGCCAGGTCGTAGTGACGTCCAATCACGACATGATCTTGCTGTGCGCGGAACAAGAGGAATCGGTCGTATGGCTCGATCCCCGCGGGCGCCAGTTCAAGAGAGACGAACAGGTTGTGCTGGTGTTCAGGACGGCCGCCGACTGGGAGTCACTCCTAGCCGCGGCGACAGAACCCGTCTGCCTTCGTGCCCTTCGAACCAAGACTGAGATCCTGACCCTCGACCGCGCCGCACACCTCGTCCAACAACGCATGCGCGTCATTGCGGCTCGCAAGCGCCGCCAGGCCAAAGCGAAGCCGCTCGGACCGCATTCCGAGCCCGACTGAATGAAGACGTCCAAGGCGTCGCATAGGCGAACGACTGATGATTACGCCGAGCTTCGCTGCCGGCCTCCGCCCACGCCGCCGCGTACCGTTTCGTCCGACGAGCGCTGGCGTGATCGTTTGTCGGCGTGTCTCGAGCTTCGGTTCCACAGCTACCTCTTGGTGCCTGCTGCCCCTTCAGAAGACGTCTGCCGAATCTCGTTGGTTCTGTATCGAACCTAAAGATTCTGGTTAGTATTGGTACATGACTGATATCGGGGCCTCGCTTGGACCGCGTGAGTTGGCTGACTGGCTCCTGGCTCGTGGTCGACACTGGGTGACCACGACCGAGGCCGCTGAGCTACTGGGCATCCCGGCGCACCACGTAGCACCATCGTTGGCTCAGTCGCGGAGGCGCGGACACCTGTTCAGCCCAACCAAGGGTTTGTACGTTGCCATCCCGCCCGAATTCCGCTCCTGGGGTGCCGTCCCGGCGGCTCACTTCGTGGATCCGATGATGCGCCATCTCGGTCACGACTACTACGTCTGCTTGCTATCGGCGGCCGAGATCCACGGGTTCGCCCATCAGCATCCTCAAGTATTTCAGGTGATGACGCCAGCTCGGCTTCGTGATCGGGCCTTCGGACGGGTCCGCATCGAATTCATCACCTCCATGCATACATCGGATCGTCCCGCCGATGTCGTCAACACCCCAACCGGCACGATCCGTGTATCGACCCCGGAAGCCACAGTGCTCGATCTCGTCTCCTTCCCAAATGCGAGCGGAGCCTTGTTCAACGTGGCAACCATCATCGGAGACATGCTGATCGAGGACGCTCTCGACATCAGTCGACTCGCCGAGATCGCTGCTAGCTATCCGGTCTCCGTCGTTCAGCGAACCGGATGGGTCCTCGACTACATGGCCGAGCAAGTCGACGTGGAAGTCGACACCGAACCGCTGCTGTCCCTCGCCTCCGCACGGGCCACGCCCACTCCGCTCGACCCCGGCCACGGACGATCCGGGACTCTCGATCGACGTTGGAACGTAATCGTCGCCGAGCACCCGGACGAGGAGTCGTCGTGATTCCCCGAGCAGCAATCACCGAATGGGGTCGCACTGTGCCGTGGCCGACGGTGTCGCAGATCGAGCAGGATCTGCTGCTGTCTCGGCTCATTGTCGAGATAGCCAACGACGACTACCTCGGCGCAGAGCTGGTGTTCCGAGGGGGCACCTGCTTGCACAAGCTCCATGCGCCTGAGCCGCTGCGATACAGCGAGGACCTGGACTACGTCCGCAGCACGAGCGGCGGGATCGGAGCGCTCACCCGGGCCGTCACCCAGATCGGGACGCGGCTCGGCATGGAGGTCCGGACGAGAATTGCCCAGCACCCGAAGATGTTCCTGCGTGCGCATTATGAAACCGGGGCCGGTCCAATGAGGATCAAGATCGAGGTCAACACCTTCGAGCGCTCCCCGGCTCACCTACCCATCAAGATCCCGTTCCACGTTGACTCGTCCTGGTTCACCGGCAGCGCCGAGGTGCTCACCTTCACCCTCGACGAGGTCGTTGCCACGAAGATCCGAGCCCTCTTCCAGCGATCGAAGGGGCGCGACCTGTTCGATCTCTGGCTGGCCCTGACCCAACTCGGCGTGCCGGCGTCGTCCATCGTCGAGGCCTTCGCCCCCTACCGGCCCGACGGGTACACCGGACCTCGTGCCGAGCTGAACTTGCGCGAGAAGGTGAGCCGACCGGCCTTCCGCGACGACATCCGCCCGCTGGTGACAGCTTGGCCCGAGGGCTATGACACCGACGCCGCGGCCGAACTCGTGATCGGGGACGTTCTCGCGCTGATCGAGTAGCCGAGCACCCTGGATTTCTAACGATCTACCGGACGGCTCGCCACGAGGGGTGATCCACAGGTACCAGACACCATGCCGCCGACAGCCCTGGTAGTGGGTACGGTCTGGTTCGACCCAGTTTCATTCCACCCAAGCCGACCCGCGAATCGCGGGAGCTGACGGCGTCCGCCAGCCGCCGGTCCGTGATGTCTTCGGCATCCTCGTGGTCGAGTAGGGCGCCTTTCATCTTCACGATTAGGCCCTTGCTCAAGCTGTCGGACGTTGAGTATACTTCACGATTTCCCTGTACCTCACGCAAACGTGAGGTACACTCGTCGTGTGAGGTATGAGTGGCTGTTGTTTCGTTAGACCTGAGCCGCCGGGTCGAAGCGGCGCTCCGAGCCGTGATTCCGGACTCGGTCGATCTCGAGCTTCGGACTGGTCCTAATCCCCGCGCCCGAGACTTCGAGGCAAGAATCCTGGGACGAGTGCTGCGAGTCGAGTGGTTGAGTCACGCCTGGCTCAGTGCCGTCGAGAGAATCCTCGCACGGCCAGACCCTGCCGACATCATCGTCGGGCAGCGAGTCTCACCGGCGTCCCGGAAGGCACTCGCTCAGGCGGGAATCGGATGGGTGGAAACGTCGGGCGATGCTGAGATCGCAACCGACTTCCTCGTCGTCTCGAGGACCGGAAAGCCGCGGCTGACAAGAGAGGTGAACGGCGGGTGGACTCCCGCCGTCGTCGGCGTAGCGGAGGCCGTCCTGGCCGGCGTCAAGCCGACCGTTTCAGCAACCCACGAAGCCACAGGGCTCTCGGTCGGGGCGTGCACGAAGGCTCTGCGCGTTCTCACGGACATGCATCACCTGGAGGCCGGGGCGAGGAGGGGACCGCAGTCAGGGCGCGAGATGACCAACCGGGATTCCCTGCTGGATGCATACGTGGCTGCCGCCCACGGCATGGAGCCGTCAGGTTCGTTGTCCGTTGGGGTGAGCTGGCGCGATCCAGTCGAAGGGTTGGTCGAGCTCGGATCCCGCTGGGATGAGGCAGGCGTTTCATGGGTGGCCACCGGCCTGGTCGCTGCCGCGGTGGTTGCGCCGCTTGTGACCTCCATCGGGACCGCGGATGTCTATGTGGTCGGATCAACGATGGCGGAACTGGATGCGGCGGCGGCGGCAGTAGGACTACGTCCGATCGAAGGCGGACGCCTCGTCCTGTCACCCCTCCCCACCCAGACGACCCTCGCGCTGTCCACCGTCGTCGAGGACGTGAGAGTCGCGCCGTGGCCGCGGCTGGTCGCAGACCTTCGCCGCTCGGGAGTGCGTGGCGAGGAGGCAGCCGAACAAGTCAAGGGTTCGCGTGGTCGAGATGCAGCGGGTTGATTACCGTCGCCAGATGGCGGACCAGGCTGACGCGCCGGCGGGAGTCCTGTGGCCATCACCATTCATCAACTGCGGCGCGGGTGCTTCGGACTACTCCTCTTTGGTCTGGGCGTTGGCCCAGAACTCTCGGAGGGTGATCATCGCCTGGTCGACGGTGACTTCGGCGAGTCCGAGTTCGTCGGCGAAGGCGGGATAGTCCTCGTTCCAGAAGAGGGGTGGATCGGGCAGTTCGTCCGGCACCGGGTGAGTGGCCCGTACCGAGAAGACGTGTTGGGCCGCACGCATAGCTCTTTCTGGGTCGAGTCCTCCATGGATGAAGGCGACCATGTCGGCCAGGTCCTTGACTCTGGTGTTGTCTCGATCGCCCCATGGTCGAGTCATGGCGTGGATCTTCTCGGCGAACTGTTGGGCGATGTCGGTCGCTTCGACTTCGAAGTCTTCGAATCCGGCGAAGGACAGCAAAGAAGTCAGAGGCAGCATCTCGGTGCCGGTGAGCTCATCGGTCCTGGCTACCACGTCGACTCGAACCGTGGCGAAGTTCCTACCCGCCAGGTCGGCTGAAATACTGAAGCGCCACCCTGGTCGGCCTGCTTGGTCAGGCTCGAGAGCGGTTGGTTCCGACACGTCGAACAGGAAGCCGTCACCCGCCGGGTCGGTCGCAACGGCAGCGATGAGGCGCTCATGGGCTTCGGCTGCACCCTCTGTGTCGGCGCGAAGGTTGAGGTCGAGGTCCTTGGTCATTCGGGCCCTATCGCCGATGCGTAGCTCGACCGCCATGCCGCCCTTGACCACCCACATGCCCGGCTGGCTCGTGGTCAGGCGGTGCAGGATTCGTTCGAACACGACCCGACGGCGTAGGCGATTGAGGTCCGTGCTCGTCTCGCGCGCCTGATTGAGCAGCCGTTGCTCGAGGGCCTGACGAAAGGCGCCGACCGACTCATAGGTCATGCCACACCTGCTTGGCGGAGAGCTCGATCCATTCGAAGCGCCTCCCGGTGTCCTCGGCGTTCAGCTTCCCGTCTCAGCTGTTGCGGGGCAGTTTGAGGAGCCGGCTTGGAGACGTTCTTCACCACCTCGGTGAGCTGTTCCAGGCTGAGATCGCCGGCTGCTGCATCGATGGCGGTCCGGAATGGGTTTGTGATCCGATACCCCTCGCGATCCCACACGTCTCCTTCAGCCAGCTCGTCATGGTGGAGGACGACACCCTTTGCTTTGGCCCGGAAGCCTGGCGGAACCGTGAGGTGCACCCGGCTCGGGTTCACGTCAGCGAGGTCGTGGATCGAAATGGCGGTGTCGTGGGAGACCACCCCGAGCTCGCGGCTCCAGAGTGTCCACCTGACGAGGTCGTCATGGTCACCCACCGGCCACTCAGGGAGCCGATAGATACCCCGGGCGACGCGCTGCCAGTTGCCCTTCTTAGTGTGATAGCTCTGGGCCGGGTAGGAGTATCCGAGGTCCAGGGCTTGCGCGGCTGAAAAGTAGCCGCTCTGGATGGCTGCCAGACGACGGAGCTTGTGCTGGAGATCACGGCGGCCAGTCGACATCCCGGGGGGCTCTTGTTGAAGGTTGGTGCGTCATTCTTGCACAGACCTTCAGTTTATTTGAAGGATTTTGCGAAAGCGTCAGAATCGAGCCCCATTCAGACCGCCTGCCGGGTGGCGGCCTCAGCCGCCACCGAGCATACTGCCGGCGCCGTGGTCGAGCCTGGACTTCTAACGGATCTTCTAACGGACGGGCCGTAACGAGGGGTTATCCACAGGCACCAGTCATCACGCCAATTCCGCGAAAGCCCAGGTAGCGGGCACTATTGAGCATCAACGAGAACCAACCAGAACACCCGGAGAGGAACTCCTAACCCGAAGGTCGCGGGTTCAAATCCCGCCCCCGCTACGACCAGAAAACCCAGGCATCGCCTGGGTTTTCGCCTTTCTTATAGGGAAGCCGGGGAGCGGCGTAGAGGCCTTCTGATGCCAGACTGATGCCCAGCGGTCGGTATTCGTGGCACTCGGGATGAGGTGCGTCCCTATATGCGGCTTTCGATCGTGGATCTGGCCCACCCTCCGTGTAGATCGAGGCTGCTCTCGCGGTTCTCCGATGGGGACCCTAGCTCGACCAACTACGGGAGAGGTGGCTGATTCCTTCAGCTGTCACACACGGATGCCACACTGGGCTTCCCGGATTGAGGGTGACGATCAGGCTGGAGACGGGCAGGTCGACGCCGAAGGCCTGGTGGTGATCCAGGAGCGGACGATCGAACGGCTCGCGTCCTAGCTGCGCGACCAGCCCCGGCCGCGTTCTCTGCTGGTCGAAGTGCAACCCCGCGGCAGCGGGCCCCCGTTCGTGTGCGTGCACCCCGTCGGCGGGGCGGTCTTCTGCTACCTGGGGCTGGCCGACGAGCTGGGCGAGGAACGCCCGTTCTACGCGCTCGAGGCGGTCGGCCTGCGCGACGGCGAGGAACCCCACAGCCGGATCGAGGACATGGCGGGCTCCTACCTCGCGGCGCTGCGGGAAGTGCAGCCCGCCGGACCATACTTGCTGGGGGGCTGGTCGATGGGTGGGATGGTCGCCTTCGAGATGGCCCGCCAGCTCGAGGCCGAGGGTCAGCACGTAGCGCTGTTGGCCGTGCTGGACGCGCACCCGCTGCCGCCCGCGGCAGGCAACGGACCAGTGGATCAGGTGGCGCTGCTGCGCAGCTTCGCGCAGGACCTCGGGCTGTCCCTGGACGAGCTGACCGTGCCGGTCGCGGAGCTCTGGCAGCTCGGCCCGGACGAACAGCTGGCCTGTGTGCTGGAGCAGGCGCGCGCGGCGGACCTCGTGCCGTCGGGTGTGGACGTGCCGGCGTTGCGGTGCCAGTTACGGGTCTTCACGCACAACCTGCGGGCGATGAGGGACTACACGCCGCGCCCCTACTC
>Ga0326597_10012555_pt1 | contig 11172 bp, 6 predicted proteins | sample RVTome_12_FD_203789 | JGI IMG/M metagenome (GOLD analysis project Ga0326597, IMG submission 203789) | Soil microbial communities from uranium-contaminated site in the Upper Colorado River Basin, Wyoming, United States - RVT100D185 | ecosystem: Environmental > Terrestrial > Soil > Contaminated >... | reverse complement strand
CGCCTCCGGATTCCGCGCGCTGACGTCGACGCCCGCGCCGAGCAGCGGACAGCCGTCTCCGTGGTCGAGCACCTCGCGCCGCGCCAGCTCCAGCCTCTCGATGCTCGCATGCCAGGCGCCCTGCGCGCGCTCCCGCTCGCGGATGTCGTGCATCGCTCCGACCACGCCGACGGGTGTGCCGTCCTGGTCCCGGAGGAGGAAGTTGCTCGTCAGCGCCAGGAACGGGACTCCGTCGCGGCGGACGTGCCAGATCTCGCCCGAGTACTCGCCGGTCCGCTCGATCTCCTTGAGCACCGAGCGGACCGCTGGCATCTGGTCGGCCGAGTGGAACGTCGACAGCGGCTTCCCCAGAACCTCCTCGAGCTCGTACTGGTGCCTCTGCGCGAACGCCCGGGTGGCACACTGCAGCGAGCCCTCCATGTCGATCACCGCGATCGCCTCCGCGCTCAGGTCCAAGATGGCCGTCGTGAGCTGCGATCGGCGCTTCGCCTCCTGGCATGCCGTCGCGGCCCACTCGAGCTCGGTGACGCGAGCGCGAAGGGCGGCGAGCTCGCCCTCGAGCGCGCCGGTGAGCTGCTCGGCTCCGTTCATGGGGCGCGGCCGCGATCCGGGGCGCCGTCGAGGGTGGCCCCCTCGCAGCCGGTGTTGCGTTCCATCTGCTGGTCCTCGTTCCAGCGCCGCCGCGAGGTGCGCCGGCGATCGACCTCGACCGGGTCCAGGGCGGCCGGCGTCGTCGCGCTCCGCCCGCCAGCCTCCTTCGGCGCCGTCCGCGAGCACGACGGGCTCCGCGAAGGCCACGACGGCGGCTGCCGGCGTGAGCCCCTCCAGGATCTCTTCCCGATAGACCCCGCTTCGAGGGGTCCCCGAGTCAGGGCCGGAAGATACCCCCCAGGGGACCACGCCGACACCGGGATCCGGCGGAATGCAGGGACCCGGGATGTGGCGCTTCTGGAGCGGCGCCGGGAGTCGGGCTCCCGGGCCGCCCCCGCGGGGGGGGGGCGGGCGTTCAGTACTCGAGGCCGCTCCTGCGCAGGTGGATCGCCGGGTCGCCCGGGTGGAGCTGCTCGCCGGAGGTGACGCGGCCGAAGACGACGACGTGGTCGCCGCAGGGGTGCTCGCCGGCGAGCTCGCAGTCGAGCCAGGCGAGCGCGGCGCAGAGGATCGGCGCGCCCGAGGGGGCGGGGCGCGTCGCGATCCTGTCGAAAGGCGACTCGCCCGCGGGGTGCTTCTTGAAGAAGGCGCCCATGACGCCCTGGCTCCCGGCGTCGAGGATCGAGAGCGCGAAGCCTCCCGCCGCGCGCACGGCCGCGAGCTGCTCGCGGCCCTTGCCGAGCGCGACGCACACCGTCGGCGGGTCGAAGCCGGTCTGCATCACGAACGACGCAACCAGGCCGATGGGCCGGCCGGAGCCCACGGCGGTCAGGAGGTACAGGCCGGTCGGAACGCGGCCGAGGGCCTGAGCGAGGGGAGAGACGTCGGCGTCGGGCATGGCTGGCTGGGTGACAGTAATTAAATGGGTGCGCTGTGCTGGATCCCTCTTCCAGGGGCCCGGATAATGGCGATTCGGGCGAGAAAACGCACTCCCCGACCGATCCCGAGATGTCCTCGCAACGCCTCTCCTTCCGCTGGCCCGAGGTGCGCGCCGGAGGCCCCGGCGACGGCTTGGCGCCGCTCGCCGAACGCCTCGGCGAGGCGGCGCACGACCGCGCGGCCACGGCGGAGGCGCTCGTCTACGAAGCGGCTGGCTTCCTGCGCGAGGCGCTCGAGCAGGAACCCGGGCGACTCGCCGAGCGCGAGGTCGGGCCGCGGCTCGAGCGGGACCTGGCGCCCTGGATCGCGGCCCACGGCTGGCGCGGTCCGTGCGCGCTCTTCGTCGACTCGCTGCGCGCGGCGCTGCACGCGGCGCCGGAAAGCGGAACGCGCGCGGCGCTCGGTCGCGAGCTGGAGGCCTGGGTGCCCGGCGGCGGGCGACTGGCCGACCGTCGCGCCGTCGCGCCGGCCGCGATCGCGACCCTCGCGCGCGGCGAAACGGTGCTGGTGCACGGCTACTCGGAGACCGTGGCCCTCGCGCTCGAGGGCGCCCGGCGCGCCGGGCGCGAGCCGACCGCGCTCCTGTCCGAGTCGGCCGCCGAGCTGGGCGGACAGCGCATGGCGCGGCGCCTCGCACTCGCCGGCGTCGACGTGCGGCTGGGCTACGACGCGGCGGTCCTGGGCGCCGTGCGCGAGGTCGACCGCGTCTGGATCGGCGTCGAGGCGATCGGCGCCGGCGCCTTCGTCGCCCGCGTCGGCACGCTCCACCTCCTGGAGGAGGCGCGCCGCTGCGAGGTGCCGAGCGCGGCCTTGACCACCAGCGACAAGCTGGTACCCGCCGGCAGAATCGACCTGCCGGCCTGGGGCGATGAGGAACACTGGTCCCTGTGGCCCGACCCGCCCGCGGGCGTGCGGCTCGAGAGCCAGGCGTTCGAGCGCGTACCGATCGAGCTCTGCGGCGCGTGGCTGACCGAGGTCGGCCGCGAGCGCATCGCCGATCTGTGCGTGCGCGCCCTGCGCCTGCGACAGGAAGCACCGTGCCTGAGGCAGGAAGCAGCGCGTCCCGCGGGCGCCCCGCACGCCCCCGCACCCGCCCGCGCCAGCGAGGCGACCGACGCGACCTGACGTGACCCCCGAGGAGCGCTGGCGCGCCCCTGACGACCCCTCCATGGCCGACGAACCGGATTCGCAGCAACGCATCGCCCCGCGCTCGATCGAGCGCGAGATGAAGGAGAGCTACCTCACCTACGCCCTGTCGGTGATCCACGCGCGGGCGCTGCCCGACGTGCGCGACGGCCTGAAGCCGTCGCAGCGGCGGATCCTGGTGGCGATGAACGACTTGAACCTCGGGCCGCGCGCGAAGTACCGCAAGTGCGCCAAGGTCGCGGGCGACACGTCGGGCAACTACCACCCGCACGGCGAGGCGGTCGTCTACCCGACGCTCGTGCGCATGGCGCAGGACTTCTCGCTGCGCTACCCGCTGATCGACGGGCAGGGGAACTTCGGCTCGATCGACGGCGATCCGCCGGCGGCCATGCGCTACACGGAGTCGCGCATGAGCGGCATCGCGGTCGAGCTCCTGACCGACCTCGACAAGGAGACGGTCGACTACGAGCCGAACTACGACGAGACGCGCATGCAGCCGAAAGTGCTGCCGAGCTGCTTCCCGAACCTCCTGTGCAACGGCTCGGACGGCATCGCGGTCGGCATGGCCTGCAGCTTGCCGCCGCACAACCTGCGCGAGATCTGCGCGGCCATGAAGGCCGTCCTGATCGACCCGACCACGACCATCCAGGAGCTGTGCGACATCGTCAAGGGTCCCGACTTCCCGACCGGCGGGATCGTCATGGGCAAGCGCGGCATCCACCAGGCCTACGCCACCGGGCGCGGCCAGGTGCGGGTGCGCGCGCGCTACCACGTCGAGGAGAAGGGCCAGAAGGAGCTCCTGGTCATCACGGAGATCCCCTACCAGATCCGCAAGACGCTGATCATCGAGAAGATCGTCGACGTCGTGCGCGACGGGCGCATCACCGGCATCGCCGACGTGCGCGACGAGTCCGATCGCAAGGGGATGCGGCTGGTGGTCGAGCTGAAGCGCGGCGAGGACGAGCAGGTCGTCGCCAACCAGCTCTTCAAGCACACCTCGCTGCAGACGACCTACAGCATCATCAACCTGGCGATCGACCGCGGGCAGCCGCGCACGCTGACGCTGCGCGGCCTGCTCGACAGCTACATCGACCACCGCAAGAACGTCATCCGGCGCCGCACGCGCTTCCTGCTGGGCAAGGCCGAGGAGCGCAAGCACATCGTCGAGGGCCTGCGCATCGCCGTCGGCAACATCGACGAGGTGATCGCGCTCATCCGCGCCAGCGCTGACCGCGAGGAGGCCAGGCGCCGGCTCTCGGAGCGTTTCGGGTTGAGCGAGCGGCAGGCGCAGGCGATCGTCGACATGCGCCTCGGCAGCCTGACAGGGCTCGAGCGCGAGAAGCTCGAGGAGGAGCACGCGAAACTGGTGGCCGAGGTCGCCGACCTGAACGACATCCTGGCGCGCGAGGCGCGCGTGGTCGAGATCATCCGCGAGGACCTCGAGGACCTCGAGAAGAAGTACGGCGACGGGCGCCGCACCGAGATCTCCGACGAGGAGGTCGAGGGCGGCTTCGACATCGAGCAACTCGTGGCCGAGGACCTGATGGTCGTCACGTTCTCGCGCGCCGGCTACGTCAAGCGCGTGCCGGTCGACGTCTACCGCGCGCAGGGCCGCGGCGGGCGCGGCGTGCGCGGATCGGACGCCAAGGAGGGCGACCTGCTCAAGTCGCTGTTCGTGGCCGGGACGCACGACTACCTGTTGTGCTTCTCGAACCGCGGGAAGGTGTACTGGCTCAAGGTCTACAACCTGCCCGAGGCCTCGCGCACCTCTAAGGGGCGCTCGATCGCGAACCTGATCCCGATGGACGAGGGCGAGGAGATCACGAACGTCCTGCGCGTGGTCGAGTTCGACGACCAGAGCTGCGTGCTGTTCAGCACGCGGCGCGGGATCGTGAAGAAGACCGCGCTCGAGGCGTTCTCGCGGCCCAAGCGCGGCGGGATCTGGGCCATTCGGCTGGAGGGCGACGACGAGGTCGTCGGGGTGGCGCTGACGCAGCCCGGCGACACGATCGTGCTGGCCTCGGCCACAGGGCGCGCGATCCGCTTCGACGAGGCCGCGGCGCGCCAGATGGGGCGCACGGCGCGCGGCGTGCGCGGCATCAAGCTGCGCGGCGACGACGAGGTGATCGGCATCGTGGTGGCCGTGCCGGGGGCGACGATCCTGACCGCCACCGAGCGCGGCTTCGGCAAGCGCACGGCCATCGACGACTACCCCGTGAAAGGTCGCGGCGGCCAGGGCGTGATCAACATCCGCACCGGCGGCCGCAACGGTCGGGCGGTCTCGATCGCGCTGTGCCGCGAGGGCGACGACGCCATGTTCATCACGGCCAGCGGCATGATGGTGCGCTCGCCCGCGGCGACCATCAGCACCATGGGGCGCAACACCCAGGGAGTGCGGCTCGTGAACCTGAAGGAGGGCGACGCGCTGGTCGCCATGCGGGTCGTCTCCGAGGCCGACCTCGAACAGTACGGGCTCGGTGACGAGGAGGACTCGGAGTCGACGCCGGCCGGCGTCGGCCCTCCCGCCCCCGACGAAGAAGACCGGCAGCCGGAGGAGTAGGCCGTGACCCTGATCGAGCGGCTCCAGACCGACATGCGGGCTGCCATGCGCGCGCGCGACGAGCTGGCGCGCGACACGCTGCGCATGGTGCTGGCCGACGTGAAGAACAGGCGCATCGAGCTCGGCCGCGAGCTCGAGGACGCCGACGTCGAAGGCGTGCTCCAGCGCTGCGTGAAGACGCGCACGGACAGCGTCGAGCAGTACTCGCGCGCCGGGCGCGAGGAGCTGGCCGCCCGAGAGCGCGGTGAGCTGGACGTCATCGCGCGCTACCTGCCCGAGCAGATGAGCCCGCAGGACGTGCGCGCCGCCGTGGCGCGCGCGATCGCGGAGGTCGGCGCGACCGCGCCCAGGGACACCGGCGCGGTGATGAAGGCGCTGATGTCGCAGCACAAGGGCAGGATCGACGGCAAGGCGGCGCAGCAGGCCGTGGCGGAGCTGTTGCGGGGTTGAGAGGCGAGCGCTCGACGACCGCGCGCCCGCCCGCCGCGGCACCGGCCGCGGGCGCGCGGGCGGCGGGCGGGGCGCGCGGCGTCGACGTCGCCGGCCGGCACGCGGGCATGGCCGGGCGCACGGCGCTGATCTCCGGCCTGACGCTGGTCAGCCGCCTGCTCGGCTACGCTCGCGAGGTGCTCTCGGCCTGGCTGTTCGGCGACCGCTCCGGCATTTTCGACGCCTTCATCACCGCCTGGCGCGTGCCGAACCTCTTCCGCCGCTTCCTGGGCGAGGGGGCGCTGGCGACGGCGCTGCAGACGAGCCTGACGGAGGTCGACGCCGAGCGCGGCGAGGAGGCCGGGCGCGCGCTGTTCGCGGCCACGGCCGCGATGCTGGCGAAGATCCTGCTGGCGTTGTGCGCGCTGGTGATGCTCCTGGTGTGGCTCACGCCGGACGAGATGCCCTTGACCGGCTTCGCGTGGCTCGGCGCCGACCCCGGCGCGGTGCGCGAGCTGACCGTGCGCGTGATGCCCTTCGTGGTGCTGACCTGCCTGGCGGCGGCCGCGGCCGGGGCGCTCAACGTGCGCGGGCACTTCGCCACGCCGGCGCTCGGGCCGGCGGTCCTGAACGTGGTCTGGATCGCGGCGCTGTCTTTCGTGGCCCTCACCTACGGCGCGCACGATGCGGGCGCGGGCGGCGAGCGCACGCTCGCGATGGTGCGCGTGCTGGCCTGGGGCGTGCTCGCCGCGGGGCTGCTGCAGCTCGTCGTGATGATCCCGGCCCTGCGGCGCTACCGCCTGCTCGGCCGCGGGCCAGCGGACGTCGAGACTCGCGCGCGCGCGCGGCGCGGGGCCTTCGGCGTGCTCAAGAAGAGCGCGCCGCTGGCGCTCGGGGCGGCGGTCTATCAGGTCAACGTGATGGTGGACGGGCTGATGGCCGAGGGGCTGCTTCCCAACGGTGCGCCGACGCTGCACTACTACGCCAGCCGCCTGCAGCAGTTGCCGATGGCCCTGATCGCGATGGCCGCCACTGCCGCCGTCTTCCCCGCCCTGGCGGCCTACGGGCAGCAGGGCCGGCGTGACGAGCTCAAGGCGCTGCACGACCGCACTCAGCGCGGCGTGTGCTTCCTCGCCCTGCCGGCGACCGTGGGGCTCGTCGTGCTGGCGCAGCCGATCATCGCCGTCTCCTTCGAGCGCGGCGCCTTCGGGCCCGAGGGCGTGCAGCGCGCCGCCGCCGCCCTGCGCGTTCTGGCGCTGGCGATCCTGCCGGCCGGGGCGGCCGGGCTCGTGGCGCGGGCCTACTACGCGCTGGGGGACTTCAAGACGCCCGTGCTCGTGTCGTCGGCGATGCTGGTCTTGAACGTGGTCCTGAACGTCGTGTTCCTGGTCGGCTGCGGCATGGACATCGACGGCCTGGCGCTGGCGACGGCCATCTCGAGCGCGGGCAACGTGGTGTTGCTCCTGCCCGGTCTGCGGCGGCGCTTCGGGCTGCCGCGCGCGCCCGCGGGCTTTCGCGCCGACCTCGCGCGCTCGGCGGTGGCCGCCCTGGCCTGCGGCACGGCGGCCCATGGCGCGCGCGTCTTCGCGCGCGGCCTGGGCCTCGGCCGCGCTGCGGCGCTGGTCCTCGCCATCCTGGCTGCGGCGCTGGTCTTCGCGCTGTGCGCCGAGCTCCTGGGCGTGCGCGCGTGGCGCGAGGCCCGCGCGCGACTGGCGCACCGGCTGGGATCCCCCCGATCCCGTTCCGGCCGGGACGGCTCGTGAGGACAGTGCCGCCCGATGCGCCGGGAATGTCGCTCCGCCTCCGCCGCCGGGCCGTGCGCTGCGCCACGGCGTGGCCCGGACCGCCTCGCCGGTGTGACGTCGCTCCGCCTCGTCTGCCGGGCCGTGCGGTGCGCCGCGGCGTGGCCCGGACCACCCCGGCGGTGTGACGCTGTTCCGCCTCGGCCGTCAGGCGGTGCGCTGCAGCGGCGTGGGCCGGACCGCGCCGCCAGTGGGACGCCGCTCCACGTAGGTCGTCAGGCCGTCCGCTGCGGCGGCGTGGGATGGAGTGCTCAGGCGGTGGGACGCTGCTCCACGTGGGTCGTCAGGCCGTCCGCTGCGGGGGCGTGGGATGGAGTGCCCGGGCGGTGGGACGCCGCTCAGCGGCGGCCGCCAGGCCGTCCGCTGCAGCGGCGGGGGGATGAGCCGCTTCGTCGGCTCATCCCCCAGTTGGGCATCCCCGGGATGAAGGGTGGAAAAGCGTTGGTCCACCCCGCCCCTTTGGCTACCTTGCAGCTTCGCACCTCGGCCTCCAGAAGGGGCCCATCCGAGGAGCCGCTGGGCTTCTAAACCCTTTCCAAACAGTGCCTTATGTCTTCCGCTGGGCCCGCACGAGGCGGGCTCGCGGCCCGGACTCCCGGCACGCGATCGAAACGCCCGAGCCAGGGCTCTCAGCCCCCATCCAACCCCGAGGAAGAGACCGAGAGAGGTATCGTGAAGCCCACCGTGTCGTCGACCAGAATGCCCTCGAGCGGGATGCCGCCGAGCCGCACGGCCCCGACGGGAGCCGAGACCCTGCCCTCCAAAGCCGAGAGCGCCCTGCGCCAGCTCGAGGCGGTCGACCCGCCCGGGGACCTCGTCGCCCCGGACCTGACGCCCAACGCGATCACGGTCCTGGAGCGGCGCTACCTGAAGAAGGACCCGGACAGCGGCGCGGTGGTCGAGACGCCGGCGCAGCTCTTCTGGCGGGTGGCCGTCTGCGTCGCGAAGCCGGAGATCGACTTCGCCGGCGGCGGCGGCGCGCGGGCGCTGCTCATGGCGCGCGAGTTCTACGAGCTGATGGCGCTGCGCAAGTTCATGCCCAACAGCCCGTGCCTCATGAACGCGGGGCGCGAGATGGGCATGCTCTCGGCCTGCTTCGTGATCCCGGTCGAGGACTCGATCGAGGGCATCTTCGACGCGATCAAGGCCACGGCGCTGATCCAGAAGGCCGGCGGCGGCACGGGCTTCAGCTTCTCACGGCTCCGGCCGCAGGGTGACCTCGTGCGTTCGTCGGGTGGCACGACCGAGGGGCCGCTGTCCTTCATCCAGGTCTTCTCGAAGGCGACCGACGCGATCCAGCAGGGCGCCTTCCGGCGCGGCGCCAACATGGGCATCCTGCGCGTCGACCATCCGGACGTCGTGCGTTTCATCACCTTCAAGGACGACCGCACGCGGCTGACCAACTACAACATCTCGGTCGCCGTGAGCGACCGTTTCATCGACGAGCTGCGCAGCACGCCGGGCAAGCTGCACGAGGTCCAGAACCCGCGCACGAAGGAGTGGCGGCCGCTGCCCAGGATCGACGCCGACGGCAACGAGACCGGCGAGTTCTGGAGGGTCGGCGAGCTCTGGGACCTGATCATCGATCACGCCCACGAGAGCGGCGAGCCCGGCGTGATCTTCATCGACCGCATCAATGCCAGGAACCCGATCAAGAACGTCGGGTTGATCGAGGCCACCAATCCCTGCGGCGAGCAGCCGCTGCACCCCTACGACTCGTGCAACCTGGGCTCGATCAACCTGGGGATGATGGTGCGCGAGGAGAACGGGCGGGCGGAGTTCGACTGGGACGCCTACAAGTCGATCATCCACGCCACCACGCGCTTCCTCGACAACGTGATCGAGGCCAATCGCTACCCGTTGCCGCAGATCGACAACATGTCGAAGACCACGCGGCGCATCGGGCTGGGCGTGATGGGCTTCGCCGACGCGCTCTACAAGCTCGGCATCCCCTACAACTCCGAGGAGGGCGCGGCCTTCGGCGAGGAGGTCATGCGCGTGCTCGACGACGAGTCGCACCTCGCCTCCGAGATCCTGGCCGAGGAGCGCGGCGTGTTCCCGGCCTGGGAGGGCTCGACCTGGGAGGCGGAGGGGCGCCCGATGCGCAACTCCTACACGACCACCGTCGCGCCGACCGGGACGATCTCGATCATCGCCAACTGCTCGGGCGGCATCGAGCCGATGTTCAGCCTGGCCTTCACGCGCCAGGTGATGAAGGACAACCAGGGCCGGCCGACGGTGATGAAGGAGGTCAACTACGTCTTCGAGCGCGAGGCCCGCCGGATGGGCTTCTACTCGGACGATCTGGTTGACCGCATCATCCAGGACGGCACGTTGCAGGGCGCGCCCGAGGTGCCCGCGGACGTCAAGCGCAAGTTCGTCACGGCGCACGACATCACGCCCTACTGGCACATGCGCATGCAGGCTGCTTTCCAGCGGCACTGCGATTCTTCGATCTCGAAGACGATCAACTTCCCGCACGAGGCGACGGCCGACGACGTGCGCAAGATCTACGAGCTGGCGATCGACGAGGACGTCAAGGGCGTCACGGTCTATCGCGACGGCTGCCGTGACATGCAGCCGATGGCCCTCAAGAACGGCGACCGCGCGAAGGCCGGCGCGGCGGCGGCGACGGGCGTGGACAAGGCGGGTGCCGCGCTGGCAGGTCGGCAGGCACTGCGCACGCGCCCCGGCGAGGACGGCGAGCCGGTGCTGGCCCCGATCAAGCTGCCGGAGATCATGAGCTGCCTGCGGATCCGGCAGATGACCCCCTTCGGCAACATGCACGTGAAGGTGTCGGTCGATCCGCAATCCGGCCGCGAGCGCGAGGTCTTCGCCCAGCTCGGCAAGGGCGGTGACGTGGCCAACTCCGACCTCGAGGCGATCTGCCGCATCCTGTCGCTGTGGTTGCGCTCGAACGGCAGCCTGCAGCTCGCGGTCAAGCAGCTCGACGGGATCGGCTCGAGCCTGACCGTGCCGACGAAGGACGGCCGCATCATGTCGCTGGCCGATGGGCTGGCGCGCGCGCTGCGGCGCTATCTGCACGCCAAGAAGGAGCACGGCCTGCGCGCCCTCCTGCTGGGCGAGGTGTCGCCGCCCTCCACGGCGAAGCTGGGAGCAACGTCGAGCCTGTCGCCCGGGACGAACGCGCCGCGCAACGTCTCGCAGTACAAGCTGGTGTGCCCGTCGTGCTGCTCGGCCCTGGCGTTCGAGGAGGGCTGTGTGAAGTGCTACTCCTGCGGGTTCAGCCAGTGCTGAGGCGATAACTTCAACACCTGCGGTGCTCGGGCGCGGGCGACTTCAACACCTGCGGTGCACGGGCGCCGGCGGCGCCCGCCCATGCGGGAGGGTCGCAACCCGCGGGGGTCCTGCGACGTTCGGGCTGTGGCGGGTGTCTGGCGACACCCGCGGGGGTGCCTTCAACACCTGCGGTGCTCGGGCGCCGGCGGCGCCCGCCCGTGCGGGAGGGTCGCAACCCGCGGGGGTCCTGCGACAATCGGGCTGTGAGCGGTACTGAGCCCTTTGAAGGAGACCCTGATCTAGTACTCCGGAGTTTGCGCGCGTAGCGCGCAGATTCCGAAGTAGTAGATGCGGCGCCAATGGCGCCGCGCCGCCGGTCGGGCGGCGAGGAGGGGGAGGCCGCGCGTCGCGGCCGGTGCGGGGGAGGGTCTGCCTCCCCCGCCAACAGCGACTCAGCGCGGCGCA
>Ga0326597_10012554_pt1 | contig 11172 bp, 22 predicted proteins | sample RVTome_12_FD_203789 | JGI IMG/M metagenome (GOLD analysis project Ga0326597, IMG submission 203789) | Soil microbial communities from uranium-contaminated site in the Upper Colorado River Basin, Wyoming, United States - RVT100D185 | ecosystem: Environmental > Terrestrial > Soil > Contaminated >... | reverse complement strand
TCTCGCGCGCGGTTCTCTGCGGTTAGGTCGCTGTTAATTGCGCTCTCTGTTTTGCGTTACTTCGGTGGTTTGTTGCGGGTTATGTGATATTGACGTGCGTCACGTTTGCGGTGTTTTCTGGCGCCTGGTCTTAATCGGTGTGCCTGGTTTGTGATGTCACTTGAAACCGAGGATCCGTGCGATCAAGAATTGAGTGAGGATGATTCACCGCCCTCCAAATCAGGAAATGAGGGGCCGTAGACCCGCGCTTCGCCGAAGACCCACGCTCCGCCGTAGACCCGCGCTTCGCCGAAGACCCGCGCTTCGCCGAAGACCCACGCTTCGCCGAAGACCCGCGCTTCGCCGAAGACCCGCGCTTCGCCGTAGACCCGCGCTTCGGCGAAGACCCACGCTTCGCCGTAGACCCGCGCTTCGCCGTAGACCTGCGCTTCGCCGTAGACCCGCGCTTCGCCGAAGACCCGCGCTTCGCCGAAGACCCGCGCATTGCCATAGACCCGCGCATTGCCGTGGACGATAGCATTATTGCCGATGAAAGCGGTTGCGGATACCTCTGCTGTTTTGGATACCCATCCTCCGCCATTATCATGCCGTGACCAATCGGACTTTATGCAACGCCCCACTGTTTCTTGCAGTTTTTCAAATGTCATATTAGTTCCTCTTGTTCTTTTTTGCAGCTATTGCATAACTCATATCTCGTCCTGTAGCTTTAGCATACTGCTCAAGCGTCTCGTCTTCATGTCGATCAAGCATGTAGTACCAACACAGCCCATCATCATCACTACACTTTTCGCAAAATGGGTATTGTGTTGAAAACGGAGAATGTCCGCTAACCAATCTTGTCGCCGGTTTTCCACAATGTCGGCAATTATATTGCTTACTCATTGTTTTATTAGTTCCTCTTGTTCTCCTTCATCCCCATCCGTCCGGCGTGCCGATGGATTGAGCGATTGAACCATTATCAGTTTGTTGTCCGAGTACACCTCATAGAGATACTCATGACCCTCCAATCGTCGGACTTTGCTTTCAGAAATCCCCCAGTCTCGCTCCAGTGTGCGAGCGTCATAACGCATCGTCTGTTTAAATGCGATCATCACGTCAACCTGTGCCCGGAACGCCGGGGCAACGTCGGGCAGGCGTTGAGTGATCGCGAGAATGGAAATTTGCCGATGCCGCCCGCCGGCGACTATGTCAGAGAACGGCGATGGAAGCGGATGAGTAAGGTAGGTCATCGCATCATCGTAGACTAAGATGCAATCCCCGGCGGCGAGCGCCAATTCCGCAGCATACTTAGCATCCGGTGTGACGACATGAAAAGGATTCCATGCGTGCGCGTCCCCGGATTCGCTTTCGTGCTCGCAGTGCGGGTCAAAGATTATTCGCCTCGGCCACAGGGTATAGATTTTCCGGGCAAGAAAACTCTTGCCCGTGCCCGTTCGCCCGACAATCATCCCGACCTCTCTGCGTTTTTTCACAGCATCCTCGGTATCAAGTCCGGTCGAACGAACTGTTCTTGCTCATCTACCGGCGGCGCTTGCGGTTTCTCTCTCTTCTCCGGCATCTTGAACCGTGCGAGAGCAAACATTGCTATTCCTGCACCAAGAAAAAGATACGGTGCCCAGCGAGCAGCACTCTCACCGTGACGGCTCAGAGTCATTTCAAGACCCGTTGCTATCATTTTCTTTTCTTCCTTCGTCGGCGGATCCGGACGAAGGAACCTCCCTCCCAAGGATGAGACGAGCGATAACGATACCTCCACCAGCGGCGTAAAGTCTATGCCTTTCAGCGCGTCGCTCGGCGGCTCTTCTTCGCGCTTCTCGGCTTGGCGCTTTCTTTTTTCCCGCGCTCTTCGTCTCTCTTCTTTCTCTCTCCTTTTCGTCTCTTCCAACTCCGCGAGTCTCCCTTCCGATTCCAACGCTTGTTCTGACGTTGTGCCCGTTGATACTACCTTGCCCTCTGTTTTCTTCACCGGTTGGCCAGAACGATCTTGTTGGCGCCCCAGCCCGGTATCCGTTGTATCTATTCCGATTGTCATTCATCATCGCTCCCTTCCTCCGTATCGAAAAGTCTATCGACGATTCCCTTCTTCGGCTTCGGTTCTTTCGGTTCCGCGTCGGCGGGAACGATCTTCTCAACGAAAAAATCATCACCCTTGCCGGTGAGAACGTACGTTGCGGGTACGTCTGGGTCAACGATTTCGATTTGTCTATCGCCGACTACTTTCACTTTGATTTTGCTCATGATGTTGCCTTTCTTTTAAAAGATTTTGTCCAAAATGGATTTGTTTTTTATAGATTTTTTCTTGTTCCTACTCACGTTCTCCCGGATGCGAGTTTTGGTGTTTGTATTTTTTTCAAAACGCTGTGCTTTGGCGTTCGCTTCATCGTAGGAGCGGTAGAACCTTTTAATCGTCGAAAAATCTCTGGATGCCGGTACCCAGCCGTGGTTGGGCGAATCGTACGATCCGACCTTGTAATCTATAATAAACGTATGATTAGCTTTTTTCATGATTCCTCCTTGGTTGAATGATTGGAAATTTCCGACCGTCCGCAAATTTGATAAAGCGATCGTCGGCCTTGTAATATACGATTTTTTCTTTTGAGTCTGGAATGTTCGTTTTGCGTTCCAGAAAAAGTGCATCGACCCAATAGAAGAGACTCCCCCTTTGCCCGGTATACAAGTCCGTCATTTTCGCATCGACCCAGGCGACGAGTGCGTTCCAAGCGGGATAGAGAGGGCAACGTGTTGTGTACCTATTACTTACAGACTCCTCTTTGTACTCGATAAAAACTTTTTGCGTCGCAAGGCTCCCCATCACTGCTAAGCGTTCTTCTTTTTTCAGCACGTTAATTTTATCATGCAGTTTTTGATCGATGAGTCCGAGAGCAAGAGCAGCGCGAAGGTATGCAGCGTTGAGGTCATACTCATACAATCTACCCTCTCCGAGACGGGCATACTTGTAACGATAGTACGCCGGGTCTGCGTAGCCGGTCGGTAGTGTCTTAAAATTATCTCTCACGCTCTTATGTAACACGGAGATGCAACGCAGTGCAGGGAGTGTCAGCAGTGTATCAGACATGAGGACTCTATCCGAGTTCTTGCAGACAATTTTTGTTGAGTGGGAAGTCAATACAGCCGTCCAGTCCCGCTCTCTATAGTATTGCCGCATCGCCGCTTCTGTTTTTTCTCCGGGCAGATGAATCAATCCGTCACTCATTGTCAAGATACTCCTCGATGACTGTTCGCGCTTTCGTACTGAGATTTTGTTTTTCCATCCACCCCGTCACAGTATTCACAGTCAGATTTTTTTCTTCTTCCTCTGCCGTCATACTTCTTAGCAAGATTGTTTTGCCCGGATGATCGAACACGATAGCCCAAACGGGGAGAACAGGCCATGACTTGCCGAGGATTAATGCCATTTCTTTTCTTATCGCTCTTCGATCATGCGCCCAACCCGGCAAATCTAAAAAACCGTCCGTCATCACTTGTCCATTTTCATAATTAAAACCGATCCGATACTCAGGCAAAAATTGATTTATCAAATCTTGTGCCTGAATCCAATTCAGCGGAGCGACCGTTTCCGCAGGCTCAGGCTCAGGCTCAGGAGGAGGAGGAGGAGGAGGAGGAGGAGGAGGAGGAGGAGGAGGGAGAGGCCCCCCCCCTCCCTCTCGGAATAGCTTCTTCCTTTTCCTCACCGGCTTCTTCGACTTCCGCCAAACACGATAGCGGCGGATATACGACTTGACTCTGTAGCGAGTGCCGTCTTTCCGATGCCGTACGTGCCCGGCGATCTTTCGCCGTCGTACTACCATCCGGGGTGAAGACTGCCTCCTTGCCACGGATAGTTTCCTCTTCCCGCCGGAACGTCCCCGTCGGGCTGGCTTTCTTTTTTTCAACTGAGGAGCGCTCGGACTTCTTCTCCTGATGTCACTATCCTTCGTTCGAGCAGTTCATGTGCCTCGCCTTGATCGTCCACGATTTCGATTTTCGCGATCTTCATATCGGTGCGATCTTCAAGCGGTACACTTTTAAGAAAAGTAACGACAAGATGCACGCCTGGAACGATGATCTTGTCATTCGCAAGGTAGCACGCCCGAATAGAATGCCAATTCGGAAGAGCAAAATAATCACCGCCGTTTTGCAGCGTCATGAGCCAGGTCGTCTCATTTTCTTTGAACTCCCAGTCCGTGAATCCGATAAAGACTCCGGAAACTCTTTCGCCAGGCTGTGTTGGCTTCCACAGTTCCATGATCGACTCCTTCTATTTGTGTGATTGTTGTGATGCTTGAAAAATTTTCAAGCTTGGCTGGGCTGGTCTGCCCTGTGGCCGCGTAGCAAAAAAATCAGGGCATAGATCATGCCCGGTGCGTCTCCTCATCTCACGCGAGTGCGAGTACTTGCACTCTGCAAGATGTCTATATACTGTGATCGCCTCATCGATCTTGTCGCGTGTCACGGGGGAATGGTGAGATCTTGCACGCATCGAGAGCAATTGACTAATGCGTATAATGTACGGTCGTCTCAACTCCTCCGGCGTTTTCACAGCGCACCTGCAATCCGGCAAAGAACTTTGATACGAATGATCTTGAGTGAGTCTACCGACAACCGCGTCGGAACTTCGCTCTGCTCATCGCAAACTTTTTCGATGTCGCGGATCGACCGTCGAAGTGTTTGAATCATTGTTGCGGCGTAAAAGATTCTGAACACGAGGAGAGCAACGACAACGGCGGCAAAAAGAACTGCCGGGAAACTCGCGGGAACCTCTCGAATGAATTCTACTATTATAACGAGAGACATGATTGCAAGTGCAAGGTAGACAATCTTTTTTGTTGTACTCACGATTTCCTCTCTCTGATCCCAGGAAAAAAAGTCCGGGCGATGAGAATGGCGACAATACAAGAGGCGGCGAAGACCGCCGGGAAACTCACCGGGCACTCCCGTATGAGTTGAACTATTACAATGAGATACAAGATTGAGATTGCGAGGTTAACGATCTTTTTTGTCGTGCTCATAGCGCTTTCTCTCTTCGGTAACGGGAGAAAACTTCTTGAGCAACTGCGAGGTCAGCAACTGCGAGGTCGTCGTCATGGTGATTGGCGGCGTGCGTTTCGTTCGCAAGCCATGCCGCAAAACTATACTCCTCATTTCTGGAGAGAGGAGTAAGGGTGGGCAGAAGATCAAATAGGCTTTTCGGAATTTCGACCTTGACAGTCATTGCAGTGATCGAGTGAATCTGTTCTGTCATGTTCTTCACCTTTTGGATTTGTGATTGATTTGATTGGGGGGAGTGACGTATAACAGTAGTCTATCTCTCGTTGAGTGTCAATAGTTTAGGCAACTTTATTTTCACGGACGGCGGACTCTCGCTTTAATCTGCGTCCTGCCAAGTCCGCAGGAAAAACAATTTTTTCGCTTGACATTGCGAAAATAATTATCCTCCATTATAACAAGTCAAATAATTTCAAAAAGGGCAGTCAGATGGACTTCAAGCAAATCGCAACAATCGCGATCATTTCGCTGATTGTGACGGCTATCGTTTTCCGAGTGCCCGTCGCAAAGCAAGTAGTAGCCGGTGTGGGAGGGGCAGCATGAACCAAAAAACTTTTATGCGATACGCGGTACTCGCACTCGCGGCGCTCGGTGTCTACTCAGTGGTCGCGGGAAAACCGTTTTGGACTCTTCCCGCGACGCTTCAAACCTTCAGAGCGCGAGCGAATGGAAACGGGAATGGAACGGTCGCTACTCCGGGCGGAGTGCAATCGACGTTTATCAATCCAATGATAAATCAATCATCCCCGGCAGCGCCATCGAACGGTAGGATGGTCTCTCGACCGTCCGCATCTCTTCCGACACGCTAAGAGGAAACAAAGATGGAGTTTGCAGCGCTCGCAGAATTGATTCAATCGTTTGGTCCTCTCAGTGGACTTTTTCGCGGACGAACTCAGCACTTGCCGTTTGATCGAGCAAATGCAGCGGCGAGAGAATACGCCCAGCAAGTTTTCAATATTCTTGCCCGGCTATACGGCAGCACTCCAGTCGGTGCGAATGGTTCTATCTCGATAGCTTTTCGCGCTCGCCTGCTTTCGCTCGGCCCTGGTGCCCGGTGGTCGTGGCCATCATCGGTTCAATTCGCGGACATGACGGCCCGACAAGATCTCAACGTCTATCAATTGTTAGAGCTATACTATACTTACATTCTGCAAGTGTTCGACGTTGCTCGTGTAGATGAGCTTCAACGCGTGATGGTCGCCGATCTTGATTTGATAAAAAATGCGATCCAGGTTGCCGGGTTCGATGTCTCGGATTTTTCGGACGGCTTGCAAGTTGTGAACTCCGAGCTTGGAATAACTCTCACGAGTAATCGTGCGACGGCAAATCAACTTCTCGGCATTGGAAAATACGTGATCGCTGGAGTCGCAATCATCGCAGTTGTAGGATACGTTGCTCAACAAATTTCGGGAAAGAAAAAGAAATGATCGTTCCCGCACTCGGTACGATAGTTCCAACTTCCCCTGGACGTGATGATGCTTTTGTCGTCATTAGTGTCGCACGCTTAGAGGGTAACTCAGATTACGTCTTTGAGATTTTTGCCACCGGCCCCGGCACAAGCTATCCGATTGCATCACTCGTGCATAACGGCCCCGCGCATGGATTTGCATTGCAGCGTGGACAATACGCAGCAAAAGTAACGCAAAGAATTTATGTTCTTGGAACGGTCAACCGGACGCGGACGCTTGAAACAACTTTTAGAGTCGGTGAAACGGTTGCACAAGTTCCACCGGGCGGCGGCGGAGGAAGCAATCAATTGCCTCCGAATGAACTTCCGATTTCAAGCGATCCCGGCGCAGCAATTCCCGGAGTCGGAGTTCAATCAATTTTCTCGGGGGGCGGGAACACCGGCCTCATTGCGATTGGCATCGGTGCAGCGATACTCATTTATCTTTTAAGCAAATAAATCACAAATCAAAAAAGAAGGATTGAATTATGCGTGCTCTCTCCCCGACACTCGAAATTGTTAGCGGACAACTCACAGCGGCGGGCGCCGTGTTGGTTGCGTCCGTTCCTCTCGCCGGTGATTCGTTCACCGTCAGGAATTTTCTTCAACCGTCGCGTGCGTTCATCGTTGACGCGTGGACGTTCAATCAGGTCGCAGGCGGGATGCGTATCCGGTCGCCAAGACTACATGATCTCGCTAACGGCATCAATCAAACGGCGGTCGCCGCGATCTCTCAGTCATTGCTTCCGTACCCTCAACAACTCCGGGCGCAAGACAACCTCATCGTCGAGCAGTCCGGCTCAGCGGTAGCAGGCGACATCGAGACGGTGCACATGCAGTTGTACTATGAAAATCTCGACGCGAGTCAGGGTAAGTATATCAGCAAGGCGGAACTCGCAGCACTTTCGGTTGGAAACATTCTCGGACTCCGCTTTGCACTTGTTGCCGGTGTCGTCGGTCAATACAGCGGCGCAACATCACTTGCTGCTGCACAAATTCCCGCGATGAAAGCAAATGTGAACTATGCACTCTTAGGGTGCAAGTCCAGCTTGCTCCAGGGAGCGATCACGGTACGCGGTACTGATCTCGGCAACGTCCGCGTCGGTATGCCTGCCGATCTGAGCAACACGCGAGGGACAAAATACTTCCTCGACCTCTGCGACAAGCTCGGCGGCGGTCAGGCGATTCCGGTTGTCAACGGCGCGAATGCAGCGACGACATTCGTGGAAACGGTCAACAACGAAAATGCAGCGAGTCCGTTCGTGACTTTGTACTTAGCGGAACTCGCAACACCCGGAGTCAACGTATAATTTCTTTCTCTCTGGAGGAAGAAAGGCTCACCGTCAGGAGTTAATAGGATAGAGCCTGGCGGTGAGTTTTTTGATTTGAAATCTACAGGAAAAAGCGGTGTACTATAAAGACATAGTGGAAAGCCGGAACGGAGAAGCAGAACTCCTCTCAGTCTCCAATTCACTTCCGATTCTTCCAACGCAATTTCTCCGAGTCAGAATCTTTTTCAATCTGATAAATGCTACCTCCGCGACGGTGCGTATTGGACTTTATGCAAAATGGAAAGAGCAACGCGGCGGTGTCTCGCAAGAATTTTCAAAAGGGTTCACTGATGTCTTTCTTACGGCGGGGGGCACGAACGAAGCGACGGCAACGATCCCCGTTTATTACGGCAATCTTTTTTCTGTCAGTGCTCAAGTAGTGGCGGATGATTCTTCCCTCGGTATACAGCGCGGAGAAATTTTTTGTTCCGTCGAACTCGTAGACGGCCCGGCAGTCAACGCCCAACTGATACATCAGTTACTGTCAAACTATCTTTCGTCCGGGCGCGGTGCCTCATGGCCAACATCTGCACCGGATAGCGAGAACGACGCGGAAGCTATCAACGCACAGGCTATCGCCGACCCCGGCGCGGGCAATCAAATCCAAGTTATATGCCCGGCGCATACGCAGTGGCAGGTTTTGTCATTCAAATTTACATTTGAGACGGACGCAACCGTAGCAAGCCGGACAGTCCAGATAGAAGAATTTCCGCTTGGGATTTTCGACATGGCGTTTTTGACACACATTCCAAATCCGCTTTTATATCATACCGCGAGTTTAACACAATCGTACTGCTTTTCAAATCTCCCCGGCCCGGCAGGGCCGAGCGCGGCTCCGAATCTTCCCGGTTCACTCGCTGGACTCTTTTTACTGCGAGCCTCGGACGAATTACGCACTCGGATTGGCAACATCCGAGCCGGAGATATAATTTCCAATATTGTTCTCGTTGTCAAGCAATCAATAAGTCCAAGTCCATGAAAATTCTTCCTTTTCTCATACTGTTTTTCTCTCAGACCGTTTTTTGCCAGTTCGCCTATCCCTGGATACGATCATATGAGCCGGATAACCCCGACACAAATTACGTCGAATTCAACAACGGCCTTTTGATTATCAATCAAAATTTTGGCACACCGGAATTATATCCGTCTGCACAGGGAGTTCACTATTATCGCAACCTTGACCCTGCAAGTCATGTATCTCATGGCCTCGATGTTGCAAAGGGTGAGCGCTATCCCTATTGGTATATTTGGAGAGGCGCGGGTTACAGTAATCCGCCTGTGACTGGAGATATAATGAGCAACACCAGCAGAAGGTCAGATGGATCAATTTCATGGCAATTCGGTTCCGTTGTCGGAGGCGACACCGCGTGGGATGCCTCGTACACCATCAGGACGGCCAATCACAGTCGGGGGTTATACCTCGCGCCGCAGGAAGGATTATCGACAGTCATGAACGGGGCGGGCATCGAAGTTGAATCGCGTGGAAACGGCATTTCAGGATACGCCCTGAAATCAAAACACCTCGGCACAGATTTTTTTACCCCGATCATAATAGCGGACGATGACGGAAATCAATGGTATCTAACGCAGAACTACTCTGCCCCCGCAAAGCACCTCGGGATTATGTCGGCAGGAACATCAGCAGTCCTTCAGCGATGGCAGAAAGACAGTGTCGTATCATTCCCGCTCAAGGTTCAAATTCCATTTGGAACAATTTCGGCTTCTTCGGAGCAAGGAGCACCCGGGCAGTTAAAAATGGACGCAACATACTTGTACGGATGCACCTCAGCCGATACTTGGAAACGTATACCTTGGGCTACTTTTTGACATTCATTCTTTTAGGAATTTCCTTATGACAAAAGAAACGGTTCTCGGCATCATCCGACATACACTCACATTCGCGTCCGGGTTCATCATTGCAAACAACCCGGCGTTCGGCGATGAGATTGGTATTGTCACCGGCTCAGTGGTCGGTCTGTTCGGCGCGGTATGGTCGATCATCGACAAGGCCCGCCGGAACGACACCGTCGGGCAGGCAAAAAGAAATGAGTGAGCATGCATTTATCACAGTATTCTCCAATGCAATACTCGCAGCATTCATTTGGAAAACGTCTCACTCGATCGAGCATCGTCTCACGCGGATTGAAACGAAGCTTGAGATAGAGGAGGAAGAGTGAAAGTTGCAGCACTCGCAGGCATCCTTGCAGCGGCAATCCTCGCAGCGGTAGCATACAGCTACCGGCGTATCTACAACAAGCCGTACTTCGATGAGTTTCTTCTCGCGTCAATCGAATCGGGTGTCCCGGTGAAAAGAGTGATTGCAATCGCAACACAGGAAAGCGGGATACAAATGGTGGACGGTCAAGCAGGAGAAAAGGGTATCATGCAGTTGACTTCACCTGCTGTGATTGACGCGGAGCGGCACACAGGTAAAACATTCCCCGGTTGGCAGACGGATCCGCGTCAGAACATTCGGGCAGGCGTCGGGTACTTGTCCTATTTGTTCAAAGTTGAATTTCCGCGCGACCTTGACACCGCAACGCGTGCATATAACGCAGGCCCGACAGGAGCAAGAGAGGGCGGAGGGTATTCGTATCTCGCCGCGGTGAAATCAGTTCAATCAACTTTTTAAGGAGTCAAATCATGTGGGATAGAGCATACTATCAAAGAGCAGAGGAAGTAGTCCCCGGCTCGCCTCCAGTCATCACGGACGTGCCCCTTCGAAGCGCGTTCGGATTCGCGCCGGGATTCGTGGAAGTTCTTGTCGCCGGGGTCGTAATGTTCTTGATTTGGAGGGCGGTGAAATGACAATCTACGATTCCGTAGGAAAGCGATATATCAGACTCGACAACGGTAACCTCATGGACACTGAACAAAATTACCAAATCAGTGTCCGAAGTGTCGTCAAAGAAGCGGATTGCTTTAATATCAATGACGGAGAATTTAAAATCCCGTTCAGTGAGTGCGAAGGGCTCGAACCGCAAAAGCCTTCCGGAAGAAAAAAACCGGGGAAAAAGAAACGAAGAAGGATCACCGTACCGACTCCGTACCATGAATCCTGATTCGTGAAACCGGCGATCTACATAACGCTTGGGCTTGTTGTGTTTGTGGTCGCACTCTTCGAGCCGACACCAATCGGAGAGATCATCGCAATCGCACTCATCACTAAAGGACTCGACGCGGGGACAAAATGAGAGACTTTCACCGTGACCTCAAGCGTCTCGCGATCACGATCGCTCTCATCATCCTCACTCAATTCTTGATCGCACGGATCCTCGGTTTCAAGTGACATCACAAACCAGGCACACCGATTAAGACCAGGCGCCAGAAAACACCGCAAACGTGACG
>Ga0326597_10012553_pt1 | contig 11173 bp, 12 predicted proteins | sample RVTome_12_FD_203789 | JGI IMG/M metagenome (GOLD analysis project Ga0326597, IMG submission 203789) | Soil microbial communities from uranium-contaminated site in the Upper Colorado River Basin, Wyoming, United States - RVT100D185 | ecosystem: Environmental > Terrestrial > Soil > Contaminated >... | reverse complement strand
TTGCGTGGTGTCCTTGCACGCGGCGGTCCTCACCGCCGCGGCGACGACGAGCAACCGGCTCGCCAACGAGTACCGCGTAGACGGACGTGACATGAGAGCCTACCCTTCTTCACTCACCTCCGAGGCGAGAAGCGTGCCCGGTGAAAGGCACCAAACAGGCGATGGAGAAGCCTGCGCCGCCCTCTTATGGGGCAGGTGGGGTGGCGGCCGGCACCAAACCCTGTCGTCAGAGTCTCCCGAGATACACCACCAGGTCCGCCTGCTGCTGCGCGGACAGGTTGAGCGACAGCACGCGGTCGTAGTGCCGGACGACCGCGTCGAGCGTCGCCGCCCCGCCATCATGGAAGTAGGGGGGGTGCTGCCAGAGGGCCCGGAGCGGCGTGGTCCGGTACTGCTTTGTGGCGGTGCGGGCCGCGTACGCCGGATCCATCCCGGTCGCACCGGGCTCGTGCAGGCGGTCCAGGCCGATGTCGGTGAACTGCCGGTCGGGGATATGGCAGGTCGCGCACCGTGCCTGCCCCCGGAAGACGGCTTCCCCCCGCGCCACCGCCGAGGTATCCACGGCGCCGGGGGCCGGCGGCGCCTGGAGGCTGAGCTGGTATTCGGCCAGGGCCGGCAGCTTGGAGGTCACGAGGTCCGGGTCGGCGCTGACCGCGATCCCCAGCCGCGAATCGTTGAAGGGGCCGCGGCCGTGCATCTGGGTGACCGCCACGTACGCGTTCCAGTACGACATCGTCCCCTCCGCGGAATAGGTCTCCTTCGCCACACCGTGGAGCCCATACGCCGGGGGAATCACGACCGGTGCGTTCGCGCCGTCCAGATTGATGCGGGGATCGTACTTCCCCGGCCCCCACGATCGCATGGTGGCCCTCAAGGGCTCGGGAATCGCGGGAGACAGCGCAATAATCGCCCCGACATTCAGGTCGCTGGCCGCCCACCCATCCTGCCGCCTGCCGATACCGGGAGCAAAGGAGTCGTCCACCCGCGAATGGCAGAGGGCGCAGGTGATCCCGACGCGGACCAGGCGGTCCTGACCGGCGACCGTCTCCACCGTTCCACGCAAGCCGAGAACGGCGTTCAGCTTGAGGAGCGTGACCGTGGTGGCCGGGTCCTGCAGATCGACCCGTCCGGCCGCCAGGGCGTCTTTCACCGTCTGGGGAAGCGCGTCGGCGTCGACCTTCAACCCAACCCCAAGCGCGAGCGCCGGGGTCACAGAAGCGGCGATGACCTCATGCATGCGCGCCGTGTCGGTCCAGAACGCCTCGTTCCCGAACGTGTCGTAGCGAAAGATCTCCCGCCCTTCGGCGATCAGTTGCGGATCCAGCGGGCGGAGCTGGGTTGCCCCCGGGGCGTTGGCGGAAGACCGGTCGCAGGCGGATGAGGTCGCCGCGAGCGCGAACGCGATGACGAGGGCCTGCGCGCGCCCGCCGTGACTCCTATGGTATCGCTCTGCCATTAGTCGTTCCGTTTCCGGGAAGGCCGCCACCGGCGGTTGGTCAGGGGCGACGAGTCCCGGTCGCCGAGAAAGGGCTCGGCGACCGGGTGTCGTCGTGTGCTTCATTCTCCGCTTCGCTTCTCGACCGGCTCGCTACCGCACCGGTACGCTCTCTGAGCTCACGTCCCCTTGCGACGCCCGGCGCACCGCAGCCCCCAGCTCCATCTCGCTCACGAATAGGGCAGAGAGCGTATCCCAGGAGATGGAGCTGCGGGGCCTTCCCTGTCACCGGTTGCGCCGAGGGGGACGGACGCGGGGTGCCGGGCCGCCGTTCGCCCCCGAATGCCCCCACTGTAGCGCCGACTGCTCGCGGCGCGCATCGGGCAAAGGGATGAAAAAGGGATGAAAGAGTATGTAGTTCTTTCGAGGTAGGACGTTGGGGGGCCCCGGTAGGGACCCGCGATTCCGGCTGTTCCTCCGAGTCGGGCAATTCCCTTATTGCACGGGCTGCCCGGGGCACTATCTTGGTGGCTGAACTGCCTGGGTGCCAATGGCGCGGGGGTTCAGCCGGTCATGACCAGGAATCCTGTGCAGGAGATGGGGCTTCGACACCTGCTCGACGCCGCCGCCGACGCCATGCTTCTGGTCGACGCGCGGGGAAACGTGGTCGCGCTGAATCCGGAAGCCGAGCGACTCTTCGGGTGGACCGAAGCTGAGCTCCTGGGCGAGTCGTTGCATCGGGTCATCCCCCCGCGCTTCCTGTCGCTGACCGAGCTACGGCTCGCCGGCGAGGGCGAGCCGCCGGGGATCTCGCCCAAGGGTGCTCCGGTCAGCCTGTTCGCCCGGCGACGGGACGGGACCGAGTTCCCCGTCGAGTTCAGCCGCAGCCCCCTTGGCCCCCGCGAGCACGCCCTCGCGTTGGTGACGATTCGCGATCTCACCAAGTGGCGACGGGCGCAGGAAGACCTCTTCCGGGAGAAGGAGCAGGCGTCCGTCACCCTGGCATCGATCGCGGATGCCGTCATTGCGACCGACCTGGCCGGAACGATCACATACATGAACCCCACGGCGGAGCGGCTCACCGGCTGGCGCACGACGGAAGCATTGGGGCAGCCCCTGGACACCGTCCTCACGCTCATCTCCGAGGCGACCCGGCAGCCCATCGAGAACATCCCGGCCCGCTGTCTCCAGGAAGGACGCGCGGTGGACCTGGCCGACGGCGTGCTGCTGCTGCGCCGTGATGGGTCGGAAGTGGCGATCGGCGACTCGGCGGCCCCGATCCGCGACCGCAATGGGGCCACGATCGGGGTGGTGCTGGTCTTTCATGACGTGACCGAACGGCGGCGCGCGGCCCGCATGCTGTCACAGGAAGCGACCCACGATTCCCTCACGGGCCTGATCAGCCGGCAGGAGTTCGAGCGACGCCTGGGGCGGGCGCTGGCGGAGGTGGTGGCCGGTGCGGCGGAGCACGCCTTCTGCTACCTGGACCTGGACCGATTCAAGGTCGTGAACGATACCTGCGGGCACGAGGCCGGGGATGACCTCCTCAGGACGATCGGCCGCCTGCTGGCCGAGCGCCTGCGCGGCCGCGACACGGTCGGGCGCCTCGGCGGGGACGAATTCGGCATTCTGTTGGAACACTGCTCGTTGGCCAAGGCGGAAGAAATCGCCGGCAGCCTCCTGCGGATCATCGAGGACTTCCGCTACGTGTGGGGGGAGCAGACCTTCTCGCTCGGCGCCAGCATCGGCGTCGTCCCGATCACCGCCGCGAGCGGACGAACGCCTGACGTCCTGCGTGCCGCCGACCATGCCTGCTATACGTCCAAGAACGCGGGAGGCAACCGCGTCCACGTCGGACCGGCCGCGGCCCCCGGCGTCCCGCCGGGCGACTCCCGGCGGATCGCGCGCCTGGCCCGCGCAACGGAGGAGGGCAGTTTTCAACTGTTCGCGCAAGCGATCGTGCCTCTGGCGGCGCTGTCCCCGGCGCGGCCCCGGTGCGAGATCCTGCTGCGCTTGCCGGACGAGCGTGGCGGCCTGGAGACCCCCGACACGTTTCTCCCGCAAGCGGAGCGCTACCGCCTGACGCCGGCCATCGATCGCTGGGTCGTGCGGCAGACGGTCGGGCTTTTGGGCCGGTGGCATCGAGACCATCCGGATTGCGAACTGCCCCTCTGCGCGATCAACCTGAGCGTTTCCTCGCTGGACGACCCGGACCTGGTCCCCGCGGTGCGCGAGTACTTGATGGAGCACCGGCTCCCGGCCCAGGCCCTGTGCTTCGAGATCGCCGAAGCGGCGGCGCTGGGGAACTTCGCCCAGCTGGTGCGCCTCATTGCCGAGATCCGGGCGGCGGGCTGCGGGGTCGGGCTGGACGACTTCGGCAGCGGCCTGACCTCGTTCGCCCACCTCAAGGCGCTGCCGGTCGACTACGTGAAGATCGGGGGCCACTACGTCCGGGGCGTCGCCGTGGACCCGGTGTACGGCGCCCTCGTGGGCGCCGTCAATCAGATCGGTCGGATCATGGGCATCACCACCATCGCGGTGGAGGTGGAGAGCGACGCCATTCTGCGCGAGCTGCGGGCCTTGGGCGTGGGATACGCCCAGGGGCATGCCGTGGCCCCGCCGACGCCGCTGGTGGACGCGGAGGGCGCCGTGGCCCTGCCCTGCGTTCCCCGATCGGCGTGACGCGTCGCTCCGCTCGCCGTACCGGACTCCGGGCTCGGCTTAGTCCAACACGAGGATCGTGACGATCACCGCGATCAGCACCAGCGCGAGCGTTGAGATCACGATGGTGTTGTCGGGTGCCGGAGCCGCCGGCCATGCAGGGGTACGACGCGCGATCCTCGGCTCGACGCGCGGCACCTGGGGGCGGAGTTGCGGTCCCAGCAGCGGTGCGCCGGGGGAGCCGGCTTGCGCCGCCCTCGCCTCGGCCACAGCCCCGGGGCTGGCCCCCGGCCGGGCCGCGGTGGGCGTCGTGCCCGCGGCGCGCGCCTCGGCGACCAGGTTGGGGACCACGCGATCCGCCGAGCCCGCCACCGCCGGAGCCCCGGAGCCGGCCGCCTGCTGGGCCGGAGCAGGCGTCGCGGCCGCGACGCTCAGCCCCGCGATCAAGGTAAGGACACCACGATCCCCGATACTCAACCAGCGCATCATACGACCTCCCGATAGGCGCAGTTGGTGTGGGCGGGCGTCCCGGGACCACGGCGATTGCCGGAGTCCCCGCGCCCGCCCTGGGCCACCTATTTCATCGCCAGCGGCATGTCACCACTCACGATCACGAACTCCGCACGGCGGTTCCGAGCCCACGCGGTTTCCCCGCTGCCGGCATCGACCGGGGACTGCTCACCGACGGACGCCTCGTCCAGGCGGGCGACGGCGATCCCCTTCTCGACGAGATACCGCTTGACCGCGGCGGCCCGGCGTTCCCCGAGAGCCACGTTGTACAGGTCCGACCCGCGTTCATCACAGGCCCCGGTGATCCGAAGGCGCACCGCGGGGTTGGCCGTGAGAATGGCCACCTTCCGGTCGAGGGCGTCGCGGCCGTCCGCCTGGAGCTGCGCCTGGGCGACCTCGAAGTGGACCATCACCCCGAGCTCGGTCCGGAGCGTGGCGTTCGCCTCGGCGGCGGCGGCGCGGGCCGCGGTCTCGGCCGCGAGACGCACGCGCTCGATCGAATCCGCCCGAGCCCGGTTCGCCAGCTCGGCTTGACGGACCCGCGCGACCGAGTCGGCCGTGGCGCGACTCACCGCGGCGAGCGAATCCTGCACGTGGCGGCGAAGTGCCAACTCGGCTTCGGTCGGCTGCGGGACCGCCGGCGCAGGCGCGGGCGCTCTCTGGCATGCCGCCGCCAGCGCGACGCCCGCGAGGGTAATCAGGAAAGTGGTTTTGCGCACGATGACTCCTGTGGTTCGTGGTTTCGAGCAGCTACTGCGTCGGCGGCGCGAGATTGCCGCAAGCGACGATGGTCTCCGGGTTCGCCGCCGACGCGAGGACGACGACGAAATACCGGCCGGTCGCGGGCGTGGGCAGCGGAACCGTTGCGGTCCCGTTCGCGTGGCCGTCGGACTCGACCTCGAGCGCGCGGTACGTTTCGTCCTGTCCGAACACCCCGTTGTCCATTCCCGCTCCGCACTGACCCCTGTGCACCGCCCACGGATGGACGCCGCCGGGGGATGCGTTGGCCAGGTTGAGGGTGACGTTGGTGCTGGCGCCGTCCGGGCTGGGCGCCATCGACGCCGAGCCGTTCATCTGCACCGCCCCGGCCAGGCTCCCGGGCGAAGCCAGATTGGCGAACCAGCGGCTATTGAGCGTCGCATCCTGGGCGCTCACCTGGACCGCCGGGGCCTGACGCGATGGGGTACAGGCCGTGGCGGCAAGAAGGCAAAGCGTGACCGTCAGAGTCCGGTGAGGGGACATACAACCTCCGAATCGGGAGCGGCGCCGCGTGATGCACCGGTTGCGACGACGGGGAAAGGGACAAGGCGAGAATGGTGGTCTTAGGAGACTACCGCCGATCGGTGTCGGCGGGTATCGCTCAAGCGGGTATCGCTCAATGGGATGAGGGCCCGTCCGACACGGCCATCGGCGCGGTAACCGAGAACTCCACCTTCAGCTCGTTTAGCTCGGCCTCCAGCCGGCGGTTCGCCTCGTGGTCCTGCTCCGGGCTGTCGCTCACCACCAGGATGTGCGTGACCTGCTGCTGGAGGACGACCCGGCCCACCCAGGTCTGCGCTCGGCGGCGGGCGTCCTCGGACTGGTGGGCGAGGAGCCTAGCGATCGTGCGCAGCCGGCCCTCGGCCTGCGGCGGCACGATCTCATAGGCGTAGGTCCACACGGTCTTCCCACGACCGTCCGCCTGTCTTCCTGGCCTTCCGCTCCTCATTGCGTGCCTGCCTTTCAACCGCCACGCCGGCCGGAATCACACTCGCGGAAGCCAAGGCGAGCGGCCGGACAGGCGACTAGTACTCAGACTAGCGCGAATCGCGGACGTCCGGTATCGCTCAATAGGATGGAAGACGAGGTACGGCGCCCTTCGAGGGGGAGGAACCGAGTTCGTCAGCCAAGGGAACCGCCCTTCAGTGTCCGACGATGAGGCGCCAGCCTCTCCATTCGACCACGGCATGGTCCGACGGAGACCCGAACCGCACCCGCTCGAGAATCAACCGGCGATAGGTCCGCAGCAGGCCCGAGTAGCCCAGAATGCTCAGCGCGTTGTCGATCTCGCGCGGCTGGTGGTCTTCGAAACACTCCCGGGAGATTCTCAACGTGTAGGTCGGGGTCTTCAGGACGCCCCGTCCCGTGGCCATTTCGAAATACGCGTCAGGCACCATCGTTCCATCCGACCGGCCTTCCGGGAACGTCGGCAGCAACGCGGCCCGAATCGCCTCGAGCTCCGGGGTGAGCGAAGACCGCGGGATACGATCGGATTGTCCCTCGATCCAGTTCTGGGTGCTGCAGCTCATTCGGTCTCCCCGTTCAAGTTGGAGCGCGAGCGACAACGTTTCTCGCGCGGGTCGGCGCCGGCGTGAGTGGCGACGAACACCCACAAACTATTCGTGAATGGCGGCGGCCGGTATCAAGCGAACGGATGAAAAAGTGACGAGGCGCGATGTACCGCTGGCGACGTAGTGCTTTGGGGGGGTACCGGCCGGACGGGGGCAGGTGCCGCCCCTCCGCCGAGGGAATCTACGCAGATTCGGCCCGATGGGCGTGGGCGGCCACCTGGAGGCGGCTGTGCAGGGCCAGCTTCTCCAGAATGTTGTGCACGTGGCTCTTGATGGTAAACGTGCTGAGGTTGAGCCGTCGGGCCATCTCCTTGTTGCTCAGGCCTTCGGCGATCAGATCGATGACCTCTCGCTCGCGCTGGGTCATCCGCACGCCACCGGTCGCGACCGGCGACGGACGCCCGACCGCATGCGTGGCGATGTGGGAGAGGAGCGTTCCGGTCAGGGCGGCCGGGAGCACCTCCTTCCCCGCGGCCACCGATCGTACGGTCAGGACGAAATCCTCGACCGTCGCATCCTTCACTACGAACCCCGACGCCCCCCGCATGACGAATTCGACGACGTCTTCCGGCACCGGCAGCACATCCATCACGATCACGCGGGTCTCGGGAGCGGCTTGCCGGATGTGCTGCACCAGGCTGAAGCTGTCGTGCTCGCCCAGGCCCGCGTCCACCAGCACCACCCGGGGCCGGGTCTCCGGCACCCGGTGCAGCGCGCCGCCCGCGTCCTCGGCCACCGCCACCACCGCGAGGTCGGGCTGCCGCGCCAGAATGGCCACGATCCCCTCGCGCACCAGGCGATTGTCCTCGACCACCAGGATCGGAATGGTCTGCGGCCTGGGCGGATCGCCCCCTGGGACCTGCCCCGGCTCCGCCGCCGGTTCCAAGTTATGAGGCTCCGTCTCGATGGGCATAGGCAGCGATCTGCAACCGCGTGTGCAGCATCAGCTTTTCCATGACGTTGCGCACGTGGCTCTTGACGGTGTGGGTCGCGATGTGGAGCCGTCCGGCGATCTCCTTGTTACTGAGGCCCTCCGCGATGAGGTTGATCACCTCGCGTTCGCGCGGGGTCATGCGCACGGACTCCAGCACCGCCGGCCGACCCCGGGAAACCGCGTCTCTCGCGATCTGGGAAAACAGCGTGCCCGCCATCTGCGGCGGGAGGATGTGGGCCCCCGCGGCCACCTCCCGGATGGTGTGTACCAGATCGTCGAGGGTGGCGTCCTTCATGATAAAGCCGGACACGCCCGCGTTGACGAATTCCACGATGTCCTCGTGCACCGGGAGGAGATCCATCAGGATGACCTTGGACTCCGGGAATTCCTTCTTGACCATCTCCGCCACGCGCAGGCTGTCGCCGTTCCGCAAGCCGAGATCCAGGAGGACCACGTGGGGGTTCACCTGCCTCAGGAGCGCCGTGTCGACGCTGGACCCGCCGGCGACGACCTCGAGGTCCGGGAGTTGATTCAACAGCGCGGCTATGCCTTCGCGCACCAGACGATTGTCTTCGATCAGGGCCACAGAAATCATGCTCCGCCTCGCCGGGTGTTGACAGGGTCACCTCCGGAGCTGGGTGCCAGAGATTTCCGCGGCGTAAAAATGACGGTCCCCCGCCACAACGGGGAAGCGGGGAAAGCCGCCGGGATGGCGCTTCTGTCGGGGAAAGACCGGACGGCGGGGGCTGCGGCCTAGGGCGATTCCTGCGGAGGCTCGACCGGATCGGAGTCGAGGATTCCCGACTCGGCGGCGAAGCGATAGAGCTCCGCCCTCCCCTTGAGGCCGAGCTTTTCCCTCAGGCGAGTCCGGTAAGTCTCCACCGTCTTGACGCTCACGCGAATCCGATCCCCGACCTCCTGATTGGAGTATCCCTGCGCCAGCAGCCGGAGCACCTGTCGCTCCCGCCGGCTCAGGTCTTTCCACGGCTGCCGCGCGGCGCCACCCCCCCGAGGGGGCGAGGAGGGCGGCGAACTGGAGGTTTGCGTGACGTCCACGAACGAGCGCCCGCCGTGGACGGCGCGAATGCCGAGCAGCAGCTCCGAATCGGCGGCCTTCTTGACCACGTACCCCGCGGCCCCGGCCGCCATGGCCGAGGCGAGATACGCCGGGTCGTCGTGCATCGTGAGGATCAACACTCGGGTCCGCGGGCACGCGCGCAGCACCTGGCGGATGACGTCACCGCTGCGTGGCCCGGGCATCGAGAGATCCATCAGGACGACGTCGGGTTGGAGCGCGCCGGCCTTCCGGGACACTTCCGATCCGTCGCCCGCTTCGCCCACCACCTCCATGTCGGGCTGGGCGTCGAGCAACATCCGAAGTCCGGCGCGCAGAACGGCGTGATCGTCCGCGACCAGTATGCTAATCGGCGACACGGCGGCGAATCCTACCGGGCGCGCTCACGCCGGGGCCGGCTCGGGGGTTGTCGGGGGGGGCGCGGGGATGCGCGCGCGGACCACGGTCCCCGTTCCCGGCGTCGACTCGATCTCAACCGCCCCGCCCAGCAGGGCGACCCGCTCCTGCATGCCGTGCAGGCCAAGTCCCGACGCTTGATTGAGCACCGCCGCCACGTCGAAGCCGACGCCGTCGTCCCGGACCACCAGCTCGAGCACGGTCCCCTGGTACTTCAGTTCCACTACCACCACCTCAGCGCGGGCGTGCCGCGCCACGTTGGTCAGCGTCTCCTGAAGGATCCGATAGAGGGTCGTCTGCACCAGCAGTGGCAGCCGCGGTGAGACGGTGCCGTCCACCCGGAGGTCCACCGCAACGCCGAACGCCTTGGTAAAGTCGCTCGCGTGCCGCCGCGCGGCCACCGCCAGCCCCAGGTCGTCCAGGATGCTGGGATGGAGGCCGCGGGCCAGGCGCCCGACGCCATCGACGGTCTGGGCCGCGACCCGGCGCAGCCGCTGCGCGGCGGAGCGGACATCGACGGTGACCGCCTGATCCTCGATGGCGCGAAGCCCCACCAGTAGCGCGGTGAGCGATTGGCCGGTTTCGTCGTGCAGCTCCCGGGCAACCCGCCGGCGCTCGTCATCCTCCGCCGAGATCAGGCGCTCCAGCAGGCGAAGCCGCGTGGCCTCGGCCTGCTTCCGATCGGTCAGGTCGGTGATGATGGCCATCAGGACGGTGACCCCGTTCTGGGCGTCCGACCCCGCCGGCGCGGGGCCGGCCCCGGCCGGGACCGCGGAGAGCGCGATCCACACGGGGGTCGCCACCCCCGCTCCATCCACCAGGGCGAATTCCCGGGCGCCGCTCAGCCCGGCGCCTTCCCGCAGGAACGTCTCGAAGCGCGAGCGCTCCGCCGGTATCACGAGTTGCTGAAACCGGGACACGCGCAGGCTCTCGAGCGACGCGCCCGCGATTTCCCCGAGTCGCCGGTTGCCGAAGAGAATCGTCCCATCGGGGTCCAGGAGTGCAGCGCCGTCGCCCATGGCATTCAGCAGCACATGGTATGGATGCGTCGCGCCTTCGATGACGAGCGCCCGCTCGCCCCCGGGACCCGACACGACCACCGCATCGACCAGGCCGGTGCGGATGGCCTTCAGCGTCTCTTCGGCCTCGCTGAGCCGAGCCCGGAGTCCGGGGATGGGACTCCGGCGCTTGCCCGAGCGGCGCTTTCGCCTCACCGCCATCGCCCGCCGGTGTTCACGCCTTGCCCGGCGACCTGGGGCGCAGGTCCAGCCCCACCAGGGCGCGCTCGGTGTCGGAGAGGTCGCCGACCAGCTTGCGAATGGGTTTCGGGAGCCTGCGTACCAGGGTGGGGAGCGCGAGGATCTGATCGCCCCGGGCCAATTGGGGATGCTCCAGGAGATCGATCACCTCGATGCGGTAGCGTCCCTCCAAATGCTGGTGACAGATGATCCTGAGGTTCGCCAGGGCCGCCAGGGATCTCGCCGTCTGACCCGCGACGTAGAGCCGGAGATCAAAGAAACCCGCGGTCGCGCGGGTCTTGCGAGGTTTGCGCCGCCGCCGTGCCGATTTCGGGCTCATCGCGGCGCGCGCCTCCCCGTCCTCCGTGCCGCGACAGGGCCGTCGTCCACATGGGCCGCCCGCTCCGCCCCGACCAGCACCCGCCCCCGATGCCGCATCACTTCGATCAACCGCAGGCCACGACTCGTCAGCACGAACTCCCGCACCTGATTCGAGTGCGGCATGCCCCGCGACTTTAGCACAGTGAGCGTGCGGGTCCGCTCCCCGTTCAGTTCGACGTTCCGGAGCACCAGCCACGTGTCCATGAAGGAGGA
>Ga0326597_10012551_pt1 | contig 11173 bp, 7 predicted proteins | sample RVTome_12_FD_203789 | JGI IMG/M metagenome (GOLD analysis project Ga0326597, IMG submission 203789) | Soil microbial communities from uranium-contaminated site in the Upper Colorado River Basin, Wyoming, United States - RVT100D185 | ecosystem: Environmental > Terrestrial > Soil > Contaminated >... | reverse complement strand
GGCCGCTCCGCATCGCGAGGCTGCCGTTCCCGCGGCCAGTCACCATGAACGGCGAACGTCTTCCGGCCAGCTATGCGAACTTCTACATCGCCAACGGCATGGTCCTCGTCCCGACCTTCAACGATCCCAACGACCGCGTCGCCCTCAATACGATCGCAGAACTGATGCCGGCTCACCGGATTGTTGGCATCCACGCGGTGGATCTCGTGTGGGGACTGGGCACGCTTCACTGCCTCACGCAACAGGAGCCCAAGGGCGTGTGACCAGGCAAGCAAGGGTATATTGACCGCATGAGGGATCGCGACTGTTTCGGCCAGTCCAGTCCAACCCGGTGAACCCTGTCACGACGGCACCCACCGGTCTTGTCGTGCGTGCCGGCCGGTTCGTCTTCAAATCGCGAGACTTGTTGTTTCCCGTCGTGATGCTCGCGCTGGCATTCGGGACGACACCTCGATCGGCAGGCGCGCCCTCAGCGGTCAACCATGCCTTTGCGATCGTCGGCTTGCTCGTGTCGCTGGCCGGGCAGGCACTCCGGGTGGCGGTCATCGGCCTCGAATACATCACCAGAGGCGGGCAGAATCGTGAGATCTGGGCCAAACATCTGGTTGAGGGCGGTATCTTCGCGCACTGCAGAAACCCGCTGTACGTGGGCAATGTACTGATCTACGGCGGCCTCGCGATCGTCCACGGCGGGTGGGCCATGTATCTGGTCGGCATGCCCTTCATGGTGCTGGCGTACATGGCCGTCGTGCGAGCGGAAGAAGAACATTTGCGGTCTCGTTTCGGTGACGCGTACGTTCGCTACTGCGCCCGTGTCCCGCGCTGGATCCCCTCGCTCGCTGGTCTGCGTACGACCCTGCGCGGGGCGCGCATGGACTGGCGACGGGTCGTTCGGAAGGAGTACGGGACGCCGTTTGCGTGGATGAGCGGGATGCTCGTTCTGCTGTGTATCGAGCACCCGACCGCCGACCCGATCTCGGCTCCGGAGCTACAGGTCGTCGTCACCGCCTGGATCGTGCTCGCACTCCTGTACTGCGTCGCGAGATGGATGAAACTGACCGGACGCCTGGGGCAGGACTAGCCGTTCGGGCTTCGATGGTCAGCCAACCACGCGCTACGCACGCCCAGCAGCCGACAGGGCCTCGTCGGTCAACACTTTCACCTGCGCGTTCCCCTCGCGAAGCGTCCGAACAAACGTGGCGACCATGTCGGCGTCGAACTCCAGGCCCACCCGCGACTCCAGGTAGGCGATGGACTGGTCTGACGACCAGGCCTCTCGGTACGGGCGCCTTGTGCAGAGCGCATCGTACACGTCGCACACGTGTACCAACCGGCTCGCCGTTCCAGACTCTCGCGGGTAGTGAAGCGTGGGATAGCCTCCCCCGTTGATCATGATGTGATGCTCGTAGGCAACCGTGGCGGCCAGTTCCATCTCATCGCCGCTCCGCAGGATGATCCGGGCTCCCTCCACTGGGTGCTGGTTCATGAGTTCGCGTTCTTGGTCGGTCAATTTTCCAGGTTTCGTCAGCACCTCGATGGGAATGCTCACCTTGCCGATGTCGTGCAACAGGCCCGCGACGCCGACCGCCCGTACCTGCTTGGGGCCGTACCCCAGCGCCTCGGCCAATGCCATCGAGAGCACGGAGACGTTGAGCGAATGAGCGGTGGTGTACTGATCGAACTCCTTCAGCTGCAACAGCGGCATTACCACACGCTGCTGGCCATGCATCGCCACTGTCAGCGACCAGACGACCGCCTCGGCCTCGTTGAGCGGGATCCCCTGACCCGACTGGACCGACGTCTGCATCCAGCGAAACGCGTCGGCCTCGTCGCCAAGGGCCATGTCGAGTGTCGTGGACTCGCGCTGGGTCACCGGCTCGTCCAGATCGCCCTGCAATCCGACAGTGCCGAACCGAACACCCAACGAGCGCATCTGTCGTGCTTCGTCGGTGCCGACGGTCGTGTGTGTAAGCCGAGCCAGGAGTTCGTGGAGAAACCCTTCGAACTCTTCCCGGTCGACCGTCCGTTCGAACTCGATTCTTTGAATGCCGGCCGCGATCAGACGCCGACCGAACTGCCACGACTTCAGCTCCCGCAGGGGCTCCCGGCCAAAGACCACTTCCTCTTCGAGAAACGTGAACGTGGGACGTCCACCCGGCACGTTCAAGCCGGTGAGGCCCTCGAACGCCGCATCCACCGCCCCTTCACGTGAGGGATGGCCTTCCGGATTAGAGCGTCATGACGGCAAGGACATTGGCGAAGGCGTTGAGGAAGCGGACTGGATCGCTCATCGGACGCCCGGGTGAGCCGCCTCCGCCAGTTCCCTGTCCGACGACCGTCGAGCGGCCCCTAACACCACCGCGGTTCTCGAATCCGCCGACCACGTCGCCGCGAGTGCCCGGACTACCGCGACCAGCACCGGCGTTCGTGGAGGTAGCCGATGCCGCCCAAAGAACGTCCGCCCCCCGTCTGCCATCTGCAACAACGCATCGCGCGCCGATTCGTCCTGCAGGCCGCCGAGGACCTGGACAGCCAGCACCCGGATCTCTGAATCGCCCGACGACACCGCGAGGTGTGCAACAGGGCCCACCAGGTCCGACGGGCAGCTTCGCGCGAGCGCCGCGAGTCCAACGCGGAGCACACGCGCATCGGCATCTCCGAGCGCGGCTCGAATCGCCGCGTCTCGCTCGCCTGGCATGGCGAGCTGAACACGGATCGCCTCACACCGCACGCGTGGATCCGCATGAGCTCCCCACTCCGTCATCGACACGCCGGCGGGCACACGTCCGTAACGCTCGAGCAGGACGAGCATGTTGCGCTGAACCCACCACCGCTGGTCCGAAAGTCTCGCGCCGACGGCCTCGCTCAGGTCGAACGACGCTGCGGCGAGCCGCTCAAGTATCTTCCGTCGGGTCGCTCGACTCTGCGAGGAGGACAAGGCGTCCAGCAGCGGCTCGTACCCCTGCGGCGTCATAAACGGCAACAGGCTGTCCAGGCTCTCGAGATCGAGCGGCTCACTGGCAAGCAGGGCGCTCACGTTCGCGGGCTGGACCATGCGAGCCCGTACCTGCCCAGCGATCGCCTCGGCGCCCTCAGGCGGTGACGCGAGCATCGCCAGGAGCGAGGGCACCTGTCCCACAGCAACCGCCTCGTCAACTGCGCGATCCAGCAGCGGCCCGCCGGCCCCTGACTCCAAACTCATTTTCACGATCCGCACGGCATCGTAGTCGTCGAACACACGCCCGTCGACCGTACGCCCGACGCCTCTGGCAGCGGTCGCAAACCGCTGCAGCACGAGCCGGTGGGATTCGGGATTGGGATCATCGAGTGTCCAGTCCGCCATGAGCCGACCCACCTGCTCCCGCAGCGCCTCACCAGCCATGACCTTAGTCGACGGCGCCTCGTCGGTATGAGCGGCCAGCTTGGAGAGCATCCGGACAAGGCTGTGAGAAATGGTCTGTCCGCCAGCCTCGGCGGCGGCCTTCACGACGTCAAGCGCCGCCTCGCCAGACATGCCCTCAGCCGAGTCGAGCACGAATGCCGCTCGCTGCCCGACGTCCCCGCCCATCTCGACAATGCGACGGAGAGTCTCGGGACGTAGGTCCCTCACCAGCCGCGACGTTCGCCGCCGCAGCGCCTCGGTTTCGGCGCCAGACGAGGTGCGAAGCTCGCGTGCGATCTGTGTAATGAACCCGACGACCACCTGGTCGTAGGCTTCCGCGCCCTGACGTTCGTCGATCGACCGGGCCACCGCAGTCGGGTCGAGAGGTATCGTCTCTGGGGCGGTCTCGGTGCCCGCCGAGATCGCTGCACGGGCGAGTCCCACCCATAACCTGCAGAGAGCGTACCCTGGCCACTCCCCTCGCTGGACGGTCCCTGGGCAAGCGGTGCATCACCGACAATCGCCAGGCCATCGAACGTCAATGGGTGCAACTTCACATGGGGCCAATCCTGGGCTCGACCGCTCGTGAGCCCTGCGGCTCCAGCCCGCTCGGGCTCGGAAGCCAGGACACGCAACACCTCTCGTATCTCGGCAGTGTGCACCCCACGGCTGACGGTCACCGCGCCCAGATGATGCCGATGCAGTTCCTCTGCGAGACGTCGGAGAACCGGATGCTCGGGGTCAGTGGTGACACCCTCGACAACCAGTTGTCGGCGCGCGACACCAAAGGCCAGCGATGGCCGATCCTCGAGCAGGCGCTGAGCGCGCCGTACGACTCCGTCCACCACAGGCCCGAGAGAGGGATGGCCATCGGGGTACATCGCGTGCCGTTGCAGAGCAACTGACAGCGAAATCAGGTACTCACCGAGATCTCCTGACAGCCTGTGCCGGTCCGGCTTCTGCGCCATCTCGGTCACAGTGAGTACCAACACGACAGAACCGAGTCTGTCTGATAGCTGACACTGCGTGGTTGCAGCGCGAACGGTGTCTCAGCTGCGAGCGATGGCTTCTTTTCCTTCATGGCGAACAGCGACCGAGCAGGGGTGCAGTACACCTTTTCGGATCCTCTCGCCGAATTCGGAGCCCCCGCGCGACGAGGTGACACGCGTCCCACCGCACGTGGAAGGGCAGCCCGGCTGAGCGCGGCACAGTTCACTGAGCGACGACATGACACATTGCGCACGATGACGGCGGCCCGTCGGTCGACACCCGCGGGCCCGCGCGATCCGGATTTCAGATTCGGTAGTCACGATCACAGTTTCGTCGGCGAGACCGGCGTCTCCGGGCTTCTTGGCCACGGAATTCTTCGGGTAATCCTGCGCGGAAGTCATCGCCACGTTTGGTACAACGATTGTTGACGTCCTTGACTTGCACCTTCTGCGCCGCCAAGACGCGCCGCTCGCCATAGCTCTGATCGCCGGGGTCGCGATTGTGTTCCGGCAGTACGCCCGGCCTTTCTTCGGCATTGCCGAGCCATTCTTCAGAACTGCCGAGGATCTATCGACCGCCTACAACGTCGATCTCATCCCTGGTTTCGTCATCTTCGTGGTGGCATATACGTTTCATCGCTCGCGCCAGCGCCTCCAGGAAGCGACGGACTCGAGCAGGGAAGTGAGAGACGCGGAAGAAGCCGAGAGGGCCGGTGCCGAACTCAAGCAACTCGTCGCCACGCTCCAGGCCTTCGGCAACGCGGCGGACGCAGCAATCCTTGGCAACGAACTCGCCCGCCTGCTCCAGCCATTCCTCAAGAATCGGCGATGCTGGGTGGCCTCGTCGACCGAGGATGGCTGGTGCTGGCTTCTCGAGCCCTTCGACAGTTCGAACGCCCGAACACTGATGAACCTGGCACGCTCTGTCACCGACCCCTTCAAGGCCGAGCCGCTACCAAGCGACTGGTACCTCGTCCCGTTGCGCACCGGCGGTCAGGTCCTGGGGGTGCTCGGCGTCGACAAGACACAGCCGATGACGGCCACAGAACGCGGCCGTGCCGACGCGGTAGCCACGGTCCTGGCCATCTCGCTCAAGAACGTGCACCTGTTCACGCAGATGCGAACCGTGAACGAGTCGGACGCCTTGACTGGCTGCTTCAATCGGGCTCATGGGTTCAAAGAGCTTTCGCTCCAGCTGCGACGGTCCAAACGCACGCACTCCAGCTTGGCCATTCTCATGCTCGATGTGGACGATTTCAAATCGGTCAACGATCGCTACGGGCACCTGGCAGGCGACCAGGTGCTCGAGGCGGTTGGCAGCACGCTGCGGCGGACGCTCCGAACCACGGACATCAAGTGCCGGTACGGAGGAGACGAGTTTCTGGTCGTCCTGCTCGATACGCCGATCGAGTCGGCCCGTACGGTCGCCGAGCACCTCCGCCGTGCGTGCGAAAGTGTCACCGTCGATGTCCCGGGCGCCCGGCTGACCTGCAAGATCAGCGTCGGCGTCACCGAAGCGAAGCCGGGGGAACTCGATGCTCCGGCGCTCGTTCATCGAGCGGACGAGGCGTTGTACCTCGACAAGTCGCTGCGAGGGCGGATTCAGCTGCCCAGGGACGACAGCGAACCCGTCTCGCCTCGACCCGCGGGAACCTCCTAGCTCAGCCTCAATCGACCCGACCCTGGAGGTTTTGAGTCTCGCTCGAGCAGGACCCTCGCACGGGAGATTCCCGAGCCTCGCCATCTCGCCTGGGTTCTGGCACCTGGTCTCACACCGGAGCATGCGCCGATTCGATGCGGCCAGTTCGAGTCCACCGCGGTAGACGTTGCGCTAACATTCGGCAACCCTGTTGATGTCGACTCGCGCTTCAAGCGCCACTGCCTTCGCTCTCTACTGCGCCGCAACGGCACTGCTTGTGCACCCCTTCATCGGCGGCGCAGCGCTCTCGACCGCCACGTTTGGAGGCGATGCCCGGCTCCTCGTCTGGACGATGGCGTGGGACGCTCACGCGCTGTTGAACGGACTTCCGTTCTTCGACGCCAACATCTACCACCCACAGCCGGGCGCACTGGCGTGGGCCGAGCATCACGTCGGTGTGGCACTTTTCGCGTTGCCGGCGCAGGTCCTGACGCAGAATCCTGTCCTCGCCTACTGGTCGGTCTGGCTCGCGTCGTTTCCGCTGAACGCTCTTGCCATGCGGGCCCTGGCTCGACGGGTGACCGGCGACGAGGTCGCCAGCTTCGTGGCGGGGTTGGTGTACGCCTTCTGCTTCTTCCGCATGCACCATGCGGTCGGGCACGTGCAACTGCTGTGGACCTGGGCGCTACCGCTCGTGCCCTTGGCCCTGGAGCGATGGCTCGACAAGCCGCTCGTGTCGAGGACGCTGGCGCTGACGCTTCTGGTGCTCATCCAGGTGCTGACGACGTGGTACACCGCGGTGCTCACGGTACTTCTTGCGCTGTTCGTGAGCCTGTTCTTGTGGCCGCGAGCCACACTGACCAGGCGTCATGTTGGGTCTGGGGCAATCGCGGCCCTTGTGGCCGCAGGCGTCGTCGCCTGGTTGGCGCGGCCCTACTTTGCCCTCGTGCTGCCACCCCCGGGTGAGATCGCTTCGAACTCAGCCGACCTGCTCGCGTACCTGATGCCGCCGCTCAATACGTGGCAGGGACGCTGGCTGAGTGCGACGATGACGGTGTCCCTTGGAGAGATCTGGGGAGAACGCACGCTCTACGCGGGCGGCGCGACACTGGTGCTGAGCGTGGTTGGGGTGTTCGCGCTGGCACGCCGCGAACCGCTGCCAGGCACAGGACTCCTCGGAGCCGTGCTGTTCACCGGCGCCGTCGCCATGGCGCTCTCCTTCGGGCCATCATCGAGCGGGTGGGCGCCGTTCGACCTCCTCGCGTCGCTCCCAGGGATGTCACTGATGCGGGCGCCGGCGCGTTTCGCGCTCCTCGTGATGCTGGCGCTGGCGCTGCTCGCCGCTGTCGGCGCGCGCTCGTTGCGACGCCGCGGTGCAATCGGCGGTACCGCGATCGCGGTGCTCAGCGTGGCGATCGTACTGGAGTCATACGTGGTCGACCTTCCCGGTGGAGCGGCCGCGCCACTTCCGACGCCCGCCGTCTACTCGGCGCTGGCCACGTTGCCAGCGGGCGCCGTGGTCTCCCTGCCCATCTACTGGCGCGCCCCGGATGCGTTCCGCGATGCCGACTACCTGCTGTTTTCAACGACTCACTGGCGACCCATGGTCAACGGCTACGGTCGGCAGGTGCCTCCGACACACGAGGCCCTCTACGATGCCCTTGCGACGTTTCCCTCAGCCGAGGCCGTCAGCGCGATGCGCGCCAATCGTGTGCGCTACGTCATCGTCCACACCAATCGTGCGCGCGAGCTTCGGGAACGCGTCGAGCAGGCCCGACAGGGGTCCGCCTTTCACCTGATCCGGGCGTTCGAGGATGGAGACGCGCTGTTCGAGTTGAAGTAGCTCACCCGCCATCATCGATGGAATCCTGGTCCTTCTTGCCGTCGCTTCCGACTAGCACACAGCCGCGCGCACGCGAAGGCAAGGCGTCACGGCTTCGTCCTGTAGACCGACACGATCGGCTCACTATCGACCGTGAGCTGATAGAACAGCTCGCGGTCGTCACCCTGATCCGCCGCGTCGACATCGACCCCGCGATAGTTCGTCAAGACGTAGTCGGCGGGCGAGTTGCCGCGGACGATCTCCACACGTTGCTGATCTTCGGGGCTCAGCGTCAGGCTTGCGGTTGCAAGGTCCGTCACGCTTTCGACCCGAATGACGACGCGGGGGCTGGGCTCGCGGGCCAGCACGTACTCCAGCGCCGCGCGATTGCCGAGACCCCAGTAGTCGAGTTCGTAGTGTCGCCGCCAGTCATGGCCAGCCAACGGGTTGAAGTAGACGTTTTGCATCGGGTGAGCCCGGACCATCCACGCCGCGGTGATCGTCAGGGCAACGCCTGTGGCCGCGGCCAAGGACCGGCGGGCACTGGGTCTGTAGGCCACGGCTTCCCACACCGCGACCCAGCCCCGGACGGCGATGAGCACCAGCGCCGGATAGACGAAGTACACGTGCCGCCACCCGTCATACACCACGGTATGCGTCGCGACAATCGCGAGGATCGGTACGCAGAGCAGTGCGAGGAACACGAGATCCTGCGTGTCAGTCCAGCTGGTCAACACTCTGATGCGACGGACGAGCAGGGTCTTGAGCGTTGCGACGACACCGACACCGAACAGCACCAGATAGGGCAGCGGCGTCGAGATGGCGATCCAGCGAGGCAGATAGTGCCAAGGCAGGTCGCCCGGCATGATGCTGTCGCCCATGTAGCGAACCCGATCCGAGAATCGCTGGAAGCTCGACATGCTCTCGACGACTCCGAGAAACCGGCCGAACGGATCACCCCAGAGCCAGGGGAAGAACAGCACCACGAGCACCACTGTTCCCCCGAGAAACAACCCCGTCGTCGACAGCGCCGTCCGGGTGGTCACGTCACGCCTGATCACCCCGAGCCCCAGGAGCGCAGCGGTCAAAGGAACCAGGCCGATGGCGACGACGCGCAAGTCGATGGCGACCGCGGTGGCCAACGCATGCGCACAGGCGGACCTGGTGCCCGGCTTCGTGACGAAGGCGAGCATGGTGTTGGTGGCGATCAGAAACGCGGCCATGAACACCAGATCCTTCGAGTTGTAGAAGGCGTCGGCGAAGATCCGCGGCGATAGCACGAGGATCGCGGCGGCCAGCAGGCCGATGCGCCAGTCGCCGAACCGCCTCACAGCCACCCGGTAGAGCGCAAAGACCCCGGCGAAGAATACGAGGAACACCAGAAGGTGCCGCATCCTGTAGATGTCTCGCGTCTCTGTCAGGCCAAGCAGCAGCTCGAGCCCGACCGCCGGCATCTCGAACACGACGCCGTAGTCCCTGTCGTTGAACGCCTCGAGCTCTCGTGTCGGCAACGTCTCGGGTATCTGCACCCATGGCGCGACCGTCTGAATGACGTAGCGCAAGGAGACCGCGCCGATCCTTCGCTGGATCGGTTCGTCCCAGGGCACACCGTAGTCGCGAAAGGCGACAAGTCCGACCAGTAGCAGCACGAGGAAGAAGACGCGGACCGCCGCGCGTTCGCCCGGCCCAGGCAACGGGGGCCGCTCGATCGCGCGTGACCCGTGCAGCCGCGGACTCGCTCGATCGCGCGCGCGATCTCCTGGACTTCGCACAGGCAGACGAAACACACGTGCGCGGGTCTCCGCGGCCCACGTCACATACCGTCCCAGCGCTGAACCAGGTTGGATAGGACGCCGCAGGCGTGCCACGGCGGCAACCATCGAGGCGACAGTGACACCGACGATGCCGGACAAAGCCAAGGACAGGAGCAGGACGAACAGCGGCGCAGGTGGCGGTTCGACGAGCTCGAACGTCACCCGATCGATCATGTGGGTGTCGTCGACTGCCGGGTCCTGCACCAGCCGCTGAATATTCTCGGTCGACGTGTCGATCAGGCTGTACGACCAGGTCGTCCCCTCTGTGTGCTCCGGCTTCGAGAGCCCGTATGCAACTTCCAAACTTACCTGCTGCGATGGCGAAACGCCCTCACGCCACCGAACATGAACTTGCGGCGGGATCGGATCGTAGACGACGTAGCACACCACCAGGGAGAGCACGAAAGAAACGGTAAACGACGCCACGAGCCGAGGGCGCCATAGCCAGGAGCTCATACGAGTCGTCCGCTACAGGTGCGTCGCAGACAGGAACTGACGAGCTGGCACCCTGTCGTCACAGGTTGAAGACCTCCGCGGAAATTCCCCAGACAAAGTACGCGGCAAGGCACACCATCGCGGTGAGGCTCGTCCTTTCCTGCCAGCGCTCGCCGGGAACGCGAAGAAGGATGAAGAAGGCAAAGGCCGGAATCGCATACCGATGCTCGATCAGCTCGAACGGAACCATCGAGAGCGCGGCGGTCAGGAGCAGCGGGACCTTGAGGCGCACTCGTTCGCCGATCAGACCGACGGCGCCGAGGGCGACACACAGAGCGAGCAGGAACTTCGGACCAGGACCGGAGGCAAACCAGAGTATCGCGCGGTTGCGAAGGAAGCTGACCTCGGTGGCCTGGTTGTACGGATGCGTGACTGCGAAACGAGACATCACCAGCGCCACACAGGTCAACGCCAGCAACCAGGCCGCGGGGGACCGTCGAAGGCGGTGCCAGGTGGTCACGAGTGTCTGCGGCGCAAAGAACATCGCAAAGAGGAGGCCCGCAAGAATGGGATTCCCGAGATAGAAGCCGGCCGCATGCGCGCTGGTATCACCTACGGCGATCCCGCGGTTCCAGACGACGAAGGCGGTGAACGCCGCGACCGGTATAGCGAATGGCCAGGCCGCCAGCAAACGCGTCCGCCACGCCCGGGCGTCCAGCCAGCCGGCCCTCGTCTGCGGCCAGAGCCCCGAGGTCTCCCAGCACATGGCAACGAGCAGTGCTCCCCAGACGATATGGGTCTGCCTCACTGCCAACGTGAGCGTGAGCGCCAGCGCGGCGCGAAGGCTCTGTCCCCGCAGCGCAAAGAATGCCGCCAGCAGCAGCCCGAGCAACGCCGCAACGTCGGTGTAGACCAGCCCCGTATAGGGGAACAGAATCGGTAACGCGACGAGCTGCATCGTCTTGAGGCCAGGACGTGAACCGACTCTTGTCGCGCAGACTGCAAAAAGTGCGAACAGGACGGCGCTGGCGCACGCCGTGACCAGCCGCGCCGCATCGAGTGTGCCAGGCAGACTGAGCCACTGACCCACCT
>Ga0326597_10012550_pt1 | contig 11173 bp, 10 predicted proteins | sample RVTome_12_FD_203789 | JGI IMG/M metagenome (GOLD analysis project Ga0326597, IMG submission 203789) | Soil microbial communities from uranium-contaminated site in the Upper Colorado River Basin, Wyoming, United States - RVT100D185 | ecosystem: Environmental > Terrestrial > Soil > Contaminated >... | reverse complement strand
CTATCGGTACCGCTACTTTGTCATCCACCGGCGCGATCTGCACGGAGAGATCCTGGAGGCCTGCAAGCGGCGCGAAGCGATCACGCTCGAGCCCTCGCGCGGCGTGACGAGCTTCGAGGAGCGAAGCGGCGCGGTGCTCGCGCGCTGCGAGAACGGCGCCGAGTACGAGGGTGCGGCGCTGATCGGGGCCGAAGGCCTGTGGTCGCCCACGCGCGCGGCGATCGTCGCCGACGGCGCGCCGCGCGTGACGGGCCACGTGACCTACCGTGGCGTGGTGCCGACGGGCGAGATCATCGACCACGGGCACCTCGACTCGATGACGATCTGGGTCGGCCCCCGGTTTCACCTGGTTCAGTATCGCCTGCGCGGGGGCGAGGTGATGAACAACGTCGCGACCGTGTCGAGCCGGCGCTTTCTCCGCGGCGAGAAGGAATTCGGCGGGTGGGACGAGCTCGAGGAGGCGGTGTCGCGCGCCGCGCCCAGGGTGCGCGACATGCTGGGTTACTTCGGACGGGACCGCAACTGGATCCTGCACGACCGCGATCCGGTGACCAACTGGACCCGCGGCCGGGCGACGCTGCTGGGCGACGCGGCGCACCCGACGCTGCAGTACCTCGCGCAGGGCGCCAACATGGCGATTGAGGACGGCGTGGTCCTGGCCGAAAAGGTGGCCGCGGCGGGAAACGACTACCCCCGCGCGTTCCTTGCCTACCAGCGCGAGCGCCTGAACCGCACCGCGCGCGTGGTGCTCTCCTCGCGCTTCTTCGGCGAGGTTTTCCACGTCGATGGCGGCGCGCGCGAGTTGCGCAACACGCTGGCGCGGGGCCGCGACCCCGAGAATCCGTGGGAGATCGACTGGCTCTACCGCGGCATCGAAGTGGATGGCCGGCTGTAGCCGGCCATCAGCCGTCAGCTGTCAGCTCTCAGCCGTCAGCAACTGCCCACTGCCCACTGCCCACTGCCCACTGCCCACTGCCCACTGCCCACTGCATGAACGATCTCGATCTCGACGCTTACCTGGAGCGCATCGGCTACGCCGGGCCGCTCGAGCCGACTGCGCCGATCTTGGAGGCGCTGCACCTCGCGCACGCGACGCATATTCCGTTCGAGAACGCGGACATCCTGCTGGGCCGGGCCGTCCGGCTCGACCTGGCGGGCCTGCAGGCGAAGCTCGTCGCGGGCGGTCGGGGCGGTTATTGCTTCGAGCAGAACCTGCTTTTCGCCGCGGTGCTCGAGAGGCTCGGCTTCGGCGTGACGCCGCTCGCCGCGCGGGTCCGGCACCGCGGCGATCGCGTGCTGCCGCGCACGCACATGACGTTGCTCGTGCGCATCGGCAACGCCGAGTGGGTGGCAGACGTCGGTTTCGGGGGAGAGGGGCTGCTGCTCCCGGTGCCCTTCGGCGCGGGCGGGGAAGTCCGTCACTTCGCGTGGACCTACCGCATCGTCGAGGAGGCGGCCGGGCAATGGCTGCTGCAGTCGCGACGGGATTCCGGCTGGGCGAACCTCTACTCGTTCACGCTCGATCCGCAGGCGCCGGCGGATTACGAGATGGCGAACTACTACACGTCGACCCATCCCGATTCCCCGTTCGTCCGCACGCTGATCGCGCAATTGCCGACGACGGAGGCGCGCTTCCTGCTCCGGGACAGGGAACTGACGACGGATCGCGGCGGGTCCGTCGAACAGCGGGTGATTGTGGACGACGAGGATCGGCTGTCGGTGCTCGCGGATACGTTCGGACTGCGCTTTCCCGCCGGGACACGATTCACCCGACGCGATAACATGCGCTGATCCCGATTCCGCGCCGCTCACGTGACCGACCTCGTTCTGCGCCCCAGCTGGCGCTTTGTGATCTCCCGCCCAGCGCATGCCATCGCTTTCGGCTTCGGCGCGGGGCTCGCGCCGGTCGCGCCCGGCACGTTCGGGACGCTGCTGGCGCTGCCCCTCTTCTGGCTGATCCATCCGCGCATCGGGCCGGGGGAGTACCTGCTGGGGGTCGCGCTTCTGTTCGGGCTGGGCGTGTGGGCCTGCGACGCGACCGGGCGCGCGATGGGCGCGGCCGACCACGGCGGCATGGTCTGGGACGAGACGGTGGCGTTCCTGCTGGTGCTGTTCTTCGTGCCGGCGTCGCTGTCGCTCCAGGCGATCGCGTTCCTCGTCTTTCGCCTGTTCGACATCCTCAAGCCCCCGCCGATCCGCTATTACGACCGCACGTTCAAGAACGGATTCGGGGTGATGTTCGACGACTTGATCGCGGCGTTCTACACGCTGCTCGTTTTCGCCGTCGCGAAGACCATCATGTACGGCGTGACGTGATGAAACGTGACATGATGCCGCGAGCCGATCTGCTTCCCCTCCTGCCCGAGGAGGGGTGCCTGCGAAGCAGGCGGGGTGGTGGGAGCCGAATCGCGAATCGCGAATCACGAATCACCCCATTTGTCCGAGAGAACGATGCCCGATCCCGTCCTCTATAAGCTGGCGGAACAGGTGGGCGCGGCGCTCAAGTCGCGCAAGCTGATGCTCGCCACCGCGGAATCCTGCACCGGCGGCTGGATTGCCGAGGCGATCACGATGGTGCCGGGAAGCTCGGACTGGTTCGAGCGGGGATTTGTCACCTACACCTATATTTCCAAGCGCGAGATGCTGGGCGTGAAGGAGGCGACGCTCGAGAAGCACGGCGCGGTGTCCGAGGCGGTGGTGCGCGAAATGGTCGAGGGCGCGCTCGCGCGCAGCCACGCGCAGGTCGCGGCCGCGGTGAGCGGCGTCGCGGGCCCCAGCGGCGGCACGCCGGAAAAGCCGGTCGGCACCGTGTGCTTCGCTTTGGCGCTCAAGGGAGGCAAAAGCCGTACGGAAACGAAACGCTTCAGTGGGGATCGCGAAGCGGTCCGCAAGCAATCGGTCGAGCACGCACTGAGAGGCGTGCTCGCGCTGCTTGCGGACCGGTGACGAAGTGACGAACTGGCGCAGCGGCAATGTGAAGCAGTGACGCGGTGGCGGGATCGTGTTACGTGCGTTGGGTTTGTTAACGAATTGCGGAGCCATCGGAAATCCGTTCTTGCGTCCCTGCGTCACTGCATCATCGAGTTGAGCGGTCGTCACTTCGTCACTGCGCCACAGTCGGTAAGAGTCAACAGGATCCAAAGGAGATTGGAATGGCTGCGAGCGATATTACGGGAAAGCTGGCCCGCTACATGGTTGAGGCACGCGAGCGCGCGCTGGCGCCGGAAGTGGCGCGCGAGGCCCGGCATCGCGTACTCGACACGCTCGCCGCGATGGTGTCGGGGTCGCATCTGAAGCCCGGCGAAATGGCGGTCCGCTACGCGCGGGCGCAGGGCGGGGTGGCGGAAGCGACGGTGATCGCCACGGATATCCGTACCACGGCCGTCAATGCCGCGCTCGCCAATGCGATGTTCGGGCACGCGGACGAGACCGATGATTTTCACCCGGCGACGAAAGCGCATCCCGGCTGTTCGGTCGTGCCGGCGGCGCTGGCGATGGCGGAGCGTGAAGGCAGCTCAGGCACGGTGCTGCTCAACGCGGTCGCGCTGGGCTACGACCTGTGCTGCCGTTTCCTGCTGGCGCTGGATGCGGACCTCGTGCGCGCGACGCATCGGAGCGCCGAGGGCACCAGCTCGACTCTGGGCGCCGTCGGGGCCGCGGCCGCGCTGGCCCGGCTCGACGAGAAGGGCATGCGCCACGCGCTGTCATACGCCGCGCAGCAGGTGTCGGGCATCTGGAGCTGGGTGCGCGACGCCGAGCACGTCGAGAAGGCGTTCGACTTTTCCGGCATGGGAGCGCGCAACGGCGTGACGGCGGCAATCATGGCGCAGATGGGGTTCAGCGGCGTGTGGGACGTGTTCGACGGCGAGCACAACGCGCTGATGGCGCTGTCCGCGAAGCCAAAGCCGGAGGAGATGGCGGCGGACCTCGGGAGCCGCTATTACGTCACCGAGACCGCGATCAAGCCGTATTCCGTCGGCTATCCGATCCAGGCGCCGCTCGACGCGTTTCTCCAATTGCACCGCGCGCACAAGCTCGCCCCGGACAACGTCGCGCGCATTGTGGTCCGGCTGCCCGAGGACGGCGCCCGCATCGTCAACGACCGCGCCATGCCTGATGTGAATTGCCAGCACATCATCGCGGTCGCGCTGGTGAAAGGCGTCGTCTCCTTCGAGGACAGCCACTCCTACGAGCGCATGAAGGACCCGAAAGTCCTCGCCGCAAAGGCGCTCGTGGAGCTTGTCGCCGACAAGAATTTGATGGATCCCGCCGCGCCGCGCAGCGGCCGGGTGGAGGTGACGCTCAAGGACGGGCGCACCGTCAGCCATTTCACGCGTCACGCCCCGGGCACGAAGGAAAACCCCATGAATACCGAGCAGGTCAATGAGAAGGCGCGGGTGCTGATGGAGCCGGTGCTTGGCGCCGAGAAGACCGAAGGCATCATCAAGATGGTCAACGCCATCGAGAACCTGAAGGATGCGCGGGAGCTCGGTCGATTGCTCGCGGGCAAGTGACGGGAAGAAGTGACGAAAAGAAGTGAAGAAAAGAAGTGACGAACCGCGCGTAGCGCGGCCGTGATTTGACGCCTCTCTCCTCTCTCCTCTCGTCTATCGCCTAACGGCTTGGCGTCGTCTCTCCACGACACCGGAATATTTGCACGACGTCGACAAGGCCGCGAACAAGCTCGGCGGCACGTCGGAACTGGAGCCGAAAAAGTAACCGTACGGTCGACGCCCGGCCGCCTGACCCATTCATTCCATCGCGGCGGGTCGAGCCAGATCAGCGGATGGAATTCCCGGCTCGTGTCGCAGCTTCAGCTCTTTGCAGCCGCCCTGTCGTAGGCGCGTGCGAGCTGCGCGTCGAGCGTCACCAGCGGCGCCTTGCGGTTGAGCGCGAGCTGCAGGTAGGCGGCATCGTAGGCGCTGAGGTCCCATTGCCGCGCGAGGAGAGGCAGCGCATCCCACTCGGGATCGACGAACTCGATGTCGAGCCCGGAGAACAGGCGATAGCGCTGCAGCGTCACGCGAGCGTGCCTTGGTTCGCGATGAAGTTTGACCGCGCAAATGCTCGCCATTTCGTACCGCAGCAGTCCCGGTGCAACGAGCGGTCCCCGGATGCTCGCCACGATCGGCGCCGCCTCGGGTTCGTCGAAGAAAACGGCGGCGATGGCTGAGGCGTCAACGACCGTGCCGCTCATCGCGCAGCCTCCTGACGATGGCCGCAGATTCGCTCTTCGAGGGCGGCCCGATACGTCGAGCCCGCTCCCACGCTTCGTCCAGCGTCAGACGTCGGCCGTGGGGCGGCGCGGACTTCCCGGGAGTGCTCGACTTTGGCCTGGCGGAATAGGTCGGAGGCTCCGGCTCGCCTGCGCGGGGCGCCGCCAATGTCACGGCTTCCTCCAGTATTGCCATCAGCTCGCCCTGGAGCGAGCGATGGCTCGCTGCCGCCCGTAGCCGCAGCTTGTCCGCAATACGGTCGGGCACCTGCTTGATCGTGAGGGTCACTGGCATGGGGAGTGGCATCCATTATGCATCCATTATGGATGCACCGCAAGCTCGGGGCGAAAGGGCCGCATGGTTGCGGCTCGTCCCTGCGGCTACCGCGGTCCGCGTTCTGCCTTGTGCGATCAGTCCCGCGCGAGGAGACAGATGAGCGCAGTATTGTCCCAGCGGCCGCGGCCTTCCACGCTGAGGCGGCCGTAGTACTGCTCGATCAGCGCGGTGCCCGGCATGTGGGCGCCGTTCTTCTTCGCTTCGGCGAGCGCGATGTTGAGGTCCTTCCGCATCCAGTCGGACGCGAAGCCGAAGCCCTCGAACTTGCCCTCGACCATGGTCTTCCAGCGGTTTTCGAGCTGCCAGGACTGCGCCGCGCCCTTGGAGATCACCGAGACCACCTTCTCCATGTCGAGGCCCGCCCGCTTCCCGAAGTTGAGCGCTTCCGAGAGGCCCTGCAGCTGGCCGACGATCGCCACCTGGTTGACCATCTTGGTGAGCTGGCCGGAACCGGGCCCGCCGATCAGCGCGCATATCTTGGCGTAGACGTCCAGCACCGGCTTCGCCCGGTCGAAGTCGGGCTGCTCGCCGCCGCACATGATGCCCAGCTGCCCGTTGACCGCGCCCGCCTGGCCGCCGGAGACCGGCGCATCCACGAAGCCGGCTCCCTGCTCCTTGCACCGGGCATGCAGCTCGCGCGCGAGGACCGCCGAGGCCGTGGTGTGATCGATGAGCATCGCGCCCTTTTTCATGCCGGCGAGCGCGCCGGCATCGCCGTAGGCGACCGCGCGCACGTCGTCGTCGTTGCCCACGCAGGTGAGCACGAAATCGGCGTCCCGTGCCGCTTTCCGGGGGGTCGGCGCCGCCGTTCCGCCGTATTCCTTGACCCAGCTCGCCGCCTTGGCGGCGGTCCGGTTGTACACGGTCACGTCGTGGCCGCCCTTCCGCTTCAGGTGCCCCGCCATGGGATAGCCCATGACGCCCAGGCCGATGAATGCGATCCTTGCCATGCGCGCTCCTTGTCCGGTGCAAAAGTCCCTATGGTAAGCAGGTTGGCGCGACTTGCCCATGGCGGCGCCCCGCATGCGGGGCGCACGCGCGGTCAACCGGAAAATCGCGCCGCGCGTTAGACCAGTGGCGCGCCGAAACCGGCGGCACGCGGCGCAACTGGTTTAAAATACGCGATCACAAACGACGGGGGAACCGTACATGGACGACAACAAGGCCAAGGCGCTGGCAGCGGCGCTGTCCCAGATCGAGAAGCAGTTCGGCAAGGGCTCGATCATGCGCCTGGGCGAGTCGGAGGCGGCCGCCAGCAAGGACATCAAGGTCGTGTCCACCGGGTCGCTCGGCCTTGACCTCGCGCTCGGGATCGGCGGGCTGCCGCGCGGCCGGGTGGTCGAGATCTACGGCCCGGAATCCTCGGGCAAGACGACCCTCACGCTCTCGGTGATTGCCCAGATGCAGAAGCTTGGCGGCACCGCCGCATTCATCGACGCGGAGCACGCGCTCGATCCCCAGTACGCGAGGAAGCTCGGCGTGGACGTGGACGCGCTGCTCATCTCGCAGCCGGACAACGGCGAGCAGGCGCTGGAAATCGCCGACATGCTGGTGCGCTCGAGCTCGGTGGACGTCGTCGTGATCGACTCGGTGGCGGCGCTGGTGCCGAAGGCGGAAATCGAGGGCGAGATGGGGGAGCCGCAGATGGGGCTGCAGGCCCGCCTCATGAGCCAGGCGCTGCGCAAGCTCACGGCAAACATCAAGCGCTCCAACACGCTGGTGATCTTCATCAATCAGATCCGCATGAAGATCGGCGTCATGTTCGGCAACCCGGAGACCACGACCGGCGGCAACGCGCTCAAGTTCTATTCCTCGGTCCGCATCGATATCCGGCGCATCGGCGCGATCAAGAGGGGCGATGAGGTGATCGGCTCGGAGACGCGCGCCAAGGTCGTGAAGAACAAGGTCGCGCCCCCGTTTCGCCAGGCCGAGTTCGACATCCTGTACGGCGAGGGCATTTCCCGCGAGGGCGAGATCGTCGAGCTGGGCGTGCAGCACGGCATCCTGGAGAAGACCGGCGCGTGGTACAACTATGGCAAGGAGCGCGTCGGCCAGGGCAAGGACAACGCGCGCGAGTTCCTGAAGGCAAATCCGAAGATCGCGCAGGAGATCGAGGCGAAGATCCGCGCCGCGGTCGGCATCGGCGTCCCGGAGCCGAAGGCGGAAGCGAAGGCGGAGCCCAAGGCAGAGGGCCGTCAGGAAGCGCGGAAAGTGGCCCACTAACTACCGTGATTCGTGACTGGTGACTCGTGACTCGACCCGGATTTCCGCCCCTGGCGGGGCGGTGACGTTTCACGGTCCAGCCGCGATCCGCGAGTCACGCGCCCGGCATGACGAAGAGCCTCCTCGCCCGGGCGCTCAAGCTCCTGGCGCGGCGGGAGCACACGCGCGAGGAGCTCGCCCGGAAGCTTGCGCCGCACGCGGAGGATTCCTCGGAAATCGAGCGCGTGCTCGACGAGTGCGAGCGGCAGGGCTGGCTCTCGGAGCGCCGTGTCGTGGAGCAGTTGGTGCATACGCGGCGTCAGCGCTATGGCGCGCGGCGCATCGAGCGCGACCTGGTCCGGAAGGGGGTTTCCGGGGAGGCGGTGGCGGCGGCGATGGCCGATCTCAAGCCCGGCGAGCTCGATGCGGCTCGGGAGGTCTGGCGCAGGAAGTTCGGCGGCCGGCTTCCGCGAAACGCCGCCGAGCGCGCCCGGCAGGCGCGCTTCCTGCAGGGGCGCGGGTTCGAATTGGAAGTGATCATGAAGGTGATCGGCGGCAGGGAGCAGAACTAAGGCAGAAGGCAGAAGGCAGAAGGCGGAAGGCAGAAGGCGGAAGGCGGAAGGCAGAAGGCGGAAGGCGGAAGGCGGAAGGCAAAGGGAAAGGTGTGGGAATGAAAACAGTCGCTCATCACTCATCACTCATCACTCATCACTATAAAGGGGCGATACTGGCTTTTGCCGCCGCGCTGCTGCTTGCCGGCTGCGATTACCTGCCGTTCGGATATACGGCGATCAAGGACATCCAGGCGACGCCGGCGCAGTTCGAGGGCAAGGAGGTCAAGCTCAAGGGCAAGGCGAAAGGGATCACCAAGCTGCTCGGGCTCAAGGCGTTCACGTTGCAGGACGAAACCGGTGAAATTGCGGTCGTGACGGAGGGGCAGCTGCCCGCGGAGAATGCGGACGTGGCGCTCAAGGGCACGATCAAGAGCGCGATGATCGTGGGCGGGCGGTCCATGGGCCTGCGCGTGGAAGAAACGCAGCGCCTGCGTTGAGTTCGGTCCCCAGTCACCGGTCACGAGTCACGGGTCACGGGTCACGGGTCACTCGGTTCAGATGAATAGCAGCGAAATCCGCAGCAAGTTCCTGTCCTATTTCGAGGACAAGGGGCACACCGTCGTGGCCTCGAGCCCGCTCGTTCCCGGAAACGACCCGACGCTGCTGTTCACGAACGCCGGCATGGTCCAGTTCAAGGACGTGTTTCTCGGCCAGGACCGGCGTCCCTACTCGCGGGCGGCGACCTCGCAGCGCTGCGTGCGTGCGGGCGGCAAGCACAACGACCTCGAGAACGTCGGCTACACCGCGCGCCATCACACGTTTTTCGAGATGCTGGGCAATTTCAGCTTCGGCGACTACTTCAAGCGCGACGCGATCCGCTACGCGTGGGACCTGCTGACGCACGTCTACGGCCTGTCGCCCGATCGCATGTGGACGACCGTCTACCACGAGGACGACGAGGCCTACGACATCTGGACAAGGGAAATCGGCGTGCCGAAGGACCGCTGCGTGCGGATCGGCGACAAGGTGGGCGCGCCGAAGTACCAGAGCGACAACTTCTGGCAGATGGCGGACACCGGCCCCTGCGGGCCGTGCACCGAGATCTTCTGGGACCACGGGCCGGGGATACCGGGCGGGCCGCCGGGCTCGAAGGACGCCGACGCCGACCGCTACGTCGAGATCTGGAACCTCGTGTTCATGCAGTTCAACCGCGATGAAAAGGGCGTGATGCACCCGCTGCCCAAGCCGTCGGTGGACACCGGCATGGGGCTCGAGCGCATCTCGGCGGTGCTGCAGGGCGTGCACGACAACTACGAAATCGACCTGTTCCAGAGCTTGATCCAGGCCGCCGCGCGCGAGACCGGTACACGCGACCTCGCCAGCAAGTCGCTGCGGGTGATCGCAGACCACATCCGGGCGACGGCGTTCCTCATCGTCGACGGCGTGATCCCCTCGAACGAGGGGCGCGGCTACGTCCTGCGGCGCATCGTCCGCCGGGCGATCCGCCACGGCTACAAGCTGGGGCGGACCACGCCCTTCTTCCACGGCATCGTGGACGACCTCGCGCGCGTCATGGGCGGGGCGTACCCGGAACTCGCCAGGTCGAGGGAGCGGGCGAGGCAGGTGCTGTTGCAGGAGGAGGAGCGCTTCGCCGAGACGCTGGAGAACGGCATGAGGGTGCTGGAGGGAGCGCTCACGCGGGAAGACAAGTTGCTCGACGGCGAGACGGTGTTCCAGCTCTACGACACGTTCGGCTTCCCGGTGGACCTCACCGCCGATATCGCACGGGAGCGCGGCGTGCGCGTGGACTATTCCGGATTCGAGGCGGCGATGGAGCGCCAGCGCGCGCGCGCGCGCGCCGCGTCCAAGTTCCAGATGGGCGCGAGCATCGAGTACCGGGGCGCCGCGACGGAGTTCCACGGCTACGAGACGCTCACGCTCGAGGCGACAATCGTCGCGCTCTACAACGCGGATGGCGTCCCCGCGGAGGAGCTTGCGAAAGGCGAGTCCGGCATCGTGGTGCTGGACCGCACGCCTTTCTACGCGGAGTCCGGCGGCCAGGTCGGCGACAGCGGCGAGATTGCCGGCGCGGCCGGGACGTTCTCGGTCGAGGACACCCGGAAGATCCAGTCCACCGTGTTCGGCCACAAGGGCGCGGTGAGGACCGGCCGCCTGCGGGTGGGAGACCGGGTGATGGCGGGCGTGGACGCGGACCGCCGCACCCGCACCATGCGCAACCACTCGGTGACCCACATCATGCACAAGGCGCTGCGCGAGGTGCTCGGCCCGCACGTGCAGCAGAGGGGGTCGCTCGTCGACGCCGACAAGACCCGCTTCGATTTTTCGCACGACCGGCCGCTCACGCGGGAGGAGATCCGGGAGATCGAGGCGCGGGTGAACGCGGAAATCCTGCAGAACGCGCCGACGCGGGCGCAGATCCTGCCGATCGAGGAGGCGAAGCAGTCCGGCGCGGTGATGCTGTTCGGCGAGAAGTACGGCGACGAGGTGCGCGTGCTCGATATCGGCTCGTCGCGCGAGTTCTGCGGCGGCACGCACGTCGCGCGCACGGGCGACATCGGCGTGTTCAAGCTCTACTCCGAAGGCGGTGTCGCGGCCGGCGTGCGCCGGGTGGAGGCGACCACCGGAAGCGGCGCGCTGGCATTGATCGAGAACCAGCTGGGCGAGTTCCACGTGGTCGCGCGGCACCTGCGCGCCCAGCCCGGCGGCGGCATGGTCGAGAAGGCGGTCACCGCGCTGATCGAGGAGAAGAAGGCGCTGGAGAAGGAGCTTGCGCGCATGCGCTCGAGGCTCGCCAGCGGGCAGGGCACCGACCTCGCCGCGCAGGCGGTGGAGGTGAAAGGTGCG
>Ga0326597_10012549_pt1 | contig 11173 bp, 3 predicted proteins | sample RVTome_12_FD_203789 | JGI IMG/M metagenome (GOLD analysis project Ga0326597, IMG submission 203789) | Soil microbial communities from uranium-contaminated site in the Upper Colorado River Basin, Wyoming, United States - RVT100D185 | ecosystem: Environmental > Terrestrial > Soil > Contaminated >... | reverse complement strand
TTCGCCCGCCCGCCGAAGGGCATCCCGCCCCCCACGAGCGCCTACGTCTGCGTCGACGACGACAGCCTTGGCCTGTCCACGGCGCTGGTCCTGGCCAAGCGCCTGCACCACCTGTCGCTGACGATCTTGGTGCGCACGTCCCGCGAGTCCGGCCTCGCCACGCTGGTCAGCGAAGCCACGGCCAGCGGCGCTGTCCGCATCCTCCCGTTCGGCCTGCTCGAGCAGTCCTGCCACCCCAGCGTCCCGATCACCCACGAGCGCCTGGCGATTGCCATCCACGCCGGCTATGTGGCGCAGCGCGAGGCCGACGGAGACACGGTAGCCACGAACCCGTCCATGGCGCCATGGGAAGACCTCCCGGAGTCCCTCCGCGAGTCCAACCGCCGCCAGGCCGATGACATCGGCGTGAAGCTGCGGCTCGTGGGCTGCACGCTGGAGCCGCTCACAGACTGGAGCGCGGTGCACTTCCAGTTCGCGGACGAGGAGGTCGAGACGCTGGCGCAGGCCGAGCACAAGCGGTGGGTCGACGAGCGGGTGGCGGCGGGCTGGACGCCAGGGGCGGTGAAGGACGTCGCGCACAAGATCAGCCCGTACCTCGTGCCTTGGGAGGAGCTGAGCGAGGCGGTGCAGGAGCTGGATCGGGAGGCGGTGCGGGCGATACCGGGGGTAGTGGGGGGGCGGGGTTGGGTGTGGGAAGGGGGTGAGGTGCGGTCAGTGCCTGGGCGTTGCGAAGCAACCGCTTCGCCGCCGAGTGTGTTGCGCGTTACGGAGATCATCGTCCGATCGCGTCGAGTGGCGCGCCCCGCGCTGCCACCGGCACGAACAGCGGCCTGACCGCATCGAGCGGCCCAGCGCGGCGGTCGGGATCCACCAGTGCCGGGTCCGGGCCGTCCGGCGGCTGCGCAGCGGCCACGAGGCGCACGACCAACTCGTCCCAGGCCGTATCGGCGGCGAACGACAACTGGCTTCCGTTGTAGTAGTCCAGGAGCCAGTCGCGCGCTCCGAGCGGCAGGTAGATGGACAGCCCGTGTGCCTCGTTCAGGTCCATGTAGATGTGGTCGTAGACGCCGCTCGCCTGGCGCCGATGCCGCACGACGGCGCCGTCGGAGCCATCCACGGCGTCCATCACGCGCTGCGCTGCGGCCTCGACGCCCGGTTCCGCAATCGTGCCGCGGATGAGCCGGGCAAAGTGGTACAGGTCCACGAAGTGGTCGCTGCCCGTCAGTCGAAGGTCGACGTTGGAGTCGAACTTCTGGGCCGACTTGAAGGCCTCGAGCAACGCCAACCGGCGCGCGTCCAGCTGCGTGCCCAGGGCCTTGGCCAGGTCGTCGACCTCCCGGGCCAGGCGCTCTATCTGCGCCAGGTCCAGGGCCGCAATCGTCCTAGGGAAGCCGGTCAGCGAGTCGTGGTAGCGATCGACCATCGCCGTGGCCAGGTCGGACGCCTCGGTGCCGGCATGGATGGCGTCGAAGTAGTCGTCGTAGGGATAGCTCGTGAAGGTCTCGTTCTGCGATGCCACGAGATAGCGCACGAACGGGCGCAAGGGGTAGGCGTTCTCGATCATGGCCATCAGGCAGGCGTCGTAGAACACCACGTCTAGCTGCTGCTGGCCGTTCTGGGTGATTACGCCGAACGCGTTGGCCAGCGCGCTGGTGGAGAGGTATGCACCGGGGCCGCTGCTGTCGTCGAAGCTGATGCCGGCGTGCGTGAACTGCGCCGGGCCGGCGGCCAGGTTGGGCGACCAGCCGTTGCCGTGGTCGACGATGGCCAGGAAGCGGTGCGGGTTGGGCAGGTCGGCGTAGCCCTGGCGGGCGAAGTCGATCAGGGTCTGGGGATCGCCCATGTTCAGCTCGCCCTTTGGCCAGCGGTTGACGCCGTCCTGGTAGGCGGCCAGGACAAACGGGTTGGAGTCCGGCAGGACGTCGTACAGCGCCGAGTCGCCCTGCGCCCGACCATCCCACAGCGCCCGGATCTGCACGCACGGGTTGCCGGCGGCCTCCTCCAGGGTGTTGAACAGCTGGAGCAAGTGGGATTCCAGGTTGTTGTCGCCGTTCAGGTACACCAGGGCGGTCCACTCCGGGCCGGTGCACGCCCGCACGGGCGCCGTGGCGCTCGGGACCGACGTGGGCGTTGGCGTCACGGCACGGGTGGGCCGCGGCGTTACGGCGTCCAGCTTGGCGGGGTAGTACGACCCGATCGTCTTGGGCTTGGCCGGGTCGGCAAGGTCGTAGACGTACATGCCGCCGCTCGAGCCCATGGAGCCGAAGAGGTGCGTGCCGGCGGCGGCCAGGCCGTGCACACCGCCCGTGCCAAAGCCTACCAGCTTCGGGCTGGCCGGGTCCGACACGTTGACGACCTTCAGGTAGCGATACGTTGGGATGTCCGGGGGCACAATCCTGGTGTAGTCCCCTGTGACGAAGACGTGATCGTCGTGGTAGATCATGTCGTTCACATCCGCCCAGCCAGGTTGCCACCCAACCGCCTCGAGATCGACGTAGCCGAGCGATTCCACACCGGTGAAGCCGCTCACGTCGTAGCTCGCCATGAACGTGGCCTGGTGTACGAGACCGGCGTAGGCATGCCCGTCGCCAACGGTGACCTCGTCGCCATATGCGTTCTTGCCTTCGTGTGATCCTTCCATGCGCATGTTGGACGGTGTGGAGGCGTTGAACCGGTACAGCAGGAACTTGGGCTCGCCCTCGTAGCCCGCGGATGCCCCCACGAACACGGTCCGCCCCGATATCGCCACGTCCTCCGCCCGCGCGATGTCGTAGGAGTCGCGCTCCACCGGGTGCATCGGATCCGTGAAGTCCACGGAGCGCAAGGCGTCCCCGGCCTCGGTCTCGTCGAGGATGAACGCGTGCCCGCTGCCCGCGACGAGGTCGTAGGTCGAGCCGATGCCCTTGAACGAGCCGAGTCGAACGGGCGTATCGGGATCGGAGATGTCCAGGGCGGCGATGCCGCCCGCGCCTAGGGCGACGTAGGCGCGCCCGTCCCCCAGGGCGATGTCCCACACCGTGTTGCCCAGCAGCTCGCTGCGGCCGACGAGACGCGGGTCCGTGGGATCCGAGACGTCCAGCACGTCCACCCACTGCCCCACACCCAGATAGGCGTGCGTGCCGTTCACCGCCACCGCGAGGGAAGGCGTATCGGCCTCGTGCACCCCTGGCGTTGCGCTGGCGGTCGGCGTGGTGGCGGGCGTGGCGGTGGCCGGTCCCGCCGTCGCCGTCGGGGCGGCGGTGGCGGGCACCGGCGTCAACGTGGCGGTGGGCGCGCGGGGATCGGTGTAATGGAGGATCGTGCCGTCCACGCCCACGGCCCAGCCTTCGGCGTGCGAGAGCATCGAGATGGCGGTGAGCGTCTGGGTGACTGGGCTGGCCATCTTCATCCAGGCAGCACCATCCCACCGCAGGATCGTGCCGGCGCTGCCGACGGCGAACCCCATGTCGGCAGCGACCATGTCGATGCCCTGGAGCGATTCATCGGTGGGACTCGACCAGTCAATCCAGTCCCGGCCGTTCCAGTGGAGGATCTGACCGTCGCTGCCCACCGTCCAGACGTCGTTCGAAGCCGCCACCGCCACGTCGTAGAGCCATGTCGTGGGTATGCCGGTCGTGGGATTGTCGATCTGCCGCCAATAGGAACCGTTCCAATAGAGGGTGATGCCGTGACCGAGATCGCCCGTCCCGACAGCCCAGGCGGTGTAGCCTCCGTCCATGGCCAACAGGCGCCCATCAAGGTCCGGCACCTGCATTTCAAGCCACGCGCCGTACTTCCACTCCGTGATCATCAGGCGTGGAAAGCCGAACCTGTCCGCGCCAGGCTTGCTGCCGCTCGCCCAGACGCGGGCACCTCCTTGCGCCACGAGCACGCCGCTGAGCCAGCCCAAATCTTCGTGCGCGGTCCACGACGCCCCGTCCCATCGAGCCGAGTCGCTGCCGCCGACGGCCCAGCCCTCGTTCTCCGAGACCATGTCCACGGCGTCGAAGTCGCGTTCGCCCGACGTCGGATCCTTGCTCCAGGTGCTGCCGTCCCACTTTAGGATCGGCCCGTCGCCCACCGCCCATCCGGCGTCGCTGGCCAGCATGTCGATGGCCGATAAATCGGCGGTGGATGGCGAGGGCACCCGCTCCCACTTGCCGGCGAACTGCGCCATCGGCGCGCTCGGCGCGGCCGAGACCGCAAGCACCATCGCACCCCCGACCACGACGGATGCGAGTGCCGCGGCGCCGAAGAGCCCGTGCTGCGTCCCTGAAGTCATCGCCGACCTCCTGTGCGTGGTTCGTTGCGTGATTCCAAGCGTGGTTCGCGGTCCGCCACGATGTCCGTGGCATCCATCGGCAGGTGTCTCGCCAGCCACGGCAGCCAAGCCTGACGGAACGGGCGGAACGGGTCGATCGGCCCATAGCGGCGATCGGGGTCGACGGGCAGCGGGTCCGGTCCAACCGGCGGCTGTGCGACGGCCACAAGTCTCTCCACGAACTCGTCCCACGCCGTGTCGGCGGCGAACGAGAGCTGGCTGTTGTTGTAGTAGTCCAGCAGCCAATCATCTTCCCCGAGCGGCAGGTAGATCGACACGCCGTGCGCTTCGCCCAAGCCCATGAAGGCGCCATAGACGTTGCCGCTGGCGCTGCGCTCATGCGCCACCGCCGCCTCGCCGGATCCTGCTACGGCGTCCAGGACGCCCTGCGCCGCAGCCACGACGCTTGGCTCGGGGATGTTATCCCGGACGAGTTGTGCGAAGTAGTGAAGGTCCACGAAGTGATCGAAATTGTCCAGCTTGAAGTCGACGTTCGAGTCGAACTTCTGGGAAGACTTGTAGGCTGTGAGCAGATCTTGGCTATACGCTTCCAGCTGCGCGCCGAGGCTCGTCGCCAGGCGGTCGACGGACCGGGCAAGCGGTTCCATCTGCGCCAAATCCAGCACCGCCATCGTCCGGGGGAAACCGGTCAGCGACTCGTGGTAGCGGTCCACCATGGTGGTGGCCAGATCCGTCGCGTCCGTGCCGGCGTGGATCGCGTCGAAGTAGTCGTCGTACGGATAGCTCGAGAAGGACTGGTTCTGCGACGCCACGAGGTAGCGTGCGAACGACCGGAGGGGGTAGGCGTTCTCGATCATCGACATCAGACAGGCGTCGTAGAACACGATGTCCAGGGGCTGGCGGCCGTTCTCGGTGATCACGCCCAAGGCGTCGGCCAGCGTGGTGGTGGACAGAAAGGCGCCCGGTCCGCTCGTGTCGTCGAAGCTGATTCCGGCGTGTGTGAACTGCGCCGGTCCGGCCGGCAGGTTGGGCGACCAGCCGTTGCCGTGGTCCACGATGGCCAGGAACCGATGCGGGTTGGGCAGGTCGGCAAGGCCCTGGCGGGCGAAGTTGATGAGCGTCTGCGGATCGCCCATGTTCAGCTCGCCCTTGGTCCAGCGGTTGACGCCTTCCTCGTAGGCGGCCAGGACGAAGGGGTTCACATCCGGCTGGACGGCATACAGCGCCGTGTCGCCCTGCGCCCGACCATCCCACAGCGCCCGGATCTGCAGGCACGGGTTGTCGGCCGCACGCTCGAGGGCGTTAAACAGCCCGAACATCCGAGACTCGAGGTTGTTGTCGCCGTTGAGGTAGATCAGGGCGGTCCACTCTGGGCTCGTGCAGGCCTGTGTGGAGGGCGTGGCGTTGGGCGTCGCAGGAGGCGTAGGCGATGGCCTCGGGGTCGGGGAGGCCGTTTCGGGATCGGGGGTTGGCGGCTCGGGGAGATAGACGCCGACGGACTTCACATCCGCAGCATCGCCGACGTCGAGGGAATAGAACCCTCCCTCGCTGCTGGACACAAGCGCGACGGAGCCGGCGAGTGCCACATCCTGCGGTGGGAACGACAAGTGCTTGTAACCGGCGAGAACCGGTGCGGTCGGATTCGTGACATCGATGGTTTTCAGGAACGGGATGCGCTCCGGGCGGAAGTCCGGTACGGATGGTTGGATATCGTTGCCCACCACGAACACACGGCCTTCCGAAACGGCCGCGCCTTCGGCCTCCGCCCCAGACAGGCCGAAGCCCGTGAAGACCTCCACGGATCCGAGAATACGCGGCGCGAACGGGTCCGTCGTATCTACGACTGCCATCCGGGCATTTGTGCCGGCACGGAAGTCGTCCTTCGTCAGCCAGTATGCCGAGCGGGATGCTGCCACGACACCTGCACTGTAGTTGAAAGACCTTGAAGCTTCGCCCACAATACCGAGGGCGCGCGGGTTGTCGGCATTCACGACCTGCAACGCGGCGTTGGACGACGATGTCGTCGCGACGAAGATCCTCCGCCCATCGACCGCGATCCAGCTCGCCCCCCCTGGCCCGAGCGATCCCAATCGCGCGAGGTTCGTGGGATCGCTCACATCCACGACGTGGAGCCCCGCCTCGTCCAGCGACACGACCTGATCGGCCTGCAAGACCTCCACGGCGAACGTCTCGGTCACGGGCTCTAGCGTACCCAGGCGTCTTGGCGACGCCGGATCGGAGACGTCCAGCACGTGGAGTCCGCTGTGGCGGGCGGCGACGTAGGCGCGATCCCCGACCGCGGCGACGTCGGCCACCTCGTCGCCAAGTGGCTGACTTCTGCCCAGGAACACCGGATCCGCGGGGTCGGACACATCGACCACGTCGAGCCACTGCCCGACGCCCACGTACGCCCGGGCGTCGGCGACGGCGATGGCCATAGACCGCATCGAGACGTCGGCGGAAGCCACTGCGCCGGTATCGCCATGCACTTCCGGCCCCTTCGGCGTGGACGAGCCCAGTGCCCGTCGCCCAAACGCCAGGACGATGGCCGCCAGCACGACCCATTCCGCTGCTTGGCGCACGCTCGGCTTGCGCATGACTGCCCCTCCCCCGTCAGATCGATCCATCCTGGTCGCGCCGCGCTCCACCGTCCAGCTCCTCCAGCGCCCGCCGCACCAACTGCGCAACCACGCGGTTGTCGCTCGCCTCCGCCAACGCCAACGCCTGCTCGAGCCATTCGCGCGCCACCGCCCAGTCCTTCAGTTGCAGGTAGGTCCGGCCCAGCAGGTACGCGATGTACGGGCGATACTCGCCTTCCTTCAGCGCCTTGCTCTCCTTCATCGCCTTCTGCAGCAGGGGTCGGGCTTCTCGCGCGGCACCACGATCCAGATGAACCTCGCCGAGGTTGAGCCGGGATACCATCTGGCCGCGCCCCTCCGCCAGCTCGCCGAACAACGCCAGCGCCGACTCGTACGCGTGTTGGGCCGCATCGAGCTGCGATCGCAAGTGCTCTGCCGTCCCAAGGTTGAGCGTGGCCGAAGCGATCCCGTACCGATGGCCCGCGGTCGCATAGTTCTCGAGCGCCTGCCCGTGCAGCTCGATCGCTTCGTCAAACTTGTCCAGCCGCTGGAGCTCGACGCCCATCATATCGACCATGTCCATGGCGCGCATGTTCATGTCGTCGTCCAGGTAGATCGTCTTAGCCCGCTCGTAGTGGTCGAGGGACTGCTGGTGACGGCCCAGCGTGCCCAGTAAGAGCGCCGCGCTGCGGTGGAGCGATGCCCGATCCTGCCGCGCCCGGGAATCGCCCCGATCCGCCGCCATCTTCAGGCTCAGCTCACACCAGCGCAACGCCTCTTCCGTCCGTTCACCCATTCGTTGCAGCACCACGGCCAACTCGCCGTACAGACGGGCCGACTCGTGGCGGGCTGGCGCATCGCCGGACTCGCGCAGGACGGCCAGCAGCGCTGCCCCGTGCTCCAGAATCCGAGCGGCGGGCTGGAGCTCGCCGAGCTGCCGCGCGCAGATGCCCAGCTGGCGGCAGCGTCTGGCGGCGCCCTCGTTCCCGCTTGCGGCGGCATCAAGGCCAGCGTACCCGGCTGCCGCGATGACCGCGATCCAATCCGACTTGCCGCGCAAGTGCCCAAATGTGCGGCGGGCCAGGTCCGACAATTGATCATCTTCACCCCAGCGCTGCAGCCGCTCCGGCAGGTCGTTGTCCAGGACTTCCGCCACGGCCAAGTGGAGCGCGTCCGCCCGCAGCGCGTGATGGTGGGCCTCGATCACGGTGTAAAAGGCGCCGGGTCCATCGTCCTCCGGGTCGAGCGTCAGAGACGAGTAGAACTTATATGCGGACAGATGCGCAGCCGGTCGGCCCGCCCCGAGATCCGCCAGCGCAGCCTCGCGCACCGCCGGATGCAGCCGGAAACACGCGACGGGCTGCCGATGCTCGACCACGAGCAGGTTCTCGTCCGCCAGGCGATCGAGGGTCACCCGGGCAACGTTGAGGTCGCCCAACAGGTGCTCGAACACGTCCAGCGGCTGCGGCCCGCGGAACACGGCTAGGTTGCGCAGGAGATCCCGGTCCTGGTCCCGAAGTCGTGACAGCACGCGTCTTGCGAACTCAGCCAGTCCTGCATCGGAATCGGGGGGCTCCGTCGTCGCCTCCGACAGTAGCCGTATAAGGTAGAGTCCCTGTCTCTGTCCGGCCAGCAGGCTCAGAGCCTGGGGATGTCCTCCAAACCGGTCGACCAGGCCACCGAGCTGGTCGTCGTCCTGGGGCGCCTGCGGGATGGACTGGCGGAGCAGCGCGATACCATCGGTGCGTTCCAGGCCGGCCAACTCGATATCGGCCTTGCCGAAGGTCCCGCCGGGCACCTTGTCGCCTACCAGGACAGGGAGCACGCGGGTGATCACGATGAGACGTGCATTGTGCGTTCGGGCCGCCAGTCCCTTGAACAGCTCGCCGACATTCGGGTCGCGGAACTGTCGCTCATTGTCCAGCCACACCTCGAGCGCGTCGATGACCAGCCAGATACGCGGCTCGTCGACCAGTCGATCGGCCAGGCGCAGCACGTCGCTGATACCGGCCGACCGCTCGTTCTTCCAGGCGGCATCGGGATCGTCCCAGTCCAAGTAGGCGGCAATCCGTTCCAGCAGAGCATCCAATGTTGCGTCCGGCAACTCCTCGCAGTTGATCCAGAGCGGCTCGCGAACACCATCCGGCCGCATCTTTACCGCCGCAAGCACAAGGCTCGTCTTTCCGACCCCGCCCACCCCGATGATCCTCGTAACACTCCGGATTTCGATGGACGCCAGCAAGAGGTCCAGCGTCGCGCGCCGGTTTTGGCCGACCTGTTCGAACAGTTCAGCCGATAAGTCAGGCAAGCGGTTGGCAGCCGCGTCGCCAGAGCGGCGGATGGTCGCCAGCGGCGTGGTGACATCGGGCAGTCCGTCGACAACCACCTGGTGTATCCGCATCGGGTACTGCAAGTCTTTGAGATGGTGGGTGCCCAGGGACCGCAGCGTCCATCCGTCGCCCGGCGCGCCGAGTACGATGTCATGGGTCGTCTGGGATAGCAGGATCTGGCCACCGTGCCCGGCTGAAGCGACGCGGGCGACGCGGTTGACATCGGGGCCAAAGTAGTCGTCGTCGCACGGAACGGCATCGCCAGTGTGCAATCCCATGCGCACCTGGAGCGGTGCGAGCCCTGGGTCGAACTGCTCCCAGTCCTCGGCCCAGATGGCGCGCTGGCCCGCGACCGCAGCTGCCAGCGCCTCGTGCGCCGAGTTGAAGGCAACGCAGAAGGCATCGCCGACCGTCTTGAACACCGAGCCCTTATTGGCCGAAACGGCAGCATGCAGAAGCTGGTTATGTCGTTGCAGGGCACGAGCCATCGCATCGCGCAACCGCTCCCAGCGGTCGGTGCTGCCTTCGATGTCTGTGAACAGGAACGTGACCGTGCCGGTGGGGAGCACACTGTGGGAGAGGACATGTGGTTTCACCACGATAGGTGACGCAGAATCAAAATCCGTACCAGATAGAATATTCGCGCGACGGAATGCCCTGTTCAATCGGCCGATGTAGTCCTCATCGGTCATGCTCCACTTGATGATTCCCTGATGTCTCCTTATCCGCATTGCAGTTCCTGGCGGAATCTCTGCTTCGCTCAAATGAACATGAAGAAGTGGCTTATCTGCATCCAGTGCATAATGTATCTCGTCGAGTACATGGCGCGAAGACATCGATTCAGGCGTGATGAAAACGAGGCAAAGAGAACATCGATCGATCGCCTCTGCGACTTCGTTAGACCACTCTGATAGAGGGTCTATTCCCACATCGTACCAAACTCGACATCCCATCCGGTAGATCTGGCTCAATTCTGGATACACGGAGCCGGAATTTACGCGTGCGTAGCTGACAAATACATACGGCTCATCGCCGCAGTATGCTTCGCAAGGCAACGGAGTCATCGGCACGCTCATAGTCACGATCTCGCTCGCCGCGGTGCAGTGCGCTGGGCATCCATCGCTTCGTACGCCCCGGCCCGACGCACGGCCTGCTGTCGCGCGCCCGGTCCGGCGCGGACTGCCTCATCCACCACGGCGCAGAGATTGTTCAAGCTCATGCCGCCAGTATCATCCCTGTCGCTGCTCGACGCAACCGCGGCCGATCGCGTCGCCTGCGGACGCGCCCTGTCACTACCATTGTAGTCCCTCGGTAGCGCGAGTACGACAGTGGACATAGTGAATTCGAGCGACGGCTTGGTGACGGCGTCGCCAGCCGCACGGCCGACATCGACGTGCTGGCGCCGATGGAGCACGACGACGGGTGGTCCGTTGAGCGGCGCTTCCTCGGATGGGTGCTCGACCGCGAATTGCAGACGAGCGACGAGGAGACGAGGAACAGAAGCGAAGCCCGTTTCTCCTCCCATGGGAAGAGCTGACCACCACGATTCAAGGCAATGACCGGACGGCCATGGTGGGGCTGGCGAAGGCACTTGCACGAGCGGGAAATGAGGTGTATCGACTAGAACCGATCACCGATGCCGAAGATCTGGCGCCGTCCGCCGATCACGAGTAGGGTGCCGCAATGGAGCAGCGAGCCAGAGGCTGGCGCGGTCGGGTCGACGAGACGAGGACGTGGTTCCGCCGCACGATCGACCGCGTGATGACTCGCGCCCGCCGCCTATGGCGCTCGCGCCTCCGCCACCGCTGGCTCGGCTGGCGATGGCTCGTGCTCGGCGTGGCCTGGGTGCTCACGCTCGGGTTGGGCGCCCTCGGCTTCGGGCTCGCGGAGTCGTCGCAGAGCGCCTCGCCGTCGCCTTTGGCCGCGGTACGGCATATCCTGTCGCGCGACAACCTCTACCACAGCTTCCAGCTCTTCGCCCTCGAGTACAACGGCCCGGCAGT
>Ga0326597_10012548_pt1 | contig 11174 bp, 11 predicted proteins | sample RVTome_12_FD_203789 | JGI IMG/M metagenome (GOLD analysis project Ga0326597, IMG submission 203789) | Soil microbial communities from uranium-contaminated site in the Upper Colorado River Basin, Wyoming, United States - RVT100D185 | ecosystem: Environmental > Terrestrial > Soil > Contaminated >... | reverse complement strand
AGGTAAAGGCTCGTGATACTCGAGGCTAGAGACCACACAAGCCCGCAGATCAAAGCAGGCAAAACCCACCGATCAGGCGTAGTCAATGGCAGCGCGATTCTCGCCGACTTCACCATTGGTACAGCCTACTTGAGCCTGTTAGGCCGCCGAGCAGACGACTTCACTGCGAGCTGAGGACGCAACGGACACAGACGGTCCATAAATAGCGTCAGTGGAGAGCTGATTCAGTTCGCCGGCAGCTGGCTTTTGAACTGTCCTGGGTTGCGTGGAGGCTTCACTCTCACGCGGCCTGCTTGAGCAGGGCCTGCTTGTGAGTGTATGCCGCCTCGATGTCGAGGGGGCTGTCGTAACCGAGCGAGGAGTGGAGGCGGTGGCGGTTGAACCAGGCCACCCAGCGGGCGGTGGCGGTCTCGACCTCCTGCCGGGACGCCCAGCCCGTCGCTTGGCGTTGGATCAGCTCGGTCTTGTACAGGCCGATGGTGTTTTCCATCAGGGGAGTGTCCCTAGTTCCGTGGACGGTTAGACGATATGGCTTGACGTGGGGGCCTCCTCTCGCATAGTCCGTGGGTTGCGGTCGTGGGGGGTTGCCCTTCGTCCGTAGAGCCACATATGTGAGGGAGGCCCTGGGATGAGTGTAGTGCGAGTGCACGTTGGTTTGGACGTTCACGCCCACGCGGTGGTCGCTGCGGCCCTTGATGCGGAGACGGGTGAGCTGGTCCGCCGTCGTTTCGGGGCAAGCCCTGCAGAGGTATTGGCGTGGCTCAGGAGCCTCCCGGGTCCGGTTGCGGCTGCGTACGAGGCCGGCCCGACCGGGTTCACTCTCGCGCGTGTCCTGCGGGCGGGTGGCGTGCGCTGCGAGGTGCTGGCGCCCTCGAAGTTGCAGCGGCCGGTTGGGGAGCGCGTCAAGACGGACACGCGCGACGCGCTGCACATCGCGAAACTCTTGCGGCTCGATGAGATCGTGACCGTGAGGGTTCCCAGCGAGTCGCGAGAGGCAGCGCGGGATCTCGTCCGGGCTCGCGAGGACGCCCGGCGGGACTTGATGAGCGCCCGGCATCGGCTCGGCAAGCTGCTATTGCGTCGCGGCGTCACGTACCCCGGCAAGACAGCGTGGACAAGGGCGCATTTCGACTGGTTGCGGCAGCAACGCTTTGATCTGCCTGGCTTGCAGGCCGCGTTCGATGCGGCGCACGAAGCGGTCGTCGCGATTCAGGACCGTCGGGATCGGCTCGATGAAGCGATCGGAGCGATGGCTGCAGGCAGCGAGTTCACGCGTGTCGTGCAGCGCCTCTCTTGCTTGCGGGGCGTGTCGACCCTGACCGCGTTCGGCTTGGCGGTCGAGATTGGCGACTGGACGCGGTTGGACGGTCGACGGATCGGGTCGTACCTGGGGCTCGTCCCAACTGAAACCTCCACAGGGAAATCCCGTTCGCAGGGTGGCCTGACCCGTACCGGCAACGCTCACGCGCGCCGGTTGCTGGTCGAGGCTGCCTGGCATCACCGGACGCGTTACACGCCCACCTCCCCAACCCTGCGTGCTCGCTGGGCGTTGGCGAGTCCCGCCGCGCGGGCGCGAGCGCATGAGGGCAACCAACGCCTCCACCGTCGCTGGCGCGCGTTCGAGGCGCGCGGCAAGCGAAAGGTCGTCGCCAACGCTGCCGTCGCCCGCGAACTAGCTGGGTGGTGCTGGTCGCTGGCGGTGATGGACGCATGATCCGACCGTCTCTGGCGTTCGCGGCAGGCTGACGTTCGATCCTTTCCCAGTGCGGGGTGACGGCAGCGTCTTGGGGTGATGCGCGAAATTCCCATGAGCAACCGCCGACCGGCGGTCACGCTCGATGCTAGATCGCGACACGCCCCAGCCGAAAAAATCGTCCTGCGGTAGCCAACCCGCGCATATCAGACTGACAACGCGTCGAGACTCGACCCGCCCGTCACCACCGCACCGAACCCAAGCAAGGGCTGTGACCTCAACGGGGTCACAGCCCATTCATGCCGACTTGACAAGAATCAACCCATATCAGGAATATGGCGCGTAGACCAGAGCACGCGCAAACTGTCGCCGTCGACGCCGGCCTTCGAGGCCAACCTTGAGGCCTCCATCGAAGCCAACGTCGGCCTGCTCGACCCCAACCTGCTCATCATCGGCAGGCAAGTCCTCACCGACCACGGGAAGTACATCGACCTGCTTGCGATCAATCCGGCCGGCGACCTCGTCGTCATCGAGATCAAGCGCGACAGGACGCCCAGAGACATCGTCGCTCAAACCCTCGACTACGCGAGTTGGATCCAGACCCTCAGCTACGAGCGCATCACCGACATCTACGCTGCGTACGCAAGCGACCGCCATCTCGCCAACGAGCACTTTGAAGAAGCCTTCGCTGACGCGTTCGGTGGCAGCCCGCCGGACACGCTCAACGAGAACCACCAGCTCCTCATCGTCGCCAGCGAACTCGATGACGCCACGGAACGCATCATCAATTACCTCGCCAAGCCCTTCGGCGTTCCCATCAACGTTGCCTTCTTCCGCTACTTCCACGACGACGGTCGCGACTACCTCGCACGCGCATGGCTCATCGATCCAACCCAATCCGACACCACAAACGCCGCGACGAAAGCGCGGCAACCATGGAACGGCCGGGACTACTACGTCTCCTTCGGTGTCGGCGAGGGACGCACCTGGGAAGACGCCGTCCAGTACGGTTTCATTTCCGCCGGTGGTGGCAAGTGGTACATCCAGACGCTGCACGAGCTCACTCCCGGCAAGCGCGTTTTCGTGCACATCCCAGGCGAAGGCTACGTTGGTGTCGGCAAAGTCATCGATACCGTGAAGCCGCTCGACGAGTTTGACGTCGAAGTTGACGGCGTCCAAAGGCCCATCCGCGAGGCTCCGCTTCGTGCGACCAAGCTCACCGAAGGCGTCGGCGACCCCGACACCGATGAACACTTCGTTCGCATCGAGTGGATCAAGACACGATCCCGCGACCAAGCAGTATGGGAGAAAGGCTTCTTCGCCAACCAGAACACCGTATGCAAACTCCGCAACCGGTTCACGCTCGAAACGCTTACGAGGATGTTTCGACTCGACGATGCGGCCGACAGCACTGAGGAGGTGCGGTAGGCGGTTCCGAGTCGTTCACGTGTCGGCGTGCCGGGGGAGCGTGCAGGACTCGGCAACAGCACATCCGAGATTTCGCGCGACGCAGGCACGTTGGCCCGTCGAATTGGTTGGCCCGTGCTGCGCTCACCAGACCTATTGAACGGAGTAGACGTAGCGCGGATTCGAGGTGTCGTCGGTTTACTGGCCAAGGTTCAGGTGGACACGACACGTGCGGTCCCCGCGACCGGAAGGCTCGAAGCGTCAAAGGCCAGGATAGAGCTCCATATCAAACTCTTGGAGGGTGCCGCCGAAGCCCGCGGATCAGCCCAAGCTGTTGGAGCTCTCCCTGAACCTTCGGTGCTCGCTGACGTGCTTGTCCCAAAGCACACCCACCAATTCGATCTCCTGAATGCCCTGGCCCTACGTAAGGTAAAGGAGCGCTAGGTCAATCGCGAGTGGCCCGGCCCTTCTGCTGCTGGAAGAGGTCCATGAGTTCCTTGAGCCGAGCTTCATCCCATCTCTGTTGTCGGAGTGCCGCAGCGACCTCCATAGCCTTCTGCTGGGCGCGTCGCTCGGGTGCGTCGGGGAAGTAGGAGAGGTCATTGAAGCCGTCGAGTGGCATGGGTTCACGGTCGAGGTGGATCTCCACCAGAGTTGTGGTGAATGGGTGGAAGAAGCGCACCTCCTGGTCTTGGAAACGGTTTCGGAGGTTCGTGAGGTCGATGGTCGCGCTCCACCGATCGCCGCTATCCTCGCCCGACACGTCGAGTCCCGGTTGCGAGTAGCCCCGGTAGGCCACGAGTTCGGTGCCGGAGGAAGTGATCAGGCGGAGACCGATCTCGTGATCAAGGAGGGGCGAGCCCTTAAGGTTGATATGGAAGCAGCGGAGACTCGGGTCGCTCGTGTAGGTGTGCACGCTCATATCAAGCTTCGACACGACCTCCGAGAGGGGCGTCCAGGCGCCTTCGTCGTTCTTGACCATGAACTCGATGATGTAGTCGCGGACCGGGTCCTGGCGGTCGTCGAGGACACGGAAGACGAGTTGCTGCCATAGCCCCAATTTCGTGTCGTTGAGGACCGTATCAGCATGCATCTTTGCGCGCTTCAGCCACCGGCTATACGTGTCGGCACCGTCGACGCCGAGGGCCTCGACGACCAGCTTGACGAGTTTGGGGCTGGGCTCGCTCATGATGGTGCCGTGGCTGAGGCCGCGGACGGGCACGAGGGGTATGTCGGTGTTGCTCCACTCGGCCACGGTGGCCCGCTCCTCGGTTGCCTCGTCATGGGGACGCGTGAGGTCGAGGCAGATCTTTCGGGTGTTGAGAGGACAGCCGGCAAGACGGACAGTGCCGTCGGTGCCGGGCTCGCTTACGATCCCCGCGAAGCCGTCGTACCCATCGGTGCCGCAAAAGGTGAAGACGTACGGAGTCTTGTCTGTCTCGTCGTAGCGCGGAGACTCGCCGAGGAGGTCCCGGTGGGCGAGTTCCCAGGTGTAGCGGCTCCCAAGTTCGAGGCCGTCGAGGATGAGGTCGCCCGCCTCCCGGAAGTCGGGGCCCTTGGTGCGGTTGCCTTTTGCGACCACACCGAGGTAGCCGCGGCCCTTGTGGGCGAGCGGGGAGCCGAAGGTGGCGGGGGCGAGCGCGATGAGGTGCCGGAGCCGCTGGCGACGAGCGGCGAACCTGGTAAGCCAGGCGCGGATGACGAGCATCCCCGTGGAGTGGACGATCGCGTCGAACGCTTCGCCCTTGTTGAGGCCGATCTGGCTCTTGAGGGCACGGTCGAGGCCCTCAGCAATGTCGTCGATGCTGACCTCGTTCGTAAGGCTCTTGTAGGTAAGGACGTGGATGTCGCTAGCCTCGTACCCGTGTCTCTGGAGTACGGTTTTCCAGTCGTCGAACGCGGTGCCGTCCGCCGAGTAGCCGTGGATAAGAACGATCGGTCGGCGCGCCATGGTGTGCCTCCAGTCCGGACCGGCATTGCCGATCCTAGGTCGGTGTGCGTTCCAGCCACGGTACCTGAATGCCCATCCGGTTCGCCGCACTCTCAGACGGTCGCAGTACATGCCTGGCCCTGGTCCGAAGGCGCATGCGTAGAACGTGCATTCATGGTGTCCTCGCGAACTTGGCGCGCACGGTCGCGCTCCCATCCGCTGCGACGTCAAGGCCATGGGTCGCGCAGCGGCGATGTGGGCGGGCGCTCGCGTCAGGAAGCGCCAAGGGTCGCCGGTTGGTCCGAGATCGATGGCCGGTGCCCGGAAGTGAACTAACCAGCTGCCCTCCAGCAGGACGTCGTGCGCGAAGACTTTGCGCTGCACGAAGCCGATCGCCCGGTCGACCCGCTGAAGCCAAGTTCCGTGGCGGGCAAGTTTGGCCAAGATCATGGCGGACTGCTACGGCGCGTCACAGCGGCTGATCGCGGGGCGGGACGAGCATGCGTGAGTCGGACTCGCCGCGGGGCCGTAACCGGTCGCTCACCTGGCGGAAAGGTGACGTTGGGGCTCGGCACCGCTTCGAGACCCGGCTTCGCTACTACGAGGTTTGCCGCAGTAATACCAACAGCCATGATCTTGTGGCCGTCAACAAGTGTGCCTCGGCCCACTTCAAGACGACGCTCCAGTCCGGTGTCACTGGCGCGTGACCGCCCTCGGATTGCGCATGTGAAGCTTGATGACGGCGCCAGCGATAAGCCGCACTGCACTTGTCACCGGAGCTGGAAGCGGTCATACTAGACAGTAGTTTACAAGTCCGCACCAGATGATCGGAGGCATGACCGTGAGGAGACTGTCCGCTGTAGGCGTGCTCGTGGTCGTTGTGGTTGCATGCGCACCGGCTGCAGGGCGCCCCACCGTCCCGTACCTGGCAGTGCCGCAGGAGATCATCAGTGCCGTCGCCCAGTTCGGGCCGCAGATGGAGCCACCCGCGGGCTACAACTTCTTCAGCATCGAGACAATTGGAGATGGCTACATCACGTTGCGTGCCGACGTGACGACAGGTGTCGCCATTCTCGGTGCGTTTGGAGGTACTTCGAGCCCACCAGCTCGGATCACTGTTACGACGCTTGAGCAGGCTGACGTAACGAACGTCGCGGTCAGCATCCTCCCAGCGAGCTCGGGCGACCTGTACGACAAGCTAATTCGTGAGCTCGACGTGCGGTTCCGCCGCGCACCAGCACAAGGGGCGGCTGGCAAGTGATCCCGCCACACCGCGCGCTGCGCATCGCAAGAGGACTAGCAGGGGCCACTGGAGCGAAGGCTCTCGTAAAGGGGTGGGAATGAAGTTTCTTCGCCTTACGGCCATTTCCCTTACTGCGGCGATCGCGCTCACCGCCTGCGTTTCGTCGGGAGGCTTGGCCGGTTACAACTACAGCGGTTCTTGGGCGGGCGCCATCGAGGACAGCGTCGCGGGGTCAGGTAGCGTCACGGTAACTGTGACCCAATCCGGAGCCGATCTCGCGGGAACATGGCAGGCGGTATTCGATTCGGGCACGAACGGCGGATCGGCTATTGGCATTGTGAACGGCTCACAGGTCGTTCTCGAACTCCAGCCGGCGTCCGCGACGGCTTGCCCCTACAACGTTGTCGCCACCCGTTCTGGTGACACCTTGAGCGGCAACTACTCTGCGTTCAGTTGCTCAATATCGATCACGGGCACTTTATCCATCACGAAGCAGTGAATACGCAGAGGCGCTAGGTGACCGTCTTGAGGTACGGCCGAATGGCTTCCTCGAGGAGGACCATCGCCTCGACGGCTTCGATGATGATCTCCGGCCAGCGCTCGGCGTCGGCATAGCCACTCGCGGTCAATTCGTGCCTTACGCGGCAGCTCTTCTTTCCGGGCAGGAGCAGCCACACGAGCGGTCGGCCAAGCACCTTGTCGATCGCGTCTTGCGGAACTCAAGCGCATGAAACGTTTGCTCGCTACGATCGTCGTCACCCCGGGCGATGTAGAGCTCGACACGCATGTGGTCCTCGAAGGCGCAATACGCGAACGAGAGTCCTGAGATGCCGCTGCCAGTGACTAGGTATGGCGTGGTGTTCGGTGATACGCCGGCATGGAGGGCGTGCCGCTCCGCCCGCCTACCGGCAAGCTCCCGCTTCTCGAGACCGACTTGGCGCATCTCCTCGCTTGGCTGAACGATGACGGTAAAGCGCGGGGCTGGCGGCGAGCCGGCAAAACGGATCACTTCGATTTGGACGAGGAAGAACTCGGCGCTGGCAGCGCTTTCGTTGAGCCAGCTGACGGCGGCGATGTGCTCGGCACGTGCGTGCTCGACGATCCAGACGGCGGCGGCCGCGTCGAAGCTGGCGAGGTAGGTTAGGACCTTGCCGAGGTGATCGTGGTCGCTGTTACCGAACTGGTTTTCGATCACGACGATCTTTCCACTAGGATCTTCGGCAAGGACATCGAGGTTGAATGTGCCGGTCGGTGCCTCGCGGCGGGTACCGGATAGCTCGATTCCTATCGCCTCGCCGAGAACGTCGAGGTTGTCGTAGAGCCAACGGGTGAAATCGTGGGCCTCGTGATGCCAGACGTCGCGGATGTCGAGTGTCTCTATTCGGCCAATCCCATCCATCGTCCCAGTGTTGCAATCCGCTTACTCGCGACCCTCAGTGGGCTGACCAGTTGGTCAAGGACGCTGATTGACTGGACCCCGGTCTCCGTTCCGTTCATGGTGTTGGTTCCGTCGTTAGGCTACCTGACGGTTGGTATTGGTTGAGGACTTCGATGGGTGTCTTGCCTCCGAGGGCGCCGTAGGGTCTCTCCTAACAAGGGAACCCACACGAGAACCGAGACGCAGACTGTGGCTCAGTCATTCCTCTAGATTGGCCACGGTTCCAGCTCTCATGCCCGCCTCTCAAGCGCTTGCGGGCTGGCGAGTTCTCGATATTCGACTCCAATGAGGGCACACATACGCTGCTTCATTTCGCGTTGAACGTAGAAGAGGTCCAGGTGATATACGACAAGGAGCCGCAAGAGGGAGAGACTGTAGAAATTTCTCTCGAGACCCTTGGCGAGCTCCTGAATCTCCTTAAGTGGATACGTGTTGACGTGATCGAGCTTAATTGACGTGTCAATCAGTGCCGTAGCAACCGAGTTGTCCTCACTCCTCAGATCTCTGTAGGTCTCAGCGAGCTTCTCTGAACCTATTGCATGCGTGATCCATTTGATCATGCCGAACCCCAACCCTTGCGTGAGGGCGAAAAGGAGCCGGCGAACGCCTGCTATGATCTCATCCTGTCTTGCATCAGGTTGCTCTTCCTCAACGCGAGAAACCATGTCCTCAACCAAGTCGTCGAGATTCTCTGAAATGAGGCCATAGAGACGTGCTAGCAGGCGCCGGCCCAGGCCATAGCACTCGTGTGCAACTTCGAGTTTGCGCTCGCCCTTTATGGCGCCGGGTGAATTCTTGAGGATCTGTCCAAGGATCTGGATGGACTTGTATGCGTTGTTGACTTCTAGCAGTGCTGCGGGGACAGCTTCCTCTTTCTCGTCGAGGTCATCTCCAAAAGCCCCTTCACCAGATAGGTCACTCGCCTTATCGAGTTGCTCCGCCAGCCTCTTGCGAGTTGCCTCAGGATCCTTGTCCTCGTACACCAATTCAGGCACGGCCTCATGGAACTCGTTCAGGAAGGCAACGTCGCCGTCGAGATCCGTTGGCTCGATGTCAGCGTAGAGCTGTCTGGACTTCGCTAGCATCTGATCGATGATGTACGGATCCTTTGAGAGATGCGTTAGGAAGAGCAGGATGTTGGCGAACTCCTCCTTATAGACCTTCGCGCTCATGTGGGCGATGTCTTCGCGGGCCTCAGCCTCGGTGATGTGATCACGGAGGTAGCTTGCGACGAAATAGAAGTAGTAGTAGCCATACTTGAACCGCACAGACTGTTCCGTCCGCTGCAAGATAAGGGCATCGTGGAATTCTGCGAGTGTCTTCTCAAGAACGAGTGGGCGCTTGTACTGTGTGCAGTACCGATCGTGGACCTGCGCCATCTCGGCTTCGGGTATCTCGCGCTTTCGGGAAGTGTACAGGTAATACGCGAACTCGCTTAGATAAGTGAGGCGAGTACTATGATCAAGGTCTGTAGTAACCCGCTCGAGTTGACCTTGGATTAGCGCCTCGTAGAAGTACCCATACCCGTAGCTCGCCGCGCTGGTGTCAAGCATAGTGTTGCTTTCGACGAGTTGAAGGACAGACAAGATAAAAAAGGGATACGAGGGGATGAAGTTACGCCCCAGGACCGTGTCAAGCACATCGCGAACATGCTTGATGCGCTGAGCCAAAGCGGCGGGGCTGCTAACAAAGTCGGCATCGGGCCTCAGCCATCGCATGGCCATTTCATCCCGCAGACGGTATCCAAACTCAAGAAGGCGGAAGCTAGTGAACGTGTGGAGAATTTCGTCTCCACGTTGGCGCGTAATCTCTTCGAGGCGCAAGGCGAAGTCGTCTGAGAACACGACGACGTACGTGAAATGCTTGCAGAGCTCCTCTAAGAGCTTGCTGCGGCCACGCGCATTCAGGCGTACGCGATGAAAGTCGTCCAGGATGATGGCCTTCTTGTTGGAGGGGAGTTGCTTGAACTCCTCAATGACGTCAGAGTCATATTGCGCCTCAAACGCACGATGGATTCCGTTTCGTACCTTCTGAGCCTCGTGATCACTTTGGTCCCGTCCCCTGAGCATGACTGGCGTGAGGCCCATTTGCAGTAGGTCCTGGTAAAGGACCTTCGCAAGCGCCGTCTTTCCCGCCTTGTCAGGACCATCAATCATTACACGTGGATCCTGCTTGAGGCGCCCTTGAAGACCTGAAGCGCGAAGGGGTGCCTGATCGTTGCCACCAACATTCTGCTCGTGCAGCAGCGGGTAGACATAAACGTCGCTGAGGCTGAGGTCTCCCTTCGAGGTAGTGAAAGTTGCTTCCAGATCGTCTAGGTAGGCCTCGAATTTGGCATTGAGCCTGAACTTGCGCTGGCTTCTCAGTTGATTCACCTGGAGCTCCGCCCATTCCTTGTCGGAAATTGCGGTGGGGCGGAACATCGTGTCTTCCCAAGCGAAGTGAGTTACCCGCTGCCGTTTCGCGTCAAGATCAATCTCAATCACGCTCAAACCGCTTTTCCCCGGATCGTGACCTTCCTGAAGCGCTGCACCTTCCAGGTACTCATTGGTGCTGCCTCGCGCAGCCTCCTTGTGATAGCGTTCACCAACATGCTCATGCCCGGTAAGGATCAGGTCCGACGCAGTTTCTAGTCTGTCTCGTAGGGCGCGTGCATTTTCGTTCCCGAACCAACCATAGGGGTGATGAAGCATCGAAACGGCGACATCTGCATCAGGGTCGGACGTGATCGCCTCTACCGGGTAGTAGAGAGCCCCTTCTTGTTCGTGGAGCTGCGATACCCACGCGGTATTCAAGCAGTAGAAAGCTATCTTCTTGCCCTCGAACTCGAAGGAATAGCGGTAGAACAGCCTGCTGTCCCAGTGCAGGTGTTCAGAGTCAAACAGATCCATGAACTCAAAGTAGTTGTCTTGTGCGCTCGTGCAGATATCGATGATGCTAGGATCCAGCGCATCTTCAGGAGCGTTGCTCAAAGAATTTATCATGTGCGTGCGGGCCCTGTTCTCGGGACTTAACTGGCAATCGTGATTACCCGGCATTAGGACTAGATGCACTACATCCAGCTTCAGTCGGCGCGCGATCCCGACTTGTATCCCCTCAATGAAGTCAATAGCGGTGGTGTATTCGTCGGCGCTACCTGAGTAAGCCACGTCCCCGGAGAACGCGATCACACAGTGCTTCGCGTCTACACTCGTACTTCCGACTGCATCGACGAGCCGCTCAGTCTTCTCGAGCAGTGGGTTCCCGTCTATATCGGAAGTGAATATCGCTCAGGTGCACTATCAGTACACTCATGGACTCCGACAATACCAGGACAGCATTGCGAACGACCTGCAAGCTGATTGCCAGCGCAGGCTGGGTCGTCGAGCGGGGGGATCTGATGCCTATTACAACAGGACCTACGCGGCAAGTCGATGTAGTCGCAGTGTGTGACACCGTGAGCGGGCAGGGGCCGTCACGCCGC
>Ga0326597_10012546_pt1 | contig 11175 bp, 10 predicted proteins | sample RVTome_12_FD_203789 | JGI IMG/M metagenome (GOLD analysis project Ga0326597, IMG submission 203789) | Soil microbial communities from uranium-contaminated site in the Upper Colorado River Basin, Wyoming, United States - RVT100D185 | ecosystem: Environmental > Terrestrial > Soil > Contaminated >... | reverse complement strand
GGGTCGAGGTCACATGACTCAGGCCTTGGCGCTGGCCGGTCTCCTGCGCTCGGCGGGGCACGAGGTGACCCGGGTCCTCGTGGGCACGAGTCCCTTCCGGTCGGTCCCCGACTACTTCGTGCGCCAGCTCGACGCCCCTCTCGAGACGTTCGACGCACCGACACAGGTGCCGGACCGGGACGGCCGTGGCGCGTCCACGGGCGCTACCCTGCGCGACGTGCTCGGACGCTCGCCCGCCTTCCTGAGAGCGCTGGGTAGCATTCGCGCGGCTACCCGGGACGCCGACGTGGTCGTGAACTTTCTCGACCTCCTGGGTGGGCTGTCGGGTTTCATTCCCGGCACGAGGCCTCCCTCGGTGGCGGTGGCGCACAACTACCTGTTCCTCCATCCACGGCTCGGGCGACTGCCGGGACCTGCTCTCACGCGCAAGCTGGTCCTGACGTACGTGCGTGCGACCGCGCTCCGCTCCGTCACGCGTGTCGCTCTGTCTTTCGGGCCGGTCGCCGGCGAGCACGACTCGAGGCTCGCGGTGGCGCCGCCCCTTCTGCGGGGCGGACTCGAGGCGATACGTGTCGGGGACGACGGATACCTGCTGGCCTACGCGCTCAACCCGGGCTACGGGACGCTTCTGGCGGAGTGGCAGCGCCGGCACCCGGACGTTCGCGTCCACTGCTACGTCGAGGGCGGCGCCGCGGCTATCGGGACGCCACCATCGGATGGCTTCCACGCCCACGCGCTGAACGAGGAGGGCTTTCTCGCGCACCTCGGGAGCTGCCGCGCCTACGTCGGCTCGGCGGGCTTCGAGTCGATCTGCGAGGCGTTCTACCTCGGCAAGCCGGTCCTCGCCGTGCCGACCGAGGGTCACTTCGAGCAACGGCTGAACGGTTGGGACGCTCAGCGCGCAGGGGCCGCGCGCCTGGGCACGTATGAGGACCTCGACTCCTTCTGGGAGGATCCGCCCGTTCCATCGCAGGTGGCGGTGCGCGACTTTCGGAGTTGGGTGGCGAGGGCTCCGGAGATGATCGTCGGTGTCGTGGAGAGCGCCGCACCGCGGGCGCCCTGACCCCGCCCACCCACTCGCTGCGGGAGATCGACCGGATGGCTCTACGAGTCGAGCAGGTGGAAGGCCGTCGCGGGGTCTCGCGGTTCATATCGGTGGCGTGGCGCGTTCAGGGTGGCTCCGACTCCCTGTGGGTCCCCCCGTTACGCATGGCGGTGAGGGACGCGCTGGACACGAAGGGGAATCCGTTCTACGCCGACGCCGACCGGGCGCTCTTCATCGCCACGCGGGACGGCAGCGCCGTCGGCCGCATCGCGGCCATCGAGAACCGCTGGCACAACCGCCATCACGGAGACCGCGTGGGCTTCTTCGGCTTCTTCGAGTGCCTCGACGATCAGGAGGCAGCCTCGGCGCTGTTCGGCGCTGCGGAGCGGTGGCTCTCGGAACGCGGACTCGAGCAGGTCAGGGGTCCCACCAGCCCGTCCATGAACCACGAGTGCGGCCTGCTCGTCGATGGCTTCGGCACGCCACCGACGATCATGACAGCGTGGAACCCTCCGTACTACGGGCGGCTCGTCGAGGGCGCCGGCTACTCCAAGGTGCAGGACCTGCTGGGCTACTACCTGCAGGCCGGCGACAAGCTCGCGGTGCCGGACCGAGTCAGGCGCCTCGCCGAGCGCACCCGGCGCACGACGGGGGTGACGTTCCGGCGCCTCGACGTGAGCACGCTCGAGCAGGAAGCGCGTAGCGTCCTGGAGCTCTACAACCAAGCCTGGGCGGGCAACTGGGGCTTCGTGCCACCGTCCTGGGAGGAGTTCTGGCACACGGCCAAGGACCTCAAGATGGTGCTCGCTCCGGACGTTTCCTTCGTCGCCGAGACGGAGAAGGGCGTGGTCGGCTTCATGCTCATCGCGCACGACTTGAACCGCGTCCTCAGGCACATGCCGTCGGGCCGACTGTGGCCGTGGAACATCGTCCGCCTGCTACTGGGAACGCGACGTCTCGTCTTCGGTCGCATCATCCTGCTGGGCCTCACGACCGAGTACCGCAATCGCGGGCTCTTTCCCCTGTTCGTCTACGAGGCGTCCAGGAGGGGATTCGAGATCGGAACCGAGGGGGGCGAAGCCTCCTGGCTGTTGGAGGACAACACGGCGATCGTCGGGCCGCTCGAGGCCATGGGCGCGGAAGCCTACAAGCGCTGGAGGATATACCAGAAGCCGAGCCCCGCCGCTCCGCCCGGTCAGGTCTCCAGAGGCTCCAACACGCGCGAGCAGGACGATCCCAGCGCGGTGACCGTGAGGTAGGCGGCGATCGCCGCGGTCAAGGAGGTCAGGTAGGGATACGGCCAGCCGGCGAGGTATGCTCCGACGATCCATGTGGAGACGCCGGTGACGAGGGCCGACAACGCGCTCCCTCGACCCCCGATTCGCGTGAAGAGGCCGAAGACCACCACGGTCACGATACCGGAGCTCCCGAACGCGGACGCTTCCTCGACGAGCTCGTACACACGGTCCGCTCTGAGCGCCATGACGTAAGCGAGTGCCCCGAACCCCGCGACTGCGGCGCGAGCCACTCTCACCTTCGCCCGCTCGCCGAGGTCCGGCCGCATCTGCACGATGACGTTGTGGGACACCAGGCCGCCGGCCATCAGGAGGGCGCTGTCCACCGTCGACAGGATCGCCGACACCAGGCCCCCCGCGAACAGCACGAAGAGCGCCGTGGGCAGATACTCCTGGGCGAGCAGCGGCAGGATCTGCTCGGGCTCGGCAAGGCCGGGGAGCAGCACCGCACCGGCCAGTCCCAGGCCGACCGGCATCAGCCCGATCATCAGGTACGATGCCCCGGCCACCACCGTGGCATTCCTCGCGATCGCACCGGAGCGCGCAGCCAGGATTCGAGCCACCAGCTCCGCGGCGACCATGGACCCGACCACGGGAATCGCCCACTCCTCGGCGACCTCCAGCAGGGGCCTCCGCTCCGCGCCCAGTGGGTTGAGCAGCGCGGGATCGAGTCCCATGAACGGGTCGAACCCCTCTCGACTCAGGATCACCCACGTCAGCGCGACCAGCCCGAGGATCAGCGCGATGCCCTGCACCAGATCGGTCCACGCGTCGGCGAGCAGACCGCCGAACATCGTGTACGCGATCACGACCGCCGCAGCGAACGTGATGGTCGCTTGGATCTCGAATCCCGACGCCGCGGACATCACCTGGCCGAAGGCCCGTATCTGCGCCGCCGCCCAGAACAGTGAGGTCGGGACGATGAGTAACACGGCGAGGCGCTCCACGGACTCGTCGTAGCGCAGTCGAAAGAGATCGGCGATGGTCGTGAGCTTGAGCTTCCAGAGCGGTATCGCGAAGAGCACGCCCGTCAAGATCACGCAGATGGCGTACCCGAACGGATCGGCCGATCCGCCCGCCAGGCCGCGGTCGTAGACGGCTCCGGCGGCGCCGATGCACGTCTCGGCCCCGAACCAGGTCGCGAACACGGTGAATGTCGTGATGACAGGGCCCAACGACCTTCCCGCTACGAGGTAGTCGCTCTCCGTCGCGATGCGCCGCGACACGATGATGCCTATCGCGAGCTGTGCGAGGATGTACCCGAGGATACCGATGAGAACCGGAGTCACTCGTCGCTCGCTTCCAGCCTACGCGGTCGCACCGGCCGCTAGGGATCCAAGCGCGCCAAGCCCTCGGCGGCGCAGCCACGAGAGACGTGGACCACACGGGGAGTCGCGGCCTGTCGCAGCATGCCCCCTCCCGGGCGGGGATTGGAAAGAGTGGAGGGCCATGTTACCCACGTCGTCCCGCGTGGACAACGCGTCGCCGGGCGGTACCGAGGCCTGTTAGGTTGACAGGCTCACCGACCGAAAACGCCAGAACCAACCAGAGAGGAAGCACACCGACATGGCATCCCCAGACGTCTTGCGCGAGCTGGACGACATGATCCGCGAACGTTCGATCCTGCAGCACCCCTTCTACCAGGCCTGGGAGAAGGGTGCGCTCACCCGTGAGCAGCTCGCGACGTACGCCCGCGTCTACTACCCGCACGTGCGAGCCTTTCCCGAGTATCTCGAGGCCGCAATCGGCCGCGCGAAGAGTCCCGAGATTCGGGCGGAGCTCATGGACAACCTCGAAGACGAGCGTGGCAATCCCGCCCCCCACGACGAGCTCTGGCTCGCCTTCGCCGGGGGCCTCGGCGTCGATCGGGACGAGGTGACCCAGGCGGCCCCGCACCCCGCCGCCGAGGTCATGGTCGACACCTTCCAGTCGCTCGCCGCCGAGAGTCTCGCCACCGGTCTGGCGGCGCTCTACGCGTACGAGTCCCAGCAGCCCGACGTCTCGTGCACGAAGATCGCGGGGCTGCGGAACCACTACGGGATCCGGGACCCTTCGACGCTGGAGTATTTCGAGGTGCACCAGGCGGCCGACGTACGCCATCGGCAGGGAGAGCGCGACGCGCTCGCAACGTGCCTGAAGGCGGGTGTGCCCGCGGATATCCTGAAGCGTGCTACTCGTCGGGCGCTCGACGCCTACTGGGGTCTTCTGGATGGCGTGTGCGCCGAGACCGGGATTCAGGCCTAGCAGGTCGCTGAGCGGGCATCGCCGACCCCTTCGCTGGGCTATTGATCGCGCCCGATGGGGAGTGATATTGATGCCGTCGCGTCCTGACGGGCGCGGCCGAAGGCACCCGCCTCGCTGGGTGCTTTCGCGTATCCGGCTACGGGGGGTCGAGGGACCTCCAGGGGCTCTGCTTCGACGAGGGAGGCGGGGGGCCCGATGTGACAACACAGAGCATGCTGCGCGTGCCAACCTATGTGGCCCCAAGCCCGATCGCGGGCGTGGGGCTTTTTGCGGCCACCCGACTTCCCGCAGGGTGCGTCATCTGGGAGTACACCGAGGGGGTGGATTGGCGCATCGGCCCCACGGAGCTCTCGCTCTTCCCGGAGCCGTTCCAATCCAGACTTCGCCATTACCTCTACCAGGAAGACTCGGGCGTGTACGTCCTGTGTGGCGACAACGCGAAGTTCATGAACCACTCCCCCGAACCGAACTGCGACGACCCGGAAGGCGAGCACACGATCACGAATCGCGTCGTCGGAGCGGGCGAAGAGCTCACCTGCGACTACAGGCGGTTCGACCTGGAGGCTCGTACGGTCGGCGTCCTCTTCGGCGACGTCGCAGTCAACGATCTCAGCTAGGCTGGGCTTGGTCTAGTCTTCGCCCGGGGTCGCGGAGCCCTGCGAGGCGATGCGCTACCTGGCGGCCTCGGACGCCTCGTTGAAGCGCGCCCCCCGCAGGACCCCCTCGAGCGCGTAGTTGCCCTCGTGACAGGAGTACTCGTAGACGAGGTCGTCCAGGCGACGGAACGGGACCTCACCGCCCCAGGGTTCCGTGTAGCGCTCCGGGTCGTCGATCGTGAACTCGTAGACGATGGTATCGTCGTCAGAGCGCGTGAAACGCTCGGTCACTCTGACCTTCGAAGAGAACGGAATGCCGCGGAACGCGTTCTCCGGACTGATGTTCGTGGTCTCGACCACGAGGGTGTTTCCCTCCCAGTGGCCCCACGAGTCGCCGAACCACGGGCGCATGTGCTCGGGCAGGGGGTTCGGCTCGCCGAGCTGGATGATCCGCGCGTCGTGCACCATCTCGGTCATGATCACGATGGCGTCCGGGCTCTGCACGATCGTGTAGTTGTTGTTGTACCAGTAGTTCGGCAGCATGGGCGGTCCGGCGTTCGACCCGAACGAGACGATGCAGCGCTCGGCGAGTGGACGGACCTCGGGGTGATCGTACTCCCCGAACTGACCGTTGAACGCCCTCATCTCCGCGAGCAACGACTGCGCAGCCGGGGTGAGAACCGGCACGCGCCCGTCGGGACGCGTCAGGAGTGAGCTCCTCGGCTCTCCCCAGATAACCGCGACCCGGTCCCCGGGATCGCGATAGACCTCGTTGTAGCAGGTCGTGCCCGAGTCGATGCACACAGGGTTGTTCCCGCCCGGCGGGAGCGGCCGGTCCGGGTCGCTGGGCTCGTTGATGGCCTCGTTCACGGCCGCCGCCGCGCCCGATTCGATCCGCTCGACTTCCTCCGCGGAGAGGACCTCGGGCTGTCCCGTCCGCCGAACGAGCGGCGTGAGCGTCGCGTTCGTCCAGTTGCCCTGGAGGTCCGGATCCCCGAACGACGTCCGCGGTGGATCCCAATCCGACTGTGCCATCGTCGAAATCGGCGTCGTTCCGAGCGCGAGTAGCGTGATCGCCGCCGCGAGACAGAGCGGGCGCATCTTCAGGGTAGAGAGCGCGGCGTTCATCGGTCCTCCTGCGGTTCGACGGTCGAGGTCGTGCGGTCACCGCCGGCGCGGCCGTCGGGGTGCGCGGGGCCCCGCAAATATGTGGAGGACCGACTCGGGCAGCCAGTCGACTCCGCAGGCCCCGGCCGCGGCGGCGGCGGCGGACGCCACCGTCGCTAGACCAGAATCGCGGTCGGTTCCTCGAGCATCGCCGTGAGCGTCTGCAGGAAGCGGGCGCCCAACGCCCCGTCGACGACGCGGTGATCGCAGCTCATGGTGATCCTCATGCGCGGGCGCACCACCACCGTGCCATCGACCACCACGGGCGTCTCCTCGATACCGCCGACGGCCAGGATACCCGCCTCGGGCGGGTTGATGATCGCCGTGAACTCATGGATGCCGAACATGCCGAGGTTCGAGACGGAGAAGGTCGAGCCCGTATACTCGTCGGGGAGGAGCTTCTTCTCGCGCGCGCGCCCGGCCAGCTCACGAACCTCCACGGCGATCTGGGCGATACCCTTGGCGTGCGCGCCCTTGATGACCGGCGTGATGAGGCCGTCGTCGACCGCTACCGCGACCCCGAGGTGCACGACGTTGAAACGGCGGACGAAGCCGTCGTGCCACTGCGCATTGCACTCGGGATGTCGCCGGAGCGCCCCCGCGACCGCCTTCAAGACGATGTCGTTGATCGAGACCTTGAGGCCGTCCTTCTCGAGCATCGCGTTGATGCTCCTCCGCGCCTCCATCACCCGACCCATGTCGACGTCGACGGTCAGGTAGAAGGTCGGCACCGGTCCGATGGACTGGACCAGCCGCTTCGCGATGGCCTTACGCATCTGCGAGGTGGGTACGTCCACGTACTCCGCCTGGTCGGGTGTCAAGGCGGCCACGGAGGGAGCCGGTACACCCCTCTCCTTCGCCGCCTCGACGTCCCGCTTCACGACTCGTCCGCCGGGACCCGAGCCCTCCACGAGCGCCAAGTCCACGCCCGTCTCGTCCGCGAGCCTGCGAGCGAGCGGCGACGCCTTGACCCGGCCGCCATTCGCGGCGCCCGAAGCCGTCGGCGCTGCCGATGGCGGCACCGCGGGTGTGTCGTCGGCCTTCGGCGCGGCGCTCGCTTTGGGCTCGGCTGCGGGCTCGGCCACCGCGGTAGCCGTCCCTCCGCCCGCCCCCTCGATTCCCGAGATGTCCTCGTCGCCTGCGGCGATGACCGCGATCACCGCGCCGACCGCCGCCGTCCCACCCGCGTCGATGAAGATCTTGCGGAGGATGCCGTCGCCCCGTGCGACGAGCTCCATCGTCGCCTTGTCCGTCTCGATCTCCGCGAGCACGTCACCGCTCGACACCTCGTCGCCCTCCGACTTGAGCCACTGAACGAGCTGACCCTCCTCCATGGTCGGAGACAACGCTTCCATGTGGACTTTGGTCGCCATGGTTATCGCGCACCGCGCATGGGTTGGGTCGACATGATCTCGCTCATCGATACAGCACCTGGTTGCACGCTTCCACCACCCGGTCGGCGGTCGGCTTGGCCAGGTTCTCCAGGTTCTTGGCGTAGGGCATGGGGATGTCGGCCTGGGTGACGCGGCGGACCGGGGCGTCGAGGTGGTCGAAGGCCTCGTCCTGGATCATCGACACGATCTGGGCGCCGGTCCCGGCATACGGCCAGCCCTCCTCCACGTACACCACCCGGTTGGTCTTCGCGACTGTTTCGAGAATGGCGTCGAAGTCGAGGGGTCGAATCGTGCGCAGGTCCAGCACGTCCGCCTCGATGCCCTCCTTCTCGAGCTTGCCCGCGGCCTGCAGCGCTACGTGGATCATCTTACCGTGCGTGATGATCGACACGTCGGAGCCCTCGCGCTTCAGGTCTGCGACACCGAGCGGAATGACGAAGTCATCGTCGTCCGGCACCTCGCCCTTGAGATTGTAGAGCAGCTCGCCCTCCATGAAGGCGACGGGGTCGTCGTCGCGGATAGCGGCCTTGAGGAGCCCCTTGGCGTCCGCCGGCGTCCCCGGTGTCACCACTTTGCAGCCCGGCGCATGCGAGTAGTAGGTCTCGCACGCCTGTGAGTGCTGCGCTGACAGCTGGAGCGCCGCGCCCGTCGGTCCGCGGAAGACGATCGGCACGTCGAACTGGCCGTCCGACATGTAGTGCATCTTCGCGGCGTTGTTGATGACCTGGTCGAGCGCGAGGAACGCGAAGTTGAAGGTCATGAACTCGATGACCGGACGAAGCCCCGCCATCGCCGCGCCGACGCCGAGGCCTGCGAAGCCCAGCTCGCTGATGGGCGAGTCGACGATGCGCTGCGGTCCGAACTCGTCCAGAAGCCCCTTCGACACCTTGTAGGCCCCGTCGTACTCGGCGACCTCCTCACCCATGAGGAAGACGTCGGGGTCGCGAACCATCTCCTCGCGCAACGCCTGGTTGAGCGCGTCCCGGTACGTCATGACGGCCATCAGCTCCTCCTCCGACCGTCGAAGTAGAGGCGTCCGTGAGGACCCTCGCTGGCCCACACGTTGGAGTAGAGGGCTTCCGGGCCCGGAGCGGGCGAGGCCTCGGCGAAATCAGCCGCTTCGGCCGCGATGCGTCGCGCCTCCGCGTCCATCGCCTGCAGCTCCTCCTGGTCGAGGACGCCAGCGCTGAAGAGCTTCTCCTTCAGCACCCGGATCGGGTCCTCTTCCTTCTTGCGTTGCTCGACTTCCTGCGTGGAGCGGTACGTGCCCGACACGGGGTCGGACATGGAGTGTCCGCGGAACCGGTACGTCTCCAAGCTCACGAACTTGGGCCCCGAGCCGGCCCGCACCGCGGAGACCAGCCTCTCGAAGAGCGCGTAGGTCGCCAACACGTCCTGGCCATCGACGGAGATGCCCGAAATCCCGTGCGGCCCCGACTTCTCTTCCATGTCGGTCGTCGACACGCGGTTGAAGGCGGTGCCCATCCCGTATTCGTTGTGCTCTACGACGTAGATCACGGGGAGATCCCAGACCGCGGCCATGTTGAGCGATTCGTGGAAGGCGCCCTGGTTCACGGCGGCGTCGCCCATGAAGCAGACCACGACGCTGTCCTCTCCTCGGTACTTGATCTTCCACGCATAGCCGGTGGCCAGCGGGACCTGCGCGCCGACGATGCCGTGCCCGCCCATGAAGCGCACGTCGGCCCCGAAGATGTGCATGGAGCCGCCCTTTCCGCCCGATGTCCCGTCGGCCCGGCCGTAGAGCTCGGCCATGACCCTGTTCGGCGGAACCCCCTTGGCGATCGCCTGAGTGTGGGACCGGTAGGAGCTGATGACGTAGTCGTCGATCCGAAGACCACGGATGCTGCCTGCCGCAGCGCCCTCCTGACCGATGTGCAGGTGGCAGAAGCCACCGATCTTGCCGATGGCATAGCCTTCTTCGGCCTTCTCCTCGAAACGCCGGTAGAGGAGCATCTCCCGCATCAGCCCCAAGGCGACGTCGGCGCTCACTCCATACGCCTCCAGAACGCCCTCCTTCGCGGCTCGCTTCTTCGTCTTGGCCCCGGCCACGATGGTCTATTGCTCGGCTACGGTACCGGCGCGTCGGAGCTCGATTTGTACGAGCTCCAGAGGTACCTCGGCGGGCGCGGGCACGTCCGCTTCCAGGATGTCCTGGACACGTCCGGGCCCTCCCGCCTCCACCCCTCGCGCCTGTTCCTTTGCGTGATAACTCGAGCGCACCAGAGGCCCGGACTCGACGTGCTTGAAGCCAAGCTCGTGCTCCCCCACGCGCTTCCACTCCGCGAACTCGTCGGGAGACACCCAACGCGCGACGGGAATGTGCATGGGTGACGGTCTCAGGTACTGCCCGAGCGTGAGGATGTCCACTGATGCCTCCCGGAGGTCGGCCATCGCCTGACGGACCTCGTCGGGCCTCTCGCTCATTCCTAGAATGACCCCCGTCTTGGTCAGCATGCCCGGATCGAGCCGCTTGACCGCGCCCAGGTAAGAGATCGAGCGCCAATAGCGTCCGCCCGGACGCACCTCAGGATGCAGCCGTTCGACCGTCTCCAGGTTGTGCCCGAGAATCGCCGGCCGCGCATCCACCACGGTGCGGAGCGCCGATTCGTTCCCCTTGAAGTCCGGGATCAGCACCTCCACGGAGCAGCCGGGGGCTGCGTCGTGAATTCGCCGGATCGTCTCCTTGTAGATCCCCGCGCCCCCGTCGGGCAGCTCGTCTCGGTTCACGCTGGTGATGACCACGTGCTCGAGATCCATCGCGGCCACCGACTCCGCCACCCGCCTTGGCTCGTCCAGGTCCAATTCCGTGGGCAGGCCGTGCGCCACGCCGCAGTACTTGCACGCGCGGGTGCAGACGTCCCCCAGGATCATGAACGTGGCCGTGCCTGCCTCCCAGCACTCTCCGATGTTGGGGCAGCCCGCCTCTTCGCACACCGTGTGCAGCGACTCGGACCGCATCAGCCTCTTGAGCCGCATGTAGTTGGGACCGCCCGGCGACCTGACCTTGAGCCACTCCGGCTTCCGCGAGCGCAAATCGAGCGTCTCGATGCCCTCGTGCGCCCGGATCTCGGACGTGCCCTTCGGCTTCACCACGCCGGTGTCCTTACCGGTCGGTGCGTATCCTCGGGGGGGGGCGACGGTCGGGGTCACGGTTGTCGTGGGTGGGGCTGGCCAAAGCTGGGAGGGTCTCGCTGCCAGGGGGACTGAAAGGAAAGCTCTGGGGCTGACGCTCACAACCCTCTCGCTACGCCGATGGGGGTCGTGACTGCGGCAGAAGCTAGCGCGGACGCTCCAAACGTTCCCCGGGCCTCTGGATGATGTGAGCCGCCGCATCGGCCGGATCGTCGGTGATGTAGATCAGGTCCAGATCGTCCGGAGCGACCTTCGCCTCGGCAACCATGGTCGTCTTCAGC
>Ga0326597_10012545_pt1 | contig 11175 bp, 7 predicted proteins | sample RVTome_12_FD_203789 | JGI IMG/M metagenome (GOLD analysis project Ga0326597, IMG submission 203789) | Soil microbial communities from uranium-contaminated site in the Upper Colorado River Basin, Wyoming, United States - RVT100D185 | ecosystem: Environmental > Terrestrial > Soil > Contaminated >... | reverse complement strand
TCTACGACGCGCCGGTTGACGTTCATCTGACCGACCACGATGTGGTTCAACCCGACCTCGTTGTGATCTTGAACGCCAAAAAGCTCATCGTCACACCAACGAAGGTGAAAGGTATTCCGGATTTGTTGGTGGAAATCCTTTCACCTTCGTCAATCGATCATGATCGACACCTGAAACGGAACCTGTATGAGAGCTGCGGAATTCCGGAATACTGGATCGTCGATCCGTTCGACCACAAGCTGGAGCAACTGGTTCTACGAGACGGCCGTTACCAACTGGAGCCAGAAGCGGATATCGTGTGCCCGACGATTCTGGAGGGCATCGCGATCCCGCTAAGCGAAGTCTGGTAACTTTTAATCGCTCGTCAGATGCGGCCTCACCAGCGATGTCCAAAGTGCGTAGCCTTCATCGCTCAAATGCAAGCCATCAGCGATGAAGAGTTCTTTGCGAGGCGTGCCGTCCGCGCCGCGCATCGGCTTGTCGATGTCAACGAACTCTAGTCGCTCGTCCTTCGACGACAGTTCCGTGATCAAGCGATTGGCTTCGCGAACTTGATCAACCAAGGCCCATCGTTTAATACTGGGCTTCACGGCGATGTAAACGATCTTCGTCTCGGGCAACTTGGCGTGAATCAAACCGACGAGTTGCTGGAAATCATCGGACACTCGCTGCGGTGTCTTGTCGTCCGCGATGTCGTTGTCACCGGCATAAACCCAACGTCACTCCGTTGCCGGAACTGCGCAAAGCCTGGTTCCGGCCTACTGGTCACAAAAGATCGGGCTCTTCCCAAACCGTGTGATAAGCACCGATTCGCTCAAAGTAATCGATCAGCTGCCGATAAAACAGATGCGTGCCGATCGTGGCGCTGTCGCCGACCACAACGAGTTTCCTCCGGGCACGCGTGAGGGCGACATTCATGCGCCGGACGTCTGCTAGAAAGCCGATCTCGCCATTGGCATTGGATCGCACGAGCGAGATCAAAACGGCCTCCTTCTCGCGGCCTTGAAATCCATCGACGGTATCGATTTCCAATCGTTCGACATCGACAACTTCCCGGAGCAGACGGACTTGCGCGGCATAGGGAGCAATCACAGCGATGTCGGACGCGGCCAGACCCGTGTCGAGCAGCGCCTGAACCTTGCGCCGGATTAGCTCTGCTTCGCCAGGATTACGCCGACTCTCGCCGTCCGGCTCGAGTTCTTCATCGTAGCTGGCTCCCGCAGTGTCGATGAACTCGATCGGCGATGCCGTCACATCCGACAGGCATATTTCGGGAAGATCGTGCAGCAAGTGGCCGCGGACACTTTCGTCGGCAACTAGGGACGATTCGTAAAACTGCTGCGACGAGAACTCCATGATCTGCTCGTGCATGCGGTACTGGACGGTCAGGAGACGCGCGGCATGCTCGCCGTGCAAGTCCATAAGTCGCTCGAACATGCTCACGGCAAAACCTTCCTTGACGGCTTCACGCGACACGACCGTTGGCGGCAGTTGACAGTGATCGCCCGCCAACAGAACGCGCTGGCAACGCGAGAGCGGAATCCAGCAGGTGGGCTCTGTCGTTTGACAGGCTTCGTCGACAACGAGCCAATCGAATGTTCGTCGTCCCAGCATCTCGCTATCCAGTCCGGTTAGCGTTGCGCACAAGATGTCGGTACCATCGAGAATCTGTTGAACGACTTGACGTTCCAGGCGGCGAGCGTCTTCGAGCATGCTCTTGGCTTCTTCCCGCTGCGACTGTCTTTCGCCAGGTGCCGGTTTAGCTCGCGTGTATCGACCGGCTCGAGCGAACATCGCGTGGGCATCACGAGTCAGCTTTTTGGCCAGCCGCATGTCATCGTGTTCGTCGACCATCAGGTCCAGCGTATGCGATCGCAGTTCGGGCATCACGCGCGCCGGATGCCCCAAGCGGACGACGCGCGCGCCGCAAACCAACAGCTTCTCGAACAAGTTGTCCACGGCCATGTTGCTCGGCGCGCAAGCCAAGACCTTCCCGCCTTTCGCGACCGCTTGCCGAATGATCTCGACCACGGTCGTCGTCTTTCCCGTACCCGGCGGCCCGTGAATCATTGACAGATCTTCGGCAGCGAGCGCGGAACGAACCGCTTCGATTTGCGAGTCGTTCAGGGAATCGGCAAAGATCGAAGGCTTGTCTTGCATTTGGGTCGTCGGCACGATTTCACCGAGAAGGACATTTCGAAGCTGGGCGAGCCGGTCACCCGTGGCGCTGCGGGCCCGCTCCATCGCGACACGCTGTCGCTGACGTGCCACTTCGTCAGTGGACAGATCGAGCCGGTAAGTCGACTTGCCCGCTTCCGGCGGCAGCGGTTGCGAGACCGCCACTTCGATCGTGTGGCCCGCGCGATAACTGACAACGCCGCGCCACCGCTCGTCACGCTCTTGCTCGGACAGCAGGACGGGCGATCCGATTCCGAGCCGTGTCCAGGGGAGCGGCTCTCGCGACTTCTTGCCGAGCGTCACCAGAACGCGCCCGCCCAGGCCGGCTGCTTCGCCGCGGAGGGTCAAGTTGATGAGTGTTGTGCCCGCCTTCTCGGCTTGTGCCGGTGACAGCCGCCGCTGGGACTTCATTAGTTGTTCCGCTTCCGCATCCCCCTCCATCTCCAGCAGCCGGATCATTCGTTCAAAGTGATCCTCGCGATCGCCCGAAGAAGGAGCCACTGCCGGCCAGGCACGAATATGGCGATTCGCCAAATCGGTCCCATCGAGTTTTTTTGCCAATCTCGCCGCCCAAGTGTCCGGTACTTCGACGGTCGCAGATCGCCCTTGAATATCGATCACGCCGATTCGTTGCTTATCGATCTCGCCAACTTGTGTCAGCAAACGCACAATCGTTCCTTTCGTCGTGCGAGGCGGCAGAGCGTCGAGGTGCAGGAGGGCCATCAAACGATCGCCATGGGGTACAATAGGATTTGTTTAACGCGATCCCAACGGGAAGCTTGAAGCTGAGGTCGCTCCGATGCTCCCCGCTGGGATCGCGTTAAACGGACGGCAGCAACCGTGACCGGTATACAACAAACTTCCATCGGGAGCTATCCGCCATGACATCCGACCCCAACTCGCCGACCGTCGTTTACAGTGCCGACAATGCGATCGAAGCGGGAGCCATCGTCACCGCCTTGGAAGCCGAAGGCATCGAAACAACGACAACTGGCTCTTACACGTCCGGCTTTCAAGCCGAAGCACCTGGCCCAGTTCAAGTCGTTGTCCGGCAGTCACAAGCCGACAAGGCGCGAAACGTCATCGAACGACTCGAGCAGGAAGCGGAGTTGAATGAAGACGTCGACGAATGACCTCGCCTCATATCGCGTGGTTTCCTTCAACTCGCGTATTCAGAGCATTGCACTGGATGTCGCCGTTGGCTCCCACGCTCACGGAGTTCCCATGAACCCAGTTCTCGGACCCGTCGCCAGCGATGCGTATCGCGGTGAGCAGACGCCCGGTCCCTTTGGCCTCATGAATCGAGTTGCCACTGATGTTGCAACGTGACGAATTGGTGACGTCGATTCCGCGAAAGTGCGGATTCAGGATCTGACAAGCCGAGATCGCGATATTGTGAGAGTCGCGAACGGTGATCGCTCCGCCAGTTTCTTCATTTCCCAACCGGCAGTCGTTCAGTACATTTCCGACGAGCGAACAACCGACGCACTTATCGAGCAGAATCCCGTCGGTCGTTTCGCTGGCGTAGCTGGCCGGGCGGCTGAAGCAGCTGTTCGAGCCAAAGGTTATGAAGCGGCTGTTGCAAAATTCGCAGTTCAGTTGCTGGCCGCCATAGATCGTGTTCCCGGTGATGCTGATCCGTGAACCGTGATCGATCACGATGTTGCGGTCGCGGCTTCCAAGGACATTGCCGGTGATTGTAACCAGTCGAATGCCACTCGGCGGATCTTCCGCTTTGCCGAAAATCATTACGTTCGCTCCCGGCGCGTCGAGTGTTGCTTGAATCGTGTTGCTCGCGATCGTGTACTCGCTGATGATCCCTTCGGGAGCTTCGAGCACGATCTCGCCGCTTAGCTCCTGGCCGGGGCCACTGTAGCCGGTTTCGTAGTAGCCGGGATCGTAGTAGCCGGAGTTATATTCGATGTCGTTTCCCGTGATCTGAATGTTGTGAACGTCGCCGTTCAGCTGCCGAATGCCTGCTCGCTTGCAATAGCTGATGTGACTGGCCGCGATAATCACTTGGTGAAGATTGCACTGGTCGAAGAACACACCGGTATCGTGACAGTCGTAGATGTGGGCTGCGTTCAAAACGAAATTGCGATTTCGTTCAACGAGATGAATGCCATAACGACATCGACGAATCAGCAAGTTCTGAATCGTAGCTTGCATGGTCCGACGCAGCTCAATGCCGTCGGCCTCGGGGTGTTCGCCAAGAATCTCCAGCCCGGTAACGACCGGCATCCGCTCGCGGTCCCATGTGTGCGGCTGGAAGCTGTCGGGAGCTGCTGTCCCCTGGTGGTCGCCGATGATCTGAAACGCCGGCCCGGCGCCGGCCATCACGATTCGAGCCGTCCCCTGCTGGCCGCGCACTCCCAAGTAGCCATGCTTTCGCGCATCAAGCACAATCGGTCGCGTGACGCGATAGGTGCCTTTGGACAACTCCAATACACCGTCGCCATCATCGACGGCGTGCTGTAAAGCGTCCGTATCGTCGACCTTGCCATCACCGACCGCGCCGAAGTTCTTTGCGAAAGACATTAGAGGGTCCTGTTTCCGTTAGTGTCGCTTTTCGCTCCGCGAAAGGGGCGTTCTTTCGCGGAGAGGCTGTGAAAAAATCGTAGGGTGCGTAAAACGCACCACAACCTGTCGCGAGTGGTGCGTTCCACGCACCACTACATGTTGTGTCGCTAGCAACCACCGAGTTGATTTCTTCACATCCTCGGAGCGAAAGACGACTATTCTATTCGCGACTGCGGCTTGCCGCAACGAATTTACTGAGCACTTCGACGTTCTTGACGAAGCTGCGGGTATCGATGACCCGTTTCGTTGGATCGTCGTCACCATACGATCGGAGGGAGCCCGGTTCGACCCAGGCTCCTCGTTGGTCCAGCGTGTCGATTGCCGTGCGAGCTTGTTCAGTAATCGAACGGCTCATCTGATACGTTGGTTTTGATTCACGAGGCTTTAACTTGGCCGGGTCGGTTTTCAAGAGTCGCTCGTACTCCGCTTCGATCGAATCGAGTTTGGAGCCGATCTTGAAGCCGTAGTGCGTCGGAAGATCGTCGTCGTTGTACGTCAGTTCGTACTGCCGCGTGAAGTACAGCGGCCGGTTTGTCTGGAGTTCATAGAATCGCGCCAGCCGCCCATCTGGAAGTTGCGATGAACGCAGATACTTGACAGCGGCCGGAATCGGCGCGAGGTACTTCTTGTCTCCCGTCTCACGAAAGATCGACAGCAAGATTCGCAAAACCCCCTGCGACTCGCCTCCCGTGACCGCAGCCGGCTCGAAGCGTCGGGCCCACGCCGGCTGCATCTTGGCGTTGTATTGCTGAGCCCAGGCGGGCTGCGGCGGCGGCATTTGCGCCAGCAGTATGAAGTCCCCCGCCTTCTTCGCCGCATCGCCGTACTTTGCTTCGCCATAGATTTGCGCGGCTTCAAACATTGTAGCGATCGTATCGGCGATCGAATTGTCGTTGAAGGTGTAATAGCTGCGATAATCTTCTTTGGGATACTCGCGCGGCCACGCGTCCGGAAAGTTCGCCTTGACGACCGGATACTGCGAAGGGTCAGGGGCCTCGCTGAATCGTTGGGCCCACGCCCCGTTCGGATACTGAGCCTTTAGAAGACTCGACAGCGCGAACTCAATCGACTCGTGAATTTGTTCGTCTTTAAATCCCAACGCACGATCGACGTGCATCAAGTAGCGCAACGCCGACTGCGTCGTATTGTCGTCGAGCGTTGTTACATTTCGTGCGTCGTTCGATCCGCCGTCAACGCGATATGCGTACTTCAGGCGAGCTTTGGGATCGAAATCGATTTGATAGTCCCAACCCCCGGACTTCAGCTGGCCGCGGACGAGCGCATGCGCCGTCTCTCGCGCAGCTTCCAAGAAGTACCGATCGGCAGTCGTTTCGTATGCGAACAAGTACGCGCCGCCGACCGTTGGCGTGCCAGGCGGCTGCACCCAGGCTGTCGTGTTGGACGCTTGGTTCTCGCCTTCCTGTCGAACAAGGTCGTCACTGTACCGCCACAAGTAACCACCACTTGCGGAGACTTCCGTACGAAAGAATTCGACAGCCTTGCGCAACGCTCGCGCAGCCTCCTCCGTCGTCGGCTCGGCGGCCGACATGGCAATTGGCACGACCGAATCGACGACTGCAAGCAGCGCAAACAACCAGACAGCCACTCGAAACTTCATGGCACTCTCCTCAACAGGCAGTGGGCTCGTACGTAGCTAACGGTCGGAGCTACTTTGACTAGAGCATAACGAAACAGGTGGGTGGTTGCACGTGTTAAAGCTGTCAAGCGTCGGGCGGCGGGCGAGTTCGCTTCCGACGGGATTATCGACGGGAGCGACGAGAGCGGCGGGAGCGGTCGCTCCGGGTTGTCGTCCGGTAGGTCGAGGCAGTGCTGCTTATGTTTGGGCTGCTGCCCTGCGTGTTGTCGGACTCGTCCGCTGCCGGCTCGGAAGCATCCGACGGATCGGCCGATTCAGTCGTTGTCTCGACAAAGGCTTGCGCGTCGCCCAGCAAAACCAGCGGCGTTAATGCGGCAAGGGGAATGACGGTCGGCGTGGTGACCACCACGCATCGCGTTCCCGATCACGAGCCGCCACTGTTGCGCCTCGCTCCCAAAACTTCCCCCGAAAGGCTCGTAGCGGCGATTGCCACCACCAGCAGCAGAGCCTCGAATTTTCTGTTCATGCTCATCCTTAAATCCTTACTCCTGGTAGAAAACACAGAAGAAGGCGAATCTACCGAATGAGGAACCTGCGTCAAGTGTCAAGAGAAAACGGGGTAAATGATCGATTTCGCGGAGTTTGGCGGATGTCACCCCAGCGAGCCACGAGGTGCTGCTCGGCTCTGGCCCGATATCGTTCTAAACCAAAGTATTTACGAAAGCGAATTCACCTGGATGTATTCCTAGCCGTTTGACATTATCATTGAGAAGTCAACTTGAGTAATTCTGCACGCGTCGATTCCGCGCGATTGACTCAGGCGCTAGGGGTCTGTATGGACCCAGCGTCTGTCAACTCCGGCGAACGTTCTCTTGTAGACATGGCTGACAGGGAGAAGCCGTGGTGGAACCTATGGACCGCGAACAAGCAGAGGGCGACTCGGCGAACGTCGGCGAAACGGCGATGTTCGGTGGGGATGCTGAGACTACGTTCGACACGCGGCCCAAGTTGCGAATGCCGGGCGATGCGTTTGGTCGCTACCGAATCCTGAAGACACTGGGTGAGGGGGCCATGGGGTCTGTCTACCTGGCGCACGACACTCAGCTCGACCGCAAGGTTGCCTTAAAGATTCCCAAGTTCGATGCCAGGTCCCAATCGAAACACATCGATCGCTTTCTTCGCGAGGCGCGATCGGCCGCGACCCTGAATCATCCCAACATCTGTCCCGTGTTCGACGTTGGCGAGATCGACGGGACGCACTTCATGACAATGGCCTACATTGCGGGCCACACGTTGCAGGACTTTGTTAATCCCGAGAAACCACAACGGGACCGAAACGTCGCGAATGTGGTACGCAAGATCGCGCTTGCGTTGCACGAAGCTCACGTCAACGGTTTGGTCCATCGGGACGTTAAGCCGGGCAATGTGATGGTCGATCCGCGCAACGAGCCGATCGTCATGGATTTCGGCCTCGCTCGCCAGATCGATGAAGAAGACGACGCGCGTCTGACACGAGACGGCGCGATCCTCGGTTCGCCAGCATACATGTCGCCGGAACAGGTCGAAGGCAAAGCGGATTCGCTCGGCCCACACAGCGACATCTATAGCCTCGGGGTCATTCTTTACGAACTGCTCACTGGCAACTTACCGTTCCAAGGCTCGATTGCGTCGATCATCGGTCAGATCCTGGCCAAGGAACCCGAGAGTCCGCTGAAGTATCGCCCCGATATGAGTCCGCGGCTCGCGGAGATATGCATGAAGGCGATCGCGAAGAAACCGAAGGACCGCTACCGGTCGATGCAGGCGATGGCCAATGACTTGATGGAGTTTCTCAAGTCGAAGCCCGAAGACGACAAGAACACAAAGCTGGACCAGACCTCGCCGAAGTCAGCCGCCAAGAAGAAGACGGGGACCGACACCGACGCCGGCTTGAAGCTCAATACGACGAACATCTCGGCAACTTGCACATGTGGGCAACGGCTGGTGGCCAAAAAGGAGATGGCCGGCAAGACGGTGCGTTGTCCGCGATGCAGTAATCCGTTGGCATTGCCCGGTCCGGTCAAGATCGATACGTCCTGTGTAAACTGTGGTCAACGGTTCATGGCCGACGAAGACCTCGCTGGCAAAGTGGTGAAGTGTCCCATGTGTACTCGCCCGATCACGGTTCCCGTGCCGGGAGGCTCGCAAGTTGTCACGCCTCAAATCGAGGTCACCTGCGGATGCGGCCAGCAATTTGTCGCGACACGCGATCTCGCCGGGCGAAAGGTGAAATGTACGGCATGCGGATCAGCCATCGTGGTTCCAAACGACGGCCGCTATTGATTCGGAACGACTTGCACTCGTCGTCTGAACGGAATCCGCTCTTTGCCGTTCGATCTCGAGCGCTCAAGCTGATATAATCGCGCGCCGGAGATCGTTGACCTCGGTATCCCTTCCTGGCCCTCCAACGAGCGAACGCGTGGACACAGATCGCAATTTGCTGTTCGGCATACTCGCCCTCCAACTCGAATATGTCGATTCAACTCAGTTTACCGAGGCGTGTGCGGCTTGGGCCGTCGCGAAGCAGAAAACTCTCTCGGAGATTCTCGTCGAACGCGGCTGGATGACGCCGGACGAATCGAGAGAAGTCGAACAACTTGTCGAGCGAAAGATTGAAAAGTACGCCGGTGATGTTCTCCAGTCGCTGGCCATGGAAGCAGCCGTAGATTCGTCGCGGTCGCCGCGCGCTTCTGCTCGACTCGAAATCGCCATCGACAGCCCTGCCAAGTCGCGAGACTCCGGATATCTCGAAGACACACGCTCGTCGACGCCCACTGGTTCCGCTCCCAGCGGCTACAAGAATATGGAGACGATTGAGTACGAGACGCCCGAAGAACGCTCGCGATACTCGCTTACGAAGTTGCATGGAGAAGGCGGCATCGGTCGCGTCTGGCAGGCTCACGATCAACGGCTGAATCGTCAAGTCGCGTTGAAGGAGATTCGTCCCGATCGAGTGGCGAGCGTGTCTGCCACGAAACGATTTGCGCGAGAGGCTCAAATCACCAGCCAACTCGAGCATCCGAACATCGTGCCCGTCTACGAGTTGTCCGGTGATCCCGAATCGTCACGTTCCTTCTATACGATGCGGTTTGTCCGGGGCGATACGTTTCGCGATGCGATTGATGCCTATCATCGGCATCGGCGTGAAGGCCAAGCGACGGCGCTTGAACTGCGGGAGCTATTGAGTTCCTTCATCGCGATCTGTAACGCGCTCGGCTATGCCCACTCGCGTGGCGTTCTGCATCGTGACTTGAAGCCGAGCAACGTGATGGTCGGTTCGTTCGGTGAAGTCATCGTGTTGGATTGGGGCCTCGCCAAGATGATCGGCCAACCGGATGACGACGACGAGCATCTTCTCGAAAGCGGGCCGATCTCTATTACTGACGACGTCGAGATCGTTGCCACGATGCAAGGGGCGGTGTTGGGAACGCTTCCGTATATGGCACCGGAACAAGCGGCTGGCCGCATCGATAAGATCGATTCGCGAACGGACATCTATGGCCTCGGCGCGATCCTGTTTGCGATCCTGACCGGCAATCATCCCCATCGCGGCACATCGACTCGTGAAGTTCGCTCGCAGATCTTGAATGAACCGACTCCGCACGTGCGCTCCGATGACTCGAATATTCATCCGGTACTTGACGCGATTTGTGCCAAGGCGATGGCGAAAAAGCGAGCCGAGCGTTACGTCAAAGCACGCGACCTGGCCGAGGACGTGCGGCGTTGGCTCGCCGACGAGCCGGTCGATTGCTACAGGGAACCGCTGACGATGCGCGTCGGTCGCTGGTTGAGACGTCATCGCACCTGGGCGCAATCGATCACCGCGGCGCTGTTGATCGTGACTGCCGTGTCGGTTGCCTCCGTGATGATTGTCGATCGTGCGCGGCGAGCCGAGAGTGCCGCCAAGGACAAAGCGAATGACTCGTTGCGTGCCGAACAACTTGCCAAGGTTGAAGCAACTCGCCGATTCGAAGAGGCCCGCGGCGCAGTGGATACGATGATGACGGGAGTCAGCGAGGTGTTGGCTTACTTTCCGGGCATGCAAGCGCTTCGCGAGCAACTCTTGACTCATGCGGTCGAGCGCTATGAACAATTCGCCGCCGACAAGAGTGACGATCCGGAGCTTCAAGCGGGGGCTGCGCGAGCCATGATTCGGCTCGGCGACGTCTTCCGCGGGCTTTCGAAGTACGACCTCGCGGAATCGACTTACGAGGAAGCCGCGAAACGGATGCAATCGCTACTCGATAGCGATCCCGACTCGAAGGACGCTCGCCTCCAACTCGCTTCCGCAAAGTCGAAGTTGGGCGTCCTGCATTCGGATTTGGGCGAGTACGAAGAATCCAAACAGTTCTACGAAGCGTCGCTAAGCCTGTACGACGAACAGATGCAAACGCGGAGCGACCCGCTTCTCGAACACGAGCGAACGGGAGTCGCCGTGAATCGTGCAATGGTACTGAGCAGGGAAGGGAATACCGCAGACGCACTTTCTGAGTTGCAGAACGCCGCCAAGGTTTTCGAGAAACTAGCTGAAGGAAGCGAGAACCCGAGTTTTGATGCGGGGCTGGCGATGACGGAAGCAAATATCGCCAACGTGCTGATCAGCGCGGGGCGCAACGGCGAGGCGATCTCGCATGCCAAGGAGGCAATCGCGCTCTACAGTACGCTGGCCGCAAAGTTTCCGAATGACCCGCCGTATCTCGAAGCGCTCGCCACGACACGGCTCAATTTAGCGGCGGCCTACCGAACGTCGGGGCGTGAGCGTGAAGAACTTTCGATGTATG
>Ga0326597_10012544_pt1 | contig 11175 bp, 12 predicted proteins | sample RVTome_12_FD_203789 | JGI IMG/M metagenome (GOLD analysis project Ga0326597, IMG submission 203789) | Soil microbial communities from uranium-contaminated site in the Upper Colorado River Basin, Wyoming, United States - RVT100D185 | ecosystem: Environmental > Terrestrial > Soil > Contaminated >... | reverse complement strand
GGTTTTGGCTTTGGCGGCGTCCTTAACCTCGACTGCCGTCGCCGTCATAATGTATTTCACGGTTACCCTGGAGCCCTTTTTTAACTCGCCGGTGACCTTAGTATCTTTGCTGCGGGCGATCTCCCATTTCTCCTTGCCCTTTTCGACGACGATGACATCATCCTTCACGTCGAGCACGGGCCCGGTTACCTGGTAGTCTTTAGGCCCGGCAGCCAGCGCCGCCGAGGCCAAGAAAAGAGAAACAACGAACATACCCAACAAACTCTTCATTTGCAGACCCTCCTTAAATTGGTTATTTCAATCATTATTACTTAGACAAGAAATCTTAATCGTACTACCCCCACCCGGCACGATAACTGTTCATCTTAGACGGCGCTAACTTAGCTTTAATTCAGGTCGCATCTAGTCTATATATCAACCCGACGGCATACGTTTGGCGATAAGCTCGAACATACTCACGCGGCGGCACGACTCACGGGCGTGCGTAGAATATTTGCGGCGAAAGGAGACCCTCTATGCGTCTCGATCAAGAAGAGGAAAGCCAGAATATCGAAGACCGCCGCGGCTTTCGTGTATCACGAGGGGTCGCAGGCGGCGGTATCGGCACCATCGCCGTCGTTTTGATTGCGCTCTTTTTTGGCGTCGATCCAAGTATCCTGCTTCAGGGCAACGTCCAAGAAACAAATGTCCCCCAGACTTCATCGCCTCAGTCTCAGCGATCCGGCGGAGAGGACGAGATGCGGCAGTTTGTAGCGCGGGTGCTCGGCAGCACCGAGCGAACGTGGACCAAGATCTTCGAGGCGGGGGGCCGCACGTACGAGAAACCAACTCTGGTGCTTTTCTCGGATGCCGTGCAGTCAGCCTGCGGCTTCGCCCAGGCGGCGTCAGGCCCTTTCTACTGCGGCCCCGATCACAAAGTGTATATCGATCTCTCTTTCTACCGCGATCTGCGCCAGCGCTTTCAGGCGCCCGGCGACTTCGCCCAGGCTTACGTGATCGCCCATGAAGTGGGCCATCATGTGCAAAATCTTCTCGGCATCATGAACAAGGTCCAGGCGTCACAGAGCCGCGCAACGAATCAGCAGCAGGCCAATGCCTTGTCCGTCCGGCTCGAACTGCAAGCGGATTGCCTCGCGGGCATATGGGCGAACTCTGCGCACCGCGAGCGTAACATCCTGGAGCAGGGTGATGTGGAAGAAGGCTTGAACGCCGCGGCCCAGATCGGCGACGATCGCATGCAAAAGCGCGCGAGGGGCCACGTGGTGCCGGAGGGCTTTACCCATGGCAGCGCCGAGCAGCGCGTACAGTGGTTCCGCCGTGGGCTCGAAAGCGGCGAGCTTAAGCAATGCGACACGTTCTCCGGACGCCCCCTATCGTGAGTTGCCTTGCGGTATTTGCACGCAGGCCACGCCAAGAAACGTGCTTCCAGTTTCAAATAGGCGCTAACAGTGGACCATAGAATGACAAACAGGTCTGGAGTTAAGTAAATCCACCCGGTCTCCACGGTCGACAGGATCAACCCCGGAGATCAAAACCAGCGTCAACTTCAGATCTGCCCACTCAACCCTCCCCAGTCAAAATACCGGGCACCGAGCTCGTCATTCAACTAGAAACCCCACAATAGTGTTCCCGCCTCCAGAGGCGGGGTTACCTAATAAATAGAATGCGCTAGCCGCGGCGCAAACCTCTGTTGAAGCGGAATATAACAGTGGAATGCTTCGGCGGCGATTCGTAATGAAACTGTCGTAATCGACGCTGCCGGATTTTTCGCTATCGCCTGGGTCACTTCCTTGGCCGCCGGTTCTGAGCACCCGCACAGTTTGGTTGCCGGTCGGAGGAACAGCGTGTATCGTTCTATATATAATGGTCGCTTGGCGACGTTTCGTCTTCATAGCGGCGGCGCTTTTGGCCGCTGTTCTTACCCTCGCCTACGCTGCAGCGTATTTCATCGTCGCGTCCGCCCCATTCCAGCGCTGGCTCCAAGCGAAAATCACCGAAAAAACCGGATACCACGCCGAGGCCCGCGAGTTGAGCCTGCGCCCGCCTTTTCGCTTGGCTGCGGCGGCTCTGTCGCTTGAAAAAGCGGCTCGGCCGATTTTTCAAGCCGAGCGCGTCATCTTAACCCTCAGCCCGCTGGATATCTTTTCCAACACTATCCATCGCCTGCAACTGCGCAAACCCACCGTCTACCTCGACGTTCACGAACTCTTTGACTCATCGTCTAAAACCTCCATGAAAATCGCCATCCGGCAACTGAATATCGAGGACGGTCGCTTGGTTTTGAGCACGGCTGCCGGAAACCATCTCGATTTTGATGGCGTCACAGTGAACGCGGAGAACTTAAACCTGGGACAAACCATAGACCTTAACGTCAGCGCGCAGCTGCCGTGGCTTCAAGGGCAAATGGAGGTGACCATCCGCGGCCATGAGGCCGAAAAGATCGCGGCAATCCGTATCACGCAAACCGCCTCCGAAAAACGCTCCCCTCCGGCGGCCGCGGCTGATCAGAGCGAGGCTCTCAAAGCCGAGATCAAGCTGATCAGAAGTGCCGACGAAGAGCTGGAAATCACCGCCTCCGGAAAACTCCATGGATTGAGAGTGGAAAACGAAAATCTCAGCGGCAGCTTCGATTTCAAAACCGACATCGACAGCGAATTCAAAACGGCGATCTTTTCAGGCAAAATCTCGGCCGATTCGCCGCCGCGCATTGCCGCCCTCGGTTTGCGCGTCGCCAACACACCCGTCACCGCAACCGTTAAAGGCAGTTATGAGATGGCGCGAAAAATTTTGCTCTTAGAAGCGCTCCGGTTGGATTCGGTCATAGCTAAGGCGGATGGCCGCGCAACTGTGGGGTTCGGACCGCGGTTGGTCATATCCAATGCGCAATTGCATATCCGCAAGCTAACCCTGGAAATGTTAAAACCGCTTTTCCCCGAACCGCTGCGCGGCGCGGTGTACGAGGGCAGCGCCGAGGCCGACGTGGAGCTTCAAGGCCCCTGGCCCGCGGTCACGGTCAAAGGCGCCGCGCGCGCCGAGGGAGTTCGAATCAAAGGCGATGATTTCTCGCTGGCCGAACTGTCGCTGAAAGCACCCTTCGAGTGGAATGGCGGCTCGGTGCGCGCCGACGGCGTCCAAGTCAAAGGGCAAATGTTGACGTTGAATCAAAAAGATCGAACCCAACTCGCGGCGGGCGAGGGGCGATTCGACGGCCGTTTGACAAAAAGCCCTGCCCAACCTTGGCAAGCCGCCGGCACGCTGCAACTTCTGGGCGCTCGCTTCGCCGCTCCCGACGGCTCGAAAATTGGCGAGAATCTGGCGGTGAGCGGCCGGGTCGATGCGTTGACGGCCGATGAGAAGAGCTTTTCGGCAAAGGGCGCATTGAATATCGAACGGGGCGAAATCCTATGGGGCAAATTTTTCGGCGATCTCAAAACGGCGCGCCCGGCGCTGGATTACGACGCCGACTATGTCCGGGCGGACGATTCGCTTCGACTCCGAAGTTTTATTCTTTCTCTGGCGAACATCGGCAAAGTCACCGTCGCGGGCACCGTCGCCAACGTCCTTAAATCTCCCACTGCCCGCCTCGAAGTCAAAGGCGACGATCTTCAGCCGGCCGGCTTCTTCGACTTTTTTATCCGCGAGACGTTGAACCGCCGTTATCCGATTCTTGACCAGCTTGTACTTGGCGGCCGCGGGCGTTTTTCCTTCCACGCTCAGGGTTCTCCGGATGACCTGACCGCAAACGGCGAGGTCGAGCTGCGGGACGGAAATCTTCGCGCGAAGTCCGATGCGTGGCACGTCGGCGGGTTTGCTCTCGACCTTCCGTTTCGGATTCACTGGCCGGCCAGAAGCTCGGAAGCCCCGGCGGTGAACATCCCGAAGGGAACGCTCGTCGTCGGTTCGGCGCGCTTGGGAACGGAGATTGTTCCGCCTCTCAAAGCGAGCTTGTCGCTGTGGAACAACGGACTGAGAGTTGAGCAAACTCTCCGTATTCCGATTTACGGCGGCGCCGTGGAGATCGGCGGCCTCGCCTGGCGGGACGCCATCGGAGAACCACAGGCGTTCTCGTTATCGATCGTCGCCAAGGAGCTCCAGCTCCAGAAGCTGACCGAGGCCCTCAACTGGCATCGTTTTGCGGGCACCTTAGACGGCGCCATCCCGCAGGTCACATGGACCGGCCACTCGCTAAGCAGCCAAGGACAAATTCAACTGCGGCTCTTCGGCGGACGGATGCAAATCAACAATTTGGAAATCGAGAATCCCTTTTCGTCGCTGTCTGGGATCAAGTTGGATGCTCGCTTTCAAGAAATCGATCTGGAGCGCGTCTCCGAAACATTTGCATTTGGGCGCATCTCAGGCATTCTGGAGGGGAACGTTAACGGGCTCGTGCTCACCGATGGCCAACCCGCGCAATTGACCGCGGACATCCGCAGCACCGACAAAAGCGGTGCCAGCCAGTGGATCAGCGTGGAAGCCTTGAACAAGATCACGGTGCTCAGCTCGGGAAACGATGCCGGCGCCCTTTACGGCGGGCTCGCGGGGCTCTTCGAGAGCTTTCGCTATAGCAAGCTTGGGTTTAAAGCGTCGCTCAAAAACGATAAATTGACGCTCAGAGGAATCGAGAGCCGAGACGGCAAAGAGTTCCTGGTGGTGGGGAGTTTTCTCCCGCCTACCGTGAACGTTGTCAGTCACACGCAAGAAATCAGCTTCGGCGAGCTTTTGCGGCGCCTCGAGCAGATTCGAAAGTCGGACAAACCGCAGATCAAATGAGAGGAGCAGCCATGTGGGAACGGAGTCTTGTGGCGGCGATATTTTTCGCTAGCGCCTGCGTGACGGTGAACATTTACTTTCCCGCGGCCGCGGTGGAACGCGCGGCGGATCAGATCGTCAAAGAAACCTGGGGCGCTCCGGCGGCCCCCGTGCAAAAAAACCCGCCGCAGAGCCGGCTGCCATCGACCTCCAACTTCAAACTTTCCTTAGGATTCATCGATGCGGCCTACGCGCAAGAGGCCGATATCAACGTATCCAATCCGGCCATTCGCGCCCTGAAGGATGCCATCAAGAAGCGCAGCGACGCCATCAAGCCGTACATGGACCGGGGCAACGTGGGAATCAACCAGGACGGCCTGCTGGCCGTACGCACAACGGAGGGGCTGAATCTAAAGGAGCGCGCCGAGGTGCAGCAGTTGGTGGACGCCGAAAATCGCGACCGCGAGGCGCTCTATCTGGAGATCGCCAAAGCCAATAATATCGCCAAGGAATCGGTGCCCAGAATCAAGCGAATTTTCGCCCGGAGTTGGACCGAGCAAGCGCAAGCCGGCTGGTGGATCCAAGACGCTCAGGGAGCCTGGAAGAAAAAGTGAGCAGGAGACACACCGGTCGGACCAAGCTATGTGCGAGTTCGTTTAGAATTTTTCGCCCAACAGACAGCGTTTCCCAGCCTTAGCGCATCACTTTCGCCGCCAAAATCGTCCGCGTGGGGAGCCCCACGGCCTTAGCCTACTCCGCCGAAGTAGCTTCGGCTACGAAGGCCGGGCGGCCGCGGCACCTCTCCACATGCTTCGTAGCGCGGAACTCTCCGACCTTCGTCAGCGGTAGCCGACTTCGGACGGCGAAGACCGAAGCGTACTCCGCATTCATTCACGTGATTACACCGGTGCCTTTCTGCGAAGGAGGGTAGACAAACAACAAAACTAAAGACTCGCCTCTACTGAAATGGCGTTGCGTCGCATTGATTGATATGTTGTCGTGTCGGATGGAGGGGCTATATGAGCATTCTTGAGTTGATGTTGGAACATCATCGGCTGTGCGACGATTCGTTTACCAAGCTGGAAAATCTGGTGGCGGAAAATAATTGGTCGGCTCCCGCCGCTTTTGACGCATTCCTGTCGATTATGACCAGCCATTTTCGGACTGAAGAAGACGTTCTGTTCACGGCGCTGGAGGAGAAAATGGGCGGACCGGTGGGTCCGGTCATGGTGATGCGCCAAGAACACCAGCAGATGACGGCTTTACTCGAGCAGATGAAGGAGGCGTTCGGCGCCAGGGATCAGGGGAAATTTCTCAGCCTGTCGGACACCTGGATGATGCTCACGCAACAGCACAACATGAAGGAAGAAGAGGTGCTCTACCCGATGATGGACGAGGTGCTGAGGCAGGAAGCTCCGGCTCTGATTAGCCAGGCGCGGGACGTTCTCCATCGGCCATGACCGAAGAGATCATCACCGTCGATGTCAGCGAGCTCGAGCCGCCGCTGCCTTTGCAGGCGATCACCGAGCGGCTGCGCGATTTGCGCCGCGATCAGAAACTCAAAGTGATCCACCGCATGTTTCCCTGCGTTCTGCCCGAACTCGCCGAAAAAATGCGCCTGAAGTACAAAGTGCTCGTTCAAACGGAGGAACGCGTCGAAGTCTTGATCGAGCATCAGGAGGCTTAGTTGTACAAAGGGCTCTCTCTCGATCAAGCCCCGCCCCTTGCCGTCCCTTTCTCGTTTTACATCGCCGGATCACTGATGGGCATCGGCTCCAGCGTGGTCGCCGGCTATTTACCCGACCTGACCGACCGCTGGCACCCTCTGATGATGCTGCTGGCCCATTCTTTTCTGTTGGGCTTCGTCGGCCTGGTCATGGTCGGCTCGATTTTCCAGATGCTGCCGGTAGTCGCCGGCACTCCGGTCCCCCGACCCCTTCTCCATTCAAGAATTCTGCTCTTGCTGCTGTTGATCGGCATGGCGGGTCTGCTGGCCGGCTTCGTGAATTTTAACTGGCGCGGGTGGCGGTCGAGCGTGGTCGTTTTGGCCGCCGCCTTATTTTACTTTCTGGTTATTTTTTTCGGCCGGCTGCTGAGGGTAAGATCGGCCGCGCCAGCGGTCCTGGGCATGAACCTCGCCGGCTTCAGTCTGCTCTGGGTGGTGGCTTTGGGGGCGGCTTTCATCGCCATGCTGAGCGGCTTTCCGATTCTCAGGGTGTTTCGCCCTTTTCTTACCGACGTGCACCTGAGCTGGGGAGTCGCGGGATGGATAGGTTTTTTGATCCAAGGAGTGCTCTGCCAGGTCGTTCCCATGTTTTTCGTGACGCCGCCATTCTCCAAGAGGCTGATCCGGGTGCAGATGGCCGTGTTATTCGCGGCCTTGACGGCAAAGTCCGTGCTTGGGCTGTTGGCGCTGCTCGATTATCCCGTTCTGCTCATGATTTTGGATTGGCTCGTCTACGCAAGCTTGTTTTTTGGCGCCGCCTACAGTCTCAGGCTTTCCTTTCAGCGCAAACGCAAGGTGCGCGACTTGAGCCTCTGGTTGATCCGTTTCGGCCTGGGCGGCATCCTGGCGGGCACCGCGCTGTTGTCGTTGCGCGATTCGCCCACCAGCGTTTTTGCGGTCCAGGTGATCGCGCTGTTCGGCATCAACTCCATCGTGCTGGGAATGCTCTTTAAGATTGTGCCATTTCTCGTCTGGTTTCATTTGCAGGCGCAAGCGATGGATGCGCTGTTGAAGGGCCGCAACGTCGCCGTGCCGACGATGAAGGAAATCGTTTCAGACAAGACGATAAAAACCCAGATGGCATTCCATGCGGCGGTGTTACTCGGCTATCTCTGGGCTTTCTGGAGCGACGATACTTCGTTCCTGTCGCTCGCCGGCGTCTTGAGCTTTTCCTTTCTATGCCGGACGATCCTGAGCGCGTGGCGCCAATACCGCTCCGTCTCGAGGAGAATCGCCGAAGATGGACAGCAACCCAGGGGTTCGGCAATGGTGCTGTGACATTGAAGGTACATGGGCAAGGGAGCATGTGGCGATCCCACCGGCGGGCACGTACATCGTCACGCTCAAGTGCGAAGGAGAATCGTTTTCCAAGTCCCATCGCGCCCATCTCGTGGTGGGCTTTAAGCCATAGCGCTCTTCTCGTCAAAAGAGAAATTGGTATTGTGTCCCCGGAATTATTCGCCGGAGTGATTCGGAATTGTAACTGTCACGAGTGGATACTCCGGGCTAGCAATATGAGTCAAAAATGTTAATGCTACAATAAAGAGAGATTCGTGAGAATTAAACTGTTTGCCGCGCTGTTGTTTTTGACGGCCTGCACCGCCGGCCCGCAGATGCCCCGACGAAGCGAAAGCGGGACTACCGGCAATTTTACCCAAGACGCAACCGAGTGCGAGCGCAAAGCCATCCTAGCCGGTCCCGGCGGCAAAGCGGCGGCTTTCGACAGCTGCATGAGGGCGAGAGGACACACGACGAGTAGATAATGAGTGGTTTCGAAACGATTCTAAGTTTACCTCAAAATTTCACAAAATTTCGGGGGCACACGGGTCGGACCACGCTATGTGTGAGTAGTTTTAGAATTTTTCGCCCAAGAGACACTCGCTCCTGACCTTAGCATATCACTTTCGCCGCCAAAATGATCCGCGTAAGCTTCTCTGTGTTCCGGTAGCGTGCACGTTCCGCCCGCTCTGCGACCTGCGATCACTCTTTTAGAGCGCATGTTTCACCGATAAAAAGGCGCTGCTAATCGCCCGCAACCATCTCTATTCCGTTCACTTACTCCGTCCGATCGATAGATTGCACCGGTCCGACCCTGGCCTATTATTTGACCTTCAACCCGTTAAATGCTCTGAGTCAAGAAACCATGGAGCAATCAGAATCACCCAAGCCGCGCGTCAGCCGGTTCGCGCTGTTCCTCACTTTTTCCCGGATTAGCCTGTCCAGTTTCGGCGGGGCGCTGTTCTGGGCGCGGCGCGGGCTGGTGGAACGGCAGCGCTGGCTTACCGAGCCGGAGTTTGTCGAGTTGTTGTCACTGGGACAACTCCTGCCCGGGCCAAACGTCCTTAATCTGACGGTGATGGTCGGATATCGTTTCGCCGGCTGGACCGGCGCCGCAGCCTCCGTCGCCGGGTACTTGGGTTGGCCGTGTCTGGTCGTCATCGGCATGGGCATACTTTACCAGCACTACGGCGCTCAGCCGCATGTGCAGCAGGCACTCGCCGGCATGTCGAAGGTGGCGGCGGGGCTGCTGCTCGCCACCGTCATCAAGTTGGCGATGGTGTTGCCGCGGCGCTGGCGGCCGTGGCTGTTCGGCATGCTGACCTTTGTCGGCGTCGGCATCATGCGCTGGCCGCTGCTGTGGGTGATGGGCGCGCTCGCGCCCTGGGCCATCTTGGCGGCCTGGAAAGAGCAGGAGTGATGGACCGCGTCGATCTCACTGCGCTGTTTCTGCATTTTTTGGCCCTCTGGTTCGTGGCCGTCGACGATCCTGCCGGACATCCACCGCTATGTGGTGGAAGTGCACCACCTGTTGACCAGCGCGCAGTTTGCCGAGATCTACACCTTGGCGCAGGTGGCGCCCGGCCCCAACGTCATGTACGTCACCCTGATCGGCTGGCACCTGGCGGGGTGGGCGGGCGCAGCGGCGACAACGATCCCGCTGCTCGTGCCGGCCACCACGCTTACGCTGCTCGTCGGGCACTTCAACGAGCGCTATCCCAATGCGCCGATCGGCCGCGCCGTCCGCCGCGGCTTGATGCCGATTACAATCGGACTGATGTTCGCGAGCGCGACGATCCTGATGCGCGCGGTCAACCACGACTGGCGCGGCTATTTGCTCACACTGCTCACCGTGGCCGTGGTGCTGCGCAAATCATGGAACCCGTTGTGGCTGCTCGCCGCCGGCGCGCTGGCGGGCATATTGGGACTGGTCTGAACGGCGATTCTCGCACCGAACCATACAGGCTTTGCGTCCTCTTGACCGGCGTTCGCAATATTGCGATCATAGCCAAGAGCGATTATGCCCAAGACGACCGTTGTATTCTACCAGGAAGACGCGGAGATCGTCCCGGTACTCGATTGGTTGGACCGGTTGCCCGCTAAGGCCCAAGACAAGTGCCGGGTTCGGATCGAGCGTCTGCGAGACCTGGGGCATGAGCTACGGCGGCCGGAAGCGGACCTTTTGCGGGACGGTATCTATGAGCTGCGCGTCGGCCTCGGAGGCATCAATTACCGTATGCTTTATTTCTTTCATGGGCGGATTGCGGCTGTTCTCGCCCACGCCCTGGTGAAGGTGCGTGCAGTACCCCCGCGGGACATAGAAGAAGCGATCCGGAGAAAGCGAAAGTTCGAACTGGATCCCAAACAGCATACCTATAAGGAGTGAGGATCATGTCAAAGACGAAAAAACGCCCCACCGCCGATGCGGTCCAAATTCTTCATCGCCGCTATTATAAGGGCAAGCCGGAACGGCTCGCCGCACTGGAGACCGCGCGGGCCAACGATCATGTGGCGCGTAAAATAGCCGCGTTACGGACCGCCGCCGGTCTCAGCCAGCGGCAACTCGCGCGACTGGTTGGCACCACGGCGTCGGTTATTTGTCGTCTCGAGGATGCTGAGTATGAAGGTCATTCTTTGGCGATGCTAAACCGCATCGCCGCGTCGCTCAACCGCCGTGTTGAGATTCGATTCGTGCCGGCTGAACGACGCTTGCGGTCAGCGTAATGTGTCTTGGGTCGTGTTTGAATATTTAAACAATCTTTCGATCAATCCCCCGACCACATAATCCGATTAGTCGTAACTTACGTGCGGCTCGTCAGTTTGGTCTATTGCCGCGCGCCGCGAATCTGCGGCTCAAGTTTTGGCCGAGAGAGGCGCCAACCGCCAGCGGCCGTAGGCGACGAACGCCGCGAGAATTCCCACCAACAACGGGATCAGCGCCATCGTGACATCACCGGTTATCAGCGTGGTCACCGTCGCACCGATCATGATGATCCCGAGCCCGGCGGCGGCGAGCGGTGTGAGGCCCGGCCGAATGCACAGGAGGCCGGGGAGAATCAGGCCGATGGCGCCGAGCACTTCGCACAAGGCGATGAACCGCAGGAACAGGCCCGGCAGCGGCATCTGCTTAGTCATCTCCTCGATCGGCAGGACCAGCTTTATTCCACCGGCCCATAAAAAGAGGAGCGCGAGCAGCGCCTGAACGATCCACAGTGCAAGGTTCATGATCGGTCTCCTCCGCGGCGACTCGTCGCCGTCTTCTCCAACTTGTGCTAGGCGAGTGAAAGTCCCCGCGCTATTGCTTGGGCGCTGCTTCCATCACCGATTTCAATTGCGCCAGCCCCTTCTCAAAATCCCCGGCAACCATTTTGTCCATGTTCATGAGCAGGCCGAATGCCTTGGCCATAAAATTGTTTTCGCCG
>Ga0326597_10012543_pt1 | contig 11175 bp, 10 predicted proteins | sample RVTome_12_FD_203789 | JGI IMG/M metagenome (GOLD analysis project Ga0326597, IMG submission 203789) | Soil microbial communities from uranium-contaminated site in the Upper Colorado River Basin, Wyoming, United States - RVT100D185 | ecosystem: Environmental > Terrestrial > Soil > Contaminated >... | reverse complement strand
CGGGCACCGAAGGCGCGGGCGCGGCGGGCGCGGGCGCAGGCAGGGAGGAGGGCACCGGCGCCAGGCCGAACGCCGCGCCGCCGACCTCGAGCTCGGTGCCGGACTTGAACTCCTCGATGCGCGCCGCCGGCCGCTGGACGTTGCTGATGATGCGCGGGGTGATGAGCAGCACGATCTCGGTCTTGTTGACGGTGTCCTCGTTGCTCGAGAACAGGCGCCCCAGCACCGGCAGCCTGGACAGGCCCGGCACCTTGGCTGCGGTGCGCCGGTCCTCGTCGCTGATCAGGCCGGCGAGCACCTGCGTCTCGCCGTCCTTCAGGCGCAGGGTGGTCGTGGCGTTGCGCGTGCCGACCTGGTAGGCGATGGTGCCGGAGCTGCTCTTCACCTGGTCGCCGATGTTGCTCACCTCGAGCCCCACCTTGATGCCGACGTCGTCCTCGAGGAACACCTGCGGCTCGACCTCGAGCTTCAGGCCCACGTCGAGGTAGTTGATCGCCTCGGAGACGAAGCCGGTGGCGCCGGCGGTGGTGGTGATCACCGGCACCTTGTCGCCGATGTGGATGCGCGCCTTTTCGCGGTTCTTCACGCGGATGCGCGGGTTGGCGAGCACGCTGGTGCGGCCGGCCTGGGCGCGCAGGTTGAGCGCGATCAGCGGGTCGCTGACCGTGACGCGCGCGAGCGTGCCGTTCAGGTTCTGCGCCTCGCGGCCGGTGAGCTGGCCCGCGACGCCGGCGGCGCCGGTGAGGCCGAGCGCGACCGAGCCCGGCCACTGGATGCCGACCGCGGAGAGCTGGCTGTGGCCGACTTCCAGCACTTCCACCTCGAGCATCACCTCGGGCTCGCCCAGGTCCTGCGCCGCCACCAGCTTCTCCGCCATGCGCACCGCCTCGGGGGTGTCGCGGATCACCAGCAGGTTGAGCTTCTCGTCGACGAACAGATCCCTCGTTTTCACCAGCTGGCGCACCATGTTGGCGGTCTGCTTCACGTCGGCGTTGGCGAGGTAGAAGCTCTTCACCACCAGCTCGCGGTAGGCCTGCTGCTTCGCGGGCGTGGCCGGGTAGACGAGCACCGTGTTGTCGTTCAGCACCTTGCGCTCGAGCTGGTTGGTCACCAGCACGAAGCGGATCACGTCCTCGATCGAGGTGTCGCGCACGAACACCGTGGTCTTCAGCTCGGGCTGCACGTCCTTGTCGAAGATGAAGTTGAGCCCGGTGTGCTTGCCGATCAGCTCGAACACCGAGCGCAGCGGCGCGTCGCGGAATTCCAGCGTGATCGGCTTGTTCAGCGCCGCGCCGAGCCTGGGCGGGGTGCTCTCCACCTTCGCCTGCTCGGCCTCGATGCGGCGCACCACCGTGCGCGCCTCGCGGCTCTTCGGGTTGCGCTCTAGCACCCGCTTCGCGGCGGTGTAGGCGGCGGCGCTGTCGCCGCGCTTGAGCGCCTCGTTCGCCCCGGCGAGCGCCGCGTGGTCCTGGCGCTCGCCGTCGAGCCCCGCGAGCGCCTGCTGCGCGCGCGCGTTCCCGGCATCGAAGCGCAGGGCGCGCCGGTAGGCCTCCCCGGCGCGCTCGAAGGCGCCGGCGGCGCGCGCCTGCTCGCCCAGCGCGAGCGCGCGCTGCACCGCGAGGTCGCGGTGGCGCAGGTAGTAGTTGCGCAGCTCGACGTCGCGCGGGTTCTCCTTCACGAGCTGCTCGACGCGCGCGAGCCCTTCCTCTTCGTTGCCCGACTCGATCAGCGCGCGGCTGTCGCGGAAGCTGTCGTGCGTGGCGCAGCCGGCGATCGCGAGCGCGAGCAGGAGCATGAGCTTTTTCATAGAGGCAGGCTTTGCCTGGTCTTGAGGGGAAGGTAGGTGAAGCGGATCTCGTGGTCCGTCACCGCGTCGATGCGGTACTCGCCGCCGACGGTGTCGCCGGGGGAGACGGCGAGGCTCTCCTCGCCGCGCGCGAGGAACACCGAGAGCTTGCCGTCCTCGATCACTTTGCCGAGGTAGGCGAAGGGCAGCGGCGGCGCGCTCGGCTTGGCGGGGCGCTGCGGCGGGGCGGCCTCGGCGGGCGGCGCGAAGCTCTTCTGCGCGAAGGGATCGGACTTGGCGCCGTCGTCTGTACGATTTCCCAGCCTGGATAGATCGAGCTCGATACGCGCCTCCAGGCGCGCCGCGGGCTCCACCACCGCCGGCGCGGAGGGCTTCTCGCGGCCCACGACCACGGAGGCGAGCAAAGCCACGATGGCGACCCCGGCAAGACTGTTGCGGATCAGGGGTTTCATGACTTGATTCTGTGAATGGCCAGGCGAAGCTCTGCCTGCACCCGCGCGTCGTTGCGCGACTCGCGCTTGAGCGACACCTGGTCGAGCGAGAGCACCGGGATCTCGGCGAGCGCGCGCTTCATGAACGCGCGGATCTGGCCGTAGCTGCCGCTTATCGGGAGCACCATCTCGTAGCGCTCAAGCCGCGTGCCGGCCGCCTGCGTGCGGTAGGTGGCCGAGCGAAGCTCCACGCCGCTCGCGCGCGCGATGCCGTGCAGCTTGGCGAGCCAGTCGGTGGTCTCCTCCTTGCGCTCGAGGAAGCGGTAGAAGGCCGCGAGCTGGTCCGGGCCGTATTGCGCCCGCGGGGGGCCGTGGCGCTCCAGCGCGCCGCGCAGCGCGCGCTCCTTCTGCTCGAGCGGCTGCACCACGAGCGCGAAGAACGACACCGCCGCGGCGAGGATGGCGAGCGAGGCGAGGCCCACCGGGCCGAGCTGCGCGCGCAGCGCGAGGAGTCTCGCTTTCATCTTGCCCAGGACGCGGAAATGGAGAACGAGACCGGCCGCTGCGGGTCCTTGCTCTTCAGCTCGTGGCGCACCAGCTGCACGTCGGAGAGCGCCTGGGCGCGGCGCAGGTCGAGCACGTAGCTCAGCGCGGCGAGATAGTCCTTGCTGTCGCCGGAGATGGTCACGGTCCCGGCGCGCGGGTCGGGCTCGATGGCGAGCAGCGCCACCTGGTCGCTCGAGGCCGACTCGAGCGCGCCCAGGAGCGCGCCCCAGGGCAGCGTCAGGCGCTGCACCGAGTCGCGCGCCGCGGCGAGCTCTTCCTGGGAAGCCTTCCCCGACCCGGCGAGCCGCGTCTGCGGCGCGAGGCGCGCGAGCTGCGCCTCGCCTTCGCGCACCGCGTGGCGCAGCTCGAGGTAGCTCGCGCCCGCGTGCGCGGCGGCGGCGAGCGACACGGCGAGCAGCGCCGGCCCGGCCCAGCGCGAGCGCCGGGCGCCGCGCACGAAGTCGATGTCGAGCCTTCTCGTCATCCTTATTCGGCGGCGAGCGCCAGGTCGCGGTAGCTGAGCGCGTGCGCGCGCCAGTTCTCGTGCATCGCGGTGTCGAAGCCGGCCTGCGCGCACACGATCACGCGCGTGCACGGCTCGGAGATGCCGAGGAAGGCGCTCTCGCGCTCGAGGATCTCGGGCAGCGCGAGGCGCCAGCGCTCGTCGCAGCGCCGGCTGCGGATCGCGAGCCAGGCGCCGCGCTGGATCAGCACCAGCGTGAGGCGCCCGCGCTCCTCGACCACCACCCAGCAAGAGTCGCCGGCGACGCTCGCGCGGATGCGGTTGTAGGCGGCGACGAGGAAGGGCTGCACGGATACGAGCCTCGTCCCGCTGGATGCGAATCTCGCTTTCAAGGCATCCAGGAGCTCTTTGTCGATGGCGCACGCGAGGCGGGGGCCCGAGGGCGCGGTCTCGCTCACCTCGACCTGCCACTCGGCGGCGCGCGCGCCGTGCAGGCCGGCGAAGCGATGGCGCGCCAGCGCGAGCCATTGCTCGGCGCTCTTCAGCGTCTCGTTCCAGGGCAGCAGCACGTAGCGCGTGAAGGCGTCGGCGAGCACCACGCTCGCCTCGGCGGCCTTGCGCGAGGCGAGCAGCTCGTCGAGCGCGCCGAGCGAGGAGCGCCAGCCGCCGTCGCCCTGGGGCACCTCGAGCGGCCTCGCGCCGGTGAGGATGATGCGGTCCGGGCCGAGCCCGATGCGCAGATGCTTGCTACGCCACGAAGGTAACACGGTCGATCTCCTCGGTTGTGGTTTCGCCGGCCTCGACCAGGCGCATGGCGGCCTCGCGCAGCGGCACGCTGCCCGCGGCGCGCGCCGCCTCCTTGAGCTTTCTCGCCGGGGCGCGCGCCGCGATCAGCTCGCGCAGCTCGTCGTTCAGCACCAGCAGCTCGCCGATCGCCTTGCGGCCGCGAAAGCCGGTGTTCCTGCACTCCTTGCAAGCTTTGCCTTTACAAGCTGTACAGACGACCCTGACAAGGCGCTGCGCCATTACGGCATTCAGCGCCGAGACCAGGTTGTAGGGGTCGATGCCCATGTGCACGAAGCGGCCCAGCACGTCGAGCGTGCTGTTGGCGTGCACGGTGGTGTAGACCAGGTGCCCGGTCAGCGCCGACTGGATCGCGATCTCGGCGGTCTCCGGGTCGCGGATCTCGCCCACCATGATGCGGTCGGGGTCGTGGCGCAGGATCGAGCGCAGGCCGCGCGCGAAGGTGAGGCCCTTCTGCTCGTTCACCGGGATCTGCAGCACCCCGGGCAGCTGGTACTCGACCGGGTCCTCGATGGTGACGATCTTGTGGCGGCCGTCGTTGGTCTCGCTGATCAGCGCGTACAGCGTGGTGGTCTTGCCGCTGCCGGTCGGGCCGGTGGCGAGCAGCATGCCGTGGGGTCGCGCCGCCAGGCTTCTCAGGGAAATTTTCGTTTCCGCGGAAAAGCCCAGGGCGTCCAGGGTCAATCCCTGGAGCTGGTCGGAGAGCGCGCGCCGGTCGAGGATGCGCAGCACCGCGTCCTCGCCGAACACGCTCGGCATGATCGAGACGCGGAAGTCGATCTCGCGGCCTGCCTCTGTCGTTGCGTTTCTGTGGCGCGCCTTGAAGCGCCCGTCCTGCGGCACGCGCCGCTCGGCGATGTCGAGCTCCGACATCACCTTGATGCGCGAGATCACCTGGTCGGCGAGCTCCGCGCCCGGCAGCGTCTCGGCCGGGGTCAGCACGCCGTCGACGCGGTACTTGATGGCGAGCCCGCCGCCGGTGGACTCCAGGTGCACGTCGCTCGCGCCCGCCTTGAGCGCGTCGTAGAGGGTGGAGGCCACCAGGCGCACCACGGTGCCGTCGCCTTCGGCGGCGGCCTCGAAAGAGATCTCGTGGGTGTTGCCTTTCGCGCAAGCCTCACCGGTCAGGCTTTGAGAAATACCCTCGAGGGCCTTCAATCCCGCTTCCTGCTCCTCGAGGTAGGCCGCCACGTCCCGCGGGTCGGCGAGGCGGTAGCGGAACGGCGCGGCGAGCCGCTCCTCGATCCAGTCCTGGGTGTCGAGCTCGTAGGGATCGCCGAGCACCACCGACACGCCGCCGTCGGCGGCGCGCAGCGCGACGCAGCCGCGCCGCGCCGCCTCGGCGTACGGGATCAGGTCGAAGGCCGGCGCCTCGGCGCGCATCGCCTCGAGGCCCATGCCCGCCATGCGCAGGCGCGCCGCGAGCTCGGCGAGCGCGGTGGCGCTCATTTCAGGCTCCCGGCCAGCTCGAAGATCGGCATGTACATCAGCACCACCACCAGGCCGATGGCGAGGCCGAGCGTCGCCATCAGCACCGGCTCGAAGGCGCGCGTGAACCATTCGACGAAGCGCGCCACCTCGTCGTCATGGAAGCGCGCGATCTGCGACAGCATCTGCCCCATGTCGCCGCTGCGCTCGCCCACGCGCATCATGCGCGAGGCGACCGGCGTGGCGAGGCCCGCGGCGTCGAGCGCGGCCGACATCGGCCGGCCCTGCTCGATGAGGCGCCGCGCGGCGGCGAGGCGCGGGCGCAGGTGCGCCGCGAGCAGCCCGTCCACCATCTCGAGCGCGCGCAGCGCGGGCACGCCGGCGCGCAGCAGCATGCCGGCGGTGCGGTAGAGGCGCGCGAGCTGGTAGGTCCGCATCCGCTCCCCGAGCCCGGGGACGCGCCAGAGCTGCGTGCTCAGCCAGGCGCGCAACGCCGGGCGCGAGAAGGCCCAGCCCGCAACGGATATCGACAGCACAAGAGCAATTCCGAGAGGCAGGGCATGGCTGCCGACGAAGCTGCCGAAGGCGAGCAGGAGCTGCGAGAAGAACGGCAGCGTGCCCGCCATGTCCTCGTACACGCGCGCGAAGCGCGGCACGACGTAGAAGACCAGGAAGGCGAGCACCAGCGCGCCCACCAGCGTCAGGATCGCCGGATAGATGCTCGCCGAGGCGACCTTCTTGCGCACGCGCTCGAGCTCTTCCTGGCAGGCGAGGTAGCGGCTGAGCGCCTCGCGCAGGCTGCCGGTGCGCTCTGCGGCCTTCACCGTGGCGACGTACAGCGGCGAGAAATGCCGCGCCAGGCCCGCCACCGCCTGCGAGAACGGCTCGCCGCGGTGGATCGCCTCGAGCATGGAAGAGAGCACCTCGTGGCGCTCGCCGTGCGTGTCCTTCTCGGCGAGGGTCTGCAGCGCCTCGACCAGGTTCAGGCCCGCCTCGAGCAGCGAAAGCAGCTCGAAGGAGAAGAGCGCGGCCGAGAAGCCGCCGCGGCCGCGCGGGCGCAGCGCGGCCAGACCGCCGCCTTTCGCCTCGACGCAGAACACGGCGAGGCCGCGGCTGCGCGCCTGCTCGCGCGCCAGCGCTTCGCTCGGCGCTTCGAGCTTCAGGGCGACGACTTGCTGCCGCGGGTCGAGCGCATGGATGCTGAAGTGCATTTCTCCCTTCCGGTTTTCGGACTTGGTGCAAAAGCGCCCTTTCCGTTGCACGAGTCGTGCCACGGAAAGAGCGGCATGAAGAATCAAGCACTTGACGACAATCCGTCGTGCGAACCGCGATAGCGATGTAGCGAGGGCACGACGCGGGCGCCCGGGGCGCGCTCAACTGGCTGTTTTCATTGCGCCCGCGTTGTCGTCAGCGCACGCCGAGATCGGCGTCCTCGCCGCTTCCGCCCGCCTTGCCGTCGCGGCCGAAGGAGACGACCTCGAAGTCGTAGCCGGGCTTCGACCCGGGGGAGCGGTACAGGTAGGGCCGTCCCCATGGATCGGCAGGCACCGCCTTCCTGAGGTAGGGCCCGTTCCAGTTCGACGCGCTCGCGGGCCTGGCCACCAGCGCCTCGAGGCCTTCCTCGGGGCTCGGGTAGCGCCGCACGTCGAGGCGGTACTGGTCGAGCGCCTTCGCGAGGGAATCGATCTGCGCGCGGGCCACCTGGATCTCGGACCTGCCCACCTGGGAGAAGTAGCGCGGCGCTACGTATCCGGCGAGCAGGCCGATGATCACGATGACCACCAGCAGCTCGAGCAGGGTGAAGCCGCGCGCCCTCATTACTGGACCCCGAACTTCATGGCCGGCTTGCCCGACTGGTGCGCGCCCATGTCCGGCGCCGCTACGTCGTCGTTGAAGTCCGGCAGCTTGACCCCGCGAGCGTAGCCCGGGCTGCTCGGGGCGAGCTGGTAGAGGCCGCCGGCGCCGCTCTGCCAGCCGTGCCCCGGCTGGTAGATCGGCGTGCCCACGGCGCGGTTGGGCTCGGCGCCCGAGTACGCGCTCACGCTGCCGTTGACGAGATCGTAGTCGAGGTCGTTGCCGCTGCCGCCGTTGTCGATGATGGACGGCCACCAGGACTTCCACACGTGGAAGATGTTGTTCCGCGACACGGTGTTGCTCATCGGCTGGTTGCTGTTGCCCTTGAGGCCGTTGCCGACGCCGAGCGGGTACTGCGTGCCGCCGGGCGTCGCCTGCAGCGTGGTGTTGTGGAACACGTAGCGCCGGCCGTTGCCGTAGCTCGAGGTCGAGCCCGACTTGGCGAAGCCGTTGCGGCTGTCCTGGTCGAGCGGCACCTGCGAATACATGCGGCTGCGGTTCTGCACGTTGCGGAACACGTACACCGGGCCGACGTGGGTCGCGGTGGTCGCGATGCCGGTCGCCGTCTCGTCCAGGTAGTTGCTCCAGATGCGCACGTTGCGGTTCGCGCCCTCGGCCTCGATGCCGTCGTCCCAGGCGTGGCTGATCCTGTTGCCGTAGATGTCGCTGTCGGCGTTCGGCACTCCCCTGTCGGAGAAATTGGACTCCCCGCCGATGGCGTCGTTGAAGTAGCGGCTCCACTCGCTGTAGATCTCGTTGTAGCGGATCACGTACTCGCCGCCGCAATCGTGCGAGAAGATCGCGTTGGGCCCGAGCGGATGGCCTTCCGACCAGCTGTTGGCGCCGTAGCGCGGGTGGTGGATCTTGTTGCGCTGGATGATGACCCGCTTCGTGGCGGGCGCGCTGTTGCACCAGGTGGCGATGCCGGCGTCCTTGTTCATGCCGATCTTCCAGCCCTCGGTGTTGGTGCGGCTGTAGCGGCCCCACTCGCTGATGTCGTTGCCCTCGATCACCACGTCGGTCGCGCCCTCCTTGATGGACACCGCGTCCTGCTTGGCGCCCTTCAGCGTCAGCCCGCGCACGATCACGTACGAGGCCGAGATGACGACGTTGTTGGTCTGGGCGTCGGCCGCGTCGAGCGTGGCCGGCCCGGTGTAGAGCACGTAGCCGCCCGCGGTGCCGCCCTCGGTGATGTTGAGCGTCTGCGCGCCGCTCGGCACCTGCACCGTCTTCGCGATCGGGAAGCTCTCCGGCCAGGTCGTGGTCTTGAGCGCCGCGGAGGGCGACTGGCCCGGCAGGGCGAGCTGCACTTCGTACTCGCTGCCCGCCGCGAGGTTGACGATGCTGCCGCGGCACTCGCCGTTGCGCGAGTCGTACCACAGGGCGAGGCCCTGCTTCCAGGCGGAATCGCCGGTCTTGCGGTAGCGCACCTCGCAGCCCGCCGCGCCCGGGTTGGAAGGCGGCTTCCAGTACAGGCCGGCCGACTGGAAGGTCGGCACGGCCTTGGTGTTCGTGGAAGGCAGCGTGGTGCCGCCGCCCGTGCCGCCCGTATCGCCGCCGCCGGTGCTGCCGTTCTGGATGTTGATGCTCACCTGCGCCGTGCCGGTGGCGCCCTTGTCGTCGGTGGCGAGCGCCTTGAGCGGGTAGGTGCCGCTCGCGAACCTGCTCGGATCGATCAGGCAGGTCCACGGCGCGAGGCCCTCGGTGTTGATGAGCGTCGGGCCGAGGTAGAACTGCACCCGCTTCACCGCGGTGCCGCTCAGCGCCGTGGTGAGCGCCTCGCAGCCGCCGTCCGAATGGCCGGTGATCTTGGAGATGGTGGCGCCCTCCGCCGGCGCCTTGAACGACACCGTCGGCCCGGTAGTGCCGCCCGAGGTGCCGCCGCCGATGTTGACGCTGATCTGAGCGCTGCTCGAGGCGCCGGCCGAGTTGTAGGCCACCGCCTTCAGCGGATAGGTGCCCGCAGCGAACTTGGATGGGTCGATGTTGCATTGCCAGGGCGAGCTGCCTTCGGTGTTGAGCGCCGTGCTGCCGAGGTAGAACTGCACCTTGCTGATGCCGCTGCCGGTCACCTCGCAGGCGCTCGACTGGTTGATGGCGCTGGTGATGGTGGCGCCGTCCGACGGGGCCTTGAAGGACACGGTCGGGCCGGTGGCGGTGCCGCCGCCGCCCGTCGTGCCGTTCTGGATGCTGACGCTGATCTGCGCGCTCGTCGAGGAGCCGCGCGCGTCGTACGCGCGCGCGCGCAGCGTGTGGCTGCCGTCCGGGAACTTGCGCGTGTCGAGGTTGCAGTTCCACGGCGAGCCGGTCTCGGTGTTGAGCTGCGTGGCGTCGAGGAAGAACACGACGCGACGGATGTCGCTGCCTTTGACCTCGCAGGCGCTCGACTGGTACATGCTGCCGGAAATGGTCTGGCCGCTCGTCGGCGCGACGAATGCGACCTTGGGCGCCGCGTGGGCCGCCAGGGGCAGCGCCGCGCAGACGGCGAAAGCGATGGGCTTGAGCTTGAGTTTCATGAGGTCTCCCTTGCGAGTTTCTGCAGCCAGAGTTCGGCGTCGTGGTCATCGCCGGCGAGCAGCCGCGCGCGGCGCAGCTCGACTTCGCGCATCAGCTCGGCGCTCGGCATTTCCTGCGCGGCCGCGGGGGCGGCACAGCACGGTGCTAACAGCACAATGCGGACTGCGTGCATCGGCTCTCCCTGTTTCGTTTCTACTTGGCCGGGGGGCGGAGCACGAGCCGTGCCAGTCAGGCAAATCAAGGTCTTAGCTGCCGCTTGTAGGGCTAAGCACCACATTCGTGTAGTGAACGAACGACGGCCTGTCACCGCAAAACTTCAAGTGGCTGTTTCGCCACGGCATCGCCATGTCGCCTCGAAGCGACTTGCCCTATGAGCGTCGCCGCTCGTCTACAGCGCTGTCGACGATGCGCTACGCGCGCAAAATATTCCGCATGGAGCGATGGCCAAGCGCGCAGCGCGTGCCTATACTTTTCGCTCTCAGGGACACGACAAGGGGCGCATCATGCGAATACTCATTGCCGACGATCACCCGATCGTGCGCCACGGGCTGAAGCAGGTGCTCGCCTCGGATCCGAGCTCGGTGGTGGTCGGCGAGGCGACCAACGGCGACGAGGCGCTCGCGATGGCGCGCAAGCTCGAGTGGGACATGGCGATCTTCGACTTCTCCATGCCCGGGCGCAGCGGCCTCGACCTGCTCGGCGACATCAAGAAGGAGTTTCCCGGGCGGCCGGTGCTGATCCTCAGCATGCATTCCGAGGACGTGCACGGCTCGCGCGTGCTGCGCGCCGGCGGCGCGGGCTACATCACCAAGGAGAGCGCGCCGCAGGAGCTGACCACCGCGGTGCGCAAGGTGGCGAACGGCGGCAAGTACGTGAGCTCCTCGCTCGCCGAGATCCTCGCCTCCGAATGCTCGAGCGACCCGCAGAAGGCGCTGCACGAAAAACTGTCGGACCGTGAATACCGCGTCATGTGGCTGCTCGCCACCGGCAAGCAGATCAGCGAGATCGCGCGAGAGATGGGCCTGTCGCCCTCGACCGTGAGCACCTACCGCACGCGCATCCTGCGCAAGCTGAGCCTCGCGAGCAACGCGGCGCTGGTCCACTACGCGGTGCGCCACCAGCTGGTGGCATGAACGGCGTGGCGCAGGTCGCGGGCGTGGAGCGCGCCGGGGCGCCGGCGCCGGCCGGCGAAGCCGAGGGCGAAGCCGCCGCGCAGGCCAAGATCCTGCTCGTCGACGACGAGCCGAAGAGCCTGTACGCGCTGCAGCAGCTGCTCGCCACGCTCGGCCAGAACCTGATGATCGCGCAGTCGGGCGAGGAGGCGC
>Ga0326597_10012542_pt1 | contig 11175 bp, 10 predicted proteins | sample RVTome_12_FD_203789 | JGI IMG/M metagenome (GOLD analysis project Ga0326597, IMG submission 203789) | Soil microbial communities from uranium-contaminated site in the Upper Colorado River Basin, Wyoming, United States - RVT100D185 | ecosystem: Environmental > Terrestrial > Soil > Contaminated >... | reverse complement strand
CCTCTCCACCATTCATGCACAACCTCGAGCAGTTCGCGCTTGAATGTCTCACCTTCCAGTACCCCATCCGGGCCATCACTCTGAAGCCCGAATAATGTCTCCAGGACCTGAGCGGCTCGATGCCGTCGTGGCTCCGGCAGGCTCTCGGCAATCGACGCCAGTGCACGCCCCACCTGTTGAGGATTCTCCTCGCGCCTGATCCCAGTGACTCCTCGGATCAGTCGTTGGAACAGCCCGTAGGCCTGGTTTGCCTCGTAAGACAGGGTTGTCGTCTCGAACCAGTCTGCCCCATCCGTCATCCTATCAACCGATACTCTGTGGGCCTCCGCAATCAAACGGCTCTTTCCCAGGCCTGCCTCGCCCAGTATGCAGACAATTCTCCCCAACCCTTGCTTGAGGTCCCCCAAGATCTGAGACAGGGTATCCATTTCGTCCCGCCGCCCGACCATTTCGGCGTGCAGGCCCTCGATGCCCCGCAGTCTCGCACCGGCCTCCTTGCGTCCGAGCACCCGGTAGGCCGTCACCGGATCGCTCTTGCCCTTCACTTCGATCTCACCCAGCGCTTCAAACTCGAACGCCGACTTGACGTGCTTGTAGGTGTCCTGGGCGATCTGGATCGTATTCGGCGCGGCAGATTGTTCCATCCGCGAGGCCAAATTGATGGCATCGCCGATCGCCATGTATTCCATGTGCATGTCGCTGCCGATGTCCCCGACCACCACCAGACCGGTGTTCAAGCCAACCCGCATCTGGAAGTCGATCATATCCCATCTTGCCCGCAATTCCTCGCGGTAGGCGTCGATCTCTCGGAGTATGTCAAGCGCAGCGTTGACCGCCCGGGCAGGATCATCCTCGTGAGTGATTGGTGCGCCGAAGAATGCCAGGACTCCATCCCCGAGTAGCTGGGCGATCGTACCCTCGTACCGGTAGACGGCCTCGCTCACCCGCCGATGCGCGCCCGAGACAACCTCTCCCCACTCCTCGGGGTCCAGCTCCTCAGCCAATGCGGTTGAGCCGACGATGTCCGTGAACAGGATTGTGACTAACTTTCGCTCGCCAAGTGCCTTGCCACTGGCGCGGGCGACGTCGAGCTTGGCCACGAGGTCCTGCGGCATGTACCGATTCAGATCGGATCCGTCCGAACCAGGAAGGACCTCACCCGGCGGCTGAGAGGGAGCATTCGGGAGCGTCGGACGATCCCCAGACTGCCGGGGGACTGTGCCCGACGGCCGAGGCGCAGGTGGCCAACTTGCCGCCCGGGATCCGTCGACCGGCTTCGCAAACGGCCGGTTAGAAGGTGCATCTGAGTCGGACGAATTCGAGGGCGTTGCCTCCAGGCGAACAAACTCCACCAATCGGAAGCCGCACCGATCACAGAAGACGGCGGCTTCGGGGAGAGCAACGCCACAGCGTGGGCAGGCATCGAGGAGCAGGCTCCCGCAGCGTTTGCAGAACCTGGCCTCCCCGCGATTCGATGTCCCGCAGAATGGACAATCCATCATCCCATATTCCTACACACGTATTCCGGTGAGAGGGTGTGGACACACGCAGGCCGCACCCTAGGCCTGCCGGGCAAGAACCTTAGCATCCGGGATCCCGTCGACCCTCAGGCTGGCCCTGTCCATGATCTGAGTTTGGACGGTCTTTGCTCCAGATCCCTCTGGCGGAGGGACTCCTCACCGGCTTCGTTCGAATGCGAGTGATCACCAGGCGTTCATCCCCATGGCCGGGCTCCTTCGCAGAACGACGAGATGATAATAACCGGTTTGTCCTTGGCTGGAAAGTCATACCGGCGGATACGCGACCGCCATGTGGGTGCCGCTTGTATCATCGCCGGACACCCGAACAGCTAGTTTATTGAGTCCAGATAAGTGAGTAACGGCTTCATAAGCTTGAAGCCCTTCAGCGTCTCCTTCACAATGCCGGGTGCCAGCAGGTCGCGATCGGGGATTCGGTGGTAGACCGTGACCTGTTTCATTCGCAACAATTCGATGTCAGGGTGATCCTTGGCATAACCCTTGGGTGCCGTCTTCAGCTTCTCTCCCTCGACGCCTCCGAAGTAGTCGCGGAACGCTTTGGAAGCGACGATCTTCTTGAACGGCTTGGGGTCGCGGTCGATTATCTGACGAAACTTGGCCAGGTGTTTCGAGTCCGGCTCGTGCATGCCGCCTGCGATCATTGACTCGCCGCCCGGACTGACCTGTATGTAGTAACCGACCCCCATAGACTTTCGGCCCCCGGGCGCGATGTAGGCGCCCATGTGGGTCTTGTATGGCGTCTTGTCCTTGGAGAAACGAACGTCGCGGTAGATCCTGAATATGCAATCCTTCGGTGTCAGGCCGTGCAGGCCTTCCGTGGGCCGCAGTTCGTCTATCAGTGCACCCACGAACGCCTCGAAGGCCTGGCTGGCCTGGTCGTATTCGGCGCGATGAGCCTGAAACCAGGCCCGGTTGTTGCTGCGTTTCAATGCCTTGAGGAATTCCAAAGTCGGTTTGAGATCGGCTTGAGTGGCCATACGATTGTGCTCCTGCAAGGGTACCTCTACATAGGATCGGACATGCAGCCATCATACCCGAGTCAAATCACCATTGCGTGATCACCATCATACCTCAACCACGCCAGAGAACAGGCGGTCTCAGACCTCCTCCCCCGGCCTGGCGCGCCGCATCCCCGCCCCCGAATTCTCTACCGGGGGCGGAGGTCTTCTTGAAGGATGGGGCCGGCGAAGCCGGCCCCATCCTTCAAGAAGACAATGTGATCGCAGGAACGCGAACCGCGTGCCGATGTGGTTTCACCACCACTCAAGTCATTCAAGGCTCGCCGATCGATAAGGCCGATCGCGAGCTACACCATGAACGGCGGGCCGAAGAAGATGTATCGCTCGAAGTCTCCAAACTCCTTGTCGCACATGAAGATCGCCGTGAATGAGTCCATTGTGTAGCCCCGGCGTATGAGGTGTCTGATGGCCAGTCGATTGACGAGGGGCACCTCAATTCCAAACCGATCCCATTTCCCGCGTGCGAAGTTTTCCGCGTGGGCAAGAACCGCCGGGAAGTCGTCTGCGTCCATCAGGGCGAATGGACCGCTCGTTTCCCCGACGTAGCCATAGCCGACGATCCTGCCTTCCCGCCTGAAGATGAACCCGTGGCGATCGCCGGCCAGCCACCGATGATCTTCCGGCCGCGCGTGCCCGATCAGCTCCCGATCGATCTGGCGCAATCCCTCCATCACTTCCGGGGTCAGGTTCATTCGCTCAGGAACCAGGTCGGTGTCGACCTCAACCAATTCCGGTTGGCGAGAGAAATACTTAATGGGGAAACGTCCGGCCAAGCCAGCCTTCAGGTAGCGGATTTGAGCTCTGTCATCCAGCGTGGCGATGATCGACCGATGGGTCGCGCCGGCATCCGGGAACGCCCGCCGGAAGAGTTCATGCCCAACGCCGGAGGATTGTTCTCCAGGGACGACGAAGAATTCCGTCAGTTCTTGCGCCCCGCCCCTTCGGATTGCCCTGGCGTAGCCGACTGGATCCCCGTCGTTCTCGGCGATCCAGAACTCGGAAGCCGTCCGGGCGATGTGCTCGAACATCGACTTTCTTCGCGTCCACAGGCCCCGGACGACGTCTGGATCACTCCCGCCCGATATCGCCATCACCCCGGTACGCCGGCCAAGATCAGATATGGCCTGGTAGAAGATCTGGAAAGCAGTCTCGGAATCCTCGACGCTGCCCTGACGGTATGTGATCGGCATCGCACGTTCTCCCTGGAGGGTAAGCCTATTGCGGGTGACCGGTGGTAATTCCCGGACGTGGCCGCCGCGGCTGTCGCTGGTGATGAGCGACCGACGGTCGGATCAGGCGTCCGCCTTGGAAGGGTTAAGGCTCTTGAAGGCGGCTGCGGCCAGCGCGCCACCCAGGATTTCGGCCACGAAGAAGATCCAGATGTTGCCTGCGCGCGACAAACCCATCACGGTGATCCCCAGCGCCACCGCCGGGTTGAACGCGCCGCCCGAAATCGATCCCACGGCATAGGCACCGACGAGGAGTGTGAACCCGATCGCAAAGCCGAAATAGCTGTTGCCGCTCGTCTGTTCCGCTGTGGCGACATTGAGCACGACATAACACAGCGCAAATGTGAACAAGAACTCGGCCAACAGCGCCGGGATGACTTCAGGCTGAGCCGGAGTGAGTGTGGGGTTTCCTTTAAGAAAGGACACGATGAGCGCGGCCACGACCCCGGCCAACGCCTGGGCGGTCACATACCAGGCTGCCTGACTCGGGCTCGTCTTGCCCCGCAACCAGACCGACACGGTCACGGCCGGATTGTAGTGGCCTCCGGAAATATACCCTCCCGCGTAGACCATAACCGCCAATACAGAACCGATCGCCAGGGGAGCCAGTGCGCCTGCTCCGGGATCGATCGACACCATGCCAACGGTGAGCACGAGGAAGAACGTACCGATGAACTCGACCAAGTATTTCTTCATACTTATGCCTCCGCATATGAATATGTGTGAGCGCAGGCCGATGCCCGTGCGTTCTGCGTCTCAATCGTCTGTGATCGGTATGTCTGGAACCCAGTCGTAACCGTCGAGATCGAGGATGTGCGCTTCGCGCAGCTGATAGGGTTTGTCGCTGGCCGGGGATAACACGCGATACCCCAGCCTCTCGGCGGCCGACTGAGCCGCGTCAGGATCACATCCATGCAACCTGAGCTCCACACCTGTCCCCCGCCTCCCGTCCATGCTCAGGAGCGAAAACAAGGGGTGCTCCTGATAGGTGTGGTCCGCGTGCAGCGTCCATTCGGCTCCGTACCCACGCAGGACGGCAAAATCCGGATCGCGGTAGACCACAGCCGCCTGCAAGACCTCCCGCTGGAACGTCAACGAGGCCTCGATCTCGCGCACGATCAAGTTGACAGACAGAGCCTGAAGGGTCTTTGCGTAATCTTTTGCCGGCATCCACGGAGCGCCCGTTCGGAGTTTCAAGAGTACCTCCTCTGGAATAGGGATATCCCGGCTGGGGTCGACCGCCCCATTTCACGAGTCTACCATCCACAACCCACGGTCCGCGTGCTGTAATCTCCATTCCGACGTCAAGAGCTGAGGTAAAAATGCCAGAGCACCCGGGCAGCGACGGCCCTCCACGGCCTCCAGCGCTCGGCGAACTCATTCATCGCCGCGATATCCGGACGGGAATGTAGTCCCTTAAGTTTCTGGAGTGCAGCGGCCAGCGCCAGATCTCCGGTCGGCCAGACGTCCGGTCGAAGCATGGCCATGAGAAGGTAAATGTCCGCCGTCCATGGACCGACGCCATCGAGGCTCAGCAATGTGCCGCGGATGGTGTCGTCGTCGACCTTTTCGAGCTCCTCCAGTTCCAGGCTGCCGTCCAGAATCGCCTTCGACAGCCGACGCACATAGCGGGCCTTCTGGCGGCTGAAGCCAATGGTCTTCATGGTCTCATCATTCAGGGCGAGGACACCGGACGGCGTCAGGGGTGAGACAACCAGACACAGACGATCGAAAGCCGCCTGAGCAGACGCAAGGGAGACCTGCTGCTCGAGAATGATGTGGATGAGGGTGGGGAAACCGGGCTCACGCTCCCACATGGGAGGTTCGCCGAACGCATCCAGGACCGAGGCCAGATCATCATCGCAGCTTCGAAGGTGCTTCAAGGCAGACGAGAACCTACTCGGGGTGAGTTTGTAGGATTGCATTTGGGGGCCCGCCTCGTCAGGATCCTCCGGGTTCAGCGCTTTGCCAGGATTTCCTTCAACCTGGGATGATCGGCGTACACACCGCGCCGTTCGGGGGGAAGCAGCGCCGCGATCCGGCACATGATTTCGTCATCGTAGGCTTCCAGCGCGCGATCGCGATCTAGATCGGCAAGCGGTGGCAGCTGAAAGACCTCGCCGAATCGCACGCGGATATGAACCCGGCGCAGGCTCCGCAAGCTGGCCTTCACAACCGAATCTTCCGTCCCAATGATAGCTGCGGGCAAGATCGGTGCCCCGCTCTTCATCGCCAGGTACCCCGCCCCGGACCTTGCCCGGATCAGCGCACCGCTCGGGCTTCGGGTCCCCTCGGGAGCGACGATCATCATCCCGCCGCGTTTCAGGCGCCTCAGGCTTGTCCGGACGGCGTTGAAATCGGCATTGAACCGATCGACCCATATCCCATCGATGGCCCAGGTCAGCCAGCGGAATACCATCGTCTTGCGGTACTTCTCGGCGACGAGCATGATGATGTCGTCCCTGTCGATCAGCACGTAGGGAAGACCGGGGTCCAGCCGGCCGATGTGGTTGGTGACCGCAACCAGTCCGCCTGAGCGCGGGACGTTCTGCATGCCTTCGACCTCAACGTGGGCGATCAGGCGAAACAAAGCACGGATCAATGCGGTAGTGATCTTGAACTTCATGGTCCTCCGAAGGCAGACATCGCCGGGAACAAAGACAACCTGCCAGGAGACGTCGAAGAGGCGATCCTTGGCCTTTCTTCCGGCATGCCAGAATTCTACTGTATCAACCGCACACGACTGCGTTAGAATCGATCGATTGAATCGGACTGGGCTGTCCTTTCGAGAGACAGCCGGGGGAGTTCCCTCCCCGTCCGGGAGGTGTCGATGAGGCTATCCTGGATGGCGTTGAGGCTCGGCCTGGCCGGCGGGCTGGTTCTGTCATACCCGTCACCCACACTGGCAGTCTACCAGCCGGCGGCGCCGGAGATCCAGGTCCTGGACGCGGAGGGATCTCGCGTGGATCGAATTACCGACGGCGATCAGATCCGCCTGAGCCTGGCGCTCCTCCCGCCCTCCGGGACGGACCGGCTGGTGCAGTTCTCTCTCGACGGGCACTCCTCACCAGTCGCGACCTGCGCTTTGGACAAGGAAGAGCAAGGTTGCCAGACCCCCCCATTCGAGACCCTCGGCTGGTACTGGTCCGACTCGGGCGCCGCCTCACCCAGCCGTTCGATCACCGCTGAGGTCAATGGGACGGCTCCAATTGGTCCAACCTCACTCCATGTCGCCCCTCGGCCGGTGGTGATGGTTCACGGGTTTGCCTCTTCATGGGAAGCCTGGATCCGCTACCTCGGTCCGTCGGGCTATCTGGCCGAGAGCGGGCTGAGCGGCTTTGCGGTCGGCGACGGCCAGGTGGCAGGAAGTATGAAGACCGGGAGTCTGACCGACCCGGCTGAACGAACAAACACGATCGCCGAGAATGCGACGGCCCTGTCGGAGTACATCGAAGGAGTTAAGAAGGCGACCGGTGCCCACCAGGTCGATCTCATCGCGCACAGCATGGGCGGTTTGATCACGCGTTATTACATCGATCGTGTCATGGAAGCGAAGGACGTCGCCCAGTTGCTCATGTTGGGCTCGCCGATGGCCGGCACCGACTGCGCCGATCTGCCGGCCGCACTTGGTCTGTACTTGCCAGCCACGCTCGAGATCCGGCCGAGTTATGTCACGGACGTGTTCAACGTCGATATCACCGGCCGGCATGGCGTGCCCTTCCATGCGCTGGCGGGCGTCCCGATCCTGGAGGGGTTTCAGGCCCCGTGCACCGATGTGCCGTCAGACCTGGCAGTCTCTCTCAGGAGTGTGACCGCGATCCCACTCGAGGCACGCCAGATCCCGGTCCTGCACATGAACCTCAACCTGTCAGAAGATGTGTTCCGCGAATTCGTTCAGCCATTGCTCCAGACTCCCCCGGGGGGATTTCCAAATGAGCCCGATCCACCGGGGAGCGGGGCGGCTGGGGCGCCGCTGCAGTTCTCTCGGGTGTTTACCGGTCATGTCGCGCCCGGCGAGGAACAAGAACTGACCGTCCCCATCGATTCGGGGATGACTTTGGCGAGCTTCGCCTTGTACGATTCGACCCGCTCCTTGGACGTATCAGTCCGGGGCGCGAGTGGGAATACGATCGAGCTGAGCCCCGAGGCGAACGGGCTGGTGGTTGTTCGAGACCCGGACACATTGTTTTACCTCGGGTATGGGTTTCAGAACCCGAGGCCGGGTGCCTGGAGGGTGACCTTGAAGGCGACGAAGCCGACGCCCAGCACGGGCGCTGACTTCGCCTTGGCCGCCCACTTCCTCGGGGGAGCGCAAGCCGAGGCGCAGTTGAGCGCGATCTTGCCCCAGGTCGGGGAGGAAGTCACCCTGACAGCCTCTCTCGGCCCGCCCGGGATGGGAATTGCGCTCACGGAGGCTGAAGCCTCGATCCGCGATCCAAGCGGTGCGCTGGAATCGATCGAGCTTGCGGTTGCCGGATCGGAGGCGGGTGCAATTTGGACGGCGGCAGTCCCCGGCCTGTACGGGATCGACGTCAGCCTGAAGGGGACCGCATCAGACGGAATGCCAGTCGAGCGGACGGTCTTCCTGGCGCTCGAGGCACAAGCCGCCCCTGATCGACATGGCTGGGCTTTGTTGTTGACCGGAGCGGTCCTTTTATTGACCTTGATTGGCGTAGCGGTGACCTGGCTCCGGCTCCATCGAGGCCGCCGCAGGTCAAGCTCTCAGGACACGCCCCGCATCTAGCCGGAACGTCTCATCGCCAGACGCGCCAGTCCTAACCCGATCCGGCCGAAGACTAGCCCCAGGCTCGCAGCGATCGCCGTGCCGAGGGCGACATGGTACCAGGCGATGGGGTATGCGCTGAGCGTGGGTATCTGGCGGAACCATACGCTCGCCGTGACGACGAGGCCGGCTCCGTATACAGGGGCGGCGATCAGGGGATTGCGCCTGGCCCACGGCCACAAGTCCAAGAGCGACACCAACCCCAGCGGCACGGCCGAGAGCATCATCGTCCAGGCTTGCTCGAAACCGATCAGGCCATTGAACCCGATTTGGCTGGCGAACTGGCGCGCCAGTGCGATGGTCGAGTCTGGGTTCAGTCGCACGAACTCTTCCACCACGGAGACAGGTTTCAAAACGGCAAACCCCACGCCAGCCACGCCTACGCCGATATACTGCAGCCCGAGGGCCAGGACGAAGATGAGCGATGCGAGCCAGAACCGGCGTGCCAATCCAATGATCAGCAGGAGCGACATAGGGAAGAGCGATCCGACCAACACGGGGAAAAGGAGCCGGACCAAGCCTGCCGACTGTGCGGCGAAACTGACGATGAATGCCTGGGCCATCTGGAAATTGACGGCTTCGAAGGTATACGCCCCGACCAACACAAACACCCATAAGAACGGGCCAGTCCATGCGAATTTCAGCCCCTGCCGCCGGGCTGAGGCCGCCAGACCTATCAACAAGCTGTAGTCCACAACCATGGTAGAGAACATGATGGCGAGATGCGGCGGGCTCCAAAGGGTTACATCGACGCCGAGAACCTCGTGCCACAGCTCATCGAAACCTCCCGAAAGCAGCGCGGCAGCGTAGCCGAAGAACACACCGAAGAAACCCAGGGGGGCATGGATCGGACCCAGGTGGACGGTGCCCTCGAGCTTGACCCCCGAACGTGTCAGGCGTGTCTCATGCACAAGCATCCATGACACCAGGCACATTCCCGAGACAAAGGCAACGATCACGAGCAGATGGGGAGGGATCCACAGACTGTCGCGGCCGATGGCCACATGCCATTGGATGTCCCATATCCCACCGAACAGATTGAGGAGCTTGAGCAGCGCGATGACAGTTAGCACTCTGAATCGAAGCCGCTCATGGGCCTCAGCTTGATATCCCCGCATGGTGTTGGGTATCCTTCTTCGGTCGGATTGTTCAACTGGCTTCACGAGCATCGGACTGCTCCCCCTCCGCCCCATACCGATGCGGCAAGCTGAAGTCACACTCGCCTGAGCTCGTTTTACGAATGACGGCCTAGGAAATTGCTCGACCGACTGACATGTTGCTGGGAATCTTGCGTGACTCGGCCGGGTTCGTCACCTGGATGGACCGAAATCGTCAAGCCGCATAGGGTACGACTCGCAATGATATCAAGGCTGGGCTCCGCGGGCGAGAGCGCTTCAGAATTCCATCACGGCATCAAGACCTCGATGGAGTCCGGTGAGACGGCTCACATTGCGGATCGCCAACAGGGCCCCAGCCACATACGGCTGGGTGCTTGTCCCCGAGTCAAATCGGAGAGTCAGCCGCTGATCCGCTTCGCCGAAGATCGCCTCCAGAGAGATCACGTACCCCGGCAGCCGCACGGAGTGAATCTGAGATCCGCCAAGCCGGGCACCGCGACTTTCACGCGGACCGCGCACCTGATCGAGAGGGATATCCAGTATCGATTCGCGGATCGCGGCCAGGCGGTTCGCCAGCTCGAGCGCCGTCCCGCTCGGAGCATCGATCTTGTCGGCATGGGCGTAGTCGATGATCTCCCAATGGTGAATGTGGTTGGCCGCCATGGCGGCGAATTTCTGCAAGAGGACGGCGCCCAGGGCAAAGTTGCCGCAGGCCAGCACTCCCCTGCCCATCTGTGTGGCAACGACGTCGATCTCGCGGTAGTCAGCGTCACTAAGTCCGGATGTGCCAACGACCACATGGGCGCCGCGCTCGAGGCCAAGAAGGACATGCTTCTTGGCGACGTCCGGGTGGGTGTACTCGACCAGAACCTGGGGATGGGAATCCATGGCGGCAGAAACGGAGGGCGAGAGCATGAGGCTGAGCCCGGGCTTGTCGATGATGTCACCCAGGCGTTCGCCGGCATGCTTTCGGGAGACCGCCGCCACGAGCTCGATATCCGGTGTGTCGGCGATTGCCTTGGCCAGGGCCGAGCTCGCCCATCCCGTTCCTCCGGCGAGGCAGACTGTGATGTTTGAGTTCATAGGCCCTCACGTGGATTTGAGGATGCTGGCGATGGTGAATATTACCTCGTTCCCCAGAAAGGGTACAGATGATGCGGCCTGCGACTGAAATGAATCGTGTCAGTGTCGCATCCGACCCATCGGGCAGGTTGCACATGCCTCCGAGTTCTGCTACCGTTGGCCGAAGCGTCACATTAGGGGACCATCGATGACCTTCACTTTTGAGCAGTCAACGGACCAAGTTGCCCGCCTTATCAAGCACTTCCAGACCAATCTAACCCAGTACCGTGGCGCGGGATACAAGGAGGCTCAAGCCCGGCAGGAGTTCATCGATCCCTTGTTCGTTGCCTTGGGCTGGGATGTGCACAACACCCAGCACGCTGCGCCCGCCTACCGGGAGGTCGACGTCGAACCGACTCTCGACAT
>Ga0326597_10012541_pt1 | contig 11175 bp, 9 predicted proteins | sample RVTome_12_FD_203789 | JGI IMG/M metagenome (GOLD analysis project Ga0326597, IMG submission 203789) | Soil microbial communities from uranium-contaminated site in the Upper Colorado River Basin, Wyoming, United States - RVT100D185 | ecosystem: Environmental > Terrestrial > Soil > Contaminated >... | reverse complement strand
TACACGGGCCTCGCCGATCCTACGCTCGGTGCCGCGGCCACGGATCGAAGGTGGCGGAAACCGAAGCGAACCCTCGCCGGACCTTCATCCGCGTGTGGGGAACGGTGCGGATCAGCGGATGAGGTACGTCCGGACGGAGATCCAGGCGCCGACGACGCCGAGCCCGACCCCCGAGCCGAGGACGAGCAGGCTCACGTCCCGCGCGATTGCCCCGACGCGGATCGGGAGGACCCTGAAGAAGTCGAACATGAACGCGCCGAGGGGGTCGGCGAAGGCACCGATCGTTGCCAGCGTGATCGCCGCGCCGAGGAGGCCCACGAGGGCGCCCTCGAACACGAACGGCCAGCGGATGAACGCGTCCGACGCGCCGACGAGGCGCATGATCTCGATCTCCTCGGCCCGGCCGACGACAGCCAGGCGGATCGTGTTGATGATGATGAACAGGACGATCGCCCCGATCACGGCGAGGATCGCCAGCCCGGCCGTCCGCAGGAAGTCGGTCACGGTGATGACCCTGTTGACGAGGTCGGTGATGTTCTTCACCCGCTCGACGGCCGGATCGGCGCGCAGGCTGTCCATGACCGTCCCGAAGTCGGCCGGGTCGCGGAGCTTGACCTCGAGACTGGCGCGGAGGGGGTTGTCGTCGACATAGCGCGTGTGATCCTCTTCGCCCTGGGCCGTGCGCGCCTCGCGGTAGCGACGGAGCGCCTCCTCCTTCGAGACGAACGTCACCTCGCGGACCTCGGGCAGGGCCGCGATGCGGGCCCGGACGTCGGCGACGTCGGCCTCCGTCGCGGTGGCCCGGAGGTCGGCCACCACCTCGACCTTCTGCTCAACGAAGGCGAGCCCCGCGAGCAGCCCGTTCTGGACGATGAAGAAGCCGGCCAGCAGGAGCAGCATCAGGGTCATCGTCGCGGTCGCCGCGAGGCTCATCGCGGCATTCCGCCAGAAGCCCTGCCAGGCCCGCGACACGCTGAAGGCGAGGAACCCGATCATGAGCCGCGCCCGCCTCCGGCGGGCGCGGCTTTGGCGGTCACGCTCGCCGCGTGACCGCAGGCGCCACCGCCCACCTCAGCCACGCCGGTGGTACCCGCCACCGATCTCGTCGCGGATGACCCGGCCCTCATCGAGGGCGACGACCCGCTTCCGGAGGGCGGTGACGACATCGGCGTCGTGGGTGGCCATGAGGACCGTCACCCCGAGCTCGTTGATCCGCAGGAGGAGCTGGATGATCTCCCAGCTGATGAGCGGATCCAGGTTCCCGGTCGGCTCGTCGGCGATGACCAGGCGCGGATCGTGGACGAGGGCCCGGGCGATGGCCGTGCGCTGCTGCTCGCCGCCCGAGAGCTGGCGGGGGAACTGCTCGGCCTGGCCGGTCAGCCCGACGTGGCGGAGCGCCCGCTCGACGGCCGGACGGATCCGCCCGCGGGGCGTGCCGGTGACCTCGAGGGCGAAGGCGACGTTCTCGCGGACCGTCTTGCCAGGCAGGAGCTTGTAGTCCTGGAAGACAGTTCCGATCTTGCGCCGGACGCGGGGCACCTTGCGGCGAGGCAGCCTGGCCAGGTCCTCGCCGTCGAGGACGACCTCGCCGCTCGTCGCCAGCTCGTCACGGATGATGAGCTTCATGAGGGTCGACTTCCCCGCCCCGGACGGGCCGACCAGGAAGACGAAGTCGCCCTCGGGGATCACGAGGTCGACATCCCTGAGGGCCTCGCGACCGTTCGGGTAGCGCTTCGTGACGTCGTTGAGGACGAGCAGGTCGCGACGAGCGGGGGGATCCCACGGCCCGGGCTCGAGGCCGCGCTCGGGCGAGCCTTCGTGGGCCGGGCGGTCGGTGACGGCGTCGAGGGTCAAGGTTGGCTCCGCGGTTCGAGCGGCCCCGGGTCGCCGACCCGGAGCTGGTGCTGGACTCCGACCGCGGGCACGGCGCTTGGAGCCATCGTCTCGCCGAGGCTACACCCTCCGCCCCGGCACGCCAACCGTGCCCACCTCCGGACGTCCGGCGACCCGGCCGTCCGGTCAGCTCACAGGAGCCCGGGCGAGATCGGCAGGTACCGGGCGAAGTCGGCGAACGGGCGCGACCAGCAGACGAGGACCGGGAAGCCCTCCATCCGGAGGCCGGCCCGGACGAGGGTCCGCATCGTCTCGTCCGCCGCCCCGGGCACCCAGATCGCCGACGCCCCGCGGGGCACGACGGCCTCGAGGAGATGGGCCACGATCGGGGCGTGGAGGGCGGGGTCGCGCGTCGCGATCGGGCCCATCCGCCCGACCTCCGACGTGTAGCCGTAGCCGAGCAGGTCGCCCCGGCCGTCGCGGTAGGCGAAGCCGACACGGCCCTGGCGGCGGACGAACTCGTGGTCCTGGCGGTGGTCGAAGCCGAGCGTGGCCCGGTCGAGCCCGCCGAGCTCGGCGTCGCCGACCCGGTCCCGCTCGGCCGGCGCGGACGCCGTGAACCGGACGGCATGGATCCCGTCGGGCAGGGCCGCCAACGCCTCGGGCCGCGCCGGCCGGCCCACGAGGTTGAACATCGCCAGGCGGGGCACGATCCCGAACGACGCGTACAGGCCGTTCGAGATCGGCTGGGCCGTGTCGGTGACGGTGGCCAGGGTGGCGTCGTCGCCATCGGCCGGCAGGACGCGACGGAGGAGCGAGCGCCCGACCCCCGCCGCCTGCTCGCCGGGCCGGACGAAGAGCATCGAGAGGAACCAGACCGGGCCGCGCCGGACCGCGGAGGCGAACCCGATGACCTGCTCGTCGGCCCCGGCACGGCGCGTCGCCACCACGAAGCGATCCGGGTCCGTGGCCAGGGCGTGGGCGTGGAGGAGCCGCAGGGACGGATTGTCGGCGGGGACCTCGTACTGGCCCATCGGGACGAGGTAGTCGTTGAGCCCGGCGCGCCAGGTGGCCTCGCAGGCCGGCAGATCCGCCTCGGTCGCGGGGCGGTAGGTGACCGGGCTGGCCGGCGCGGCCTCGGTCACTCGGCGTCGTCGGCGGCGGAAGGGGGCCTGCCCGTGGCCAGGCGCTCGAGCTCGGCGGCCATGAAGGCGTCGAGGTCGCCGTCGAGGACGGCCCCGGTGTTCGACGTCTCGTACGAGGTCCGGAGGTCCTTGACCATCTGGTAGGGGTGGAGGACGTAGCTCCGGATCTGGTTGCCCCAGCCGGCCTCCACGTGCTCGCCGCGGAGCTTCTGCGTCTCCGCTTCCCGCTCCGCGAGGGCACGCTCCAGGAGGCGGGCCTTGAGGACCTTGATCGCCGTCTCCTTGTTCTGGGTCTGGCTCCGCTCGTTCTGGCTCTGGGCGACGATGTTCGTCGGGAGATGGGTCAGGCGGACCGCCGAGTCGGTCTTGTTGACGTGCTGGCCGCCGGCACCCTGGGACCGGAACGTGTCGACCCGGATCTCGTCCCAGTCGAGCTCGATCTCGATGTCGTCCTCGGCCTCGGGCAGGACCTCGAGGAGGGCGAACGTCGTCTGGCGGCGCTTCTGGGCGTCGTAGGGGCTGATCCGGACGAGCCGGTGGACGCCCCGCTCGGCCCGCAGCCAGCCGTAGGCCCGGCGCCCGTCGACGGCAACGGTGACGCTCTTGAGGCCGGCCTGCTCGCCCTCCTGCTGATCGAGGATCTCGGTCCGGAAGCGGTGCCGCTCGGCCCACCGGAGGTACATCCGGAGGAGCATCTCCGCCCAGTCGGTCGCCTCGGTGCCGCCGGCCCCGGCGCTGATCGTGAGGAGGGCGTTCCGATCGTCGTAGTCGCCGGAGAAGAGGAGGGCCGTCCGCTCGCGGACGAAGTCCGATTCGAGGGTGGCGGCCCCCTTCTCGAGCTCCGCGGCGAGCTCGGCATCAGCCGATTCCTCGACCAGCTCGACCATCGTCTCGAGATCGGCCGTGCGGGCGAGCAGGCCGCGCCAGAGCTCGATCTCGGTGCGCAGGCCGTCGGCCTCGCGGAGGACCTTCTGGGCCGTGCGCTGGTCGTCCCAGAACCCGGGTTCCTGGGTCAGCGTCTCGAGCTCGGCGACCCGTGCCTCGCGTGCGGGGAGGTCAAAGACGCCCCGATGTCGACCGGATCCGCTCCGCCAGGTCCCGGACGCCGGAGGCGTCCATCAGTTCCGGACCTGGAGGTCCTGGAGCAGGATCGGGCGGAGCTCGATGAGTCGGAGGGCCGACTTGCTCCGGGCGACGACGGGGTTCACGCAGGGACAGTAGCCGTTATGGGGGCAGACACCGCAGTTGCCGTCGCAATCGAGGGCGGCGGCGTAGCTGCAGGTTCGGCAATCTCGCTCACAGGCGATCAGGTCAACGAAGCTCGCTTCCTCGGCCTGCTTCACAAAACCCTCACTTGGACACCATGGGCACGGTGGTCGGGGCGCGGGGGGCTGCCGGTGGGACGTCACGTCCCGCCCTCGGGAAGTTGTCGCGAAGTATAGGTCCGAACGTTCGGATCGCCAAGGGGTCAGGCGCGTCTTTCTTCGAGATTCGTGCCGGGATTTCGCCCTGCGGTGGGCCTCAGCCGCCGCGGGCGGGCGAGTCGTCCCCGAGAAGGCGGCCGCCGCCCAGGAAATAGACGCCGAGGGCCCCGAGCTCATGGAGCGTGGCCTCGACCTGCCAGGCGACGTTGGTGTCGATCGGGCTCGTCGCCGTCGGCGAGCCCCAGGCGACGATGCCCTCGTCCGTGGCGATCCGGAGCACGCGCAGCAGGTGCGACCGATCGCTCACGAAGACCGCGCTCGAGAGGCCTTCCGTGGCCATCAGCAGGGCGACGGCCTCGAGTGACTCGAGCGTCGTCCGGCCCTCGTCCTCGGCCAGGATCGCGCCGTCCGGGACGCCGCGGGCCAGCGCGTAGGCCCGACCCGCCGCCGCCTCGGTCGTCAGGTCGCCCTCGGCCTTGCCGCCGGTCACGACGAGAACCGGCGCCACGCCCGCCTCGTACAGGTCGACGGCATGATCCAGCCGGGCCTCGTAGATCCGGGATGGGATGCCGTTGTACTGGGCGGCCCCGAGGACGACGATCGCGTCGGCGGCCCGGGCCTCGTCGCGATCGCCCTGGTCCCAGATCCGGAACGTCGTGAAGGCCGCCACGAGTGCCGTCCCCACGAGGAGGGCTGCCCCGACGATCGCGAGATGCCGCATCGGCGCGACGGGTGGCCGGGCTCAGCCGCGGCGTCGCATCAGCGGCCGTGGCACTTCTTGTACTTGGCGCCGGAGCCACACCAGCAGGGGTCGTTGCGGCCGATCTTCTGGCCCGTCGGCGTATACCCCGGGCGAGCCTGCTGCCCGGACGCCGCCCCGGCCAGGCTCGCGGCACCGGCCCCGCGGAGGATCCCGCCGCCCGATGGCGCCTGCCCGGCGGGCCGGGTCGCCAGGGCCGCTCGCCCCGGGACGCCTCCGCCGGCCGTGGCCGCCCTCGTGGCGCCGGCACCTGCGCCTGCAGCGCCGCTCGGCACGGCCTGGCCCGGGCCGGCCATCGGGAAGACGCCCGCGGGCGGCGGTGTCGGCGCGGGGGCGCGGGTCAGCGTCACCCGGAAGATCGTGCTCGCGACCTGGTGGCGGATGAAGCCGCTCAGCTCCTCGTAGAGGCGGTAGGCCTCCTTCCGGAACTCGTTGAGCGGGTCCTGCTGGGCGTAGCCGCGAAGGCCGATGCCGCGGCGCATGTCGTCGAGCTCGGTGAGGTGCTCGACCCACAGCGAATCGATCGTCCGGAGCAGGACGAACCGCTCGATGAGCGTCCACTCCGGCCCGATCTCCTCCTCGCGGCTGTCGAGCTTGTGGCTCGCGACGTCCTTGAGAGTCTCGGCGGCGTCCTCGCGGGTCCGGAAGTCGTGGAGCTCGTCGTCCGGGATGTCGTCCGGGGTGAAGCCCATCCGCCGGATGGCCTCGACGAAGGCCTCGATGCCCCACTCACCGACGCTGCCGCCACTGAGGTGGGTGTCGGCGAGGACGTCGATCTCCTCGTCGAGGAAGGCTCGCACCGTCTCGGTCAGGTCCTCGTTCCGGAGGACCTTGTCGCGCTCGGCGTAGATCGTCTCCCGCTGCTTGTTGATGACGTCGTCGAACTCGACGACGCGCTTGCGGATATCGAAGTTGTAGCCCTCGACCCGGGACTGGGCGCTCTCGATCGTCTTGCCCACGATCCCCGATTCGATGTACGTCTCGTCGTCGAGGCCGAGGCGCTCCATGAGGCCCGTCACGCGGTCCGAGGCGAAGCGCTTCATGAGGTCGTCCTCGAGGGACAGGTAGAAGCGCGACGAGCCGGGGTCGCCCTGGCGGCCGGCCCGGCCTCGGAGCTGGTTGTCGATCCGGCGGCTGTCGTGGCGCTCCGTGCCGACGATGTGGAGCCCGCCGGCGTCCACGACCCGGACGTGGTCCTCGTCGCAGACCCGCTTCGCCTCGGCGAAGGCCTCGTCGTAGGTCGGCTTGTCGACCTCGGCCGGATTGAGGCCCCGCCGGTGGAGGATCTCCGAGGCAAGGCCGGCCGGGTTGCCGCCGAGCTGGATGTCCGTGCCCCGGCCGGCCATGTTCGTGGCGATCGTGACCGCGCCGGTGCGACCGGCCTGGGCGACGACCTGCGACTCCTTCTCATGGAACTTGGCGTTCAGGACCTCGTGCTTGATCCCGCGCCGGGTGAGCATCGTCCCGAGCTTCTCGGACGTCTCGACCGAGACGGTGCCGACGAGGACCGGCCGGCCGAGCTCCTGCATCTCGGCGATCTCCTCGATCACCGCGTTGAACTTGGCGTTCTCGCTTCGATAGACGAGGTCCGTCTCGTCGTCCCGGATCATCGGCCGGTGGGTCGGGACGGCGACGACCTCGAGCTTGTAGATCTTGTGGAACTCCTCGGCCTCGGTCATCGCCGTGCCGGTCATGCCGGCCAGCTTGTCGTACAGCCGGAAGTAGTTCTGGAAGGTGATCGTGGCCAGGGTCACGCTCTCGCGCTGGACGCGCAGGCCCTCCTTCGCCTCGATCGCCTGGTGGAGGCCCTCGCTCCAGCGCCGGCCCGGCATCTGGCGGCCGGTGAACTCGTCGACGATGACGATCTCGCCGTCCTTGACGATGTAGTCGCGGTCGCGCTTGTAGAGGGCGTGGGCGCGGAGGGCCTGCTCGAAGTGGCGTGCGAGGCGCGGATCGGCGTCGTACATGTTGTCGACGCCCAGCAGCTTCTCCATCTTGTCGACGCCGCCTTCGGTCGGCGAGACGGCGCGATCCTTGAGATCGATGAAGTAGTCGCCGCCGTCCTCGTCACCCTCTTCGAAGCCCTCCGGGCGCTCCGAGAGGCGGGGCACGAGCCGGGCGAACTGGTAGTAGAGGTCCGCCGATTCCTCGGCCTGGCCGCTGATGATGAGGGGCGTCCGGGCCTCGTCGATGAGGATGTTGTCGACCTCGTCGACGATGCCGAAGAAGCGCTCCCGCTGGACCCGCTGGTCGAGCTCGGTGACCATGTTGTCGCGGAGGTAGTCGAACCCGAACTCGTTGTTGGTGCCGTAGGTGATGTCGGCCGCGTAGGCCTCCCGGCGGGTGACCGGCTTCAGGTTGATGAGCCGCTCGTCATTGGTCGGGAAGCCGGGCTCGAACACGAACGAGGCATCGTGGGTGATCATCCCGACGCTCAGGCCGAGGAAGTGGAAGACGGGGCCCATCCACTGCGGGTCGCGGCGGGCGAGGTAGTCGTTGACGGTGACGATGTGGACGCCCCGGCCGGCCAGCGCGTTGAGGGCCGCGGCGAGGGTCGGGAGGAGCGTCTTGCCCTCGCCCGTCTTCATCTCCGCGATCTTCCCCTGGTGGAGGACGACCCCGCCCAGCAGCTGGACGTCGAACTGGCGCATGCCGAGGGTCCGCCGCATCGCCTCGCGGCCCATCGCGAAGACCTCGGGCAGAACCTCGTCGAGGGCGGCCTGGATCCGGTCGTCCTCGCGCTTCCGACGCTCCTTGGTGAGCTCGCGGCGGCGCTCGAGGTCGGGGTGGTGGAGCTCGTCCTCGGACGGCTCGTCGGGGGTGGCGATCGTCGCGATCTCCGCCCGGATCTCGGCGAATCGAGCCCGGATCTCCTCGTCGCCGAGGTCGGTGATCTCGGGCTCGAGCGCGTTCGCCTCGTCGACGAGCGGTTGGATGCGCTTCAGCTCCCGATCGTTGGAGTCGACGAAGCGCGAGAGGAAACCCTTCATGGCCGGTGAAGTCTAGCCGAGGTGTCCGGGAGATCGATTCGTCAGGCCGCGAATCGCCAGAAGCCGATGCCGTAGCCGACGACGAGGATCCCGAACGTGAGGACCGCGAGGCCCACCCACAGGGCGACCGAGCGGCCCACCGAGGTCGGGTTCATCTCGGGGTTCGACAGGTCCGGGAGGCGGCCCTTCTCGAGCGCCGCGCCCCAGCGCGACGAGCGGAGCTGGCGGCGCCAGTCGCGCTCGGCGACGACGCGCGGCTCCAGGCCGCCCTTGCCGTCCGGTCTGTGGAGCTGGAGGCTCATCGATCTCCTGCCTGGGCCGTGGCGAGGATCGGCGGATCGCGATCGTCGCCGGCCTCGTCGGCCGGGTCACTGCCGGCCGCGTCGCCGGGCTCGCCCGCCGCGTCCGGCGCGTGGCCGGGCTCGTTGCGAGTATCGAGCTTCCGGGCGACGCCGTCCTCCCAGAGCAGCATCTCCTGGGTGAACTCGACCTCGCTGCTGAAGAGGGCGCCGACCGATTCGCCGCGGTGGATCCGCTTGATCGCCTCGCCGATGAGCGGCGCGATCGAGAGGGTCGTGATCTTGGGCACGCGCTTGGCAGGCGGGAGCGGGACCGTGTCGGTGAGGACGACCTCGCGGAGGCCGGAGTCGGCCAGGCGCTCGACGGCCGGGTCGGACAGGATGCCGTGGGTGGCGCAGGCGTAGATCTCGTGGACTCCCTCCCGCTCGAGCGCGCGAACCGTCTCGGTGAGCGTCCCGGCGGTGTCGATCTCGTCGTCGACGATGACCGCCCGGCGGCCCCGGACATCACCGATGACGTTCATCAGCTCGGCCCGGTCGAGGTTCCCGACCCGCCGCTTCTCGATGATCGCGAGGGGCGCATCGAGGAGCTCGGCGAACGTCCGGGCCCGCTTCGCGAAGCCGAGGTCGGTGACGACGACGAGGTCCTCGAGGTGCTTGTGCTTGAAGTAGTTGGACAGGATGTGGACGGCGGTCAGCTCGTCGACCGGGATGTTGAAGAAGCCCTGGATCTGGCCCTGGTGGAGGTCCATGGTCAGCATCCGGTCGGCGCCGGCGACCGTGATCATGTCGGCCACGAGGCGGGCCGTGATCGGCACTCGTGGCTGGTCCTTCTTGTCTGACCGGCCGTAGGCGTAGTAGGGCACGACCGCCGTGATCCGCCCGGCGCTCGCCCGCTTGAAGGCGTCGATCATGATCAGGAGCTCCATGATCGAGTCGTTCACCGGGCGGCAGGTCGGCTGGATGATGAAGACGTCCTTCTCGCGGACGTTGTCGAGGATCTTGACGAAGATGTTGTCGTTGGCAAAGGCGAAGACGTCGAGGCGCCCGGGCTCCGTGCCGAGGTAGCGGCTGATCTTCCGGGCGAGGTCCGGGTTCGAGTTGCCGTGGTAGATCTCGAACTGGTCCGCGTACACGGAGGGCTCCTCCTGTTCGCCGGGCCCGACCGCGACGCTAGACGCCGCGGTCCGGAGACGTCCCACCGCGGTCGCCCGCGCCGGCCGCTCCCGGGTCGTCATTGTCGCCGCTGTCACGGCCTTCTGCCAACCCCGGGCGGAAGGCGGCGATCCCGACGACCCGATCGTCCTCGTTGAGGCGCATCACGATCACGCCCCGCGCGCCCGGGGAGTAGCGGTTGATCGTGCTGAGCTCCGTCCGGACCACCTGGCCGTGGGCCGAGATGAGGACGAGCTCCTCGTCCATGTCGGTGACCTGCTGGACCGCGGCCACGGCTCCGGTCTTCCGGCCCTCGAGGGCGATGAGGCGGACGCCCTGGCCGCCGCGGTGCTTGAGGCGGAACTCCGTCAGCGGGACCCGCTTGCCGTAGCCGGTCTCGCTGAGGACGAGGAGGTCGGCGGCCGGCTGGACGACGCTCATCGAGACGACCCGGTCACCCTCGTGCTTCAAGAGGCGGATGCCGATGACGCCGGCGGCGTCGCGGCCCATCGCCCGGACCTCGCTCTCCTCGAAGCGGGCCAGCATGCCCTGGGCGGTCGCGATGATCACGTCGTCCTGGCCCGTCGAGATGTCGACCCAGGCGAGCTCGTCGTGCTCGTCGAGGGTGATCGCCCGGATGCCCGTGGCGCGCACCCGCTCGAACTGCTCGAGGGGCGTCTTCTTGATCTTGCCTCGCGTCGTCGCCAGGACGAGGTAGCTGCCCGGCGCGAACGTCGACAGGGTGATCGTGGCCATCGGAACCTCGCCCGACTCGACCTGGACGCCGGGCATGTTGATGATCGGGATGCCCTTGGCCTGTCGCGAGGCGTCGGGAATGGCGTGGACCTTGGCGCTGAAGACGCGGCCCCGGTTCGTGAAGAACAGTGCCCAGTCGTGGGTGTTCGCGACGAGGAGGTGCTCGACCGCGTCCTCCTCGCGGGTGACGTGACCGATGATCCCCTTGCCGCCGCGATGCTGGCGGCGGTAGGTCGCCACCGGCTGGCGCTTGATGTAGCCGCGCCCGCTGATCGTGATGACGACGTCCTCGTCGGCGATCAGGTCGTCGTCCGTGAGCTCCCGCGACGCGTCCTCCTGGACCCGCGTCTTGCGCTCGCCCGCGTACTTCCTCTTCAGCTCGGTGAGCTCGTCGCGGATGATCGAGAGCACGCGGGCCGGGTTGGCCAGGATGTCCTCGAGCTCGGCGATGAGCTGGATGACCTGGAGGTACTCGTCCTCGATCTTCTGGCGCTCGAGGGCCGCCAGCCGGGCAAGCCGCATGTCGAGGATCGCGTTGGCCTGCAGCTCCGACAGGTCGAACCGCTTCATCAGGTTCGACCGGGCGTCCTCGACCTCGCGCGATTCGCGGATCGTCTTGATCACCGCGTCCAGGTTGTCGAGGGCGATCTTGAGGCCCTCGAGGATGTGGGCCCGGGCGCGCGCCTTGCCGAGGTCGAACTCGGTCCGTCGCCGGACGATCTCGCGCCGATGGTCGACGTGGTGCTGGAGGACCGACTTGAGGGGCAGGGTCTGGGGCTGGCCGTCGACGAGGGCCAGCATGTTCATGTTGAA
>Ga0326597_10012540_pt1 | contig 11176 bp, 12 predicted proteins | sample RVTome_12_FD_203789 | JGI IMG/M metagenome (GOLD analysis project Ga0326597, IMG submission 203789) | Soil microbial communities from uranium-contaminated site in the Upper Colorado River Basin, Wyoming, United States - RVT100D185 | ecosystem: Environmental > Terrestrial > Soil > Contaminated >... | reverse complement strand
CGTAGTACGCCACCGCGGCGGCCAGCCCCGGCTCCTGCGTGGCCATCTCCAGCGCGTAGCGTCCGCCCATGCACCAGCCGATCACGCCGATGCGGTCCTTCCTCACCTCGGGCCGCGACTGAAGGTACGCGTAGGCCGCCTTCAGGTCTCGGATCGCGCGGTCGGGCGGCGTGCCCATCATGAGCTGGTGGGCCTCCTCCTGCTTGTTCGTGACCTTCCCGCGATACAGGTCCACGGCCAGCGCGGCATGGCCCTCGCGCGCGAGCGCCCGCGCCTGCTCCTTGACCCACTCGTCGAGGCCCCACCATTCGTGGATGACGACGAGGCCCGGGAACGGTCCGTCCTTGTCGGGCGTGAAGAGCAGGCCGGAGACCGTCTCGTCGCCGCTCCTGAACGTGACCTTCTGCTCCGACGCGGCGGCCGGCAGGGCCGTCAGGGCGGCGGCCAGGGCCAGACATCCGACGCGATTCGTCCTCATCGTCCTCATCATCGACCTCCTCGACTCTCGGGACGGAGCTTCCAGTCTCCCCTCGCGGGCGGCACCCGTCAACGGCCGGCGCGCGCCGGTTCGTGTCGGTTCCTCGTTGACCCGCGCCGGCCACCGGGTTAGCGTCGGCGCATGACACGCGGGCTCGGCCGACGGATGATCCTCGGACTTCTGGCCGGCGCGGCCTCGGTGTTCGTCTTCCACCAGGGCGCGCTCGCCGTCCTGCGCGCGGCCGGCCTCACCACGCGTGCACCGTACTCGCTGCAGCCGACCGCCCCGCTCGGCGTGCCCCAGGTCCTCTCGCTCGCGTTCTGGGGCGGGCTCTGGGGCCTGGCCCTCGTCAGCACGGACCGGCGTCTACCCCGGCGCGGCGCCGCCGTCCTGGTGGGCGCCCTGTTTGGCGCCCTGGCGCCGACGCTGGTCGCCTGGTTCGTGGTGGCGCCGCTGAAGGACCAGCCGCTCGCCGCGGGCGGCGTGCCCTCGGCCATGCTCACGAGCGTGCTGGTCAACGCGGCCTGGGGCGCGGGGACGGCGTTGCTGTTGCTCGCCGTCCACAGCCTTCAGGACCGCCGGTCGGCCGGCCAGCCCTAGCCGGCCAGCGCGCTTCACTCGCGCGCGAGCACCCCCCCGAACCGTCTAACTCGGCGCGGGTTCGAGCGAGCCTGAGAGCATCCGCTCGGGCGCCGGCGCGTCCAGGAACATCACGTTCACGCGCGCGATGCCGTCGCGGCCCACCGCCACGTTGCGGATCTCGGCGCGCGTGCGGAACGGGCCGCCCGCTTCGGCCACCCACACCACGTCCCCCCGGGCCAGGCTCAAAGAGGTCTTGATCCTCGCCCCCCCCGGCCCCAGGTTGTCGGCGACGGTGGCCTCGCCGCGCCGGGAGTCGAGCTCGCCGTCCTCCGCGATGCAGCGCAGCACGAACACGAACGCCCCGTCGCGGCGCGGCTCGCGCCGTCGCTCGACCAGCGCGGGCGCGGATACCCTTGCCGGCTCGTCGTTGGGCAGGAAACGGAACCCCGTGCGGCCGTCGGGCTGCCGGGAGCGCACGACCGCGTACACCCTGTAGGCGGGCGCGAACGGGTCGAAGGTGCGGAACCGGCGCGGCAGCGGCATCTGGAGGTGCACCACCTGGCCCACCCGCACCGGGTGCTGCAGCTCGATGGCGGCGCCTCCGACCGACGCGTCCGCGCTCGTCGTCATCTCGACCCAGGGCGAGCCGTCCGGGTCGTAGCCCTGCGCCCGCACGGGCAGGCTGAGGCTCATCCGGCTGTGGAGGCGTCGGTCGTCGGTCGGCACGGGGATCGGGCAAGAAGATAACACAGCCGTGCGCGCCGGCGTGCGGACCCGGCGTTGCTGGCCGCAGGCGGGCGGGGTACGCTCCCGGACCCACGATGGCCAACGATCTGGCGGTCGAAGCCGCCGGCCTCAGCCGGCGTTACGCGCGCCGCTGGGCGCTGGTCGACGTGGCCCTGCGCGTGCCGCGCGGGTCGGCCCTGATGGTGGCCGGGCGGAACGGCTCCGGGAAGTCCACCCTCCTGCGGGTGCTCGCCACCGCGATCCGCCCGACGCGCGGCTCGGCGCGGGTGGCCGGCTTCGACCTCGTCGCCGACCCCGACGACGTCCGCCGGAAGACGGCCCTGCTGGGCCACGCGTCCTACACCTACGACGCGCTCACCGCGCTGGAGAACCTGCGCATCACGGCCCGCTTCCTGCGCCGGCCGCACACGCGCGAAGCCCTGCGCGCCGTGCTCGACGACGTGGGCCTGGCCGAGCGCGCCGACGACGCCGTGGAGACGTTCTCGGCCGGCATGCGCCGGCGGCTGGCCCTCGGGCGCGTGCTGCTGCAGGATGCCGAGGTCGTCCTCCTCGACGAGCCCTACGGCCAGCTCGACCCGCCAGGATTCCGGCTGGTCGATCGCCTGCTCGGCCGGCTGCGCGAGGGCGGCCGGAGCGTGCTGATGGCGACGCACCTGCTCGAGCGGGGCGCCGGCCTCTGCGATGACGCCCTGGTGCTCGAGACCGGGCGCGTCGTCTGGGCCGGCCCGGCCGCCGACCTCCCCGCGCAGGGCGTCACTTGACCCTGGCCGACGCGCTCCGCAAGGACGTCCTGCTGCAATGGCGGACGCGGGCCCGCTTCCTGGCCGTGCTGGCCTTCGGCGCGGTGACGCTGCTGCTGTTCAGCTTCGCGGCGGGGCCCGACACGGGCGCCCTGCGCCGGCACGCGCCCGGGTTCCTCTGGCTGGCGCTGCTCCTGTCCTCCACGCTGGCCCTGGCCGAGAGCTTCCAGGCCGAGTTCGAGCAACGGGCGCTGGAGGGCCTCCTCCTGCTGCCGGCCCCCGCGCGGTCGCTCTTCTACGGCAAGGCGCTGGTCAACGCCGCCCACCTCACGCTGCTCGGCGGGGCGCTGGTCCCGCTCGCGGTGGTGCTGTACGATCTGGCTTTGCCTCGACCGGGCGCCCTGCTGGGGCTGCTCGCGTTGGGGGCGGCCGGCCTGTCCGCTCCCGGTACGCTCTACGCGGCCATGGCGTCACAGGCGCGCGCGCGCCAGATGCTGCTGCCGCTGCTGCTCTTCCCGCTGGTGGTGCCGGTGCTGCTCTCGACCGTGAAAGCGACGGCGCTGCTCCTGACCGGCGACCCCATGGGCCAGCTCCGGTCCTGGCTGCTCCTCCTCGTCTGCTTCGATGCCGTGTACTGGTCGCTCTGCGGCCTGCTCTTCGGCCGCGTGGTGGAGGAATGAACGAGGCGGAGACGGTCACGGTCTCGCGCGGGCCCCTCCCCTGGGTGCTCGGCGGGCTTGGGCTCGTCCTGCTCGCCGCCGGCTCCTGGCTGGGGCTCTTCCATGCCCCGGGCGAGCGGCACATGGGCGACGTGCAGCGGATCATGTACGTCCACGTCCCCACCGCCTGGAACGGGATGCTCGCCTTCACGTTCGCATTCGCCTGCGCGCTCGGCGTCCTCTGGCGCGGGAGCTGGCGCTGGGACTGCCGGCTGGAAGCGTCGGTCGAGGTCGGCGTGGTGCTCGCGGCGCTGCTGTGCATCCAGGGCTCGCTGTGGGCACGCCCCACCTGGGGCGTGTGGTGGGACTGGGACCCGCGTCTGACCACCACCGCGGTGATGCTGTTCCTCTTCATCGGCATCCTGGCCCTGCGCCGGTTCGTGGACGACCCGGAACGGCGCGCCTCGTGGTCCGCGGTGGCCACCGTGATCGCCTATGCCGACGTGCCGCTCGTCTACTTCTCGGTGCGCTGGTGGAACTCGCTGCACCAGGTCCAGTCCTCGCCCGAGACCGTCTCCTCCGCGTTCTACCTGCCGCTCCGCCTCAACGCCTTCGGCGTGCTGTTCCTGATGAGCGGCCTCATCGCGTTGCGCGCACGGCTGGCCGCGCTGCGCCTGCGCGACGAGCTGGCCCCGCCGCCCGCCGCGCCGGGGGCGCCGTGAACGCGCCCTCCGGCGTGATCGCGGGCGGCTGGGAGTACGTCTGGGCGGCGTACTCGGTCACCGCGGTTATACTGCTGGGCTACGCGGCGTCTCTGGTCGCGCGCTATCGCGCGGAGCGTCGGAGGGCCGCGCGGGAAGGGGAGGGGGCGCCCGAGGTGCACAGGTGAGCCAGAGCTCCACACGGCGCCGCAACCGGTGGTTCGCGGCGGGCGCGCTCGGCGTGGCCGCCGCGGCGTTCGCGGTGATCACCGCCGGCGGCATCGGGCAGAACCTGGTCTACTACTGGGGACCCACCGAGCTGCACGCGGCGGGGGACAAGGCCGTGGGCGCCACGATCCGGCTGGGCGGCCAGGTGGCGCCGGGCTCGGTCGTCTACAAGGAGGGCTCCACCCTGGAGTTCGACGTCAGCGACGGCCGCTCCGCGGTGAAGGTGCGCAGCACGGGCGTCCCCCCGCAGATGTTCCGCGAGGGCATCGGCGTGGTCGTCGAGGGCACCATGACCTCGGCCGGGCAGTTCGAGTGCCAGCGGCTGATGGTCTCGCACGGCAACGAGTACCGCGCGCCGGAGAAGGGCGCGACGCCCGACATGCGCAAGCTGATGGAGACGACGCAGGGCCTCGCGCCGGAGGCCTCCGACCGGCCGTGACCGCCGCGCTCGGCCGCACGCTGATCCTGCTCGCGCTCCTGGTCTCCGCGGCCGGCGCCGTGGTCGCCTTCGCGGTGGGGCGGCGGCCGACCGTCGCCGGCGCGCGCTGGGCCGAGCGGTTCGCCTACGCCTTCGCCGCGCTGATGGTGGCCGCGAACGTAGTAATGGTCTACGCCCTGCTCACGCACGACTTCTCCGTCTCCTACGTGGCGCAGGTCGGCTCACGGTCGCTGCCGACGTGGGTGACCATCGTCAGCCTCTGGTCCTCGCTGGAGGGCTCGATCCTCTTCTGGGGCCTGGTGCTCGGGGCCTACGTGGCCGGCGCGACCTGGGCCACGCACGAGCGGCACCCCGAATACGCGCCGTGGGCGATCGGCACCTGGCTGGCCTGCGGCACGTTCTTCGCCTTCCTGATCGCGGGGCCCGCGCAGCCGTTCGTGACCGTGCCGAACCCGCCGGCGGATGGGCCGGGTCCGAACCCGCTCCTCCAGAACCACATCCTCATGGCGATACACCCGCCCTTCCTCTATCTGGGCTACGTGGGCATGACCATCCCGTTCGGGCTCGCCTCCGCTGCCCTGCTCAGCGGGCGTCTCGGTCCCGACTTCCTGCGCGCGTTGCGCACGTGGCTCCTCCTGCCCTGGACGTTCCTCACCGTCGCCATCGTCCTCGGCGGCTGGTGGGCGTACGAGGTCCTGGGCTGGGGCGGCTACTGGGCCTGGGACCCCGTCGAGAACGCGTCGTTCCTGCCCTGGCTCACCGCCACGGCCGCCCTGCACTCGGCGCTCCTGATGGAGCGCAAGGGGACGCTGAAGGGCTGGACGGTGACCCTCGTCATGGCCACGTTCCTGCTGACCATCCTGGGCACGTTCATGACGCGCTCGGGCGTCTTCAACTCCGTCCACTCGTTCACGCAGAGCTCGATCGGGCCCACCATCCTGGTCTTCCTCACCGCGGCGCTGGTGTGGTCCGTGGCCACGCTCGCGCTGCGCGTGGACCGGCTGAGCGCACCGGCCGGCGGGTTCGAGCCGAAGAGCCGCGAGGCCATGTTCCTCGTGAACAACCTGCTCTTCGTGCTCTTCACGTTCACGGTGCTGATCGGCACCGTGTTCCCGCTGATCGTGGAGGCCACGCGCGGCGTGCAGATGAGCGTGGGGCGCCCCTACTTCGACCGCATGGCCGTGCCCATCGGCGTGGCGCTGCTGTTCCTGATGGGGGTCGGTCCCGCCCTGCCCTGGGGCCGCGCCACCGGCGCCGAGGCCCGGCGCGTGCTGCTGCCGCCCCTCTTCGGTGCCGCGGTCGCGAACCTCATCGGCCTCGCCCTCGGCGTCCGGCATCCCTGGACGCTGGTCACGATCGCGCTCGCCGGCTACACCGCGCAGGTGACGCTGGTGGAGATGGTCCGGCCGCTGCGGCAGAGGATGCGCGCGCAGGGGGAGAGGCTTACGCAGGCGCTCGAGGTCCAGGTCCGGCAGGGCCGGCGCCGCCTGGCCGGTTACGTGGTGCACGGCGCGGTCGTGGTCATCATCACCGCGATCGCGGTGAGCAGCACGCTGGGCCACTCGCGCGAGGTGCAGATGAGCCGCGGCGACAAGGTCGAGCTCGCCGGCTACACCCTGACCTTCCTCGGCGCCGAGCCGGTGGCGGAGCCGCACCGGCAGTCGATGGTGGCCCGGGTGGCCGTGGAGCGCGGCGGCAAGAGCCTGGGCGTGCTGACGCCGGCCATGAACTACTACCCCAACCAGCGCGAGCCGGTGGGCACTCCGGCCGTGCGCAGCTCCTGGCGCGAGGACCTCTACCTCTCGATGGTCAACGTGGACCCGGGCCGCCAGACGCTCGGCCTGCACGCGATCGTGAAGCCGATGGTGGCCTGGATCTGGGGTGCCACCGCCGTGCTCGGCATCGCCTCGCTCGGGGGACTCCTGCCACCGCGCCGCCGGCGCGAGGAGCACGGCACCGTCGCCGCGCCCGCCGGCCGCCCCGCCGCCCTCCCGACCTCGCGGTGAACCGGCGCGTCCTCGCCGTCGGCCTCCTCCTCACGCTGCCGCTCCTGGGCGTGCTGGTGGCGGGGCTCGGCCGCGACATGACCGTGCGCTCCCCGCTCGTGGGCCGGCCCGCCCCCGGCTTCTCGCTGCGGCCGGTCGGCGGCGGGACGCCGGTCGGCCTGGCCGAGCTGCGCGGGCAGCCGGCGGTCGTGAACTTCTGGGCCACCTGGTGCGTGCCCTGCTATCAGGAGCACGGGGTCCTCACGCGCGCGGCCCGCGCGCTCGAGGGACGCGCCCGGTTCGTGGGCGTGGTGTACGAAGACGCGGAGGAGAACGTGCAAGACTTCGCGCGCGAGCACGGGGCGAGCTACCCGTCGCTCGTCGATCCGGACGGGCGCACGGCGATCGCCTACGGCATCTTCGGCGTGCCCGAGACGTATTTCCTCGACGCGAACGGCACGGTCGTGTCGAAGCACATCGGGCCGCTCGACGACGAGCGGCTGGCCGCCGAGCTTCGCAAGGCGGGGCTGCGGCCGTGACCTCCCCCGCGCGCCTGGCCGCCTTCGCGCTGGCCGCGGTCTCGCTCGCGGGCGGCGCCGCGGCCCAGCAGGCCGCCCCGGCGGCCGACGCGCGCGCCGTCGTGGGCGCGCCGCGTGGGCGGCCGCTCGCGGGCGCCGAGCTCGACGCGGTCGCGCACGACGTGGCGGCGGTACTCCGCTGTCCGGTGTGCCAGGGCCTCTCGGTGGCGGACTCCCCGACCGACCTCGCGCGCAACATGAAGCGGCAGGTCGGCGAGCTGCTCGCGCAGGGCTACGACCGCGAGCAGGTGCTCGCGTACTTCGAGTCCTCGTACGGCGAGTTCGTCCGGCTGCAGCCTCCGTTGCGCGGCGTGAACTGGCTCGTGTGGGTGGCGCCCGTCCTGGGGTTGCTCGCCGGCGGGTTCATCATCGCGCGCTCGCTCCGCCGCGCGCCGGCGAACGCCGCCGGGGCCGAGCCGGCCGCGGTCGACGAAGCGGACGACGCGCTCGCGCCGTACGTGTTGCGCGTGCGTGAGATGGCCTACGGCTGGCCGGGCGGGGATCCTCCGCCGCCGCCCGGAGAGGGGAAGGCGTGATGCCGGCCGGCACCGTGGACTGGCTGCCGGGCCTCGTCGTGCTGGCCGGGGGCCTGCTCGGCGGGTTCTTCCTCGTCCGCCGGCTTGTCGGCTCACCGGCCGCGGTGGCGCCCGCCGGTGGCGAGAACATCGACCGGCGCGACCTCCTGGCCCGGCGTGACGTGCTCATCGACCAGTTGCGCGAGCTCCACGGCGCGGCCGAGGCGGCGGACGAGCGCCGGCGGCTCGAACGCGAGGCCGCGCAGGTGCTCCGCGACATCGACCGGCTCGACGCCGCCCCGGCTGCACGCCGCGCCGCCAGGACGGTGCCCACCGCCGCGGCCGAAGCGCCCGCGCGCCGCGACCACGCGGCCTTGAAGGGCTTCCTGTGGGGCACCGGCTCGGCGGCGGCCATCGGGCTGCTGCTGTTCCTCGTCTCCCGCTCGGCCACCGAGCGCGAGGAGGGCGGCAGCGTCACCGGCGAGGTGCCGGCCGGCGCGCCGGCCGGCGCAGCCGAGATGGCGCAGCTCCAGCAGGCCGTGCAGAAGAACCCCGACGACCTCGTGGCGAGGATGGCCCTGGCCCGCCAGGCGCTGGCGCAGCAGGACATGATGACCGTGTACGACCAGACGCGCGCCGTGCTCGAGAAACAGCCCGGCCACGCGCTCGCGCTCGCCTACCAGTCGCTGGTAAGGCTGGCCATGGGCCAGGCCGATCAGGCCGAGCGCATGCTCGGGGACGCGCTGAAGAACGATCCGGACCTGCTCGAGGGCTACATCCACCTGAGCCTGGTGCACCTCCGTCAGGGCCGGCCCGACGCGGCGGAGAAGGACATCGACGAGGCGGCCAGGCGCCACCCGGCCCAGGCCCCGCGGCTGCGCGCGCTGTGGTCCGAGATGCGGGCGCAGGCGGAGCGAGCACCAGAAGGCGGCGGCACGCCCGGCGAGAATCCGCACGAAGGTCTGCCCGAGCCCGGCGCACGCGCGGCCGCTCCCGCCGGTGGGGGCGTCGCGGGGACGGTGGAGCTCGACGGTGTCACGCCGGCGGCGGGCGCCATCGTGTTCGTCACCGTCCGGCCGGCGGGTGCCGTCGGCGGCCCGCCCATCGCGGCCCGGCGCCTGCCGGCCACGTCGTTTCCGCTCCCCTTCGAGGTCGGTCCGGGTGACTCGATGATGGGCCAGTCGCTCCCCGACCGCATGCGCGTCGAGGCGCGCGTGGACGGCGACGGCGATCCGATGACGCGCGATCCCGCCGACCCGGTCGGCTCGGCCGACGACGTCCGCGTCGGCGCGACGGGCGTGCGCCTCGTGCTGCGGCGGTCGCGGTGATGGCCAGGGCCGCGGCGCCGGCCGCCGCGGCGAGCGGACAGCCGAGCCCGCGCTCGGTGGCCGCGCTCGTCGCCCTGGGTTTCCTGGGCGCACAGCTCTCCGTGTTCCTGTGGCTGCAGCTCGTGCTCGCGCGCAGCGGCGGCCCCTCGGTCTGCGGCCCCGAGGACGGCGGCCGCTGCGGCGCTCTCTGGGACGGAGGTTTCGCCCGCGCCGTGCAGGAGACCACCGGCTTGCCGGTCGCGGCCTGGGGACTCGTGTGGTCGCTGGTGGCGTTCCTGCTGCCGCTCCTCGAGCTGGTGCGGCAGGCCGACCGCGGCGTGTCTCCGGGCCTGCGCCCGGCCATTCGCTGGACGGGCGTCGCCGGCATCGTGGCGGCTCTTGGCCTGCTCGCGACCAGCGTGGCGGCCGGCGCCTTCTGCCTCGGCTGCCTGGCCATGCAGTCGATCGCGGCCGCCTACGCCGGCATTTCGCTCGTCGCCTGGCGTCGATTCCCATTCGTCGACCAGGGCCGCGGCGCCGCGCTCGCGGGCGGCCTGGCCCTGTCGGCCGCCCTCGTCCTCTTGTATCCCGGCCAGCACACGCCGCGCGCGTCATCGGGCGCCGACACGCTCGCGCGCGCCGTCGCCGCCACGGGCAGCGCCAGCCCGGCCGCGAGCGCCGGCACGGGCGACGCCGCGCGGGACAAGCAGCTCCACGAGTTCGTGGCCAGCCTGCAGCCCGACGCGAAGCAGGCGCTGAGCGACTCGCTCGCCATCTACCGCGCCGCCCCGCCCCTTCCGCCCGCGCGCACGCGCTCGCTGGTGGGCCCGCCCGCGGCGCCCGTGCGCATCACCGAGTTCACCGACATCCGCTGCCCGCACTGCGCGGACCTGCACGAGACGCTGAAGTACCTGCGCCAGAACGCGCCCGAAGGCAGCTTCCAGATCGAGCCGCGACAGTTCCCCCTCGACGGTGCCTGCAACCCCGCCGTGCGGCAGTCCGCCGGCGACCCCGTCCGCTGCCTGGCCGCGCGGGCGCAGGTCTGCCTGGAGGGCCATGCGGGCGCTTTCGACTATGCGGCGGCGCTGTTCGCGCACCACCGGACGCTGACCGTGGACCAGGTCTACGCGCTGGCTGGCCCGTACCAGCCGCGCGCGGACCTGGAGCGTTGCGTGGCGAGCCCGCAGACGCAGGCCCGCCTGGAAGAGGACGCGCGCGAGGCAACGCGCCACGACTTCGACGGCACGCCGCTGGTGCTGGTGAACGGCCGCAAGGGCTCGAGCTTCGGCCCGTTCCTCTACGCGATGGTCCTCAACGGCGGCCGGCCCGACCACCCCGCGTTCGCCGGCCTGCCCGCCCCGCGCCCCGACGCCCACGTTCACTAGCTCGCGCCATCGGCGGCCGTCCCGTCGAATGCCCTGACCCGGGCCGCGTGTGCGGTAGAATCCCGCATCCATGTCCGTACTGCGCCTGGTGCCCGTCCTCGGCGACGACCTCGTCGTCGACCAAGACCGCGCGGTCGTCGGCCGGGAGCCGACCTGCGACGTCGTGGTGGAGCACGGCTCGGTGTCGCGCAAGCACGCGGTCCTGGAGCGCCGCGGGGCCGCGTGGCACGTGATCGACCAGGCCAGCGCGAACGGCACGTTCCTCGACAGCGTGCGCGTCGCGGAGAGCGCGCTCCGGCACGGACAGGAGCTGCGCTTCGGGGCGGCGGCGTTCCGGGTGGAGCTGCCCGAGGCCGCGCGCGAACCGGACGCCACGGTCCTCGCGCCGGCTCCCGAGGCGACGATGCTCCAACCGCCGCCCCCGCCGGTCCGGCCGGCGGCACCTCCGCCCGTGCGTCCCCCGGCGGCCGCGCCGCGTGCGCCGTCGCCGCCGCCGATCCCGCCACGTCCGGCCGGGCCGCAAGCCGCCGCACCGCCCCCGCGACCCGCGGCACCTCCGCAGCCCTCACGGCCGGTGACGCCCCCTCCACCGCCCCCGGTACGAACGCCCCTGCCCCCGGGCGGCGCGTCCGCCCCCGCCGACGGCGCGGCCCCGCCGCGCAAGGGACGGAGCCCGTTCTTCTGGATCGGGGCCGGCTGCGGCGGCTGCCTGCTCACGGTCCTGCTGTTCATCGGGCTGATCGGGGGCGGGGCGTACTGGATGACCAGCGGCGTCACGGACGTGGTGCGCGCGCAGCTCGACGACCTCGAGGCGGGCCGGCTCGACCAGGCG
>Ga0326597_10012539_pt1 | contig 11176 bp, 12 predicted proteins | sample RVTome_12_FD_203789 | JGI IMG/M metagenome (GOLD analysis project Ga0326597, IMG submission 203789) | Soil microbial communities from uranium-contaminated site in the Upper Colorado River Basin, Wyoming, United States - RVT100D185 | ecosystem: Environmental > Terrestrial > Soil > Contaminated >... | reverse complement strand
GTCTTCTTCCGGTCGGGCAGGGAAAGCACCGGATTCTGGCGGGAGATGAACCAGCCGTGGGCCTGATAGGGATCACCGGAGATGATGGCGTCGCGGAGCTCCTGGAACACCCCCAATTTAAGCGGAACCAATGGATACTTCCACGGAACGCCGTCCAGCCGCATGGCTGTGGCTCTCGGGTAGGCCGGCTGTGGCGGCTTGCCCAGCACGATCCCACTCGACTCGGGATTGTCTGCCACCAGACAGCCTCCCGCGGTGATCACGTTCCCGCTTAGCGCGTTGAGCGTGGCGATGGCGCGTTCGGTCTGGAACGAATTGATGAAGTTCGAGGTACGCCAACCGGGATGGGCCAGGGCGTTGTGCTTGGCAGCGGCGTACTCCCGGGCGATGCGCTCGATCGTCTCGGCCGGGATACCGGTGATACCCGCCGCCCAGGCCGGGGTATACCGGCTCATCTCATCCTGGATCCCGTCACAGCCGACAACATACTGCTTGACGAACTCACAGTCGGCCAGCTCGTTCTTTACGATGACGTTGATCATCGCCAGCAGGAATGCGGTATCCGTGCCGGGGCGAATCGGCAGCCATTCGGTGGCCTTTGCGGCCGTCTTGGTGAAGCGCGGGTCGAGATAGACCAGCTTGGCCCCGCGGTCTATGGCGTGGGACAACTCGGAGGTCTCCGAGGTCGAGATGGCCTCCATCATGTTGCGCCCCACCATCAAGATGAACTCGACCGAATCGTAGTTGCGCGACGGCTCTTCGACACCGTAGGTCAGCAAGAACGCCGCCACCATGGCGTTGAAGCACAGGCTGCGCTGGGTGCCGTAGTTGGGCGACCCGAATGCGTACAGTAGATTCTCGAATTGAGTCTGGGACAGGTTGTGGGTGGACGAGAACACCATCGCTTCCGGCCCGTACTTGTCTTTGATGTCGAGCATGTTGTGGGCGACGATGTCCAATGCCTCGTCCCAACTCGCCTTGCGGAATTTGCCTTCGCCGCGATTCCCCACCCGGATCAACGGTGTCAGCACCCGGTCGGGATCGTAGGTGTTCATCAAACCGGCCTGGCCGCGCGCACACAATTTGCCCCTGGAGTGCGGGTGATCGGGGTTGCCCTCCAGCTTGACCACGCGGCCGTCCTTGACCTTGGCCAACACGCCACAGCGCCAGACGCACATCTCACACATCGTGGGGATGACGCCGTCGCCGTTCTCGTCGATGAAGCCGGCCCGGCGAGCAGCCGCGGCGGCCGGGGCCGCCAGGAACGCGCCCGCGGCCAGCGCGCCGGCCGAGGCGCCTCCGAGCTTGAGGAAATCCCTGCGGGAGACGTGAGATTCAAGTCGTGTCATTCGTGATCCTTCGTGAAGGGGGATCTTCTACCCCCGCCCCCTGAACCCGCACATAATCGGGGTTCGGCGAGATCCTCGCGCTGTGCTGATATGGCTAGGGGAAGGTGGGCCGCGTCACTGCTCCCTTCCAATGCAGGTATGGTCGTCTGAAGGGGGTCAATCTCTTCGCCCCCATCTTCACGGAGAGACTCGCCCGGGCCAATGTATGCGGCCGGTGCAGGCTCAGCCGGGTGGAGGCGGGCAGTGTCTCTGCCACCTCTCGCGGCGAGTGGTCTAACCAGGCGGAGAGTGTCTTCCAACGCGAGCTTCGTCGTTTGAAGGGGGGCGATCTCTTCGCCCCCCTTCAAACGACGTCTTCTTCCCCCCTCTCCGCCTTCGATGCTTCGAACCGAGCTCACGCCTCGGGGAGGAGAGGGCCGCCTGGCCCGCATGTCCTGGCGGGGTTCGTCCCGAACGCTCTTACGGGAGGGGAAGGGGGGTGAGGTGAAGAAGGTTGCGCCGAACGGCAGGAAGGATCCACGCGAGCCACACGCAGGGGGTGATCCCGCCGCACCAATCTGCAATAGACCCGCCGCGCGCAGCCCGAACATACCCTAGTCTCCCGCCTCGCTATCGGCGAGCTTATCCTTGCGGAACAACCCGTGATCGATCAAGTAGAACAGGAACAGCGCCATCAAACTGAACAGGGTGATGAAAATCCAGACGTTGATGTTCCACAACGCCCCAAACGTCGTATTGCCGTAATTGGCCAGTTGCGAAATCTTGGGGAACACCGACGGATAGGTGAGACCGTAGATGACGGCGCCTGTGAGAAATCCGAGCAGACCAGGGATCAGGTAATCCAGTTTGCCTTCGCCGGACCCGGCGACACAGGTGCCCGGTCAATACCCGGTTAGAGCCATCCCCACGCCGAACACCAATCCACCGACGACATTGCCGACGATGTAAGTGGCGGGGATGGCCGGGAACGTGATCAGGCCGATCTGGCGCAAGCCGTAAAGCCCGATCATGGCCACGACCAGGCCGCTCATCATGAACTTCAACACGGCCAGGTCGGTCAGCCGAAAAACGTTGACGATCTTGTGATACTTGGTCAGGCCGGCCTTGTTGAGCAGAAAGCCGAAAGCCAGGCCGAGGATCAAGGCCAGGATTGTGTTCAACATGGCTAGTACCTCGCTCGGTAGATGATCAGCGCCGTGACGATGCCCGACATGAACATCCCGGCGATGAATAAGAAGGCCGCAGGGGCCAGAAGCATCCCCCCGGAAATCGCCAATCCGCTGGTGCAGCCGCCGGCGATCCCGGCGCCGTACTCGAGGACGATTGCGCCGCCGAAGGCCAGGCCCCAGCGAACCCAGCGCTTCTCACCGAAAACCTTCGTCCACTGCACCTCCGGCAACCATCTCCAGCGGAACGTCCCGGCGCTCACCGCCGCCAACATCCCGCCGAAGAAGACCCCGACGAGCAGGATCACCTGCCAGGTGATAACGGGGGGCATGACGAAGTTGAAGTAAACGTTGTCGAAAGCGGTCGGGGCGATCGCCTTGCCGATCAGCCCGGCGACGTTCTCAAATCCCCCGGATGCGCCCAGCAAGCTGTTGCTCAGGCCCACAGCCAGGATTCCCACCAGGCCGAGCAACGCACCGGCCGCGTAGGGCGACCACTCCTCCTTCCGGAATTGTTTCCTCATCCAGTCCATCGTGCCTCCTTTCCACTCACGTGGAATTGCGCGCAGGATCAGTTCTTGTTCTTGTCGCCCTCCTTGAGCTTCTCGAACGAATTCAAGAGCGCTTCGATTGCAGCTTGGTTCTGGATCAGCCGACGCAGCGACTTCCGTGCCGAAGATTTCAATCGGGCGATCTCCGGCACCATCTCAACCACGTCGCTGGGGTACTCTCCTTCAATCGGCCGGGTGTCTCTGAACGAGATCCTGATCAATCCCTCGGTGTGAACGATATACGAACCTCCGCCGACCACCATCAGCCCGATCAAGCCCAACAGAATGAGGTTGCCCCAGTTGGTCGGTTTCTTCCCCAGAACCTGCTCGTTGTAACGCTGGATATAGTCGACCAGGTCGGCCTCGGTCTGGGTCTGTCCGAGCTGCGCCGAAGCTGCGGGCTTGGCGGCCGATGTGTCGGGGGCATCGCCGGCGGGCGCGGATGCAGACGAGCCACCACCGGTGGAGAGGTTGACGTCGACGCCGAGCTGGCTGCCATAGACCCCGGCCTTGTCTTGCAGATCGCCGGGATGGCACTGCGCGCAGCTCGCATTGATGTCCGCCATCGGATCGACCATGCCGGCGTGGGCTGCTTCCTCGTCGGTGGCCTGAACGTTCCCGGCGTGGCAGAACGCGCAAAAATCGCCGAAGGCGTGCTGGGTGTGCCATTCGCCTTTGTTGTTGACCGGGTCCTGACCTTGCACCTCGTGGCAGTTCTTGCACGAGGAGGCTTGAGATCCGCACTGAGCCTCGGCTCGGCTTGCTGGGACCAAGGCCAGTGCAATGAAAAGGAGAAAGACGCCGGATGTGATGAGAACCAGGGGCCGATGGTTTCGGCTCATCCATGCCTCCCGTGGACTTACTCAATCGGTCAGGTCGACGACCGCCGCGCGGCGGGTGTACACGCCGCGCAGAACGGACCGCAGCAGATCAAGCGCCTCGATCAAGGTGTGATCGGCGAGGGCGTAATACACCGTGGCGCCGTCGCGCTCGGTGACCACAAGGCCTCGCTCGCGCAGGACCTTGAGGTGGCGCGAGGTCGTGGGTTGGGGGAGACCGAGCTCCACGGTCAGTTCACCCACGTTCCGCCGGCCCTCGGCCAGGCTGTACAAGAGCATGATCCTCTTGGGGTCGGCCAGGGCGCTGCACACCCCGTTGTGGAGCTCTTCAATTTCACGAACTAATCGCGGGTCCATGCCATCTCCCCTCTATTCGAATAGACGGATGTGGCGCTCGTGAAGATAGTAACGAATGGGGAACCTGGCTGGAACTGCCCGAAGTCACCTGACCACGATGTCAGATGTCACATGGAATTGGACGAATGGTATGCTATATACAATTAGAGTTGTCACCCGCCCATTCCGGTCGGAATTGTGCATGAGGAGGACGAGCATGGAAACCGAAAGCGGATCGGCGATTTCTGTCGAAGTCGGGGCACAGATTCGGCGCCTGCGCCTGGAGCGAGGGGGCTCCATTCGAGCCCTGGCCAGGGCGAGCGGGCTGTCGGCGAATGCCTTGAGCATGATCGAACGCGGGCGAACATCGCCCTCAGTCAGCACCTTGTACAAGGTGGCTGATGCATTGGGGGTGCCGATCACGCGCTTGTTCAGTTTTGAGCCGCAGCGGCAAACGGTCGTCTTCCGGCGCGCCGCCGAACGAACGCGGGTGCCGTTCCCCCGCGGCTTATGGGAAGGGCTGGGAGGGGAACTGTTCGCCGGCCGGGTGGAGCCGTTCGCCCTGACCCTGGAAAGCGGGACAAACAGCGGTCCTTTTCCGATGATTCATGGCGGCCATGAGTTTGTCTTGTGCCTGCGGGGGCGACTTGAGTATCAGGTCGAGAGGGAGCCCTACTTGCTCGAAGCGGGGGATAGCCTTCTCTTCATGTCGAGCCTGCAGCACCGCTGGCGCAACCCGGGAAGCACAGTCACCCAGGCCGTGTTTGTGCTGTCCGGATTCGTAGAAGGGCTGCCGCACGGCAGCCAACACGTGGCGGGCTCCGGCGCCGAAACCTGATCCCGGGATCGGGGATGGGAAAAGCAGGCGCCCGTCGACGCCAGGTGCGTGTGAGGGTCCCCGCCGACGCCAGGTCTGTCGGAGGGGCGGCCGAATGACCGATCGGGAGGCGGATCGGCCGGTGGATGAGGCGTGGAGTGTCGCCCCCAGTCCCCCTCCCGCTCCTCGCTCCCTGATCCAGTTCGTCGTTCAGGGGTCTAAGGGGTAGGGGGTTCCTTCGGAACAACGAAGGACGCCCGCTCTCCAACCCGGGGATCAAATCCCCAGATACGACTTCTGCACCTCGGGGTTCTGGGCGATCTCGTCGGCCGGGCCGTGAAGGGCGACCTTCCCTTCACTCAACACGTACACGTATTCCGACACCGACAACGCCATGGCTACGTTCTGCTCGACGAGGAGCATCGTCAGCCCCTCTTTCTTCAACCGCATCAATGTCTCGAACAGGCTCAGGACCAGCACCGGCGCCAGGCCCAACGAGAGCTCGTCGATCATCAGGATCTGAGGCTCCGCCATCAGACCGCGCGCCACCGCCAGCATCTGCTGCTCACCCCCGCTAAGCGTCCCGGCGCTCTGCCCGCTGCGTTCTTTCAAGCGCGGGAACAGCTCGAACACGCGCTCAAAGTTGCGCTCCAGGTGCGGCAGGGCGCGGCCGTTCGAGGCCCCCATCTCGAGATTCTCATACACCGTCATGTCGCTGAAGAGTTGTCGCCCCTCCGGCACGAGGACCAATCCCAGCTCCGGCTTGCGATGCGGAGCCATGTAGGTGACGTCCCGCCCCTCGTGTGTGATCTTGCCCTGCCACGGCCTCAAGCTCCCCATGACCGTGCGCATCAGGGTGGTCTTCCCGACGCCATTCCCACCTACCAGCGACGTCAGCTGCCCGGCCTCGAGCGACAGGTCCACGTCCCACAAGATCTGCACTTCTCCATAGCCCGAGCGCAGCTGTGTGATTTCAAGTGTCGGCATCTTCCACCATCCCGTGGTTCGGGTTAAACCGGACGCTGGGCCAACTTCTTGGCCAACTTTGGATCGCCCAGGTAAGCTTCGATGACCTTGGGATCCTTGGAGACCTCGGCCGGGCTGCCTTCGGCGAGTTGCACGCCGTAATCCAGCACGATGATCCGCTCCGAGACGTTCATCACGGCATGCATGACGTGTTCGATCATGATGATCGTCACGCCGCGATCGCGGATCTGGCGGACGATCTGAATCATGGCCGTGATCTCGGCCGGGTTGAGTCCCGCCAGAACCTCGTCGAGCAGCAGCAGATGAGGCCGGGAAGCCACGGCCCGAGCCAACTCCAGGCGCTTCTTCTCGGCCACATTGAGACTTCCGGCGAGTTGATCGGCCCCCGCCTTCAGGCCGACGAAGTCGAGGACTTCGTCGGCGATCCGCGCCGCATCGGCCAGACCGTGATCCTCACGCCCAAAACAGGCGCCGACCATCACGTTCTCGCGCACGCTCAGTTCATTGAGCGGCTGGACGATCTGGTGAGTCCGGGCCATCCCCGCTTTGGCCAGACGTTGGGGCGGCCAACCGCTGACCGATTGACCGAGGAAGGAGATCGAGCCTTCGTCGGGCGCGTAAATCCCGTTGATCACGTTGAACAGCGTCGTCTTGCCGGCGCCGTTTGGGCCGATCAACCCTAGAATCTGTCCCTCGGGCAGATCGATGGTAATGCGGCTCAGCGCCTGAAGCCCGCCGAAGCGTTTGCTTACGCCTTGGACCTGCAGGATCATTCGAGCACCCTCCGCAACACCGGGAAACGGCTACGCAGCCATCCCACGACACCGCCCGGGACGAACAAGATGATCACCAAGAGCAAGACGCCGGCGACCGTCAGCTGGATGTCCTTGAACAAGGGCGTCACCAATAGCGTGCCACGCAGCCGCTGGTATCCTGCGCCTCCCAGGAGTGGCCCGAGCACGGTTCCTTGACCGCCGAGCATGACCATCACGATCGTCTCGATGGATAGATGTAGGCGGAACGCGTCCCCCGGTTCGATGTTGCCGTTCTTGAAGAAGAAAAGGACGCCGATGATCCCCGGGAAGATGGCCGAGATGACGAAGGCCCACGTCTTGGCGCTCGGGGCGAAGACGCCCATCACCTGCGCCGCATCCTCATTCTCGCGGATCGCCTGCAGACTTAAACCGAACTTGGAGGATTTCACCAGATAACTCACCGCCAGCAAGATCAGTGTGAGCACAACGAGGGCGACAAAAGTGGTCCACAGGGCACGGGCCGCGCCGCCGTAGGCGTCATAGAAGCGGAAGTTCAGTCGCATCCCGATCGGTCCCCCGAACGGATCGAAGTTGTTGACGAATGCCCGGGCGGCCTCGTTCACCCCGATCGTCGCCAACGCGAAGTACGCCCCGCGCAGTCGCAAGATGGCTTTTCCCAAGAGGAAGGCCAAAAACCCTGCGCTCAGCCCTCCGGCCGGAGCAGCTAGGTAGAGCGGAAGGTCGAGGGCGCTCATCATGTAGAACCCGACGTAGGCGCCCAGCCCGAAGAAGACGATGTGACCGAAGCTGACGTACCCGGTGTAACCGAGCAGGATGTTCAGGCTCGATGCCAGGGCCACCGATATCAGTGCCGTGAAGATGACTTCGCGGGTCGCTTCTCTGCCGGTGATCAGCGGCCAGGCGCCCGCGGCCAGGACCAGCGCCAGGGGGAGCCAGAAGCCCGGCTTGTTCCAGGCGTTCATGTGCGCCTCCCCAACAGACCACTCGGCCGCACGAGCAGGATAAGGACGAATAAGACAAATTCAAAAACGGGCACCCATGTCGTGATGGTGAACACGGGGATCACCCCTTCCAGCGTCCCCAAGATGAGCCCGCCGATGAGAGCGCCCAGAGGGTTGCCGAGTCCTCCCAGCACGACGATCACGAAGCTGCGCAGCTCGTAACCGCCGCCGGAGAGGATGGTGATCGGGAAGAAAGTGGCGATCAACCCGCCGGCGAGCGCCGCCAGCATCGTCCCCAAACCGAAGCTCAGCGCCAGGACGCGTGCCGAAGGGATGCCCATCAGTTCCGCCGCACCCCGGTTGTTGGCCACAGCCCGGATGTACTTCCCCGGTCGAGAGCGATACAGGAACAGATAGAGCAAGGCTGTCACAATGATCGCCGCCAGAGCGGCAGCCAGCCGACTCACCGGTACGCGTATCGAACCCAAAGAGGCGCTACCGAGCGAGTAGTCGACGTTGTAGGGGCTCACGCTGAAGGCTGCGGTGCCCAGGCCGATGATGATCATGTTGACGGAGAAGGTCGCCAGGAGGGTCGAAAGGTGGGGGGCGTTCAAGACCCGGTGGACGGCCACGGCATAGATCACCACACCCGCCAGAAGCCCGCCGATGGCGACCAGGATCAGGGCCAGGTATGGGTTCAGACCGAGATAGCTGAAGCTCAGGTACACCCCGAACATACCCAGCGCGATGATCGGACCGTGCGCCAGGTTGATGACATTCATCACCCCCCAGATCAGCGACAGACCCATCGCCGCGATCCCATACACGAATCCCAGCAATAACCCGTCGATCAGGGAGGGGAGCAGGACTTCGGCCATGCGAGACTCCTCGAGGGACTGGATCATCCCCGCAGGCGTTATGCGCGCCTGCGGGGATCCTCACTCAGTTGGCGAGTGGCTCAGCGGATAGGATAGAGTGTCTCGGCCGTCTTTCCTTCGGGCGGCCATACGACCTGCTTGACCAGCGCGCCGGAGGCGTCCTTCTGCCACTGGATGTAGACCATGCTGTGGCCGATCTGTAGGCCGTGGGCCTCAGGCGTCGTGTCGAACTTGATCCCGCCGTAGAACGTCAGGATGTCCATGGCGTCCATGGCGGCCTTGATCGCTTCCGGATCCGTCGAGCCGGCGTCGATCATCGCCTTCTCCAGGATCAACCCCGCGGCGTAGCCGCCGGCGGAGTGATACGAAGGCTCCTCATTGTATGCTGCTTCGTAGGCGTCGACGAACTCGGCCCCGGTGGGCCCGAACCACTCGATGCCCGCGGCCGCGGCTGCTTCAGGCGTGAACGCGGCCAGGGGCTCCCACTGGCTCGGGCCGACGATGCCTAGAGCGGCTTCGCCGAGTTCGGCGAAGTCCGGCTCGGGAGGCGCAACGAGCAACGAGATGTACTTCAGGCTGACGCCCTTCTCATAAAGCTGTCGAGCGAAGGTGCTCCCGTCCTGGAAGTGCCCACCGCCCATCAGGGCGCCCGGGGCTGCTGCGACGATCTTATTGATGAAGGGGCCGAAATCGGTCGTCCCCGAGTCGTAGCCTTCGAACAGGACGACGTCCAGGCCCTGGGCCTCGGCGTAGTCTTTGGCCGCAGTCACAACGTCGGTGGAGAACTTGTCGTTCTCGTGTACGAACGCGACCTGCTTGAGGCTCGGATCCAGGCTCATGAGCTCGTCCACGGACCCGACAAGGTAGCGACTGGCGGGGGTGTAGGTCTGGTAAACACCGGTGTACCCCAGCTTGTAGGTCGAGTCCGAGGCGGCGCCGGTGGTGATCATGACCTTGCCGTACTGCTCGGCGATCAGCGCCGCAGCGTCGGCCAGGCCCGAGGAATACGGGCTGATCAAGAAATCGGCGTTGTCTTCCGTAGCCAGACGTGTGTACAGCTCCTGGACGCGTTCCTTGGTGCTCTCGTCGTCGTACGTCACGGAATCGAAGCTGACCATGGTGGCGTCGCCGACCTGGAAGCCGCCGGCGTCATTCACCTGGTTCATGAACAATTCGAGCCCGTGGTTCTGCCTGGTCGACGACACATTCTGAGATCCAGTCAGCGATGATGTGAAACCGAGGGTCAGCGTGACATCCTCCATCATCACTTCCGTCGGGGCTTCGGTCACCATCGGTTCTTCTGAAGTCGCTTGCGCCGGGGGCGGCTCGGTGGGCGCCGGGGCGGCGGTCGGCTGCGCGCAGGCTCCCGCCAGAAGCGCAAGGATCACGAGGGAGATCAGCGACTTAAAGCGTAGGTCTTTCATTCTTACTCCTCCATGTTGGATGGAAAATGGTGTTTGGGGCGTCCGAGGAGTGGTTAGTTCTCGTAGACTGCTGCCTCCTTTCTCCATGCGGGCATACCGCGCGCCAAGCGCGCCATCCACTCGGGCGTCTTACCTCAATTGTCGGGTCTCTTCATGAATTGGACCTAAAAGTGGGAGGTGGTTCATAAATAGAACATAAAACCGCCAGGCGCCTCATATTGCACCGTGCGAGACTGCCTGTGCTAGCCGGGAGTTGTCCGCCCCCAGCCCCCTCCCCCGGCCTCGATGGAAGCGCCGGTCTTCGCCGCCTGATGCAAAGGCTCGGCCTTGATACGCCAGTCTTGGCCGCTGGCTGCTCTGGCCTGACCTTGAGAGGTGCTCGTCTTGGCCGCCGTTTGCTCTGGCCTCCTCGCGATTGGCCGCCGGTCTTGTCCGCCGACCTTCTCCACCGGCCTTCCCACGAGTGGGACACCACCCGCCGCCGATTCTCTGCCGAATTGCAGGGAAGGGTCAGCGAAGCTGACCCTTCCCTGCAATTCGGCACATTCCCCCCTCTACCCTGCGGCGAAACGATACCCCAGCCCACGCTCGGTGAGCACCAACGATGGATTGGCAGGATCAGGCTCGATCTTCTGCCGCAGCCGCCCGATGTACACCCGCACATACTCAACCTCGTCCCTGTACTCCGGCCCCCACACACTCTGCAGAAGATCCCGATGCGTGAGCACTCGTCCCGCCTCACGCATCAGGTGGTATAGCAGGTTGAACTCGATCGGCGTCAGCTCCACCGCTGTGCCGTGCACCTTCACCACGTGGGTCTGCGAGTCAATGCTCACGCCCTTGCGGCTGATCAGCTTGCGCCCGTCCGGCGCCGGCAGCTCGGTCCAACTCGCCCGCCGCAGCACGGCCTTCACCCGGGCCAGCAACTCTCCAACGCCGAAGGGTTTCGTCAGATAGTCGTCGACGCCGAGATCGAATGCCGATACTTTATCCGACTCCTCCCCCAGAGCGGTCAGGATCACAATAGGCACAAGAGACCCCTGGCGGATGCGCCGCGTCGCCTCCAGCCCGTCCATGTGCGGCATCATCAAGTCGAGGATGACCAGATCGAA
>Ga0326597_10012538_pt1 | contig 11177 bp, 12 predicted proteins | sample RVTome_12_FD_203789 | JGI IMG/M metagenome (GOLD analysis project Ga0326597, IMG submission 203789) | Soil microbial communities from uranium-contaminated site in the Upper Colorado River Basin, Wyoming, United States - RVT100D185 | ecosystem: Environmental > Terrestrial > Soil > Contaminated >... | reverse complement strand
GCGGCAAGACGGTTTACGTGGTGGACCGTGAAGTGGACAGCAATAAGATTCGCAACCATGTGCTGCGCAAGTCCACGGACGGCGCCGCGACCTTCAGCGCGCCGGTTGAGATCAGCAACGACGGCTGGCAGGTTCCTTCCTGTCCGCACTCGGGTCCCGGCATCGCGCGCGACAGCCGCGGCTGGCTCCACGTCACCTGGTTCACGCTCGGCCGTTCAGAGCAAGAAGCAGGTATCTATTACAGCGTGTCGAAGGACCACGGCAGGACCTTTGCGCCGCGCCGCCTCGTGCACGCTAACACGGCGCCGGAAGTTCTCTACGCCAATTTGGTGGTGGGCAATGACGATACCGTTTACTTGGCGTGGAGCAATCTCGATCAAAGCGCCAAGGCACAGATTTTCATGCGCACGATCGCAGCCGACGGCCAGACGTGGAGCGCCATACGGCAGATAAGCAAGGCCAAAGCCAATGCCAGCCGGCCGGTTTTGGCGCTCAGAAACAATCAGCTGCACGTCGCCTGGACGGAAACCGACGGCGAGGACTCGCGCGTGGTCCTCAGAAGCACGGCGGTGGGCCGATGAAGTCAAAATCAGCCGTGGTGATGCTCGTCCGTTGGCGGAAAGTTGCGTTGTCGGCACCGGCGCTCTGTTGCGCTGCTGCGATTGCGCTGGCGCCGGCGATCGGCTGGTCGCAGCGCGAGCACCATAACGCCCAAAGCACGGCACCTGCCGTCGGCAATCCGGCTATGCCATTCGAGCTGAAATCCCTCGAAGGTAAACCTGTCGGATTGGTGAGCTTCCGCGGCAAACCGTTGGTCGTGAATTTCTTTGCCAGTTGGTGCGACCCGTGTCGGGAGGAGATGCCGCTGATCAACGAGCTCGCGTCAAGAGGTGCCAAAGAGGGCTACAGCGTCCTCGGCATCGCCGTCGAAGACACACGAGCCGCAGTAACCGAGTTCGCCAGAGAAGCGAATTTGGTTTTGCCGATCGCCTTGGATCTGAACAGCACAGTCAAACGTTCCTACCGCATCTTCGGCCCGCCGGCGACGTTTTTCATCGACGGGCGGGGCATCATTCGCGACGTGGTGCTCGGACCGATGACGGCTAAACGGGCCCGCGAAGGGCTCAAGAAAGCCAGCGCGGTTAAATGAAAGCGGCCTGCCGAAGGGTGCGTTGCTGCGACATTTCGCGCATCGCGTCCGAGTTTGACGTTTTGCCGGGACACCTGACGCTCTAATGAAAAAAATCTCGACGACTCTTTTGATTCTGCTGGGTAGTGGGCTTTTGATTCACTTTGGCTCTTGCTCCGGCAAACCGTTCGGCAAAGGAACTTTGGAGATTCGCGTCAAAGATCACCGCGCGGCGATCGAGGATTTCGCCAAGATTGAGATTCCGGTGGAAGCGATTCGTCTAAAGCCTTCGGGAAGCTGGATCGATTTGAAGCCCGAGCTGGCAAACTTCGATCTGACCGCCTACAAAAAGGGAAACTCGATCGCGTTGTTTAGCGGTGAAATGGAGGCCGACTCCTTCGAGGGATTTCACCTGCAGCTCGGCACGATCACTGGGACGTTAAAGAAGGGCAATGCGGAGGCTAAAGTCAAAAACGGCGTCGGCCCGATCCAACTCTCGTTTTCCATCGAAATCGGCAAGCCGACGCTTCTGATCATCGACCTGGAAGTGCTCGACCTTAGCGATCACGCCGGGCGTGGCTACGAGCTTCATATGAACGGGTATGAGTATTTTAGAGACGGCAAGTTAATCGACCGGGTCCCGCCGGCTTCAAGCTGACAGGCGCGAACGCCGTCAGCATAGCCCGGCGATCGTGTCACAGCATCTGAGGGGGTATGATGTATTCCATGAGACTCCGCAAATTAGGCTTGGTCACATCGGTTTTTTCGCTGCTAATGCTCGCTTGGCTGTCCGTCGATCTTTCTGCCCATGGAGCCAGCCCGCCTCACGCCCATGGTACCGGTTCTCAACCAAAGACCCCGACGGCCCCGGCGCAGAAGGTGAAGGCCCCGGATTTTACGCTCATCGATCAGAACGGTAAACCATTTCTTTCGACGAATCTGCGCGGCAAGGTGATCGTGCTGGATTTCATCTATACGACCTGCACGGATGTTTGTCCGTTGTTTACGGTGAACTTCGCCCAACTCCAGAGGCGGCTGGCGCCCGAGCACAAGGGCGAAGTTTTCCTCGTCAGCATCACCACCGATCCGGAAATCGACTCGCCCAAAGTCCTGAAAGCGTACGCGCAACGCCATGGGGCGGATTTTAATAACTGGGCCTTTTTGACGGGGACCGAGGCGCAACTCAAGGAAGTGTGGAAGGGTTTCGGCATACGAGTGATTCGCAAAGCCCGCGGCCTGGTCCAGCATGACAGCGTGACGACGCTGATCGACTGGCAGGGGGTGCGGCGCTTCAATTATTTCGGCGAGAAGGTGCGCCTTGAAGATGTCGAAAGAGATCTCCTTCTGCTGCTCGCCGAAAAAGCCAAACTCAATCGCTGAGGACGCCTGGCAGCGTAATCGAATTTATGATTAAGTGCCCACAGCGTTCCACATCAATCGAACCGAAAGCAAAGGAGTAAGCAGAACAATGAAACGACGGGCAATTTTCTCGCTATTTCGCATGGGCCTTTTCGCCGCCGCCTTGGTCATTTCGACCGGCGCTGCCTATCCCCAGGACTTCGAATCCAAAAAGATCGTCCCGTACGTGCCCACGCCACAAGAGGTCGTCGACAAAATGATCGAGCTGGCGGGGGTCAAGAAAGGCGACGTGGTTTATGATCTCGGCTCCGGCGACGGCCGCATCGTGATCACCGCGGCAAAAAAGGGCGCCCGGGCCGTGGGCTTCGATATCGACGGCGATCTGGTCAAAGAATCGCGCGAGAACATCCGAAAAGCCGGCGTTCAAGATACCGCCGAGATCCACCAGCAGGATCTCCTGACCGTCGACCTATCTCCGGCGACGGTGATTACCATGTACTTGCTGCCCGACGTCAACCTGATGCTCCGGCCCAAACTGTTGAGCCAGCTCAAACCCGGCTCGCGGGTCGTCTCCCACGCCTTCGACATGGGCGATTGGAAGCCCGACAAGACCGAGCGCTTCAACGGCCGGACTGTCTACCTCTGGATCATCCCCGCCAAGGGCCGGTAAATCTTCGCGAATCATTCACCGGGCGAGAACAAACGAATCAAGAATGCTCCCACGGGCAAAAAAACTATTTCTCGCCGTCGCAGCGGTAGCGTTGCTCTCGCTGCCGTGCGCCTACCTCCTCCAGGCCGAGCGCCAGACTCCGGACAGCGAGCCGCTGCGAACTCTCACCGCGTATATTAGGGCGGCCTACGCTCATGACCTGCGCAAGGCGTATCGCTATATCGCCGCCGAGGATCGCCGGCTCAAAAGCGAAGCGGTCTACCTGCGCGAAAAGGGCCCGTTTAACGGTTTCACTTTGGACGTTGCGCGCAAACTCGCCGAGCTGATCGAGGCACGGTTGCTCCATACGTCGAACAAAGAATCGCGAATGCGGGTCAATTTGAGCGTCAGGTTACCCGACGCCAACAGTCTTTCGTCGCTGCTGCTCGACTGGGACGAAGAGCGTCTCAACACCCTGCCTCCCGGCGCGCGGCATCGGATACTCGCCGCCATCGACGACTTGATTCGCGCGGGCAAGCTCCAGATGCTCGAAGGGGAAGAAGAGTTCGTAGTGGTCAAAGAGGGCAACTCATGGCGCGTGCTCTTCGACTGGGCCGCCGGCCTGCGAATCGCCTTCGGCGCTAAGGTGCCGGCTGCGCAAGCGATCCAAGCCGTGCCGATCGCCAAGGAAACCAACGTCCAACCCAATGAGCTTTTTACCGTGACCTACCGGGTTAAAAACCGCACCGGCCAGCCGATCATCACTCGGATCATACACCGGATCGAGCCGGCGGAACTCAAGCAGCATTTGGAGATCGTCCAGTGCGGTCTGCTGTTGCCGGTCAAGTTGCCGCCGCAAAAAGAGTTGGAGTTTACCAGCACCTACATGGTGCGCGGCGACCTCCCGGAAGGCGCAAAGAATTTGAACATCACCTATGAGTTTCAAGCGGCAGAGTAAAGTCTGGCTCGCCGGATTCCTGATCGCGACCGGTCTGCCTACCTTGTCCGCGCTGGCGCACCTGCCGATACCACCGAAGAAGGGCGAAATCGGCCGCAAGGAAGTGAAGGCGCCCGCGCCGAGTTTTACCCTCACCGACCAGAACGGAAAACCATTCCACTTCAAACCGGCGAGCGGCAAGCTCGTGCTGGTGGATTTCATTTACACGACGTGCCCCGATGTCTGCCCGCTGTTCACCGCCAAATTTGCCGCGATCCAGCGTACATTAGCAGGCGAGCAACGTGAAAATTTTTTGCTTCTAAGCATCACGACCGACCCGGCGCGCGACACGCCGGTCAAGATAAAAGAGTACGCGGAAGCCTTCAAACCGGACTTCCGCCGCTGGCATTTTCTCACCGGCTCGGCAAAAGAGCTCGCCCAGGTCTGGAAAGATTTCGGCGTCAGAGTGCAAGACTTGGGCAACGGCCAAATCCAACACACTAATCTCACCACTTTAATCGACGGGCAGGGTCTCCGCCGCGTGGATTACTACGGCGATAAATGGCTGGAGAAAGAAGTTTTAAAGGACCTGCGCCGGCTGGCGGGAGAAAAATGAAAAGCTTGCCGATCTTCTCTTCAATCTGTTTGCATGGAACTATGTTCATAGGAACATCCCCATGTTAAGGCGGCGTAGCCCATGCATGACGAAGTTTCCCCCTGGGGTTACGAATCTCCGCGCAGCAATTCCTCAAGGTATTGGCTTATACGATCTTTGTTGGTGGAGAGACTGGAGAACTGCTTCTCGCAAACATCGCTGAATCTCGCGAGCACCTTACGGTTAATCTCTTCCTGGTCTTCGAAAATGGCCAGCGAGCGAAACGAGACTCCCCACTTTTCAAACTGGAGTAGAGCAATCGTGGAGTCCCGAACCTTGTCGTCGTTCGGGAGCGCCTGCACGAATACGGGACGCACTTTGCCATTGATCCGGCAATCCACAATATATTTCCCGTCGGGATCGTGCTGAGCGTCATGCCATTCAAAAGCCCGGCGGCTTTCCGGCACATGGGCTTTCATGAACTCACGAAAATCCTCCATGAACGTGGACTTCACGCGCTCGCGTGAAAGATAGGTGACGTCGGTAATCTTGAGCAAGGCCTGAACAAAGCTATAGAGCGCGTCGCCGTAACGATCCTCTTTGATCTCTATGGCAAGCTCTCCCTCACGGTCGTTGACCGTAAACATGGACAACGCGTTGCTGATTATTTTCTGACGCGTCCCTCGGCGGAGATCCTTTTCATCCAGGCTGTAGGTCAGGTGCATGTAGGTGTGACCTTCATCGGAAAGACACCAGTGGGAATTCTCTTGTTTGAGGACGATGACCAGATGGTCGCCATCCTCGAACTGGAATGGGGTAAAAACCTGGTAACGATTCACACCCTCCGAAACCAGGCGTATACGATCGCAAACCTTTTCTTTGAATTCTCTTTCGATAGATTCAAGTGACATGGCCAGCCTCCCAATTAGAGAAAAGTCTCTTGAGTCCCTGGGGGAAGTTCAAAGGCACAGTCCTGTATCATGCATCGGATAGCCCCGCCTAAGTCCGCGAATCGATCCGTTGTCTCGGCATAATGATCTTCTTCGTAACCTGCCACCTGGTAGCGCTCGGTAGCCATGTGAATGTGGAAGTCGTAGAAAGTGTTGCCCTCGATCCGATTTGTATGCTGATGGCTTCGCCCATTATAGCGCCTCAGGCGAAATAAGACATTAGACCCCGGCATCAAATAGCCAAAGATTACTGAAAAGTCGAGGGGATTAAAAAGGCTCTGGCGAACGATGAGCTGAAAGTCCGAACCAGCGGCGCCGGTAACGTCTAGCTCCCGTTCTTTGTGGCCACTCTTGGGCCTTAGCTGCAGCCGCGATTGGTAATCTTCCGGCAGCGGCTTGGTCTCCGCCAGAAGAGCGGTGATATCCGAATCACTCAACTGACTGGGCATAGTTCGTCCGCTTCTGTGGTAATCGCAAAGGCCCTATCATACTCAACGGCACCTTTCGATTGTCGCCATCCTTATAACTTTACGTCTCCTGCTCAAGCGCTGCATCGTCGGCGCCTTCCGCGCTGCCTGCTTTTTCTTGCAGGCTCTCTTCGATAATGGCGATTTCTTTGTGCGTCAGGCCGTCGGGTTCCAGATAATAGGACAGTTGAGACGTAGACGCCAGAGGCACGTCCTGCCTCAACAGCGGAGATTAAGAAAGAAAAAACCGGCCCGGCGGATGTTTCCTCATTTCCGGAATTCCGGAAACGTGGAAGTTGCGGCGTGGAAGTTTATTCGGACATGATGCTGCGAACATCGGCAAGAAGGACAACCAGAGGCGACGCCTAGAAGCGATCGATACGCCCATGGCCTTTGCCGCGGCATGCGCTCAAAGCGAGAGCAGGAACTGATAGTTGCGCAATTGCGCAAACGTGGAAGTGACGGGTGAAGGAGATTTTTTGCGCAGACGAGTGAGAGCGATCGTGCCAAGGGGTCGGTTGAAAACCCAGCGAGCCGGTGCAGCGGAAATCGAATCGGCCTAGCAAGTTCTTCGGTAGGATTTGAACTTGGAGTAGAAGAGTTAGAAAGAAAATCCCGGCTCAAATCCTGTGACTCTCCCTACGCCGCGTAAAGTTAGGCAATTAAGGCAAGTCAGGCACCACCCGGGCACCACCCGGCACCGGCACCACCGGGCACCACCCCCAGGTGCTGTTGAGAACCGGCCACAGTTTGTGACCGGTACCTCCTGTGATTGATCGCGGCAATGAGGTTTCTTCCAGAATGCCCATTAGATCCCCCGGCTGCTTCGACACCGCCTAGCTCCACTTGCCAAAGCCGCCGTGCTCGTTCACCTCTTTCACCCACTCGTCCAAAAACGCGCGCTTGGTTTTGTCTTGGTCCGTGTCCTGCCCTTTGGTTTCAAGAACCAAAAAGTTTCCGGTCTTGAGCCGGATAATGAAGTCAGGTCTGTACTTATGCACCACGCCTTTGAAGACATAGAGCACTTCGAACCCAAGATGATCGTTCTTCACCCATGCATCGACGTTTCCACTGCGGTCCAATTGGAATTCGTCCGTTGACTCCCAGGTGCTGTCGAAAACGCAGAAGTTGATGTGTGATCTCTTCGTGAATTCGCAGGGCTTGCCGGTATACCAAGTCCTCATGTCGCCAGTCGAAACGATCGGTCTTCCCGTCTCTTTCTGTTCCTTCAAAACTTATCTGAATGGGCTATTGCTATTCTCCGCTTATCCCGCCGACTTTTCCCGCGCGAACAATAGCGGATCTTGACAGGTTCGATGAGAGCGCATACATGTAGGGAAACACAGGTGACAGAATCGGTGGCCGAAATATGGGCCGGAATAAAAGCGCAACGCGAGAAGAAGTTTTGAAAGCGATTAATCAATCATTTATTAATCGTGGCGTGGCACCGACCATTGAGGAGCTACGGCGCAAACTTGGTGTTGGTTCGAAGAGGACCGTATTGCGTTACTTGAAGTGGTTGGAAGACGAGGGCGATATCGAACGGTGGAGTGGTGCGCGGGGTCTGCGGGCGTTGCGAAGCGAAAGCAGCAACGTCCAAACACGGGCAGTGCCCGTTGTGGGTCAGGCCCCAGCAGGTCCCCTGATACTAGCCGAACAGAACATTGATGGTTGGGTCCGGATGCCGAAGAAAACTGTCCGCGCTGGCTCAGAATATTTCCTACTTCGGGTGCGAGGAAATTCAATGAATAGAGCAAAGGTCGTTAGGGAAAGCATTGAAGACGGCGATTTGGTTCTCGTTCGGAAACAAGCAACGGCAAATGATGGAGATATTGTCGTTGCGCTAATTGATGGCGAAGCAACAATAAAACGATTCGTGCGAGGTTCGGGCTACTATGTCTTAAAGCCCCAATCCACCTACAGTAAGCACCGACCCATTATTGTCGATCACGACTTTCACATCCAAGGCATCGTAGCCAGAGTCCTGAAGCAAGGATCGGTAATCATCAATTAGGTTGGCTCTAACGGGAAACACCAATCGGTGTATGTGAAGACATGTACGTGCTGTGGAAATCTCGCATTGAAAGATCTGGACAATAATGCCTACATATGCTCGTTGTGCTTGACGCATAATCAATCCTGTTTTAGCTTGTGTCCAAATCCAATGAGGAAACCAGAAAGCTTGCGAGCTGACGAGAGGCGACGATGGAGCTAAATGACATCCTGAACGCGCTTCAGTACAGCAATTCACCAAACTTTCTAGCCGGAACGGCGCTTGGGTCGGACCGGGACTTCGGGCACATCTTCCGAAAGCCACAAGCGGAGTGCAAGCTGCAGGGAGTGTACGCCCTCAATGGGTCCTCCTATGATCGGTCTGTAGGCAATGTCCCAGTGGTCTACGTTTGTGAAGCAGACTCCGAAGTGGAAGCGCGCGAAATTCATCGGAAGGTGTGGAACCAGAACGCGGTGCCTTTCCTTCTGGTAATCAGCCGAGGATGGATTCGCCTGTATCCCGGTTTCCGCTACGACCGGGAAGCCAGCAGTGATCCGATGCAAGGGGCGTTGGAGATTCTCGAAGACTTCAATCAAATCGCGATGCGATTGAAATCTCTGCGCGCCGACTCAGTCGATTCAGGGCTCGTCTGGAGAGAGATGGGGAGCGCAGTGACCCCAGATAAGAGGGTGGATTGGCAGCTCCTCGCCAATCTCAGAGAACTGAATGATTGGCTGCGCAAGGACGGCGTTCGTGATCAAACCCTCGCTCACTCGATGATCGGCAAGTTCGTTTACATTCATTACCTGCGACAGCGCCAGATTCTATCCAATACGAGGTTCGAGCAATGGGGGATTGACCCGCTTCACATTTTTAGCCATTCAGCGCAACTGAACTCTTTCCTCCGTCTTGTAGAGCACGTTGACAATTGGCTAAACGGTTCGGTCTTCCCGCTTTCGGCGTCAAAGATCCGCGAGTTCGGCGCGGAAAGACTTCGGAAGGTTGCGTCGGTCTTTAAGGGTCAGCAAGCAAGCAGCGGCCAGCTCCCGCTTCCACTTTTTGATGTATACGATTTTTCGTTCATCCCGATCGAAGCACTCTCCGTAATCTATGAGCAGTTCCTTCATGATACACGGCGTCCTTCGGGCGGGTCGGAAGGTGAAACACGCGGAGCCTATTACACTCCAGTTCCATTAGTGAATTTTATGCTGGATCGGCTGGATTCACGAAAGCCACTTGCGCCCGGAATGAGGGTGTTCGATCCGGCTTGTGGGTCGGGGGCTTTCCTCGTGCAGTGCTACCGAAAGTTGATCGAACGACAATTGCAGGAGAGTCCCAAAAAGCGACTCTTCCCAGCGGAACTCGGACGTCTCCTTACTAGCCATATATTTGGAGTCGATATAGATGATGATGCCTGCCAAATTGCGGAATTGAGCTTGTCCCTGACGCTGTTAGAATACGTCAATCCTCCTGATCTTACGGAAACAAGCTTCCAGCTTCCCGCTCTCAGAGATCGCAACATTTTCAGAGCAAACGCCTTTGACGACGAGTCTGGCTGGTACCGGGAAGGCCGCAAACAGCCATTCAATTGGATCGTGGGGAATCCACCATGGAAGAAGTTGAATCCCAGAGAACTTGATGAGCCAGATAAAGTTGCCTGGCGTTGGATTACGGACAATAGCGTGGAGTCTCCTGTCGGTGGCAACCAGTTGGCCGAAGCTTTTGCCTGGAGATCCTCAGAAGTCCTCGCAGGTGATGGCGTTGTAGCACTTCTCCTCCCGGCCATGACCTTGTTCAAATACGAATCAGCGAAGTTTCGAAGGTGTTTTTTCCGGAACATGAAACTATGGGCCGTTTCCAATTTTGCGAACCTTTCAGATGTTCTCTTTAGCGGACGTGCTACGCTGCCGGCCGCGGCATTCTTCTATTCGCGGAACGGTGGTGTCGCAATAGAGCAAACGGCAGCAACGTTTGTTGAGATTTACTCTCCGCTTAGAGCCAATCAACCCGCGAGTCAAGGTGAGAGCGAGCGAAAGAGAAAACAGACCTGGAATATTGTCGTCAACGCTAGCGATCTCCGCGAAATAGCATATCGAGATATTATTGACGGCAACTCTCTTACCTGGAAGATCTCGATGTGGGGATCACAAATCGACATCACCGTTCTTAAAAACGTGGGGAAGCGCTTCCGGACAATTGGAGATCTTGAACAAGACAAAGTTATAGCCATCGCACAAGGGCCAGAATTGCGCGCCTCCGAGCATACGAGCGGTGACGCAACTGAGCGCCATCCTGAACTTGCGGGTCGGCTTACCCTAGACGTGGACAGATTGAAAGGCCGGCAGTATCTACTTCGGTTCCCGAGAGAAGCTCTGCGAAAGATTCAGATGACTGAAACGTTCGTAAGAAAACGGGGCGGCATCAGTCTGCCGTTAAGTGCTTGTAAGCCGCCACACGTTATCATGGGCAACTCTCGGAAATTCGCTATATACACGGAGAGCTTCATTGTCGTTCCACCGCGACAAACCGGTATCATAGCGCCAAGTGGGAACAAAGGTATCCTCAAGGCACTTGCCCTATATTTGAACTCAGATTTTGTTGCCTATCATCAGTTTCTCACGAGCAGTGAGGCCGGCATTCAGAAATCAATCAGCACAAAGAAGTCTTTGCGATCTCTCCCAGTGCCGTTCGAAGACCCTGCGATTCTCAAAAATTGGGAACGGTTGTATTCTCGGCTCGAAAGTAAGACAGCAGGAAGAGATGACTTCGATCAAGAAGAGTGGGTCAAGGAGCTGAACAATCTTACGTTTGAGTCTCTTCGATTTGATTCTCGTGCGCGCGCTGCGGTTCATGATCTCGTTCGCGTGCGTTTTGCCTTCACCCGGGGCAAGGCCGGCCGCGAGGCGGTTCGCCAACCATCCCTAGATGAGCTGGAAGGATATGCTCGAACATTACGTAACGACCTGGATAATTTCGTCGGCGAGTCATCTTCGATCCGACATCGCGTCGAGGTTCTATTCAGCGGGGAGTCCGGCTTGGTCGGCGTCGATATTGTTCGAGACATTAAGGTCCGACAGCCTATTCGCGTCTTACAATCG
>Ga0326597_10012537_pt1 | contig 11178 bp, 15 predicted proteins | sample RVTome_12_FD_203789 | JGI IMG/M metagenome (GOLD analysis project Ga0326597, IMG submission 203789) | Soil microbial communities from uranium-contaminated site in the Upper Colorado River Basin, Wyoming, United States - RVT100D185 | ecosystem: Environmental > Terrestrial > Soil > Contaminated >... | reverse complement strand
GATGGATGTCGGTGGATCGTCACACGCTGCAGACGCGGTGGCCCAACGTGTACGCGATCGGCGACGTGGTCTCGATCCCGTTGGCGCTTGGGAAGCCGCTGCCGAAGGCGGGCGTGTTTGCGCACAATGAAGCCGAGATCGTCGCCGAGAACATCGCGCAGGCCATTGCGGGGCAGGTACAGTCAGCGCGGTTCGATGGTCACGGCGACTGTTTCATTGAAATCGGCGGCGGCAAGGCGGGCTTCGGCGGCGGCGATTTTTATGCGGAACCGAAGCCGGCGGTGACGCTGCGTCAACCAAGCTGGCGCTGGCATCTCGGCAAGGTGTGGGTCGAGAAGGCGTGGCTGTACACCAAGCTCTGAACGCACGTAGAGGGTGTGAATGCTGGACACATCTGTTTTGGACAACAGTGACTGCACGAAGGACCTATGTGACCGCTGTCGCCCTCGCCCTGCCTCTGGTGGTCGGTCTGTTCTTCGCTGCCCTGTACCGAAATTCTCAACATGCCAAGACCGGAGTCGCCTGGTTTTCGAGTGCTCACGGTGCATGACGCCAAAGGGCTTGAGTTTCGTGCGGTGACGGTGCTCGGCCTCAACGAAGGGTCGTTTCCGGACTTCCGAAACACCCACGGAGATGCTCTGGACAGCGAGCAGCGGTTGGCGTATGTGGCCGCCACGCGGGCCGCCCGGGTCTTGCGCTTGTCTCGCCCACGGTATCGATCGACTCGTTTTGGTCAACGCGCGCAAGATGAGTCTCGATTCATCGCGCTCGCCGGAGTCACGGAATGAGGACAGTCGCGGAAATTGCCGACGAAGGCACGACGCGCAAGATGACCGAGGTGCTGACTCGCCTGCATGCACTGCAACGTCCAGCAGCAACAATGAGGTGTTCAGTGAGGCAACATGACCTGTTGGCGTGAGCTCAAGGTTGGGCCAACGTCCGCTGAGCGCGCAGGGACACCTTTCGGAAGGAGCGCTCCATGCCAGAACCCGGCGGGCCGACTCTCTGGGCGGGGGCGGAATTCCAAGCGAAGGTAGCAGCGTTCGAAATAGCACATCTGCTGTCGACTCAGCTGCAGCACGACCCCAGTCCGATCATTGAGGTTCGGTTTGAGGCGGCCGTCGACGTAGACGACATCCTGGTCGTACGCCCAAACGTTCGTACCTTCCAGACCGTCAAGACGCGCTTCAGCTACGCCAAGGATCCCTCTGCCGCGTGGGTCAAGGGGTGGAAGCGCATCCATCTCCAGTGGCAAGCTCACGACTTCGACCGTGAGAGCGACCGCATTGTTCTGGTCGTTCCCTATCTTGACGACCAGCTGGGCAAGTTGCGAGAGCTCGGGGAACGCGCACGTGCTGCTGGACCCAACGTCTCCTCGTGGCCTGTATACCTTCGTACAATGTTCGAACGGATTAAGACCGCTCTCACCGCGCAGGAGGAGCAAGTCCTTGAGCTCTTGAGATCCTTCGACGTGACGGCGCATGGTGGCGATCACGACCTACTTGAAAAGACTCTTCTGCACTTGTCTGTAGCGTGGCCAGACGCCCGAGCCACGCAGCTCAGCGCCTTGGACGCGCTCGTGGCACATCTGCTTGAATCAGGCCACAAGCGACCGGTCATCACATTTGCCACTACGCAGCAGCTGCTTGAGACTCGAGCCATCTATCTTTTGCGGCCAGGAGTACAGCCACTCGTCGTGGTCCGCGCTGCTCACGCGGATCCATCGCCAGCTGAAGTTGTTCGTTTCCTTCGAGGGAGCCCCGCCAGCTGGGCAGTTATTGCGGGTGGCATACCCGTCCAGCGAACGTGCTACATCAGAGAACGCGACGAGCTTCTTGCAGAAGCCGAGAGGACGCGTTCGACGGCTGGCCTACGCCTTACTGCCGTGATTGGCGCCAGCGGAACCGGGAAAACAACTCTCGGTCGGCGCATGGCGCTCGACTTGGCATTGCGGAGATGTCGATGCCCTCCGTCCGGCGCGCTGCCGATGCGGGACCGCCGGCATGATGTCGACAGCCTCCCTCGAGTGGGTGCGTACGTGACCGTGGTGCTCATCGCGCCGCGCGCATCGCCCGACATGTTGCGTGTCGTCGCCATCCTGGCGCTCGGCACCGCCGTGTACGGCGCGGCGTTAGCGCTCGTCCAGACGAGCGCACGCCGCGCGTGCGGCTATCTCTTCCTGAGTCAGTCGGCGCTGGTCATGGCCGGGCTTGACTGCACGAGCGTGAGCGCGCTGGCGGGTGGGTTGTTGCTCTGGCTGTCGGCGGGAATCGCGTTCGCCGGGCTCGCCCGCTGCGTCCTGGTCCTCGAAGCTCGCCGTGGGCGGCTGGATGACGAGGGCGCGCATTTGGGCATCGTAGTAAGACCGGAGAACGCGAAGCATCCGAGCCTGTTCAACAATTCGCCGCACACGCCGTCACGCGAGCGTTTGGTTCCCCCTGCTATTGCTCGGCGGCTCTGACGGCGGCGTGTCGGCGCTTTCGACCCTCGCTCCATCGCCATACCCAGCTGGCCACGGCAACGACGGTTACGCCCAGTGCGCTTCGCCTTAGTAACCGGCCAAGTTGAGGCGGGGGCGAGGTCGGACCGATCAGCCTGCGGTACACGTCGGCTTCAGGTGAACTCGTTGGCCTGGTGCGCATTCGCCGTTCAGCTGCAGGAATCCAGCGCGCGAGATACGCGAATGCGTCTGAGCCACACACGGGGCAACGCTCCGCAACGTGGACTTCGTCGCAGTCGAGGCAGAGGCGCGCGATGTGAAGCTGCATATTTTCAGGGTGCGTCGCGCGCTTGTCTCTGCTGTCACCCACCCGGTCGCCTGTCCCTGCCCACAACTTGACTCTGTGGGAGCTGTCAAGGTGCGGCTGTCGGTGGATACGCTTCCCTGCCACGCGGCCGCCTCGCGGGCCGGTGGTGACGACCGCGGGACAAAGGGAGACCAGCTCTTTTCAGCTGGAATCTGAAGCACAGACCGAGGCGCCGACGGAATTACGTCAGCACGTTCAAGTCCCCACACCTGAGCTGTCGGTACATGTCGATCGCCTCGCGCACGATGCGCAGGGCATCGTGCGGGCCGAGCATCTCTTCGACGACAACCTGCTTGTGCTCGAGAGTCTTGTAATCTTGAAAAAACCGCTGAATCTCACGAAGCACGTGCGGAGGCAGCTGGCCCTTGTCGGTGTAATCGGCAAAGGCCGGATCGTGGACACTGACCGCCACGATCTTGTCGTCGATCCCCTTCTCGTCCCGCATGCGCATGACGCCGACAGCCCGCGAATCGACGAGGGTCAGTGGGTGAACCGGTTCCTGGCCGAGCACGAGTACGTCAAGGGCATCCCCGTCATCACAGTACGTCCGAGGAATGAACCCGTAGTTCGCCGGATAGTGCACCGCGCTGAACAGGACGCGGTCGAGCCGAAGGAGGCCGGTCTCTTTTTCCAGCTCGCATTTGTTCTTGCTGCCCTTCGGACCTCGATCGCGACCGGGAAGGCCTCTTCGACCGACTTCTCGTCCAGATAACAATCGTGCCAGGGGTGCATGTGAGTTTCTGCAAAAGCCGTGGAGTGCAACCGACGCATTAGGAGGAGGTCCGACCACGTGCCATCATGAGCCCCACGTCGGCGGGAACCGACCGATAAAGCGCCTCGGCAACGGTCCTATCGAGCACCAGGCGAACGCGCACGGCATCCACGGTGGACTGCGACATGACGCTCCGTACCTCGCTCCAGCGGAGGCCAAGGAGCCGCAAGCGAGATGCGATGTACCCCTCGGACGGATCGGCCGGCTGCGCGATTTCGAGTGCCAGTCCGTCAGTGAATCGAATCAGATACCGCTCCGGAACCGGGATGGCTTCCTCGACGGTCGGTGGCACCGGTGTTTCGATTTCGTCGTCGGCGCCCGCTGCTGGCGGCTGCAGGACGGCTGTCTCGACCGCTCGTCCAGGCACCAGCGCGCCGTTTCTCCAGACCTTCGACGACCATGGGGGAACCTCACCGACCCTGCGGAACGTCAGTCGCGGATACCCGACCTCCATCGAGGAGACCGGAAACTGCTGCAGCAGCGCTCCACCGAACATGAGGCGCAGCTCGGACGCTTCTTCACTGAGGATCAAATAGAAAGCCTTTCCCGTTGCGAGCTCGACCTGACGATCCAGGACCTCGATCTCTGTGCGCAACGTGTCGACAGGGTCCGCGCCCGTCGTCGGCTGCCCAATGAGCCCCACCGCGCCGAGCCAGACTGCGCTAACCGCGACGAACAACGCGGCAGGCCGAGGATTAGTAGACATAGATGGGCGTCCCGAGAGGAGCGGCTGCGTAGAGCGCGCGGAGATCGTCACGGCCCAGTCTGACGCACCCGTGCGATACGCTGCGGCCGAGCAGGCGTTCGTACAGCGTGCCATGAATCATGTAGCCGTTGCCGAAATAGAGGGCGTACTCGCCGAGCTCGCCGTAGACGAAGCGATCGCCCGGGTTCTTGGGAATCGGCTCGCCTGCTTCGATGAACGCCCAGTCCGGCTTCTTCCAGACCGGCTTCACGATCTTCCCCAGTACTTCGAACCGGCCGCTCGGCGTAGCGAAGAGCCACTGCCGTTGACCGCCAGGCTCGTTCAGAACCGCACCCGACCCCGCGGAGCAGATCGCCGCGAGCAGCTCCTTGTCCGCGTCACGCAGATACAGCTTGTTCAGGGTCCGATCGATGACGATATATCGCCCCTTCGGGGTGACTTGGGCAAGCGCTGAGCGGAGGCGTGCCCGCTCGCGCCGGAGAGCGCCCACCGCCGGCAGCGTGATGTCTCCGGCGTCAGCTAGCGTGGATTGATCCGCACCGGCCTCGGCCAGGCTGATGTACACATAACCCGAACCTACCGCAGCGACCAGGCCCCCGACAAGAGCCACCGTTGACGCACCGGCCAGCAGCCAGGCGATCTGTCGGCTTCGGCCACGCAGCACCGCTCTCAGTGAGGCACGCGCCAATCGGAACGGCATCGGCATCATTGGAGAGCCACTCCAACTGGCTGGGTGCCTATCAGCTGGCCGGCGCCGAGCGGACGGGACGATCCCACGATCGCGACGGGAGTGCCGATCTGGACCATGCCGAACAGTTCGTCAATCTCACTGTTTCGAAGCGCAATGCAGCCGCGGGTCCAGTCCAGGCCGCGTCCGCCCTCCCCATGGATCTCGATGAGCCCGCCAATGGCGGCCGACGCGCCGATCTCGCCCCGGCCCTTTGCACGCTCAAACGCGCGGCGATCCGCCGAGTTTGGATAGTCCACGAGCAGCGCCTTGTGGTACATCGTCTCGACACCGAGTTTCTTTTCGACCACACGGTAGGAACCCTCGGGGATGGCGCCGTCGCCCGCAAATCGCTTCGGCGGAACCCAGTTATAGCTCAGCTCCGTCGTGTAACGTCTGACCAGGCGGCCGGCCCTGTAGACCATCAGCATGTGGTCCGCTTTCCAGACGACGATGGCGACGCCTCCGGACTTGCGCGATGACTCGATGGCCTTGCGTGCCACCTCCTGCCATATCTGGACCTGTTCGGAGCGACTGTATCGTTCGGCGATCCCCTCGGTGTGACCGTGGACACGTTCCGCGAGCTGAAGTGCCTCGACAGCTCGGTTCTCCGCCATGATGTACTCATGCTGCCCGAGGAGCGCGCGGGCCTGATCGAGAGCCAGCGCAGCCAGCGCCGACTGCCTACGCGCCTCGCCGGTCGGGGCCAATACGGCCGCCGCCGACCGGCCGCGGGTCACCTCGCCCTCGGCAAGACTGACAGCAGCCTCGGCGCCTTCTCGCCGCTCTCGCTCGAGACGGGCAGCCAAATGCCCAGCCTGTGTGACCAACACGAGCGCTCGGTCCAGTTCGGCATGTGCCCCTGACAGGTCCGGCAGCGGCCAGAAGGAGGCGTGAGCCACGTCGCGAATACCCAGCGCCGAGCGATACGCGACCTGGGCCTCAGCCAGAGGCGCTGGCGCCCAACGCGAGACCTCTGGCTGCAGGACGGCCTCGCGGACACGCTTGCCGACCACCGCCCGCGCGCGTTCGAACGTCTCATGTCGGCCTGTACCAACGATAGTCATCGCGGCGAATCCGAGGATGCCTGCGAATCCGCCGAGCCAGACCAATCGCAGACCTGCGCTACGAAACGTCACGCGCTCATTGCCCCCTTCAGGATCGGCCTCGAGTCCCTGCTGCGCGCATGGCCTGCGCCTGCTCGACGGCCGTCTTGACCTTGGTGGTCGCGTTCAGGGCCGCCTGAGCCTTGGCTTTCGCGGTCGACAAGTCGCTGGCCGCCAGGGCGGCATCTGCTTCCGTCAGCGAGGTCTCCACAACCGTCAGGTCGGCTTTCATCGCGGCGATGTCAGCCTGGGTTCCCTTGCCGCGCGGTGCCTGTTCCAGTAACGCCTTGGTTTCCTCGAGTGACTGCCTGGCGTCAGCGAGGAGCTGAGTGGTTTCTAATCGCACGCGCTCCTTTTCAGCCGTGGCAGCCTGCTGGGCGCCGTCGGCCGCCGTCTTGGCTTCGGCGGCAAGTTCGGTGGCGCGGTCGTACGAGCGCATCAGGGAGAACCGACTCTGCTGTGCAGCCACCTCGCTCGCAAGGGCTTCCTGGGCGGCCTGTGCGGTCTGGTATGCGTCAGGGGCGTAGCTGGGGGCTTCGGCGGCAATGGCCGCCTTGATGGCTGCAGTCGCCGAGTCGATCTCGGTCGTCGGCGGAGCGGCGCATGCCGCAGCGCTCGCCGCCAGCGTTCCAAGTAAGAGCGTCAACGCTTTCGTCGATTTCGTTCTCATTGCTGAACCTCCACGTGTGCCGACCACTGGGTCAGCTGCCGGCGTTGCGAGTTGTCCGCCGCCGGTCACATCCAGCTCAGAGCAAGTAGTCTGCCAGCCCTTCGATACCTCGATCGTGCCTGCGCACGGGAATGCCACCCAGGACCATAACGACTTTGCCATCAAGACGATATGGTCAGCCTGTTTGCGTCGAAGAGAGCCGCGGGGGCGTACTGGCGTCAGGTGATCTAGTTCCTGGAATCGGAATATTGCACCTGAAACTTCATCGACTTGCGTGGTGCCTGGAGGGCCCCTGTGCCGGCGCATCAACGAGGCCGGCGACCACTCGTTAAGGATCCGCGCCTAAGGGCATGGAATCAGATTGGTCGCTCGCTCCCCTTACGGGTGGGACTCTTGGCAGACCGGCCGACGCCCGGATGTACTACTTACCGAACACAATGGCTGACGTTGCCCGACGGTCGCCTCGTAGACCCGACCGTACCCACCGGACGACCGCCGGGCACTGCGACTACGATTGACGCGCGCGTCCCGCCCCGAGCGCCGCAATGGCGACCGCCAGGGTGCCGAAGAGCGCGAGTCCGACCCACACCGCGCGAGACACGCCCCTGCTTACTGCCTCCTGAGGGACCATCTCGATCAGCGCTTCGGCAATGAGGGTTTGCGCAATGTTCCAGCCGTCGGCGATGCCTGAGGCATCGGACGAGCGACTGGCGGCGGGGGCACAGTGGGTTTCGTTGGCATGTCGGTTTCCTCCTCAGCGGTCGGATGACCGCGGCACATACGCGCAATGGCGCGTGTGTGAGGGGCTGGAGCATGGGCTGTGCCAAGCAGTGGTCTGTGTCACGCGTGGTGTCACAGGCAACAACACAGCCAGATCACCACTTTCTCAGGTCTGTCAAGGGCCGGCTTACATGCTTTTCAGTGGCGATACACCGATCTAAATCAGGTGTACAATGCTGATTATAGATGCTCCTCCGGGTCTTGCTGGCCATGCCAGCCCGTCCCCTCCGCGCCCAGCTCGAGCGGTTGCTGCGCCGCGGTGGACTGGTCCCGGTCGTCCTCACGGGCCGGCTAACGCTCTGGGCGCGGCTCGCCCACGAGGACTACGACTTCGTCTTGGTGAGCGATCCCCACCTTCCGGAACACCCTGAAGACTTCGTTGCGTCTATTCGAAGCCTGCCAGAACGGCCCGAAGTCATTGTCTTTCGGCAGAAGGAGGATCCTCAGGAACGGGCAGCCCTGCTTGAGGCCGGCTGCCTCGCGGTGCTCTGGCAGGGCCTCCCCGATGAAGCAATCGCGCAGACCGTGGCGGCGGTAATCGCGCGGCAGGGGGAAGGCGTGAAACATTGGCTCCGGGCCGATCGACTGGGCGAACGTCCCAGCCTGTCGGATTTCGTCTCGGCCAGCCCTGCTATGCAGCAGTTCATGCTTATCGCGCGCCGCATCGCGCCGACGGACAGCACGGTGCTTCTGCTGGGGGAGACCGGTGTCGGGAAAGGGCGGCTCGCTCGAGCTATTCACACGGAGGGCCCGCGAGCCGAGGGCCCCTTCGTCGCCGTCAACTGCGGCGCGCTCCCCGAGGGCGTGCTCGAAAGCGAGCTGTTCGGCCATGAGGAAGGTGCCTTCACCGGGGCGACCCGATCCCGTAGGGGCTACTTTGAGATGGCGCATAAGGGTTCAATCTTCTTGGACGAGATTGGTGAAATGCCGAGCCACGTCCAAGTCAAGTTACTGCGTGTGCTCGAGCAGAAGCGCCTGGTGCGCGTGGGCGGCGAGCACCCTGTACGAATTGACGTGCGGGTCCTGGCCGCGACGAACCGCAACCTGGAAGAAGAAATCCAGGCCAAGCGGTTTCGACTCGATCTGTACTACCGACTCGCGGTCATCACCCTGACGATCCCGCCGTTGCGCGATCGCCGTGAGGATATCCCCCAGCTCGTCGACAGCTACCTACAGCATTTTTCGACCGTGTTTCATAGGACGGTCACGTCGGTCTCGGCACGAGCCTCTGACGCGCTGGTCCGCTACTCCTGGCCCGGCAATGTGCGCGAAGTGATTAACGTGTTGGAGCGCGCCGTTCTCCTCTGTAAGGGTTCGGAGATCGACCTACCGGACCTCCCGCAGACGCTGGTCGCGCCGGGACGCCGTCCGCCCGCGGGTCGCGAGAGCCGGCCAGAGCGGGCTGGGCACGCTGGGGACATCGATCAGCCGTTTTCACAGGCCAGACGCGCACTGCTCGACCGGTTCGAACGAGCGTACCTGGAAGCCCTCCTGCAAAAGTGCGGTGGCCGCGTCGGCGAGGCGGCGCGACAGTCCAATCTGAACGAGCGGTCCTTGTATGCGCTGATGCGCCGGCACGGGATCCAGAAAGAAGCGTTCAAGGGACCTCCCAAGGGGGTACTGCCAAGTTAACGAAGACGGCACGCTTCTCTCCCTTCGAGGCCGACTCCCCGCGCTCGGTTAGCAGACGCTGGTCGCCGCCTTCCATTCGACGAACGCCCGCGTCCGCAGCAGCCGGTGGTGAGCCGCCCGAGGCAGGGCTTGGATCACCTATCTGAGAGCTGCGCGCCGCACCGTCCGTTTGACCAGGATCGAGGCGATTCCCTTTGCTAGCATGACGGGTTTCACCGACCCGTTCATGGTTCCCTACGTCCTGGCCCTGGGCGGCCGTGCGTTTCACGCCGGGCTCCTGAGCTCGGTGCGCAACTTGGTCCTGTCACTGTCCCAAATCTGCGCGGTCGAGGCCGTCCACGCCGTGGGCTCGCGCAGGCGGATCGTGCTGTGGGCCGTCGGCATCCAGGCGGTTCTCTGGATTCCCATCGCGTTGGCAGCGCCGGCGTTCGGATCGTCGGCGATCCTGGTCGTCATCACGCTCTTCACGATCGGCTCGACCGCCGCGGCGCTCGGAGGCCCCGTCAATTTCGTATACGACGCGTCGAACCCCGACGTGCGAACTCGTGATCTGCCCTACTTCAACGTCATCAACGGCTGCTGCGTCAGTCTTGGAGCTGAGCGGAGGCTGGCTCCTGAGTCTACTGCCGGCGATCGGTGGGAGAAGCGCGTTCGTCACGCTGTTTGTCGTTTCGGCGAGCTGCCGCTGCCTTGCAACGGCGCTGTTTGATGCGGCGGTGCGTGAGGTGAGACCAATTCGCCAGATCGGCATGCGTCAGGTCATGCACGATCTCGTCGGCCAGCGTGTGATCCAGGTCCTCGGGTACTTCTCCGATTAAGTCCGGACGCAGCCCCATCATGTGAAGACTCACGACGTGGCGGCTGAGTACGTCTCGAGCGGCACCACGGCTCATACGATCACCTTCAAGGACGCTACGGGCAAGACGGCGACTGCGAAGCTCGAATGTCCGCGCCACCATCGGTGCCGCCGGGCGGCGGGACGACAGTCCTAGAGCCCTGACCGGACTGATCATTTCGGTCGCGCTGCTCGGGTCCGTCAGCCTTGACGTCCAGTGATTCGAGCGGCGCTCATTCGAGTACGGACACGCCACCTGCCGCCCGGCGCGGAGTTCGAGCGGAGGCTCATCGTCCGCACACGATGGACGCGCAATAGGGCATCGCGTGCGGTACCCGCATCCAGACGGTCTATGGAGCGGACTGGGTACGTCGCCGACAGCAGGCGCGCGGCCGCGAGCATGGTCGGGATCGGGTCTCGGTACGGCCGTGCGCGATGTGCATCTGCGGTCGCTTTTCGCCAGCGACCCTGGCGCCCCCGCCTGACCTGGTCGGAAAAGAATAACTGCGGAGGACGTCACCGCCGAGAGGACACCGGAGCGACTCGTGCCCCACGGATCATCGTGACACAGCCGTGACACAGGCCCCGGCACGCGCCCCCGGCCCAGTGTCGTCGGCGCTCTCGTGGCGGCTCCGCCAGAAACCCCTGGACTGGGGGCCGCGACCAGAGCGATGGCTGTGGTGTGCGCGTCATCGCCCGTCCCGCCACGACAATCCCACCGGAGGCGCCCTGATGGGCGCCGTGTATCGGCGCGCAAGGTCCGGGTCTGTCAGACCTGCGCCGCCCGCCTTGATACCAGGGCGGCCAGGCGTGCGTGTGAGACCGCGCATCACGTTGTCACCGTCCAGGAGCAGTCCATCTGGTGGGTGCAGTATCGTCGACAGGGCCGCTCGCACTGGGCGGGCCGGAGTGCCCGAGCGGGTGGCCATAACTTGACGGGGCACAAGACGCGCGCGGTGTTCGAACGCTAGTGTCGCGTCCCTGAAAAAATCTTGTACTTCGGTTGGCGCGCGGGGACGCTGCGCGCATGCCAAGGAAACGCCACCACAAACCGCTGATGCTGACCGACGATGAACGCCGCACGTTGGAGCAGTGGGCCCGCCGGCCCAAGACGGCGCAGCGGGTGGCGCTGCGCGCCCGCAT
>Ga0326597_10012536_pt1 | contig 11178 bp, 9 predicted proteins | sample RVTome_12_FD_203789 | JGI IMG/M metagenome (GOLD analysis project Ga0326597, IMG submission 203789) | Soil microbial communities from uranium-contaminated site in the Upper Colorado River Basin, Wyoming, United States - RVT100D185 | ecosystem: Environmental > Terrestrial > Soil > Contaminated >... | reverse complement strand
TGCTGCGACCGCTGGCCTGTTGGTGCGCGACGACATGATCATCGTGGCTTCGGTGTCTTGCATCTACGGACTTGGTTCGCCCGAGCAGTATCAGGGCCAGCTCCTCCGCCTGGTGTCGGGGGTCGAACACCCGATGCAGGATGTGATCAAACGCCTGGTCAATATCCAGTACGAGCGGAACGAGGTCCAGTTGGTCCGGGGAAAGTTCCGGGTGCGGGGTGACACTCTCGAGCTCTTCCCGTCTTATGAAGAGACGATCGTCCGGGTGCAATTCTGGGGAGACGAGGTGGAGAGAATCCTCCGAATCAACCCGGTCACCGGAGAAGTCATCGATGAGCTCAAAGAGTTGTTCGTCTTCCCGGCGACGCACTATGTGACGGAACGGGAGAAGCTTTTCAAAGCGATCTCCGGGATCGAAGAGGAACTCGGGGAGCGCCTTGCCGAGTTCGAGAGCAAGGGAAAGATGCTTGAGGCGCAACGTCTCCGGATGCGGACCAACTACGACATCGAAATGATGAGAGAGGTCGGCTTCTGCTCGGGGATCGAGAACTACTCCCGCCATCTGGATGGGCGGGCGCCGGGGGAGGCCCCATACACCTTGCTCGACTACTTTCCTGATGACTATCTGACAATCGTCGACGAGTCTCATGTCACAGTCCCGCAGATCGGTGGACAGTTCGAAGGGGACCGTTCCCGTAAGGACGTTCTGGTGGAGCACGGGTTCAGGCTCCCGTCAGCCAGGGACAACCGCCCGCTCCGTTTCGACGAATGGCTGGAGAGGGCGAATCAGGTCGTGTTTCTCTCGGCGACCCCGAGTGATTTCGAGATCAGTCATAGCACCCAGGTGGTTGAGCAGATCATCCGCCCTACCGGTCTGGTCGATCCCGAGGTGATGATCCGGCCGACAAAGGGTCAGATCGACGACCTGCTTGGCGAGATTCGGGAGAGGGCGGTGAGACAGCAGCGGGTGCTGGTGACAACCCTGACCAAGAAGATGGCGGAGGATCTCACCGACTACCTGTTGGAGATGGGGGTCCGGGCTCGATACATGCACTCCGAGATCGACACCCTTGAAAGGGTCCAGATCATGCGTGAGCTGAGGTTGGGAGATTTCGATGTACTGGTGGGCATAAACCTGCTCCGCGAAGGTCTCGACCTGCCTGAGGTGTCTCTGGTGGCGATCCTCGACGCCGACAAGGAAGGCTTCCTCCGGTCTGAGACATCGTTGATCCAGATCATCGGCCGGGCGGCCCGAAATGTCGACGGTCAGGTGGTCATGTACGCCGACAACATCACCGACTCGATGAAGCGTGCCATCTACAAGACCAACCGCCGCCGTGAAGCGCAGACGGAGTGGAACGAGGACCACGGCATTGACCCGACCACAATCCGCAAACAAGTCTCTGACATCCTCGAACTAGTTCAGAGCGAGGCACCCGGCCCGGGCCGGAGACGCCGGGAGACCGAAAAGCGCCGGCCGTTGGACCTCGAAGGCGAAGACCTCACCCGACTAATCCTCGGCCTCGAAGACGAGATGCACGAAGCAGCCAAGGAGCTGCGCTTCGAATACGCCGCCCGGCTACGAGACGAAGTCAACGAACTAAAACGTGAGATGAAAGAGGTAGCCGAGGCGGGATAGCCGAAAGGTGGCTGACGGCGACTCGACCCTCGTACAGTGTGGGCGTGAACTGGCGGTTGCTATCGACGCGAACCGGGGCTGTCGTACCGATGGTCGGAGCATCTCTGGTCCTCTTACTAAACCGAAATCTGGGTTGGCTGCCGAACGACGACGGAAATTTGATGCAGACGGCGTTGCGGGTTGGAAACGGAGATCTGCCTCATGTCGATTTCCATGAGCCTTACACGGGAGGATTGGCGTATTTCAACGCTGGGGTTCTGTCGATTTTCGGTGAGTCCATGGCAAGCCTCCGATGGCCCTTCCTTCTTGCGGCGGTCTTCTGGGTCATTTCCCTGTCACTTATAACGCGGCGCTTCATACCTCCGGTAGCCGCATCGCTCCTCGTTTCGTCATTGGCGCTCGGCTCGGTGCTCTTGCACATGTCGCCAATTCCTAGTTGGTACAACCTCTTCCTCGGCACCTGGTCTATTCACCTGGCTCTGAGATATGTTGAAACCGATCGAGCGGGCTTTTTGGTTGCTTCTGGCGCCTTGGTCGGCCTTTCGACTCTCCTGAAGACGACCGGGGTTTACTTTGGAATGGCGGTCTGGGTGATCCTGCTGGTTGCTCTGGCATCTCGACGCGGCTGGCGTGGACGAAAGGTTGAACTCGCTCTCGCTTCTCTTCCGGTCATTGTTTCGATATTTATTGTGTCCGCCGAAATGACAATTGCGAGGTTCGTTGCACTTGTTCTTCCGATCGCCACCGTCGTCACTCTGGGTGTTGGGGTCGCCTCCAAGCCAGATTCGACCGCGAAAGCGAGAGCAGCATCCCGGAAGCCACTCGGGCTTCTCCTCGCTGCGGCATCGATACCGCTCTTGGCTTGGTTTGCTGGATATGCTGTCCAGGGAAACAGCCAAGATCTGGTAACGGCCTTGCTCGTCGTTCCGAGTTCATTTGTGGGCGCGCTGTCACTCGACAACGTCCATCCCCTTTTTCTCCTCGTGCCCGCCGCGGCCATACTTTCAATCCGAATCGTGGCCTCTTGGCCGCCAAGGCAGTTCCGGTTCGCGATCCCGTTGTTACTGCTCGGTCTCGGCTTTCTCTATCAGCTTGAGAGGGCCTCACTCCTTTCTTGGGCGCTCGTGAGTGTTACATCCCTTGGCCTGGTGGCGGCAATGCTGTTTTGGATTCAGGTCAAGAAAGTAGACCTTTCCAAGCCCGCTGATCTGGCTCTCTTCGCCGTTACCTGCGGGGCTGTCTTCTTTACTCTGATTGAGTTTCCGCATGCTGGTCCGTTTTATTACCTTTATGCCTTCCCACTCGCTGCAGTGGCTACCGCGGGATGGTCGTTTCGGTTCGGTCTCAAACATGGATACATGGCTGTTGGGCTGTTTGTTGTCCTAAGCCTCGTGTTCGGAGCAAACAAGCTCAGCGGAGGGTGGTTTGCCGACGCCACCACCGCAGTGGAACGACCACATGTGTCCCTTCAACTGGAAGGTTTTGGACTCCGTGTTCCCACTCACTATCAATTCTACGAATCGCTCGTGGCTGACATAAATGAACGGGTTCATGAAGGGCAGCGAGTACTAGCGGGTCCAGATTCGCCGGAGATCTATGCCCTTACGACCGCAGATAACCCTACTCCTATTCTTTTCGAACTGATTTCACGCTCGATTGACCCGATCTACGCGTCGGTCAGCCAGTTGCAGATCCATCGGCCCGAATTGTACGTGTTGAACTCCAAGCCAATCGCATCGAATGGCGTACCTGAACTGAGGGCAGCCCTTTCGGACTGTGAATTACAAGCAACATATGGCTTTTATGAGCTCTACGAGTGTTCGTGGGGCAGCAGTAATCGTCACGGGCAAGCTCTGATGGGGTTGGCATTCCCATATTCAGGTGTGCCTCTCATCAACCGAGAACAAGGGTGACACCCATGCAAAAACTTTCCGTTCTCATGCCGGTCTATAACGAGTCACGCACACTGCGGACGATTGTGCGCCGCGTGCTTGACTCTCCTGTCGATCTAGATATTGAGCTTGTATGCGTGGACGACTGTTCGACTGACGATTCCCTTGAGGTGCTCGTGCAGTTGTCCAAGGAAGACCCGAGGATCAACGTCGTCGCCCAGCCCCGAAATATGGGTAAGGGCAAGGCGATTCGGACAGCAATTGAGAACATGACCGGTGACGTGGCAATCGTCCAGGACGCTGACCTCGAGTACGATCCGAAAGACTACTCACGAGTCCTGGCTCCGATTCTGAATGGTGACGCAGACGCGGTGTACGGGTCCAGATTCGCAGCGAGCGAGGTCAGAAGAGTCTTGTTCTACTGGCACTCGCTCGGCAACAAATTCCTCACAACCCTTTCGAACATGGCAAACGACCTGAATCTCACAGACATGGAGACTTGCTACAAAGCGGTCAGGGGCGACCTCCTGAAGAGCCTGCGCCTCACGTCGGATCGCTTTGGATTAGAGCCCGAAATTACTGCCCGACTGGCGCACTCCGGGGCCCGCATCTACGAAGTCCCCATTAGTTATTACGGGAGAACATATGCTGAGGGAAAAAGTATCGGATGGAGGGATGGCCTCGAAGCTCTGTGGCTGATTCTGAAGTTCAAATTCATAGACAACAAAGCCACTATCCACCAGGGGCACGCCACACTCGAAAGTCTGGCTGCATCTCCATCTGTATCAGCATGGATGTTGGACAACTTTCGGGGGTACCTCGGCGATTCTGTGTTCGAAGCCGGTTGTGGGTCCGGAAATCTCACCGAACACCTCCTCGATCGGAACTCTTTGAATGTCGTGGACATCGACGAATTTCATGTCAGGTCGATCTCGAAACGTTTTGGTCACCTTGAGAATGTGAACATTTCAATTGGGGACCTGGAATCACCAGCGACGTATACCGAGCTGTCAGGCATGGACTCGGTTCTTTGCGTCAACGTGCTTGAGCATCTCGACAAACCTGACGTTGCGCTGGAAGGATTCCATGGAGCACTTCGCCCTGGCGGCCATGCTTTGGTACTGGTGCCCGCCCACGATTGGCTCTTTTCTGACGCCGATGCGGCGCTGGAGCACAGGAAGAGGTATACGAGGTCGGAAGCGGTCGAGCTTCTGGAGTCTTCCGGCTTCGAGGTGGTGCGGTGTTATGAGTTCAACCGGCTCGGCGTCCTTGGCTGGTGGCTGAACAAGGTCCTCGGAAGAACCACCATCACAAAGTGGCAAGCCCGGGTCTTTGGTTTCATGCTTCCAATTGCAAAGTTGGTTGAACATGTCTCCGTACTGCCTGGCTTGAGCGTTGTAGCGGTTGCACGGAAGCCGTGATCGATTCACGAGAAACCCGGCATGTGTTGCCCAGAAAATTTCGTCTTGCGGGGATCTTCCTGGTCGGACTTGGACTCTTCCTCGTCGCGTCGGTCCCGGTCTTGGCGAAGAATGATTGGGATCCGACCATTTTCATTAAGTTTCCCCGGGGTTTCCCTGAGTTCGTCGAATACGGTGAAGATCGCCTCGGTGATGTCTATGTGGCCCCCGAGGCCGGACATGACGGGAAGTTCTATTTCGTCCAGGCGATGGACCCGTTCTACTTGAGTCCTGAGGAAAACGCCGTTCTCATTGACCGTCCAACATATAGGGCACAACGGATGCTCTATCCGACGGTTGCCGGAGCGGCGGGTTTCGCCGGAGCCTGGCCCACGGTGTGGGCGATGTACATTCTCAACGCACTTGCAATTGGTGTGGGTTGCGTCGTCACCGGTCTAGTGGCGAGGGAATTGAGGATTTCCGAGTTCTTCGGTCTCGCCTTCGTCGCGAATCTCGGAATGCTCGAGGCGGGTCTTGTCGACACCGCCGAGATCTTCGGATTCGCTTTGCTCATGTTGGGGGTGTACTTCTGCCTGCGTCGGTCATGGCGTTGGATGACGGTCGCCCTGACGCTGGCAGTCCTGTCGAGGGAGACGATGCTTGCAGGCGCCTTTGGCATCGTTGCCTACCTGGTACTGACGAAGGAGAGGATTCCGCGGTCCCTCGTGTGGATGTTGGTTGTTCCAGCAGCCTGGTTCGCGTATCTGCAAGTGCAGATCGGGTATCTACCAGGGTACGACAACGACGCGCAACTGTTCGACCTTCCCTTTCTTGGGTTCATCAAGGCCCTTGGCTACTGGAATTCGCAACCGGTCCAGGCCGCACATATGACCACAGGAATCATCCTCATGTCCCTCGCCGTCATGTTCCTGCTCCGGGTACTCTGGAATAGGAATCTGGTCAATGTCGTGGCCGCCTCCTTCTCCTTGATCGCAATCGTGATGTCCGGTGTCGTATGGCGTCAGGGCTTCGACTCATCGCGAGCATTAGCACCACTCATGACTCTCTATATCCTTTCGATCCCGCTCCGGGGCGTGGACTCGAAGCGTCCGGAGCAAGCGCATCCTGCTGCCGTTGGAGAGACTGTCTGATGGCCCGAAAAACGGTAGTCGTGGGCGTTGTCTCGATGGTGTTGGCTTCGCTCTTCGCAGCCTTTGTACTGAGTCAAGTGGGCTGGGATGTGACCATCTTTACCGCGTTCGGCGAGGAAGCGACAGTGACGAGCGAGTACGCGGAACAGAGGCTGGGAGATGTCTGGCTACGAACAGTCCAGGGCCACGACGGCAAGTTCTTCTTCGTTCAGGCAAATGATCCATGGGTTCTTGACCCGGAGAACAATGCCGCCGTTCTTGACAGACCTCTCTACCGAAGCCAGAGAATGCTCTATCCGGTTCTCGCGGGTGGTGGAGGTCTGTTCGGCCCAGAGCTGATCGTGTGGGCTCTTCTCATCGTCAACATCGTCTCGATGGGTGTTGGGAGTTGGACTGTGGCTGCTCTCGCGATGACCTTCGGTGGTTCTCGCTGGTGGGGCTTGTCGTTCGTTCTGAATCTTGGGTTCATCAGTGAGATGAACATCGACGGTGCCGGGGTCGTGGCAGCTGCCGCGGCGTTCGCCGCTGTCCTGGCATTCTATCGAGGTCGCAGATCGTGGGGATTGGCCTTGTTGGTGCTGGCTGTACTTGCCCGTGAAGCGATGCTGCTTGTGGCGGCAGGGGTCGCCTTATCGATGTGGATGCATGACCGCAAGAAGGACGCGCTCGTGAGTCTGGCAATTCCCGTGAGCGCCGTCGGAATTTGGGCCATCTACTTACGTCTCCAGATCGGTTGGGAAACCGGGGGATCTCAGGTTCAGGAGATCGGTTTTCCTTTCGTCGGATTCATACGATCGATTCCCGGGTGGCTCGGGGAACCCTTCGATCTTCTTGTCGCGGTGATCGTATTGACCCTGTTTTTTGTCTTCGCCCAACGCGCTGTCGCCTCGAAGGAATTGCTCGGATTCGCATTCCTGGGTTTCACCGTGCTTGGGATAGTCTTCACCCAGCAGGTCTGGCAAAGCTACTTCGACATCACCCGCGCGGTCGCTCCCGTCATTACTTCATTCGTTCTTCTGGCCTTTGCCCACAATGGAACACGGGAAGCGACCGTAGCTGAGGAGCTGTCCGCATGACCGACAGGATTGCGGTGTTCTTCGGCACCCGACCTGAGATCATCAAGCTGGGACCGCTGATCTCCCTTCTCGGATCATCGGCCCGTTTGATCCATACTGGCCAACATTTTGATCGAGAACTCTCCGTTTTGATCCTAGACGACCTGAACATTCCCTCTGTAGCCCGAACACTGCATGTCGGTGGCTCGACGAGGGCACAACAGATCGGGCAGGCAGTGCTCAAGGGAGAGAGCGCCGTTTCCGGTTGTAACGCAATCGTTGTTCAGGGTGATACGAATAGCGCTCTGGCTGGTGCCCTCGTTGCGAATTCGCTAGAGATCCCGCTGTTTCATGTCGAAGCCGGGCTTCGCTCATACGACCGAAGAATGCCTGAGGAGCACAACCGGGTTCTCGTCGATCACCTCGCCGACGTGTGTTGGGCTCCCACCCTAGGCAACGTCAACAATCTGCTGGAGGAGGGGATCCCGGATTCTCGAATCGAACAGACTGGCAACTCGGTCCTGGAAGCGTTGAGATCGGTGTCGCCGGATCCGGCTCAAGTGGCTCGCCTGCTCGCCGGTGTGGGTCTTGCACATCGAGGCTTTGTTCTCACCACTCTCCACCGGCCGGAGAATGTCGACGATCCGGAGAGATTGGCCCACACCCTCAAATCCCTAGCGAACCTCCCGTTGCCCGTAGTGTTCCCTATGCATCCGAGGACAAAGTCGACGATCGAGAGTGCCGAGCTGGATGGCTTGCTAGATGGTCTGCAAGTGATTCCACCTGTGGGATACGCGGACTTTCTCGGTTTGCTGGGGGCGTGCGCTGTCGCGATTTCCGACTCTGGTGGTATTCAAGAAGAGGTCTCGGTCTTGAAAGTACCTCTTGTTGTCCTGAGACGGTCGACCGAGCGACCCGAAGTCCTGGGTACATTCGCCTCTCTGACCGATGACCCCGATGAAATGTTCGAGCTTGCTTCCCGAGTCCTGACCGACGTGGAGGGTAAATTCGAGGAGTTGGCGGCGCTCCCCAGTCCCTTCGGCGACGGACGCGCCGCTCAGCGGATGGTCGCTTCCATTGAGAGATTCGGCATTTTGTGACGGTCGCAGATCCGCCCCTGAACCCTTCGGTCCAATGGCTCCTCGTCGCAACTGCGGCCTTCTCGCTGAGTGCCGTTATCGACTATCCGGTCACCTCTGTGCTCGCATCCTGTGTGGCCCTCGTTGCCATCGTATTTGCATTACGTGGAGCACCGTTCTTCGCAGTCGACCATGGGGTTCTTGGAGGATTGCTTGCCTTTGTCGTCGTGGTCGTGGCGAATACGCAGGTAATGGGCAGATTCTCTGTCCAGGCGGGAAGTTACAGATTATGGGTCGTCTTGGCGCTCACTTCTGGTGTCGTTGCTGCACTTTCGGGGCGAATGCCGATCCGCAATCTCGCGGTGTTGTTGGCTCTGGGAACTTTGATTGTGGGATCCCTGTCAATACTGATTCCGAACTGGCAGCCGACGGCAAGCTCCGATGTCTATCGAGCACACGTCGCGGCCGGGAATGCTTTGAGAGAAGGGGAGAATCCGTATTCGGATGCCGTGGTCTTCGAGAGTGGCGACCCGAACCGGCCGGACGGCACACTGGTGGAGGGCTACCCGTACCCGCCCCCGGTTCTGCTCGGTTATGGGTTCCTCGCCACTTTCACCGACCCCAGGGTGATCTCCTTTGTTTCGTGGCTGGCCCTTGCGCTGGGTCTATCGGTCCTAGCAATGAAACCTGGTTCGACAGGATCCATGGCGTTCGCGGTGTTGATCCTTGTAGCCACGATGCCAATCTGGCGCATGAGCCTCTTCATGAGCTGGACAGAGCCTCTGAGTGTCGCTTTGATGGCTGGGTCGCTTGTCGGGATCTGGAGGGGAAGAAGATGGGGCTGGTTCCTGCTCGGTATTGCTCTGGCATCCAAACAGTACTTGGTGTTCCTGGCCCCTGTCGTACTCCTCTATCGGGACGGCGACGGCAAGCGGCCGGGGTGGGTTTCGATGGGCACGGCAGCCGTAGTGGCTGGTTTCCCCGCCTCCTTCGGGGTCTCGGATTATTACAACTCCGTAATTGGAAACGCACTCGATATCGGATTTAGGCCTGATACCCAAAGTATCAATGGCGCAATCGCGGTGCTGGGCGGCGAACTCCTCTTGCCGAGTTTGGTGTTGCTGCCACTATTCGCCGGGATCTGGCTTGCACTGCGCAAGATGAATTTGCCACGCGCGATGCTTCCGGCCGCTGGGGTCGCGAGCCTGAGTGCAGCTCTCCTTGTGACGTCTGCCTTTCCCAACTACTGGATACTCGTTGCGGCTCTCTCGGGGTTGTCAGCCTTGATCGGTATGACCGATGACAAGGATCGCTGGGGTGAACCGCCGGAGACGTCGCGTGGGGAAATGGATGTATCGATTAGCGGTCACCAAGTAACGGATGACCCCATGCCACGAGATCTCTGAGAAATGCCTCCTAGCGAGATCGACCCAGTAGTCGCGGCCCTTCTTCTGTAGATGCGTTGGATCCTTGTCCAACAGCGAGACGACTGGGCCTAGAGGTCCGTCATATACCGGGACGACAAAGATCAAGGCGCCGCCAGGAACGAGCCACGGTCTCAGGTTTGAGACGGCCGCCGCGGGGTCCTCCAGATGCTCCAGAACATCCCAAGCCGTGATTACGTCGTACATCGTCGAGCCGAACGGCCTTGAGTCGGCCTGCGCGACACCGATCTTGGCTCGATTTCCTAGTTTGACTGCCGCAACCTCCACAGCGTCGGAACGAATGTCCGTGCCATGCAATTGCCAATTTGGTCGGACTTCCGATGCGTGTGCCAGGAATGAACCCGGACCGCAGCCAATATCGAGGAGGGCGAGGTCACTTATTCCGTTGCAGGCTTTGTCTACTTCGGACACATAGTGGTCGAGTTTGCGGCTCGGATTTTGGGCTTCGTAGGACCGATAGTTAGCCGCGTAGTAGTCGGCCTCGGGATCTTCATGTGCGGTCATCTGAAACGTCTGCGGATGACCAGACGAAGCGTATTTCCTATCGTTGCGCCTACGTCCATTTTGCTTTCGCCTTCTTTCATGTCGTAACGAAGGATCATTGGAGCCTCACCGAAGATCAGAGAAGCGTCCCTTCGGAGTTTCAAGAGGACGTCAACCATCGCCTGGAATCCTTCTTGATCGAAGAATGCGGGATCAGATTGAAGGGCATCCTGGAGAACTCCAGCTTTGTAGGCACGATATCCGCTGGTGTAGTCCTTGACGCCTTTGATTGGGAACATCACCCTGAACACCCAAGAAGCCAGTCGGCTAAGGAGCCGACGAGAAATTGGAAGTCCCCGCACCCTACTTCCCGGCTGGTATCGCGAGGCAATTACGACATCGTGCCCCTCCCGCACCATTCTGACCATGCGGACGATCAACTCCGGGGTGTGGGTGTTGTCGGCATCCATCGTGACGATCACATCCTGTGGCCCGGCAACATCGCGAGCCCATTCCAGACCATCTCGCAAGGTGGCGCCGAGGCCCTGGTTTGTATCGTGGCGGCGAACCAGAACGGGGATTTTCTCGGACCATTCTTCCGCCACCTCATGGGTGCGGTCGGTTGACCCGTCGTCGACGATCAGGATCTGATAATTCAGCGGGACCTCACTGAGGGCGACGTCGAGGCGCCCCAGCAGGTCGGGCAGGTTGGGCTCTTCGTTGAAAGCGGGGAGCGCCACGACGACGCGTCGGGTTGTCACAACCATTTGGATCCTATCGGCCACCACCTCCGGCTTCTGTATCCATCCAACAATACCTTTCAGGCAACGAACAAGTGTTCGATGAGAATCTGATTACACTGTCGTAACTCAGATACCAGGCGGAGTAGTTGTCAACCGATTCGATACTCATCAGGGGCGCCCGTGAGCACAACCTCAAGAACCTCACGGTCGAGTTACCCCGGGAAAAACTGATCGTATTCACCGGCCTTTCCGGGTCGGGGAAGTCGTCATTGGCCTTCGACACCATCTACG
>Ga0326597_10012535_pt1 | contig 11179 bp, 11 predicted proteins | sample RVTome_12_FD_203789 | JGI IMG/M metagenome (GOLD analysis project Ga0326597, IMG submission 203789) | Soil microbial communities from uranium-contaminated site in the Upper Colorado River Basin, Wyoming, United States - RVT100D185 | ecosystem: Environmental > Terrestrial > Soil > Contaminated >... | reverse complement strand
CGTGGGCGGTCGCGAGAACGTGTTCGTCATCACCCTCGGCAAGCGTTTCCAGCAAGTCAAGGCCTTCGAGCAGGAGCAGCCGCCGCGCCTCGTCCTCGACTTCCAGCCCATCGCTCCCGCCGCGGGCACGCCCGCCGCGCGCGCGCCCGCCCAAGCACCCCGGGCGCCCGCCCTGGATGCAGCGGGGATTCGCACGGTCGTCATCGACCCCGGCCACGGGGGGAACGACCTCGGCGCCCAGGGCAAGGGAGGACTCCTCGAGAAGGACGTCACCCTCGGCATCGCGCGACGCCTGCGCGCGGCCCTCACGAACAACCTGGGCCTGCAGGTATTCCTGACCCGCGATCGCGACCAGGAGATCTCGCTCGACGACCGTACCGCCATCGCCAACAACTACAAGGCGGACCTCTTCATCTCCATTCACGCCAACGCCAGCCGGGCCCGGTCCGCGACCGGCAGCGAGGTGTACTTCCTGTCCTACCAGGCGAGCGACGAGGAGAGCCGACGCGTGGCCCAGAGCGAAGGCCTGGCCCTGCCTCCCTCGGCGGCGGCGAGCGCGGGGGGAGCAGGGGGTGCGGGGGGCGACCTCGCCCTCATCCTCTGGGACATGGCCCAGGCGGAGCATCTCGAAGAGTCGTCGTTGCTCGCCATGCGCGTGCAGGAAGAGCTGGCGGCGGCCACCGGTACCGACCGGCGCGGGGTGAAGCAGGCGCCCTTCCGCGTGCTCGTGGGCGCGGCCATGCCCGCGGTGCTCGTGGAGATCGCCTTCATCAGCAACCCGGAGGAGGAGAAGCTCCTCGCCCAGGACGTGTTCCAGGCCCGGGTGGCGGCCGCGCTGGCCCGCGGCGTCGGGCGCTACGACCAGGAATACGCGCAGCGCGCAGGAAGTGCCGTGACCCTGAGCCGCCCGGGCGGGCAGTGAGCCCGGCGTAACCGCCACTCCCGCCATGTCGCGTCGCGAGGCCAACCTGCTCACCGCTCTCCTCCTCTTTCTCCTCGGCCTCACCCTCGCGTTCACCGCGCCCCGCTGGGCGCGCTCGCTGCGGGAGCCCATGGCTTCCCCGGAAGACGACCAGCAGGCGGGCACGGCGGGCGAAGGGGTGCGCGCCGACAACGAGTCGGAGGCGCAGCGCTCCATCAGCGTGAAGCTCTACTTCCCGGACGCGGAGGCGGGGGGGCTCCTCTACGAGGACCGCGAGGTGTCCTTCTCGAGCGACCTCCAGCGCCAGCTCCGCAACGTGGTCGAAGAGCTCGTGAAGGGGCCGCGCACCGGCCTGCTTCCGCCGTTCGCGCCCGAGACCCGGGTGCTCGAGGTCTTCGTCACGGCGCGCGGGGTCGCCTACGTGGACCTGTCGAAAGAGGCGGAGGCGCTGCCCGGCGCGGGGTCGCAGGGCGAGCTCCTGTCCGTGTACGCTCTCGTCAACACCGTGGTCGCGAACTTCCCGGCGGTGAAGCGCGTGCAGATCCTGATCGAGGACAAGCCGGTGGCGACCCTGGGCGGGCACGTGGACCTCTCGCGTCCTCTCCCGCCGGACATGACGTTCCTCGTGCAGCCTTCGCCTTCGCCCGCCCCCGGACCCTTGGCGCCGGCGGGCGCACCGGGTCCGCCCCCGTCGTGACGGCCCTGGGCCAGAGCCGCCTCCGGGCGTTCACCCTCGCCCTTGGAGCCCTCGTCCCCGGACGCGACGCTTTCGCGGCCCCCCCCACGCCCGTCGAGGCCGCAGAGCGCGCGGCGCAGGCCGCTCTCGCCCTGATGCCGACGCAGCCCGCGGCGGCCCTCGCCGAGGCTCGCAGGGCCCTCTCGCTCACGAGCGACTTCGAGCCCACGGCTTTCGTGCGCGCCGGACGCAAGGGCGAGGTCGTGGAAGACGAATACATCGCGGCGCGCGAGGCCTATCGCGCCCACCGCGCCCGCCTCTACGAGGCGGTGGGCCTGTGCCTCGCCGCTTCCGGCGACGGGGTGGCCGCGTTGCGCTACCTCCGCCGGGCCACCGACCTCGACCCGAGCGCGGAGCGCGCGACCGGCCTCGCCCGCACCCTGCTCGTCCAGGGTCGCGGCCGCGAGTCGCTCCTCGTGCTCGAGAGCGCTATCGGCCCCGAGCCCCTCGCGGGCGACAACCTGGCCTTGCTCGAGCAGGCGGTGGACCTCGTGGGCCTCCCGAGCGTGCAGGGAGAGATCGATCGGATCCGGCTGCGAGCGGTCAAGGGCGCCGAGCCCCGCGACGGGCCCTTCCCGTTCCCCCCGAGCCTGCGCCTCTCCACGAGCCCGATCTTCCGCCTCGACGACGCGCCCGTGAACATCCTGTACCAGGCGGAGGGCTCGTGCCGCGCGTGCTCCGCCGACCTCGGGGAGCTGAAGCGCATCGTGAAGCCGCCCGCGCGGGTCCTGCTCCTACCGGAGAGCCTCGAGCACGATCGTGCGCTCCGGCAGGTCGTGGACCTCTATCGATACGGCTGGCCGCTCCTGCTGGGGCGGGACCTCGCGGGGGCGCTCGGCCTCGCCCCGCGCAGCGTGCTCGTGACCGCCCGCGGGGGCTGGGTGGGCGTGGTCCTGCCCGCGGAGTGGAGGGAGTCGCTGACCGCGACCCTGGCCCTGCTCGGTCGCAGCGACCTTCCGGAGACGGTGCCCCGCACCCGATGGAACCACGTGAAGCCGTTGCGCGGGGTCGCCGGCGAGCGACCGCCGGGCCTTCTGCCCGAAGGCATAGCACCGGGCGAGGATATGGCGGTTCCGCCGGAGTTTGCGGCCGCGGTCGAGGGGTATCGGGCCGGGCGATTCGCGGAGGCGCTGCGGCTCTTCGACGACGTGGCGAACAAGGGTGACGGCTTTCTCCTTCCCCCCGAGGCGCGGCTCAATCGGGCCCTCTGCCTGGCCGGCCTTTCACGGCGCGAGGAGGCTCGTCGCCTCCTGCTCAAGACCGGGGACAGCCGATTCCAGGAAGACGTGGACCGCGCGCTCGAGGCGGTGGCCAGCCCCCGGAGATGAAGACGCGAAGCTAGAGCACGACCCGCGCGCCTGCTGGGAGGCCTTCCGGAGGACCTGGACGTTCATCCGCGAGCGCTTCACCGACGAGGAGAAGGGCGGGATCTACCTGGGGATCGACGAGCACGGCGCGTGAGCATGCAGAAGAGCGCCCACTCGTTCGCGTCGTACCACGCTACTCGCGCCCTGCTGCTGACCTCGCAGCGGCTGCGTAGGCTGGCAGCACGCCATGGCCACGCTTTCATCGACCCCCCACTCCGCGCCTTCTCTCGGACTCCTGGAGCATAATGCCGTCCGCAACAAGGAGGCTTGATGTCCAACCGTGCCATCATCGAGACGAAGTTCGGCGAGATCGAGCTCGAGTTCTTGAGCGACAAGGCCCCCGGCCACGTCAAGAATTTCGTGGACCTCGCGAAGAAGGGCTTCTATGACGGGACCACGTTCCACCGGGTGATCCCCGGCTTCATGATCCAGGGCGGCGACCCGAACACCAAGGACGTCCAGGCCTCGCGCAGCCGCCACGGCACGGGGGGGCCGGGCCACACGGTCAAGGCCGAGTTCAACGACACTCCCCACAAGCGCGGAGTGCTCTCCATGGCCCGCTCCCGCGATCCCAACAGCGCGGGCTCGCAGTTCTTCATCTGCGTGGCCGACGCCAGCTTCCTCGACCGCCAGTACTCCGCCTTCGGGCGGGTGGTGCGGGGGATGGAGGTGGCGGACCAGATCGTGAGCTCTCCCCGGGACCGCGCCGACAACCCGAACGACCGGGTCGACATGAGGGTGCGCATCGTGGAGACCGCGTAGGAGGGTGTCCGAGTGATGCTGCTAAGGGCGTATTCAAGAGCGTCGGCGGTGGTGGTTCTGCCCGAAGGGCCGATCAGGGGCAAAGCAGAACCAGGAAGAGGGCACGAAACCGACACTCGGACACCCTCCCAGGGCCCGCCCTGACCCCGACCGAGACCGAGGTCAAGCTCCGGGTCGCGAACGCGGCCTCCGCGCGCGAGCGGCTCCTTCGCGCAGGTGCGCAGCGCATCGTCCCGCGCGAGTTCGAGGACAACCTCCTGTTCGACGACGCGGGCGGGGGCCTGCGCAAGGCGGGGGGGATCTTGCGGCTGCGCCGCACTCTTCGCGGCGGGGTGGTGACCTTCAAGGGGAGGCGTCGGGTCGAGGACGGCCTCAAGAGCCGGGACGAGATCGAGACCGAGGTTTCGGACGCGGACGCGGCGCAGCTCCTGCTCGAGCGCCTGGGCTTCAAGGCCGTGTTCCGCTACCAGAAATATCGAGAGACCTGGTCGCTCCTCGAGCAGACCGTGGTGGTGGACGAGACACCGATCGGGGACTTTCTCGAGATCGAGGGCGAGGCCGAAGGCATCCACCAGGCGGCGAAGGCGCTCGGGTTCTCGCGGGCCGACTACCTGACCGAGTCCTACGTCGGCCTGTTCTTCGCCGGCGGCGGCAAGGGGGACATGGTCTTCCCGCGATGAAGGCCATGGTTCTCGCCGCGGGCATGGGGATGCGGATGCGCCCGCTCTCGGACCTCCTGGCCAAGCCCGTGCTGCCGGTCCTCAACCAGCCGCTGCTCCACCACACGTTGCGGCTCCTCGCCCGCCACGGCGTCCGGGACGTGGTGATCAACACCCACCATCGGCCGGACACGATTCGGCGCGCCGTGGGGAGAGGGCGCCGGTTCGGCCTGCGTGTGCGCTACTCTCATGAGCCGGAGATCCTGGGCAGCGGGGGCGGACCGCGGCAAGTCCGCGACTTCTTCGGCACGGGCCCCGCCCTGCTCGTGAACGGGGACTGCGTGTTCGACTTCGATCTCACGCGGCTCCTGCGCCGCCATCGCGACTCGGGCGCCGTGGCCACTCTCGCCCTGCGACCGAACCCCGACGTGCGGCGCTACGGGCCCGTGGTCACGGGACCCGGCGGATGGATCCGCTCGATGCGGCGCCTGCCGCGAGCGGCGCGCGGCACGATCTCCCTCTTCACCGGCGTTCAGGTACTGGATCCAGCGCTGCTCGAGGAGCTCCCCGAGGGCCCGTCGGACATCGTGGCCGACCTCTTGGCACCGCTGCTCGCGCGCGGAGCGCGTCTGCTCGGAGTGCGCGCGCGCGGGCAGTGGTTCGACCTGGGCTCACCCGCCTCCTATCTCCGCTCGCAACTCCGCCTCCTCGCGGGGGCGAGGGGGCGTACGCGGCGGGGCTCGCTCCTCGCGCGGGACGCGCGCGTGGCGAGAAACGCGTTGATCAGGACGTCGGTATTGGGAGCGGGGAGCCGGATCGGCGCCCGCGCCCGCGTCACGCGCTGCGTGATCTGGCCAGGGGCCCGGGTCGACGCGAATGCGCGGGTCACGGGATCGATCGTCACCACCGGCGGGCGGGTGGCGGAAGGAGAGCGCGTGAGCCGCGGCATCGTGCTTCCCGGAAGAGTGGTTCCGCTCACGTGAGGCCACGTTTTCGGCGGCCGCCAGAGCCGCGTGTTACCATCTGCGGCTTCGAGCTTAGGCCGCGATGACCGCCAGCACGACGTCCAGCAAGGTCCGGGGAGACGGGCGCTCTGACGCCGAGGCCGAAGCGCTCTTGCGCGAGCACCTCGAGGAGCGGCTCGGCGCGGGGGCGGGGCGCCTCCAGGTCGTTCCCCTCTTCGGGGACGCTTCGACCCGCCGCTACTTCCGGATCCTGGGCGGCGGCGGTCGCACCGGTGTCGTCGCTCTCTACCCCGAGCCGTTCGACCCCGAGAAGATGCCCTTTCTCGAGGTCCGGGCACTGCTCGAAGGCTACGGGCTTTTCGTTCCGAAGATCCTGGACCTGGACGCCGCGCGCGGGCTCCTCGTGCTCGAGGACCTTGGCGACCGCACTCTTCAGGAAGTCCTCCGCGAGGCCGATCCCGGCGATTGGGCCGGCCTCTACCGCGAGGCCCTGGGCCAGCTCGCGCGCCTGCAGCACGAGTCGGCGGCCGGCCCGCAGCGCGCTTCCTGCTTCCAGATCGCCTTCGACATCGAGAAGCTCTCCTGGGAGCTGCACTATTTCCTGAAGCACTTCGTGGAGGGCCTGCGCGGTGCCGACCTCACGGCCGAGGACCGCTCGACCCTGGCCGAGGCCATCCACCGACTCTGTGCGGAGATCGCGGGCTGGCCGCGGGTGCTCTGCCACCGCGACTTCCACAGCCGCAACCTCATGCAGCACGCCGGCAAGCTCCACTGGATCGATTTCCAGGACGCGCGCCTCGGGCCCGCGACCTACGACCTCGCCTCGATCCTGCGCGACTCCTACGTGGACCTCGAGGACGACTTCGTAGCGGAGCGGGCCGAGGAGTTCCGGCAGCGTGCCCTGCCCGGGGAGAGCCGGGAGGTGTTCCGGCAGCGGTTCGAGCTCACCTGCGTGCAGCGCAACCTCAAGGCCCTGGGGACTTTCGGGTACATGGCCACCGTCCGCGAGAACCCCGTCTATCTTCAATACGTGCCGCGCACGCTCGCCAGTGCCCGCCACAACCTGCTGCGCCACCCCGAGCTCGCCGGTCTTCACCGGACGCTGGCCCGGCACGTCCTCGAGCTCGCATGAGGAGGCTCTTCCCGGGATGAGCGTCGTGCGCATCGTGGATCTGAAGGGCCACGTGGGCGGGGAAGTCACCCTCCGCGGCTGGCTTCACAACAAGCGCAGCAGCGGCAAGCTGCAGTTCCTGATCGTGCGCGACGGCAGCGGGTTCGCCCAGGCGGTGACGGCGAAGACCGCGGTACCGCCCGAGGCCTGGGACGCCGTCGACAAGGCGGGACAGGAGTCGACCCTGGAGGTGACGGGCAAGGTGCGCGAGGACAAGCGCGCCCCCGGGGGGTACGAGCTGGACGTGAGCGGGCTTCGCGTCCTTCACTCGGTACACGACTACCCGATCACGCCCAAGGAGCACGGCCCCGCGTTCCTGCTCGAGCATCGGCACCTGTGGCTGCGCTCGCCCCGCCAGCACGCGGTGTTGCGGGTGCGGCACGCGGTGGTGAAGGCCTGCCGCGATTACCTGGACGACCGCGGATTCACGCTGGTCGACACGCCGATCTTCACTCCCGCCGCTTGCGAGGGCACGAGCACCCTCTTCGAGGTGCCGTACTTCGACGAGGGCATGGCCTACCTCACCCAGAGCGGCCAGCTCTACAGCGAGGCCACCGTGGCCGCCCACGGCAAGGTCTACTGCTTCGGCCCGACGTTCCGGGCCGAGAAGTCGAAGACCCGACGGCACCTCACCGAGTTCTGGATGGTGGAGCCGGAGATGGCGTTCGCGCATCTCGAGGATGCGATCCAGCTCGCCGAGGGCCTGGTGTGCCGGGTGGTGGAGAAAGCACTCGAGAAGTGCGCGACCGAGCTCAAGGTCCTCGAGCGCGACACCACGAAGCTCGCGAGGGTCACCGCCCCCTTTCCGCGGCTGCACTACCGGGACGCCATGAAGCTCATCCGCGAGAAGGGCTCAGAGACGGAGGTGGGCAGCGACTTCGGGGGCACCGACGAGACGATCATCGCGGAGGCGTACGAGAAGCCGGTGGTGGTCCACCACTTCCCCTCGGCCATCAAGGCCTTCTACATGACCCCCGATCCGGTCGAGCCCGAGTACAGCCTATCCGTGGACGTCCTGGCCCCGGAGGGATACGGGGAGATCGTGGGTGGAGGCGAGCGCCTCGCCGACCTGGACCTGCTGCGCCGGCGCATCGCCGAGCACAACCTCCCGGAGGAGTCGTTCCGGTGGTACCTGGACATCCGCCGCTACGGGACCTTTCCGCACTCGGGCTTCGGCATGGGCATCGAGCGCGTGGTCACCTGGATCTGCGGCCTCGAGCACCTGCGCGAGACGATCGCCTTTCCGCGCATGCTCTATCGCATATACCCGTGACCTTCACCGCAGAGACACAGAGGACACAGAGACGGACACAGGATCGGGAGGAGACTTTCCCTCGAGACCGCTGCGTTCCTCTGTGCTCTTTGTGTCTCTGTGGTTAAGGTTCGTTGCTCGTCGCCTACGTCTCCGGCCACGGCTTCGGCCACGGCACCCGCACGGCCGAGGTGCTCCGGGCGCTGCGCGAGCGGGATCCATCCTTGCCCCTCGCGGTCGTGACTTCGGCGCCGGAGGCGCTCTTCCGAGCGGCGGTGCCGGGTCCCTTCGCCTTTCGTCACCGGGAGTGCGACGTCGGGCTCGTCCAGCGCGACGCGCTCGTCATCGACGAGGCCGAGACGGCGCGGCGCTTCGAGAGATTTCGGGCCGGGTGGGACGACGCCGTGGCCGAGGAGTCGGCGTTCCTGCGAGACGCGAGGGCCCAGGTCGTGCTCGGCGATATCCCACCCCTCGCTTTCGCGGCGGCTGCCGCCGCGGGAGTGCGGGGAGTGGGCCTCGCGAACTTCTCCTGGGACTGGATCTACCGCCACGCTTCGCGCCGTGCACCCGCCCTCGCCGACGCCGCGGAGCACTGCGCGGCGGCCTATCGAAAGGCGTCCCTGCTCCTCCGGCTTCCCTTCTCGGGAGATCTCTCCTCGTTCCCGCGCATCGAGGATGTTCCCCTGGTGGCCCGACGGCCGCGCGTGGCGAAGGCCGAGGCGCGACGGCGCCTGCGCCTCGACCAGCGGCCCGCCGTCCTTCTCTCGTTTGGGGGGATCGGTCTGCCGGGCTTCCGTCCGCCGGTGCTGGCGCCGATGGGGGAGTTCCAGTTCTTGGTCTCGGACCGTGGCGAGGGACTGCCCGAGAACGTCCGCGTCGTCTCCGGCGAACGACTGCGCGTCCTCGGCCTCGGCTACGAGGACGTGGTGGGGGCGGCCGACGTGGTGGTCAGCAAGCCCGGCTACGGCATCGTCACCGACGCGATCGGCGCGCGCACCCGTCTCGTCTACACCGACCGCGGCGACTTCCCGGAGTACCCGATCCTGGTGGAGGAGATGAAGCGCCACCTGCCCTCCGCGTACGTTACGAACGACGAGCTGCGGGAAGGGCGCTTTGCCCACGCGTTGCGCGAGGTGCTCGATATGCCATTCCCGCCGCTTCCCGATCTCTCGGGTGCCTTGAGGGTCGCCGAACGCCTCCGGATCGTGATGCAAGTACGTGAGGGCCCAGGGCAGAGGAGGGACGAATGAAAAGCAGCGTCGTCCTGATGGCGCTCGGCATGGTGAACTCCATGTTGGGCGCGCCGCGATCGGTGCCCGGGACCTCGAGACCTACGACGGCCTGGTGGCCGAGGACTATGTGGCGACTCGCCCCGACGGCAGCGAGCTCACCAAGGCCCAGGTGGTGGCCTCGTACCGCTCGGGGCAGCGCGGGTACGTCGGCCTCGAGATGGAGAACGGACGCGAGGTGGAGAACCGCGTGCTCTACGCACGCGTCTGGGCGAGGCGGGGCGGGCGCGGGCAGGCGGTGGCGCAGTTCTCGACGCCGTTGTCCTGACCTGTCCTACTCCGTCCGGACGGAGTTGGCGCTTCTCCGGAGCTCAGGACCCCAGGTGCTGGCGCAGGAAGGCCAGGACGCGGCCAGGCCCTTTCGCTGGCCCTGAGGTTCGCCCCCTCGAGCCTCAGAGACCGATGAGCTCGAGGCCGTGCATCGTGTACTTCTTGATCTCGGCCTCGTGCTTGCGGAAGAGCTCGACGTTGGCCTTCGGGGCGTCGATGGCCTTCATGGCCTCGGCCGCTTTCTCCATCTGGTCCTGCGCCGTGGTCACCGCGGAATCGGGCACGTCCTTCGCCCCGGGGACGCCCTCCTGGCGCGCGGCCTCGACGCTCTTCTTCAGGGCTTCCTCGGCCTGCTTCATGATCTCGCCCATGGCCTCGGAGGCGGGTTTCCCCGAGTCCTTCTCGACCGCCGCCGCCCAGGCCGAGTGGTAGACCGCCTGCACGAGGTACAGGTACTCCTCCTCGCTCATCCCCACCTCGGCCATGGCCTGCGCGAGTGCTATGCGTACGTCGCCGAGCATGCCGAAGGCCTTTCGAAGGTCACCGAAGTCGGCGTCCTCCTTGTTCTTCATGGCCTCGAACTGCGGCCGGTGCTGCTCGTAGACGGAGGAGACGCGGCGCCTTATCTCGAGGAACTGGAGGAGGCGATCCTCCGCGATCACGCCGTCCACAGGGCGGGTGAAGGACACGGCGTTCGCCTGCTTCTTGTAGGCGTTGATCCGCTCCTCATGGCCCACGAAGGCCTGCGTCTTCGTCTTCAGCCACTGGGCACCCACCCCGATGCCGAAGACGAGCACGGCCGCGGCCCCCGCGGTCAGCAGGCACCCGGCGCCCAGGCAACCGATGGCGATCTTGGCTCCCCTGGTCAAATTCCCTCCTCGACGTGCGCGGCGCGAGTATAACTTCGCCGCCCCCGCGAGTGGACCCCTCTCGCAAAGAAGGTATGATGGTGGGTCCCGCAGGGATCAAGGGAGCGGGCAGTAAGGAGCAAGGAACCACATGGAGCCCACCTGGCATGACGGCCTGAGCCGCAAGGCCCTCGTCGAGCTGGTCGAGGCGCTGCTCCTCGCCCTCGACAAGTCGGTGCCCCGCCTCGACGCCATCGCCCACCATCTCTCCCTCATCGCCCAGCAGGGCGACGACTTCGAGGTCCTGGGCGGCATCGGCGATCAGGTGGCCGACATCGGCGACGAGCTCTACGCGGCCTCCGATCGCGACAAGCTCCGCGAGTGGGGCAACGAGATCGACGCTCCCGGTAAAGCGCATTGAAGCTGGTCCTCGACAGCAAGGAAACCGCGACGGGTTGCGAGCGGAGCGGGATTCACTCCCGCGACAGGGTATTCGAATCGCGCGAAGCTGTTGCCGTGGAGACACGGCTTGAGGCAAATGGCGATTCGAATACCCTGGCGGCGAGCGGGGTTTCCAAGGGGGGCGACGCAGCCCCCCTTGGCTCGATCAAGGTCGGCATGGTGAGCCTCGGCTGTCCCAAGAACCTCGTGGACGGCGAGGTCATGCTGGGCACCCTCCGCGCCCGGGGTCACGAGCTGGTCGCCGACGCTCGTGAGGCCGACGTCATCGTCGTGAACACCTGCGCCTTCATCGATCGCGCCAAGCAGGAGTCGGTGGACGCGATCCTGGAGATGGCGGCCCTCAAGCAACGGGGGGGCAAGCGCCTGGTCGTGACGGGGTGCCTGGCCCAGCGCTACGACGCCGAGCTCCGGCGCGAGATCCCGGAGATCGACGCCAGCTTGGGCACCGGGCAGGTGACCGACATCGTGCGCGCCGT
>Ga0326597_10012534_pt1 | contig 11181 bp, 10 predicted proteins | sample RVTome_12_FD_203789 | JGI IMG/M metagenome (GOLD analysis project Ga0326597, IMG submission 203789) | Soil microbial communities from uranium-contaminated site in the Upper Colorado River Basin, Wyoming, United States - RVT100D185 | ecosystem: Environmental > Terrestrial > Soil > Contaminated >... | reverse complement strand
GACGACGACCGCGGCCGTGCCGATCTCGGCCAGCCGGTTGGCCAAGGCAACGCCCAGCAGGTGGACGCCGAACAGGTTGATCTCGTCCGGATAGAGCCAGCGCACGTCGTATTCGCGAAATCCCTCGCGCCTGATGAAGGGCAGGGACTCGAATTCGAGCGTGTTGGGCGCAAGGTCGCTGCGCGGCGTCGGATACATGCGGGTTCTCGTGCCGGGTCGGTGGCCGAATTTGTCACACAAGCGCGCGTGCACGGCAATCATCTCCTGTCACGGCCTTGCGGCGGGAGAGGCAAGGATAGTGCCGCCGTTACTGCTCGAGCACCAGCTGGTCGCCGCGGATATGGAACGAGGACAGCCGCGACAGGAAGCTCATGCCGAGCAGGCTCATGTGAAGCAACCCCGGCTCCGACACCGAAGCGTGCACGTCACGGACCGTGATCGGTCCGATCGAGACCTCGCCCAGCACCACATGGGCGGCGCGGGCGATGCCGTTCGCCGTCTTGTGGCGATAGCGGAAGTCGAGATCGCGGTGGTCGATGCCGATGCGCTGTGCATCCTCGGCGGTGAGCGCGACCAGCGTCGCCCCGGTGTCGGCGATGAGCTCGACATGGCTTCCCTCGACCATCGCCTCGACGAAGAACTGGCCGCCGCGGCCGGCGCTGATGACGGCCTGCCCGAAGTCCGACGACGCGGAGCTGCCGCGCGGCGACGGATCGGAGACGCCGGCATCGCCGCCGCCAGCCGCCGGAATCTGGAACAGCTCGGCCAGCAACGGCCCGCCGATCTGGTAGAAATCGGCGCGGTAGGCATAGATGACGACCGCCGCCAGCATCACCGAAAGCCAGGTCACGGCCTGGCGCAGGACCAGCGAGACCTGGCCCCTGAGGCCGGCCATGGCGGCGCCCATGATCACGATCAGGAAGCCGACCCCGCTCGACAGGCGCGCGTGGGCGCTCGCGAACTCGGGCCGCGTGTCGCCGAGGGCGTGCAATGCCGCGAAATAGCACGCCGCGGCGACGAGGGCAGCGATGCCGATCCAGGCTGGTGCGTTGCGTGTCATCGATCCGTTTCCGGAGCGAAAACTAGCCCCTGCCGGTTTCCGGTCGATTAATCACGAATGATACCCGCCCATTCAACTTGCGAGGGCGAGGCCCACAAGCGCCGATATTTCCGCGCCCTGCTGGACCGCGCCGCACACATCCCCGGTCTGGCCGCCGATCTGGCGCATGGCGAGACCGGCGATGAGGAAGGTGGCGAATGCGGCGCCGGCGAGCGCGGCGGCAAGACCGGCAAGGCCGATCGGCAAGGCGAGCGCGGCAGCGGCGAGGAGGAGCGCCGCGCCGGCCGCCTGGCGCATGACCGTCGCTCCCGGCATGGCGAATGCGCGGCCGAGACCGTCGTCACGGGCCGGACCGAGGCGGCAGAGGACGACCGTGATCGCTCCGCGCGACAGGGCGCCCGCGGCCACCAGCGCCGCGCCCGCCGCGGCTGCCCCAGTGTTGCCGGCGATCTCGGCGGTCAGCACCACCCGTGCCATCAGCGCCATGATGAGGGCGATCGCGCCGTAACTGCCGATCATGCTGTCACGCATGATGGCGAGCTTGCCGGCCCGGTCAGCGCCGCCACCGAAGCCGTCGGCGGTGTCCGCGAGGCCGTCCTCGTGCAGCCCTCCGCCGAGGGCGACCAGAAAAGCCGTCGCAACAACGGCGGCGACAAGCGGCGAGAGCCCGATCATCAGCGCGCCGGCCAGCACCGCGCCGCCGGCCGCCCCGGTGACCGCACCGGCCAGCGGCAGCGCGCGCACCGCGCGGCGTTGCGGCGCGCCGTCACCGATCGGCAGAACGGTGATGAGGCCGAGCATTGAAGCGAGGTCGCCGATCCAGCTCCCGATCGCGGGCCATTGCCGGTCGGCCGATTCCGGTTCTTGCATATGCGCCGATCCCCTGCGCTCTGCTATAGGCTGAGCTGATACGACCGCAATCCACAAGCGACAATGCCCCACGACCAGACAAAGCGGCCAGGGCCGCCGACCTTCGCCGCCATTCGCGCGTTGTTTGATGAGCTTCCCGGCCCCGACCTCGAGGCGATCGCAGCGGCGCGGGCACGCGAGCGCGAACTTGTGAAACCGCCGGGCGCGCTCGGCCGCCTCGAACGCCTCGCCGAGTGGCTTGCCGCCTGGCAGGGGCGCCATCCACCGGGCGCCGAACGCACCATGGTCGCGGTGTTCGCCGGCAATCACGGAGTGGCCGCGCGCGGCGTCTCGCCCTATCCGCCATCGGTGACCGCCCAGATGGTCGCGGCGTTCCGGTCGGGAGGCGCCGCGATCAACCAGATCTGCCAGTCGGTCGGCGCCGGTCTCCAGGTGTTCGAGCTGGCGCTCGGGGAGCCGACCGGCGACATCACCGAGGAAGCGGCCATGAGCGAGACCGACTGCTCGGCCGCGTTTCTCTACGGGCGCGAGGCGATTGCCGAGGCGCCCGACATCGTGTGCCTCGGCGAGATGGGCATCGCCAACACGACGGTCGCCGCCGCGCTCGTCCACGCGCTCCTCGGCGGCCGGGCCCGCGACTGGGTCGGGCCCGGAACCGGCGCCGAGGGCGAGACGCTGGCGCGCAAGGTTGCCGCGGTCGAGGCCGCGGTCGCGCTGCACGGCGGGAACGAGCCGCTGGAGCTGCTGCGGCGCCTCGGCGGGCGCGAATTCGCGGCCATCGCCGGAGCGATCGTGGCCGCGCGGTTCGAGCGGGTTCCGGTCGTTCTCGACGGCTATCCGGCCTGCGCGGCGGCGGCCGTCGTCCACGCCATCGCGCCCGGCGGCCTCGACCATTGCCTCGCCGGCCATGTCGGCGCCGAGCCCGGCCACCGGCGGCTTCTGGAGCATCTGGGGCTCGAACCGGTCCTCGATCTCGGCATGCGCCTTGGCGAGGCGAGTGGCGCGGCGCTGGCGCTGGGCGTTCTCACCGCCGCGGCGCGGGTCCATTGCGGCATGGCGACCTTCGCCGAGGCCGGCGTCAGCGGCCCCGCGTAGGCGCGATATCTGTCAGTCGGTTCCGGTCGGGCGCAGGTCCTCGGCCGCGGCGCCGTCGCCCGGGCCGGCCGAAATCACCCGGCTCATCGGCATCTCGACGATCATCTCGGTTCCCTGCCGGAGCTTGGAGACGATCTTGAGGGTGCCGCCGTGAAGCTCGGCGAGCCCCTTGACGATCGGAAGCCCGAGCCCCGCGCCTTCCTCCGCGTGCCGGCGCGCGATCGCTCCCTGGCCGAACGAGCTCAGGATGCGCGGGATTTCCTCGGCCGCGATCCCGGGCCCGGTGTCGCGCACCGAGAAGGCGATGCCGGCGGCGGCGCGCCGCGCCTTCAGCATCACGCGGCCCCCCGGCGGCGTGAACTTGATCGCGTTGGAGAGCAGGTTGAGCCAGATCTGGCGCACCGCGCGCTCGTCCGCCCACAGGCCCGGCAGGTCCTTCGCGAAGTCCTCGAGAATGGTGAGATTGCGCTCGCGCGCCCGGATCTGCATCAGCTTGTGGCACTCGCGGCCGATGGCGATGACGTCGATCTCGGATTCCCTCAGCTCGTAGCGGCCGGCCTCGATCCGCGACAGGTCGAGAATCTCGTTGATGAGGTTCAGGAGGTGGCCGCCGCTCGAGTGGATGTCTTCGGCGTATTCGCGGTAGGCCTGGACCGAGTGGGGGCCCATCAGCTCCTTCTTCATCACCTCGGAAAAGCCGAGAATGGCGTTGAGCGGCGTTCTGAGTTCGTGGCTCATGGTCGCGAGGAACCGCGACTTGGCGAGATTGGCCTCCTCGGCGCGGCGGCGCGCCTCGTCCGACTTGGCCTGGGCCTCGGCGAGTTCGGCGATCAGCGCGTCCTTTTCGGCGCGGAACGCGATCATCTGCTGCGCGGTCTGGTTGAGCCGGCGCGACAGCCACACGAAATAGAGCTCGGCGGTCACCAGAACGCCGGCAAGCGCGACATGCAGCGTATCGCCCTCGATCACCATCCGCGTCGCGACCGCGAACGTGATCGGCACCGTGCCGGCATAGACGATGAGCAGGATCTGCGAGGACAGCGTCACCCTGATCGCGATCATGATGATGGTGATGGCGAACAGGTACACATGGCTCGTGGTATTGCCCTCGGCCCAGCCGAGAAACACCAGCGAGGCCCAGGCGAAGCCGCCGGCGAGCTCGATCGCGGTAAACCGCCGGCCCCATTGCATGGGCGCCATTCCTTCGTCTGCCGCGCGCGCATAGCGGTCGCACAGGCCGAGCAGCACGCCCTGGCAGATGAAGATGCCGGCAAGCCAGAACAGCAGCAGCTCGATCCTGATCCAGATCATCGCCGTTGCGCCGAGAACAACGGCGAACATCGGCAGTGCGAACGCCACCGCCAGCTGGTTGCGCGCGTACATCTCCAGCATTTCCTGGCGGAACGAAATCGGGTCGACCGACTGGGCCGCGAGTTTCATCCGTGCATCCCTGATCCCGCGCGCGGCTTCGTCGCGGGTCCGGTTTTGTGGCGGTGGTGCTGACGTGTTCTGGATCATCGAGGGCGCGCGCCGCATGATGCGGCCGTGGGAGAAGCCGCGGCCAAAGGCGGCATGATCGGCGCATTGTGGTTAACAGTTCCGATAGCACCGATCCCGATCGAGGAAGGACGGACCTTGCCGATGACCGACGGGCGTGAACTGGCGCGCCTCGGCCGCGACATCGCCGGCTGCCGGATCTGCATCGACCGGCCCGCCGGCGCCGCCCTGCCGCACGAGCCGCGCCCGGTGCTGCGGCCGAGCGCGACCGCGCGGCTGTGCATCGCCAGCCAGGCGCCCGGAACCCGGGTTCACGCCTCGGGCGTGCCGTTCACCGACCCGTCGGGCGACCGGCTCCGCGACTGGCTGGGCGTGACGGCGGAGGAGTTCTACGACCGCTCCCGGATCGCCATCGTGCCGATGGGGTTCTGCTTTCCGGGCCAGGACGAGCGCGGCGCCGATCTGCCGCCGCGGCCCGAATGCGCGCCCGCCTGGCGCGGCCCCCTGTTTCAGGCGATGCCGCAGCTCGAGCTGATCGTGGCGGTGGGACGGCACGCCCAGGCCTGGCATCTGGGGCCGGATCGCGCCCGCGCCATGACCGGGACCGTCAGGCGCTGGCGCGAGTATCTGGAGCGCGAGCCGGCGCTCCTGCCGCTGCCGCATCCCTCGTGGCGCAACAATTCCTGGCTGAAGCAGAACCCGTGGTTCGAGGCCGACGTGCTGCCGGAGCTGCGCCGCCGGGTCCGCGCGCTCATTGGGTAGTTCGCCCTATTCCGCCAGCCAGTCGGCGCAGCGCGGCGCCGGCTCGCCGCCCCACGGGCTGATCGGCACCGTCGAGGTCGAGTTCTTGGGGCTGCCCTCGATCAGCTTGTCGGTATAGACGAGATAGACCAGAACGTTTCGCGTCGTGTCACAGCCGCGCACGATCTGCATCTTCTTGAAGAACGCCGAGCGCCGCCGGCGGAACATCTCACTGCCCTGCCCGAATTTTTCCGTGAACCGCACCGGGCCGATCTGGCGGCAGGCGATCGAGATGTCCGAGACCTCCTCGGCAATACCCAGATAGCCGGTCCAGCCCCCTTTCTCGGGCACCGTGAAATGGCAGGCGACGCCCTCCACCAGCGGATCGTCGATGCCGTAGGTGGCGAGCTTGTGGTCGGGCGACAGCAGCTTGAGCACGGTCGACTTCCTGAAGATCAGGTCGGGCTCCTGGGCTCGGGCCGTCGATGCGGCCGCGATCGCGAGGACGAGGACGGCGAGGGCGAGGGTGCGGGGCAACGTCATGAATCGCGGTTCCCTTGGGCGGCGCGCGACGGTTGCGCCATATTCTGACAATATGGTGTCGGGCGGGCCGACCGACAGTCACATGACGGCCAACCACCACAGTCGGACACAACAACCGGGGGCCCCATTGAACGAGCAGCTTCATCCCGTCCGCCACGGCGGCGATCTCGATGCGGCGACGGCGATTCACGGCGCGCCGGCGGCGGGCTGGATTGATCTGTCGTCCGGCATCAGCCCGTTCGCCTATCCGCTGCCGAAGCTTGCGCCCGAAGTCTGGACACGGCTGCCGTCGGCGGCCCGGATGGACGAGCTGCGGGCGCTGGCGCTTTCGGCTTACGGGGCCGGCGAGCGCGCCCATGCGGCTCTGGCCCCCGGCGCCCAGGCGCTGATCGACCGCCTGCCGCATATCGGCGGCGGGCATGCCCGGGTTGGCGTGGTCTCGCCGACCTATGGCGAGCATGCGCTGTCGTGGTCGCGCAATGGTCATGCGGTAAGCGAGGTGACGGTGCTGCCCGATGCGCGCGACTTCGATGTGGTCGTCCTCACCAATCCCAACAATCCGGACGGCCGGCTGTTCTCCCGCGCCGATCTGATGGCGCTCGCCGACGACCTCGGCGCCCGCGAAGGCGTTCTCATTGTCGACGAAAGCTTCGCCGATGTCCTTCCCCATCGCTCTCTTGCCCGGGAGACCGGCCACCGGGCGCTCGTCATTCTGCGCTCGTTCGGCAAGTTCTTCGGGCTCGCCGGACTGCGCCTCGGCTTCGCGCTGGGGCCCGGCCGAATCGTCCGCCGCGTGGGCGAGCTGATGGGGCCGTGGCCGATCTCGGGACCGGCGCTCGAAATCGGCTTGCACGCGCTCGCCGACAACGGGTGGATGGAGGACGCGCGGGCGAAGCTGACGGAGACCGCGCGCCGGCTCGATGCGCTGGTCAGGGCGCACGGCCTCGAGGTGATCGGCGGCACGCCGCTGTTTCGCCTCGTCGGTTGTGAAAATGCCCGGGTGGTCCACGAACGTCTCGCCGGCGACGGCATCTGGACACGAAGGTTCGAGCGCGCCCCCACCTGGCTGCGCCTCGGCATGCCGGGGAGCGATGCCGACTTTGCCCGGCTCGACCGCGCGCTCGCCGCCATCGCCGGCGAAACCGCGACCGCTGGCGGCGATGCCTGCGATTGAGGACCGGTTCCTGATCCTGGTCATCGCGATCGTCGCGGATGCGGCTCTGGGCGAGCCGGGTTGGCTGTGGAACCGGGTCCCGCATCCCGCGGTGCTGATCGGCCGCTGGGTCGGCTGGCTCGATGCGACGTTCAACCGCGATGGCGATCCCCCCGGCGCCCGCCGGCTGCGCGGCGCCGTCGCGGTCGCCGTGCTCTGCCTCGCCGCGCTCCTCGCCGGCTGGCTGATCTCGGGCCTGTTCGACGCCCTGCCGCTGACGATCCTGCTCGAGGCCTTCGCCGTCGCGGTCCTGATCGCCGGCCGCAGCCTTCACGACCATGTCGCCCGCGTCGCCGCGGGACTGGATGGCCATGGCCTTGCCGGCGGCCGCGCCGCGGTCGCCCACATTGTCGGACGCGATCCCCAAAGCCTCGACGAGCCGGGCATCGCCCGCGCCGCGATCGAATCCGCGGCGGAGAATTTCTCCGACGGCGTGGTCGCGCCGGCGTTCTGGTTCGCGGTTCTCGGCCTGCCCGGGATCATCGCCTGCAAGGCGATCAACACCGCCGACAGCATGATCGGCCATCTGAGCCCGCGCCATCGCGATTTCGGCATGACCGCCGCCCGCCTCGACGATGCGGTGAACTGGCTGCCGGCGCGGCTCGCCGCCGGCCTGATCGCCCTCGGTGCCCTGCCGGCGGGCGAGAGTGGGGAAGGCGCGGTCCGCGCCGGGCTCGACGATGCCCGCCGCCACCGGTCGGTGAACGCCGGCTGGCCGGAAGCGGCGATGGCCGGCGCGCTGGGCCTCGCGCTGGCGGGGCCCCGGACCTATGCCAGCGGGCGGGTCGAGGATGCGTGGATGAACCCCGCCGGTCGCCGGCGCGCGGGCGCGGCCGACATCCGCCGCGCGCTTCGCCTGCTCGTCTGGGCCTCGATCATCCACGCCGGCGCCTATGCGCTGCTGGCGATCGCGTTCTGACCCGCGACCCGGAGCAGCCGGTCGCAGTCCAGATGAGCTTCGAGATGGTCGGCAAGGGCGTCGAGCGTCTCCTCGATCAGGGCCTCGAAGGCGAGCCCGGATTGCGCTTCGGCGCCCAGCGCGGCGAGGCTCCGGCGGCGGTAGCCGTCGTTGGCGAAGATGCCGTGAAGGTGGGTTCCGGCCACCAGCCCGTCCGCCGACATCGCGCCCTCCGGCCTGCCATCGACATCGAACGGCGCCCGAGCGCAGTCGGGGCCCGAGATTTCGCCGAGGTGAATTTCATAGCCCTCGACCTGGGTGCCGCTCGGGAGGTGCCGGGCCTTGACCAGCCGTGTCCGCTTTCCGGCGCGCATCACGGTGTCGATCGCGAGATGGCCGAGCCCCGGAACCGTCCGGGCCGGACCTTCGAGCCCCTCCGGATCGCTGATCATGCGGCCGAGCATCTGCAAGCCGCCGCAGATGCCCATCACCGCGCCGCCGCGCCTGAGATGGGCGGCGATATCGACATCCCAGCCTTCGCGCCGCAGCGCACCGAGATCGGCGATCGTCGCCTTCGATCCGGTGATGAGAACCAGCGCCGCATCGCCCGGCAGCGCCGCGCCCGGCTGGACCAGGACGAGATCGACATCGGGCTCCATCGCCAAAGGATCGAGGTCGTCGAAATTGGCGATCCGGGGAAGACGCGGCACGGCGATCCTGATCCTGCCGCTGGCGCCGCCCCGCGCGCCATGAAGGCGTTGTTCCAGATCGACCGAGTCTTCGGCCGGCAGGTGCGCCGCGCCGGCGAAATGAGGGACAAGCCCAAGGAGGGGCCATCCGGTGCGCCGTGTGATCTCGGCCGCGCCGTCGGCGAACAGCGTGGGATCGCCGCGGAACCTGTTGACGATGAACCCCTCGACGAGCGCCCGGTCGGCGGCACCGAGGACCGCATGGGTGCCGACGAGCTGGGCGATGACCCCGCCGCGCTCGATGTCGCCGACGAGGACGACCGGCACCCGGGCGGCCGCGGCAAAGCCCATGTTGGCGATGTCGCCGTCGCGCAGATTGGTCTCGGCCGGGCTCCCCGCGCCCTCGACGAGGATGAGATCGGCGCCCTGGCCGAGACGGGCGAAACTTTCGAGGACCGGCGGCAGAAGCTCGGCCTTGCATGCGCCGTAGTCACGGGCCGACATCGTGCCGCGGCGCGCACCCTGAACGATGAGCTGGGCGCCGCGCTCCGACTGCGGCTTCAGCAGCACCGGGTTCATGTCGACGCTGGGCGCGACCCGGGCCGCGCGCGCCTGCAGCGCCTGGGCGCGGCCGATCTCGCCGCCATCCGCGGCGACGGCGGCGTTGTTCGACATGTTCTGCGGCTTGAACGGCCTGACCGCGAGGCCCCTGCGGGCAAACAGGCGGCAGAGCCCGGCGACGATCAGCGATTTGCCGACATTCGAGCCGGCGCCCTGGATCATCAGCGCGGGTGGGTGTGAAGGGACGGGCTGGGGCATCGGGCGAAGGGAGCCGCCATCTCCCGCTCAGAACTCGATTCCGGCCTGCGCCTTGACGCCCGAACGGAACGGATGCTTGATCAGGGTCATGTCGGTGACGAGGTCGGCGATTTCGATGAGCGCGTCCCTGGCGTTGCGACCGGTGACGATGACGTGCTTGCCCGCGGGCCTGGCCCCGAGCACGGCGACGACTTCCTCCACCGGGAGATAGTCGTAGCGCAGGACGATATTGAGCTCGTCGAGCAGCACCATGGCGTGCTCGCCATCGGCGATGAACTCCTTCGCCCGCTGCCATGCCGCCCGTGCCGCGGCGATGTCGCGCCGGCGGTCCTGGGTCTCCCAGGTGAAGCCCTCGCCCATGGTCGAGATCGTCACCTCGCCCTCGAAGCGCGCGAGCGCCGCCCGCTCGCCGGTCTCCCACTTGCCCTTCACGAACTGGACGATTGCGACCTTCATCCCGTTGCCGAGGGCGCGCAGGACGAGGCCGAAGGCGGCGGTCGACTTGCCCTTGCCCTTGCCGGTATGGACGATGACGAGTCCCTTCTCGATCGTCTTGGTGGCGAGGATCTTGTCGCGCGCCGCCTTCTTCCTGCGCATCTTCTCGGCATGGCGGGCGTCGAGCTCGGCTTCGGTGAGGTCGGCCCGTGCCATCAGCGTGTCGCTCCGGAAATCTGTTCGATGAGATCATAGACCCGGTTGCCGCGCGGGTGCCACAGGCCGCGCTTGAGCGCGGACCTGAACCGGCGGGCGATCTCGGCGAGCGCCGGCGGGTTCGCCTCGGCGATGAAGGCGCGCACGGTCTCGTCGCCCAGATAGGCGTCGAACAGGAGCTCGAAATGGTGGTCGCCGACCGCCCCGGTCGTCGCCTGGAAGGCATAGAGATAGTCGACCGTCGCCGCGATCTCGAACGCGCCCTTGTAGCCGTGGCGCATCACGCCCTCGATCCATCTGGGGTTGGCGGCGCGGGCGCGAACGACCCGGGCGATCTCCTCCTCGAGGGTGCGAACCTTCGGGCTTTCGGGGCGCGAATGGTCGGTGTGATAGACGAGCGGGCGCGCGCCGGTGGCGGCCTCGACGGCGGCGCTGAGGCCGCCCTCGAACTGATAGTAGTCGTCGGAATCGAGGAGGTCGTGCTCGCGGTTGTCCTGGTTGTGGACCACCGCCTCGACATGGGAGAGGCGCTCGCAGAACAGCTCGGGCACCTCCTCGCCCTCGGTGCCGGCGCCATAGGCAAAGCCGCTCCAGCGCGTATAGGCCGCCGCGAAATCGGACCGCCGCTCCCACAGCTCCTCGTCGATCAGCGCCTGCAGCCCCGCGCCATAGGCCCCCGGCATCGATGAGAACACGCGAAAGCCGGCGCGCCGCGCCGCCGTCTCGTCGTCGGCGCCGGCGGCGATGAGTCCCGCCCGGTCGCGGGCCATGCGCTCGGCGATCGGGTTGTCGGCCGCATCCTCCTCGAGGGCGCCGATGGCGCGGGCGGCTGAATCGAACAGGTCGATCTGGGCCGGGAACGCATCGCGGAAGAAGCCCGAGACCCTCAAGGTCACGTCGACGCGCGGGCGGCCGAGCGCGGCGAGCGGCAGGATCTCGAAGCCGGTGACCCGGCCCGATTCGCGCTGCCACACCGGTCTTGCCCCGATCAGCGCCAGGCCTTGCGCGATATCGTCGCCCCCGGTGCGCATGTTGGCCGTACCCCAGGCCGACAGCGCCATGTGCCGCGGAAAGGCGCCGTTGCGCTGACGGAAGTCCTCGGCGA
>Ga0326597_10012533_pt1 | contig 11182 bp, 12 predicted proteins | sample RVTome_12_FD_203789 | JGI IMG/M metagenome (GOLD analysis project Ga0326597, IMG submission 203789) | Soil microbial communities from uranium-contaminated site in the Upper Colorado River Basin, Wyoming, United States - RVT100D185 | ecosystem: Environmental > Terrestrial > Soil > Contaminated >... | reverse complement strand
CGTGATCGGGTTCTCGTTCCCGGTGGTACCGGAAGGTCAAGCCCGCATTCGCACCCAGATGAGCGCCGGACACAAGCCGGAACACGTGGACCGGGCGATCGACGCATTCGTAGCCGTGGGTCGCGACCTCGGCGTCATCGCATGAGAGCCCTGGTCAAGGCCCGGCCCGAGCCGGGACTCGTCATGCGCGACGAACCGATGCCGACGACCGGACCGAACGACGTCCTCATCCAGGTCCGATACACGTCGATATGCGGAACCGATCTCCACATTCGCGACTGGGATCCGTGGGCGGCGAAGACGATCTCGGCGCCGATGATCGTCGGGCACGAGTTCACGGGCGTCATCGCCGACCACGGGGCCGACGTCGAAGGACTCCCGCGGGGAGCCCGGGTCTCCGGGGAGGGTCACATCACGTGCGGCCACTGCCGCAACTGTCGAGGAGGCCGCAGGAACTACTGCCGCAACCACCTGGCGTTGGGCGTGACGCGGCCCGGAGCGTTCGCAGAATACGTCGTGCTCCCCGCCGAGAACGTGTTCCCCGTTCCGGATCACATCGATGATCGAACGGCGGCGATCCTCGACCCGCTCGGCAACGCCACGCACACCGCTCTCGCCTTCGACGTCATCGGTGAGGACGTATTGATCACCGGCGCCGGTCCGATCGGACTGATGGCGGCAGCCATCGTCCGTCACATCGGCGCCCGCCACGTGGTCGTGACCGACGTCAACCCTCGTCGCCTGGCGATGGTCGAGTCCTTTGGACGCGCCCGTCCGGTCGACGTCGGGTCCGAAACCCTCGACGAGGTGATGGTCGACATGGGCATGACGGAAGGCTTCGACGTCGGCCTCGAGATGTCGGGGGCGGAATCGGCCTTCAATCAGATGCTGGCGGCGATGAATCACGGGGGACGGGTGGCCGTCCTCGGAATACCGCCAGGCAACGTTGAGCTCGATCTCAACGCCGTCATCTTCAAGGGCCTGACCTTGCGCGGCATATACGGGAGGCGGATCTTCGAGACGTGGTACAAGATGTCGGCGATGCTCGAATCGGGTCTGGACGTGTCCGCCGTCGTGACCCACGAGTTCGCAGCAGACGCCTTCGAGGAGGCATTCGAAATGGCCGCCTCCGGTGAGGCTGGAAAGGTGCTTCTCGACTGGACGTGAAACAGCCCGGGTGTGACGGGCGATCGGCGACGTCCTAACCTCCCGCCGGGGCTTCGGTCCGTCGACACGACCCCGAGAGCCTCGCGAACGAAGAACGGACTCCATGGCAGACAACGACGACGAATACATCCGCATGCGCGGGACCGTGAAGAAGGTCCTCCGCTCCGCCACGTTCCTTGTGGAACTCGAAGGCGGACTCGAAGTCTCGGCCCGGCCGAGCGGCCGCATGCGTCGTGGCAGGATGATCCGCATCCTTCCCGGCGACGAGGTCGACGTCGAGGTTTCCACCTACGACCCGACCAAAGGCCGCATCGTCTGGCGCTACCGGTGAGTTGAGTGGTGGGCCGGCACCGGCCGCCCATCCTCCCGTTTCTCGTCGCAGTCTCGGTCGGCGCCTGTTCGGCGGGTGCCGCCACCCCGACCACCACCGACCTGTCCGTGACCACGCGTGCGCAAGTCGGTAGCGCTGAGCCGATCGGATTCGAGGTCCCGGAGGATGCCGTCGCCATCTCGATCCTCGCCCGCGGCGTCGACCCGGCGACGTTGATCCAGCTCGAAGCCCTGGAGCTCGGTGGACGCGACGTCATCGGCGGGAGGGCCGACGACGCAGACAGGATGTCAACGCGCCACGCCGAGCACGAGATCATCGAGACCGACACGGGATTCGTCCATGAAGTCCAACAGGGAACCTTCGCCTTCAGCTACCCACTCGCGGCGGAGTGGGAGCTCCCCTTCGGTCCGGCCTCCGTCTCATTCCTCGTCGGGGGCAGCGCCACCATCGACGTCGAGGTCGTGGTGCTTCGGATCGCTGACCGGCGGGTGCTTCCCGTCACGGTCTTCACCCCCGGGGGCAGCCGACTCTCGACCGAGGTGCGGGATCGGGTGTCCGCGATATACGAACCGGCAGGCATCGTGCTCCGATGGGAAGACGGCTTCTTGCCCGCCGAGACGCCCGCCTCCCTCGTCGACGTGGAGGATCGACTGCCCGGCTCCGATCTCCACGCCCTGGCCGCTGCAGTGGCGGCACGATCCACGGGAGGCGCCAACGTGGCGGTGGTCGACGGCCTGCCCCACGGGATCAGCGGCCTGTCCACGAGCATCCCCGGGCCGCACGACGGAACCGGCATGGCCGTCACCGTCACGTTCCGCAGCCAGGCGGAGACGGCGCGTCTCGTGGCGCACGAGATCGGACATCTCCTCGGTCTCCGTCATCTCGAAGATCGGAGCTCCCGCGGCGTGGTGGTACGGAATCCCATCGTGGACACTCGATCGGACGCGTACAACCTCATGCAGTTCGGCTCGAATCTCACGGAAGGCCAGATCGCCGTCCTCCGTCTCAGCCCACTTCTCGGGGCAGGCCCGTGATGCCGACGGAGGGCAGATGAGAGTTCTGTTCGCAGGCGACTGGCACGCCGGAGCCGGCGTCGCCCTCGACACGATCGACCGCGCCGTCGAGCTCGATGTCACGCGCATCATCCAGGTCGGCGACTTCGGCTACTGGCCGCGGTTCGAACGGGGTCGGGCGTTCCTCGCCGCCGTCTCGGCTCGCGCCACCGAACGCGGCGTGGACGTGTGGTTCTGTGACGGCAACCACGAGGACCATGACTCGCTCCCCCACGGAACCAGCGACACGCCGCTCGAGGTGGCTCCCGCCATCCACTGGGTCCCGCGCGGCGCCGTCATGACCTGGGACGGCACCAGGATCCTCTTCTTCGGCGGCGCGGTCTCGGTCGACCAGGACAGCCGGGAGGCCGGATGGACCTGGTTCGCCGGCGAGATCCCATCCGAGGAGGCGTGGCGTCGAGCGCTGACCGCCGGGCCGGTGGACGTTGTCGTCGCTCACGACACGATTCCCGGCATGCCGGTTCGCGGACTCCCGCCGCTCTCCATCCCCTGGTCGGCCCGTCGACGGGCCCGCGATCATCGGGCCCGCCTGCGTGAGCTGCGGGATGCGGTGTCGCCGACGTTGTGGGTCCACGGCCACTGGCATCAGCGGGCGACCGCTCGGATCGCCGGGACCCGTTTCGAGAGCCTCGGACACGATCGCGGTCGGTTCGAGGATTCCTTCCTCGTCGAGGATCTCCACCGGCTCGTCGACGAGGACGAGCGGGGAGCCAACCGTTAGGGTCGGACCATGATCTCCGTCGCGTACGCCAGGCGTCTGCGTGCGGCAGGACTCGTCTGGCGACCCCGGCAGTTCGACTTCTTCCACATTCCCGATCGGGACCTCGACGAACGAATCTTCGTGATCGCCGACCTCTCGGTCGACGTACAGCCGCTCGCGGACGGCATCGCCGCCATCACGTTCAACGGTGCGGTGGAGTGGTCCCTCGACTACATCCTGCAACAGGACGTCGTCTGGCTGCCGACCGAGGCACAGATGCGGTCCCGGCTCGGCACCGCAGTGGAGGCACTGGAACGAACCGAGGGCGGCTGGGCGTGCGTGGTGGACGTCGACGGCGCCCGGGAGCGACACGAAGCGTCCACCCCTTCCGACGCCTACGCCCAGGCGGCTCTCTCGCTGCTCGAACGGGGCCATGAACTCCTCGGCGATGACGGATCACCGCCCGATCGCTGACGCATGCGTGGCTTTTCGGTGCCGGGCCGGACCGTATAGCCTCGTTGCGTGAGCGCCCCCTCCCCACTGGTCCGGCTGATCCGGTACGCCCGACCGCATCGCGCCCGGCTGCTCACATCGTCGATCTACTCGGTCCTGAACAAGGTCATGGACCTCGCTCCCGAGATCCTGATCGGTGGCGCCATCGACATCGTCGTGCGCGGCGAGGACTCCTTCCTGTCGTGGTTCGGAGTCATCGACGTCCGCGCCCAGTTCGTGGTGCTCGGCTTTCTCACCCTCGTCGTCTGGGGCCTCGAATCGCTCTTCGAGTACCTGCACAACGTGGGCTGGCGGAACCTGGCACAGACCGTCCAGCACGAGTTGCGGATCGATGCCTACACCCACATCCAGAACCTCGATGTCGCCTACTTCGAGGATCGGTCCACCGGCGGACTGATGGCGGTGCTCAACGACGACGTCAACCAACTCGAACGATTCCTCGATGTCGGCGCCAACGACCTGATACAAACGATCACCGCCGTCACCGGTGTCGGCGTCGTGTTCTTCGTTCTCTCCCCCACCGTGGCTCTCCTCTCCATCATCCCGATCCCGTTCCTGATATGGGGCTCGATCAAGTTCACCCGGCTGATGGGCCCCCGCTACGCGGACGTCCGTGACCAGGCCGGATCCCTGAACGGGCTCCTGGCGAACAACCTGGGCGGGATCACCACGATCAAGGCGTTTACGGCGGAGCGGCGCGAACGGGCCAGGGTCGATGCGGAATCGGACGCCTATCGGCTGATCAACCGACACGCCATCCGGCTCTCGTCGGCGTTCGTCCCGGTCATCCGGATCGGCATCCTCGCAGGCTTCCTCGTCACCATGCTCGTCGGCGGATTCCGTGCGCTCGACGGAACGCTCGAGCCCGCCGCCTACACCGTGCTCGTGTTCCTGACCCAGCGGCTGCTGTGGCCCCTCACCAGCCTCGGGCAGACGCTCGACCTGTATCAACGGTCGATGGCCTCCACCAACCGGATACTCGACGTACTCGACACCGAGTCGCAGATGGAGGACGGCGACACACCCCTCCCCCGACCGCGCGCCGACATCCGCTACTCCGGGGTCACGTTCGCCTACATGGCAGGCCACACCGTTCTCGACGACGTCACCTTCGACATCCCGGCAGGTCACACCGTGGCGGTGGTCGGCTCCACCGGATCCGGCAAGACGACTCTCGTGAAGCTGCTTTTGCGCTTCGCGGACGTCGACCGCGGCGCCATCACGATCGACGGCCACGATGTCCGTGAGGCGACGCTCGAAACCCTGCGGGGCTCGATCGGCCTGGTCAGTCAGGATGTGTTCCTCTTCCACGGCACCGTCGCAGACAACATCGCCTACAGCAGGCCGGATGCCTCGGAGGCAGAGATCGAGGCGGCCGCCAAGGCGGCGGAGGCCCACGACTTCATCATGTCGCTCCCCGGTGGCTACGAGACGATCGTCGGCGAACGCGGTCAGAAGCTCTCGGGCGGTCAACGGCAGCGCATCTCGATCGCCCGCGCCATCCTGCGGGACCCGGCGATCCTGGTGTTGGACGAGGCGACGTCTTCTGTCGACAACGAGACCGAGGCCGCCATCCAGAGGTCGCTCCGCTACGTCTCCGAGACCCGGACGACGCTCGTGATCGCCCATCGGCTCTCGACGATCCGACACGCCGACCGGATCCACGTACTCGAACAGGGACGCATCGTCGAGTCGGGCACACACGACGAACTGGTCGCCCTGAACGGCATCTATGCCGCGTTGTGGCGAGTGCAGACCGGCGAGACGATGGACGGCGAGATCGCCGGGTCTGGCATGATCGGCAGCAGCTGACCAGGAGGCGGAGATGGGAATCGGAAGACTGGGAGTGGTGGGCGGCGGACAGATGGGCGCCGGGATCGCCGAGGTGGCGGCGAAAGGCGGCACCGACGTACGGGTGATGGAGGTGAACGCCGAGCTCGCCGAGCGCTCACTCGACCGAATCACCAGGTCGCTCGACAAGGCCGTCGATCGCGGCAAGCTGGAAGATTCCGCTCGCGACGCGGCGCTCTCGCGTATCTCGTACACCACCGACCTGGCCGAATTCTCAGATCGCGACCTCGCGATCGAGGCCGTCACCGAGGACGAGCACTTGAAGCTCGACATCTTCCGGTCACTCGACGACGCCATGGGCGATGGAGCGATTCTCGCCTCCAACACCTCCTCTATTCCCATCACCCGGCTGGCGGCGGCGACCCGGCGACCCGAGCTCGTGATCGGCATGCACTTCTTCAACCCCGTGCCCGTGATGGGGCTCATGGAGCTCGTCACCACCGTGAGGACCGATCCATCCGCCGCCGAGCGGGCGGAGACCTACGCAGCAGAGACGCTGGGCAAGACGGTCATCCGGGCGAGGGATCGGGGTGGCTTCGTCGTGAACATGCTGCTGGTTCCCTATCTGCTGGGGGGCATCCGCATGTACGAGGCCGGGGTGGCGTCGAAAGAGGACATCGATGCCGGTATGCGGCTGGGCGCCAATCATCCCATGGGCCCGCTCGAGCTCTCCGACTTCATCGGCCTCGACACGATGAAACTCGTCGCCGACGTTCTCTTCGACGAGTTCAAGGAGCCGCTGTACGCCTCTCCGCCGCTGCTCACGCGCATGGTCGAAGCAGGTCTCCTCGGAAGGAAGACGGGCCGCGGGTTCTACGACTACGGGGCTTGAGTGCGGTGCATCGTGGTGGCATTCGAGGATCGCAACATCGTCCTGACCGGATTCATGGGGACCGGAAAGTCGACGGTGGGACGAGAGTTGGCGCAGGCCCTCGAGTTCACCTGGGTCGATACGGACCGACTGATCGAGGAGCGCCACGGGCCCATTCCGGAGATCTTCGACAGGTCCGGCGAGGAGGTCTTCCGCTCGATCGAACGCAACGTCTCCATGGAGTTGTCCACCCGGTCACGCCACGTGTTCTCGACGGGCGGCCGGATGCTCCTCGATCCCGAGAACATCCGGAGTTTCAGCACCTCGTCGAGAGTCTTCTGCCTCACAGCCGATCCTGAGACCCTGGTTGCCCGGCTGCTGCGCAGCCCCGGCCCGCGGCCGCTTCTCGAAGCGGCGGATCCGGAGGCACGCATCCGTGCTCTTCTCGAAGAACGGCGAGTCGGATACGCCCGTTTCGCCGCCGTGGAGACCGGTCGTGGGTCGCCCGAGGCGGTCACACGGTCCCTCCTGGAGACGGTCACGGCCGAGACCGAGACTCCGGTGGGACGACGCGGATTCGCCGTCCTGGGCGACGCCGTGACCGACCTTCCGAGACCGGTGACGGTGGTCACCGACGAGACGGTGAGTGCGCTGCACGGCCCGTGCCTCGGACCGGTCGAGGCGACACTGGCCGGCTCCCCACCGACCCAGTCGGCCTCCGTGGTGTATCTCGGCGGGACCTCGATCACGGACCGCATCCCGGATCGGCTGCAGCTGCCCACCGTCTGTGCCCCGACCACGCCGTCGGCGATGGAACGGGACCATCCGCCAGGAGTTCGAACGGTCGTCGACCTCGCCACCCTGCAGACGCGGGGCCTCCTGGGATGACGGGCGAGATGTTCCTCATCGGTCGGCACATCGGTCACTCACTCTCACCGGCGATGTGGAACCACTTGTTCGAACGTACCGGCCGCCGCGTCCGGTACGGTCTCCGCGACGTCGAAGCCGCCGGCCTGGCGGAGGTCCTCACCGAGCTGCGGTCGGGCGAGGTGATCGCCGCCAACGTCACAATGCCCCACAAGGCGTGGGCGGCGTCGGTGAGCGATGAGCTCTCCTCGGCGGCGTCGGTCACCGGTGCCGTCAACCTCCTTCGGCCCGATGGTCCGAAGCTCCGGGGCTCGAACACCGATGTGCCCGGTGCCCGTTCGATCCTCGAACGCCGCGCTCCCTACGACACGGTGCTTCTCCTCGGTGCCGGCGGCACCGCCGTTGCGCTTCTCGAAGCGCTCGCCGGCCTCTCCACCCGGATCGTCGTCGCCAATCGCACCCGGGCTCGCGCCGAGGCGCTCGCCGCCCGCTTCGCACGACGATTCGCCAGACTGGAAGTCGTGACCTGGGAGCAGCGGGACGAGCGGGTGCCCGCCGCCGACCTCATCGTCAACACCGTCCCGGTCGTCGACGTGTCACCCGTCGACCTCGCCGTCGCCGGGTCCCACGCCCACCTCTACGACGTGATGTACCGGGACGAGCCGACGGCGTTCCAGCTGGACGCAGCAGTGCGAGGTGTTCCGCTCGCCGACGGTCTGGCGCACCTGGCGGCCCAGGCGATCGCCATGCTCGATCCCCTCGGCCTCGAACCCGACTCTGCCGCACATCTCATCGACGGACTCGAACATGCGGCGGGCCGTCCGGTGGAAGCGTGGGGCGAACCGGTGGTGTGAGCCGATCAGGCGGTGCGACCGAAGAGCGCCACCAGGTCGCAGGCCATCTCGACGTCGTGGACCCGGATGATGTCCGCCTCGTGTTCGAGCGCCATGGTGATGTAGGCGGCCACCCGGTGGTCCTCCTTCTTCCGTGGAATGGGAACGAGGACCGGTCGGCCCAGCCGGCGGATCGCGGCGAGACCCCGGATGACGTCGAGCTGCATCCGGGTGTACGCGGCGTAGTCGCCCGGATAGTTGATGGAGATGCCAGGATCGAGAATCGTCTCCGTGACCCCCACCGCCGCCAGCTCGTCGAGGCGAGCCTGCAGCCACGCCGCAGTCGTATCGGCCTTGTCGGCACGGATCTCGACCTCGCCGACGGCGTGGGGATGCTCCCCTTCTATGTACATGACGAAAGCACCGATCCCCGGGGTCGCCGCCAGTTGTCGCATGTGCGGGTCGGAGAGGCCACCGGTGTCGTTCAGCAGGCAGGCGCCCTCGGCGATGCACGCCGCCGCCACGTCGGGTTTCCACGTGTCCACCGAAACGGTCAAGCCGTCGGCGACTAGCAGCCGAACGGCGGGGAGCAGCCGCTCCGCCTCCAGCCCGCCGGCGATCGTCGGGTTCTCGTAGTGCGACGACTGGCCGCCCAGGTCGATGATCGTCGCCCCCGCCTCCCGGTAGCCACGAGCCATATTCAGCGCCTCTTCGGGCGTTCCGGCCACAGACTGCCGATTCTTCGACTCCGGAGAGAGGTTGATGACGGCCATCACATGGGTCACGCCACCGAGGGAGAGGTCACCGGTGCGTAGTCGAATCGCGTCCATCGTCCGGCATCATGCCAGCCGGTAGGCTCGCAGCGTGAACCGACCGATACGGCCCGACGGAGTGGCCCCGCCGGCCGCCGCCTACGAGCTGGCCGTCGTCAGCGATGCGGGCAGCCGGCTCCTCCACACCGCGGGGATCGTCGGAACCCGCCCGGACGGCACGATCGCGGCGGACATCGGCGAGCAGACGGCAGAGGCGTGGAACAGCATCGGCGCCATCCTCGGGGCAGCGGGGTTCGAACGGACAGACATCGTGGCGTACACGACCTATGTCGTGGTCGGGGAGCAACTGGGGCCGGTGATGGCCGCCCGTGACCGGTTTCTCGCCGGTCACACGGCGGCCTCGACCCTCGTGACGGTCCCGGAACTGGCCCAGCCCCATTGGAAGGTCGAAGTGGCGGTGGTGGCGGCCGGCCGCGGCTGACCCGCCGATGCCGGGCATCACCTCCGATCGGTAGACTCGCCGGATGCGTTTCGGTGTCTTCACCTTCGGAACCGTGGAGATGGGCGATCGGGGTGCCGCTCCCCCCTTGTCGGTCGACCGGAGATACGACCAGAAGACGATGTGGGAGACGACGCTGAAGGTGCTCGACCTCGGCATCGTCGCCGACGAGATCGGATACGACTCCTACTGGTTCACCGAACACCATTTTCAGTACGAGGGATACGAGGTCACCCCGAACGGGATCCAGTTGGGTACCTGGCTCGCCGCCAGGACCGACCGGATCAGGCTCGGCACGATGTTCAACATCGTGCCGCAGTGGCACCCGCTGAGGCTCGCCGAGGATTTCGCCACGCTCCACAACCTCTCGGGAGGACGTGCCGTGCTCGGGGTCGGGCGTGGCACGGTCCCGCGGGAGTTGCAGCCGCTCAGCCCGTTCGGCGTGTCTGTGGGCTCGCACGACAACCCGGACCAGGCGGCCGCCGACGAGCTGAACCGCGAGGTGTTCGCCGAGTCCATGGAAGTGATCAAGAAGGCGCTCGATCAGGACGAGTTCAGCCACGCCGGTAAGTTCTTCACCTTCCCCCCTCCCGGAATCCCGGACCGGGGAAGCACAGTGCAGACGCTGACCCTGGTGCCGCGCCCCCTCCATCCGTACGAGATCTGGCAGGCGATCACATCGCCGCCGACGCTCGAGGTGGTGCCCCGCTGGGGCCACACCGGCGTGTTCTGGCTCTCGCATCATCACTTCATGAAGCGCTTCTGGGACCGATACGGCGAGATCTGGGAAGAGACGCACGATCAGACCCTCGCCGCCCACGAGAAACGGGTCGCGGTCCTCGCCGTGCGAGTCGACGAAACGCGGGAGAAGGCGATCGAGTCGAGCCGGCCAGGACATGACGAGTTCTGGAAGTTCCTGGGGCCATACGGATGGTCGAGGGGGTACATGGGTGCGGACGGCAAGCCCGCCCCCGCCGGGTTGATCCCCACGCTCGAAGAGTCGATCGAGAACAAGACCTGGATCGTGGGCAGCGCCGAGGAGATTGCGGAGGGGATCGCCCACTACCGCGACCTGCTGGGGGTGAACGACATCCTGATCTTTCCCCAGTTCGCCGGCGAACCCTTGCAGTTGGCCGAGGAGCAACTCCATCGCTTCTGGAACGAGGTTGTTCCCCTCGTCTGAGCGGTGTCAGACGCGGGCGAGGATGGCGTTGGCGGCGTTTCTTCCCGCCGCACCCCACACCCCGGCACCCGGAAACGTGGCCGCCCCGGTCAGGTAGAGACCCCGGATGGACGTGGAGTACCGCGTGAGCTCGCGCGGCCTGCCTGCCACGGCCGCCAGTGGGCCACCGGCGAACGACGTCGCATATCCGCTCCGCATGCCGAACTCGGCTTCGTATTGACACGGCCCGAGATGACGCCACTGTTCGATCGATTCCTCGAATCCGGGTTCCATGAGCGACCCGACGAGCCCGAGCCACCTGGACGGCTCGGCCGAGCCGGCCCAGCCACCCGACAGCCGGTACGGGGTGAACAGCGTTTCGAGACTGAAGACGTGGCGGCCGTCGACTCGCAGCGACGGGTCGAGCACTGATGGGACGTTGATGTAGAGCACGGGTCGTTCTCCCACCAGCCCCTGGGAGAGCATCGCCTGGTTGCGCGCCATCTCGGCGAGAGGCGGCGCCACGGTGAGCGTCGGCACGAGTGCGTCGTCGACGCCGTGACGAGCAAGCGTGGCCTCGTCGAAGCCGCGCACCCGAGGGA
>Ga0326597_10012532_pt1 | contig 11182 bp, 13 predicted proteins | sample RVTome_12_FD_203789 | JGI IMG/M metagenome (GOLD analysis project Ga0326597, IMG submission 203789) | Soil microbial communities from uranium-contaminated site in the Upper Colorado River Basin, Wyoming, United States - RVT100D185 | ecosystem: Environmental > Terrestrial > Soil > Contaminated >... | reverse complement strand
TAGGTGTCGGGGTCGTCGGTGCGCAGACGCTGCGCCTCGTCGAGGGTGCGCCCGGCCGGCACGTACCCGTAGAGCGGGTCGTGGGCCGAGGTCTGGTCGGTGACGATGTCTGCGTCCAGACCCATCTCCAACAAGCGCGGGAACAACTCGGCGGCATTCCCGAGGAGCCCTATCGACACCGCCTCACGGCCATGCTTCGCGGCGAGGGCACGGCCCACTGCCTGCTCGACGTCGGCATAGCTCTCATCGAGGTATCCCGTCTCCAGCCTGCGCTCGATTCGATGTGGATCGACCTCGACACAGAGGGCAACCCCGCCATTCATGGTTATGGCCAGGGGCTGGGCGCCACCCATCCCGCCGAGACCGGCGGTGAGGGTGAGGGTTCCGGTCAGTGTCCCGCCGAACCGCTGCTCGGCGATGGCGGCAAAGGTCTGAAATGTTCCCTGGAGGATGCCCTGAGTCCCGATGTAGATCCAGGACCCGGCGGTCATTTGCCCGTACATCGTCAGACCGGCGGCTTCCAACTCCCAGAAATGCTCGAGGGTGGACCAGCGGGGAACGAGGAGACTGTTGGCGATGAGCACCCGGGGCGCCATGTCGTGGGTGCGGAACACGCCGACCGGCTTGCCGGATTGCACCAGAAGCGTCTCGTCGTTGCCGAGACGCTCCAGGGTGCGGACGATGGCGTGGAGACTCTCCAGGTTGCGAGCCGCCTTGCCCCGCCCCCCGTAGACGATCAGGTTCTCCGGGTCCTCGGCGACATCGGGATCGAGGTTGTTGAGGAGACAGCGGAGGGCCGCCTCCTGCAGCCACCCGTGGGTGTTGAGCCCGGCGCCGTGGGGGGCATGGAGTGGGAAGGCGAGGTCGATCATCTAGGTCGCGGTTCCTTACTTACGCAGCAGGCCGTCCAAACGCTTGGAGGCGATCCGGGCCCCGATCAGACCCATGACCACGAGGAAGGCGATATGCCCGACCAGACTCCAATCGATGATGCCGAGGGCGAAGGACCGAAGCATCTCTGTGCCGTGGTACAGAGGCGAGATCCGGGCGATCTGCTGGATGACCGGCGGGTAGATGTCGAGTGGATAGAAGGTCGCCGAGAACAGGAAGAGGGGCATTGTGACCAGTGACACCAGATCGAAGTCCTGCCACGACCTCATGTAGGTGCAGGCGGCGAGGCCGACCGACCCGAAGGCGAAGCCGATGAGCACCGCCCCGGGGATGGTGAGCAGCGCCCACCAGTCGGTGGTCAGCCCCATGACCACCATGACCACGAGAAAGACGATCGAATAGAGGGCGCCGCGGAAGAGGGCCCACCCGATCTCGCCGATGGCGATGTCGCGCGGGCTCATCGGTGTGGTCAGGATGCCGTCGTAGACATTCCCGAACTTGAGCTTGAAGAAGATGTTGAATGTCGTCTCCATCACCGACCCGTTCATGGCGGACGTCGCCATGAGGGCCGGGGCGACGAAGACGGTGTAGTCGATCGGTACCCCGCCGGGCCCGAGCACCTCGGGGACCAGGGCGCCGATTCCGATCCCGATCGAGAACAGGTAGAACACCGGCTCGAAGAACCCGGTGAAGATGATCTTCCACAGACGTCTGTACACCAGGTAGTTGCGCTCCCAGATCCTCTGGGCACGCAACGGCGTCATCCGCCCGGTGGGCGTGAGCCGGGTCGGGGCGGAGACGCTCACGGCTTGAGCCTCCGGCTCAGAAATCGCGAGGCGAGGAACAGGCCGAGAGCGGTCATGATGACCAGATAGGCGACATGGGCCCAGATGGGGAGGGCGGTCACTGCCGAGGCGTCGACCTCGGGCAGGGCGATCTTGCGTACCAGCTCGACCCCATGGAAGAGGGGAGTGGCGTAGGCGATCCATCGGAGAAAGTCGGGGAGCTGGCTGATGGGGAAGAAAGTCCCGGAGAAGAGGAAGAGGGGGATGATCCCGAACCGGAACAGTGTGGAGAGACTGGTCTCGTCGTCCCTGGTGACGGTGAAGGCGGTGACGGCGGTCTGGAAGGCCAGCCCGGTGACCACGGCGGGGGGGACGGCGAGCAGGGCGGGGCCGATCTCCAGTGCGCCGAAGAGCACCGAGATGATGGCGAAGACCCCGAGCATGAAGGTGAGACGGATGACTCCCCAGTAGAAACGCCCGACGACGATGTCGGCCGGGCCGATCGGGGTGGTGATGGCGCCGTGGAACTCCTTCCTCCACTTGATCCCGGCCATCACCGGCCACGAACCATCGCCGGCACCGGCCTGCATGGCCGATGCGGCCATCAAGCCGGTGGCCACGAATGCCAGATAGGGGATGGCCAGGTCGTTGTCGGTGGCGTCGACGAGGCTCCCCAAGCCCACTCCCATTGCGGTGAGGAACAGCACCGGGTTGACGAAGCTGGAGATGACGGTGCCCCTCCAGGTGCGTCTATAGGCGACCAGCTCGCTTTCGACGACGCGGAAGGGGCGGGTCAGTGTGGACATCAATCGATCAGGCTCCGCCCGGTGAGCCGGAGGAAGACGTCCTCCAGGGTCGACCGTCTCACCAGGATCTGCTCGGGATGGATGTCGCGCACAGTCAGCTCGTGCTGGGTGGCCTCGGCGTCGTCGGTGTAGAGGATCACCCGGTCGGCCAGGACCTCGGACCGGTTGGCCACACCATCCAGCCGGAGGGCGATCTCGTCCACCAGCCCGTCGACGAAGCGAAGCTCGACCACCTCGCGCGGCGCATGCTGGGCGATGAGCTGTCGGGGCGACCCTTCGGCCACGATCTTCCCCTTGTCCATCACCACCAGCCGGTCGCACAGCTGCTCCGCCTCATCCATGTAGTGGGTCGTGATGATCAGCGTGGCTCCCTCCCGTTTCAAGCGGTAGAGACGGTCCCAGAGGAGATGACGGGCCTGAGGGTCGAGACCGGTGGTCGGCTCGTCGAGGATCACCAGGTCTGGCTCGTTGATGAGGGCGCGGGCGATGGTGAGCCTTCGCTTCATCCCACCGGATAGCGGCTCGACCTGCGACTTGGCCCGGTCGGCCAGCTGGGCGAATTCGAGGAGCTCCTCGGTCCGCGCCCGGATCCGGGCACGGTCCATGTCGTGGTAGCGCCCGTAGACGTAGAGGTTCTCGGCGACGGTCAGCTCCAGATCGAGATTGTCCTCTTGGGGCACGACCCCCAGCCGCTGCCGGATGGCGCGGCCTTCGATGGCGGGGTCGAGCCCGAAGACACTCAGCTTTCCCTCGCTGATCGGGCTCACTGTGGTGATCATCTTCATCGTCGATGTCTTCCCTGCCCCGTTCGGGCCGAGGAAGCCAAAGGCCTCGCCCTTGGCGATGTCGAAGTCGACAGCGTCCACCGCGACGAAGTCACCGAATCGCTTGGTGAGGCCGCGTGCCTGGACGAGGGGATCCGCCATGAGCACGCGACGCTAGTGCCGTCGCCGCGGTGTTCGAGTCGAGTTCTCGGAGGTCAGTACTGCTCGTATCGGACCACGGCCTCGAGCGGCTTACGGCCCCCGAAGCGCCGAGGCGTGGCCGCGGTGCCGGGGTAGCCGAGAGCCACCGCGTATCGGGTCTCGGTGCCTTGGGGGGCCCCGAGGAAGCGACGCGCCTCGGCCGGCCGGTGCAGGGTGATGGGACAGGAGGCCACCCCGATGGCCTTCGCCGCCAGCATGATGTTCTGTGCCGCCCGGCCGATGTCGAACAGGTTCCCGCCTTCCTCCCTGACCAGCACGATGGTGGCGGCGGAGGCCCGCACCGGGTCGGCGAAATCTCCGTGCTCGGCCAGACCCTGTAGCCGGTCGCCGGTCACGACGATGAAAGACCAGTCCTGGCGGTTCTTCGAGCTTCCGGTCCACCGCGCCGCCTCGAGGATTGAGCTCAGGTCCTCGTCCGACAGCGGCTTGGGCTGGAAGTCACGGATGGCGCGGAGCTTGAGGATGAGGTCGTAGAGGTCGCTCATGGCCACGAGCCTAAGTGCTCTACCTGGGGTAGAGGATCATCTGGGTGCAGCGGAAGAGAGCGATCTTCTTCCCCGTCGCCTCGGCGCGGACCACCACGTCCCACACCTGGGTGGTGCGCCCGCCGTGGGCCAGCGTGCCCTCGGCCACCAGGGCTCCTTCGAGCAGGGTTCCCAGGTGGTTCGACTTGAGCTCGATCGTGGTGAACCCGATGGCGCCCTCAGGGAGGTTGGCGACACAGCCGTAACCGGCGGTGGTGTCGGCCAGCGCCACGATCGACGCGGCGTGGAGGTACCCGTTGGAGGCGAGGTGCTTCTGCTCGACGACGCAGCGCATCCTCGACCCGTCCTCGCCGAGCTCGACCAACTCCAAGCCGAGCAGCCCGGGGAGACGTGGCGCCCCGAGCTGCTCCAGAGTCCCGGCCAGTTCCTGTCTGTCCCTGGGAAAAGCGGGCATCTCGGGCATGAGGCGGGCGACCCTACCGTGCCATGGTGGAGCGTCGATCCGATAGCTTGGCGGCGTCCAACTTTCGACCATCAGGAGCCGATGCCCATGCCCACCCCCCACATCTCGGCCGAGAAGGGCGAGTTCGCCCCCTCGATCCTGCTCCCCGGCGACCCGTTGCGAGCCAGGTACATCGCCGAGAACTTCCTCGACGAGGCGAGGCAGGTGAATGCGGTCCGCAACATGCTCGGGTTCACCGGGAGCTACCAGGGGGTCCCGATCTCGGTGATGGGCACCGGGATGGGGATACCCTCTGCCTCCATCTACGCATCCGAGCTGATCAGCGAATACGGGGTGGAGCGGTTGATCCGGGTCGGATCCTGTGGGGGCGTCCTCTCCACGGTCGAGATCCGCGACGTGATCCTGGCCATCGGCGCCTGCACCGACTCCGGGGTCAACCGGGTGCGTTACGGAGGTCACGACTTCGCCGCCACGGCCGACTTCGGCCTCCTCCGGGCGGCGGCCGAGGCAGCCGCGAGGCGCGGCATCGAGGTGAAGGTGGGCAACGTCCATTCCGCCGATCTCTTCTACAACCCGGACCCGGCCGCCTTCGACCGGATGGAGGCGATGGGGGTGCTGGCGGTGGAGATGGAGGCGGCCGGTCTCTACGGGGTGGCGGCGGAGAAGGGGGGCCGGGCCCTCACCATCGCCACCGTGTCCGACCATGTCCGCACCGGGGCGTCCACCACGGCCGAGGAGAGGGAGCAGACCTTTGACGAGATGGTCGTGATCGCCCTGGAAACGGTCAGGATCGACCTCGGCTGATCCCGTGGCGTGTGCAGATTCCCTCCATGTCGGTGGGTGGGTGCACACGAGAGCGATCCACTTCTTCCCGTGTGCAGGCTCCCACCGTGAAGGTGGGCGGTTGCACACGCCACAGCAAATAACCTGACCGCCTCATGTCTGTGGACCGGTCGGTGGCCCGCCAGGGTGTCATCGACGCATTGCCGTTGTTCGTCCCCGCCGTTCCCTTTGGGTTGGTCATCGGGCTGGCCATCGCCGATTCGGGGATGAACCCGCTCGCGGGCTGGTCCAGCTCTTGGGTCGTCTTCGCCGGGGCAGCCCAACTCACTCTCATCACGCTGCTGGGCAGCGGGGCGGCCCTGGTGGCGGCCGTGGGCACCGCCCTGGTGGTCAATGCGCGACACCTGATGTACTCGGCGGCACTGGCTCCCACGTTTCAACGCCAGCCCCCGTGGTTTCGCCGCCTCGGCCCATATCTGTTGATCGATCAGGTCTTCGCCCTGATGGCGGTGCGGCCCGATGAGGAACCGGATCGGTTCCGCACCTACTACCTGGCCGTGGGCATCACCTTCTGGACGTTGTGGCTCGGTGTGACCGCGCTCGGCGTCCTCATCGGGCCGGTGATCCCCCAGGAGTGGAACCTCGAGTTCGCCGTCCCGATCCTCTTCATCGGGCTACTGGTCCTTGGCATCGATCGGTGGCCCAAGGTGGTGGCGGCAGTGGTGGGGGCGGTGGCGACCTACTTGGCCGCCGGCCTTCCCAACCGGACCGGGCTCCTGGTGGGCGCGGCGGTGGGGATCCTGGCCGGGACTGTCGCCGAGAGGTATCGCGGTGAGTGAGCTGATCGCGGTCCTCGTGGTCGGGCTGGGGAGCTATCTGTTCCGCTCCTTTTTCATCCTCGCCCTGGCCCACAGACGCATCCCCGACCAGGTCCTGGTCTCCCTGCGTTTTGTCGCCCCTGCGGTGATGGCCTCCCTGATCGTCGCCCTGATGACCGATTCCGAGGGCAATGTCGCCATCGGCGTGCCCGAGGCGACCGCCCTCCTGGTGGGCGGAGCGGTGGCACAGAGGACCAGGAACCACATCTGGACTCTGTTCGCCGGGATGGCCGTGTACTGGGTGATGCAGGCACTCGTTTGAGGCCAGGTGAAAGTTCCGGGTTCGGGCGACGGGGGGTAACCCCTGATCACTACCTTGAGTCTGAGCAACGATGCCGACGTCCGGCAGCAAGCAATTGGGAGGAGATATGACCGACACCGTCGATCGGACGGAGTCGAGAGGATCTGGGGGGTCCGGTCTCGATTCCTACTTCAAGCTCACCGAACGGGGCACATCCGTAGGCACGGAGATACGGGCAGGGGTCACGACGTTCCTGGTGATGGCGTACATCATCTTCGTCAACCCCCTCATCCTCGGCGACGCCGGATTCGACATCCCAGCCGTGGCCGCGGGAACCGCCCTGGTCGCGGGGCTGCTCAGCATCCTGATGGGGCTGGTGGCCAACTATCCCATTGCCATGGCCGCCGGGCTGGGGATCAACGCCGCCGTGGCTTTCGGACTGGTCCTCGGTGACGGGCTCACGCCGGCCGGCGCCATGGGCGTGATCGTGCTCGAGGGCCTGATTGTGCTCGCCCTGGTCCTGGTCGGGCTGAGAGAGGCGATCATGAACGCGGTGCCACTCAGCCTGAAACGGGCCATCGGGGTCGGGATCGGGCTCTTCATCCTCTTCATCGGGTTCCAGAGCGGTGGTCTCATCGGCCCGGGGACACCGGTGGTCGAATTCATCTTTCCCAACACCACCGGGGCCTGGCTCACCCTGACCGGGCTCCTGATCACCGTGATCCTCTTTGTGCGGAAAGTCCCGGGGGCGCTGGTGATCAGCATCTTGCTGACTGCGGCCATCGGTCTGATCATCGGGGTCACCGAGTTGCCCGACACCTTCACCGCGACACCCAGTTTCGCCACTCTGGGCGAATTCGACCTGGGCAATGTGTTCAGTCAACTCGAGTTCGTGGCCGCCGTGCTGACCATCTTCAGCTTCATGCTCACCGACTTCTTCGACACGATCGGCACCGCGACCGCCATCGTCGAGCAGGCCGACCTCACCGAGGAAGACGGGTCGATCCCCGGTGTGGGCAGACTGCTCGTGGTCGACTCGATCGGGGCGGCTGCCGGTGGGGTGGCAGGCGTCAGCTCCAACACCAGCTACATCGAGAGTGCTGCCGGGGTTGCCGAGGGCGGCCGCACCGGGCTCACCTCGGTAGTGGTCGGCGTGCTCTTCCTGGTGGCGATATTCCTCTCGCCGGTTGCCGGGCTGATCCCGCCCCAGGCCACCGCCCCGGTCCTGATCCTGGTCGGGTTCTTGATGAGCGGGTTACTCAAGGGGATCGACTTCGAGGACATCGAGGAGGGCTTCCCCGCCCTTCTCACCATCATCCTGATGCCTCTCACCTTCAGCATCACGGTCGGCATCGGTGCCGGCTTCGTGATGTATGTCCTGATCAAGGTGGTCAAGGGCAAGGTGGCCGACGTGCACCCTCTGATGTGGGTGGTCGCCATCGCCTTCCTGGTCTACTTCGGCCAGGCGGTGTTGGGCCAGGCGATCTCCGCCTGATCGACCCGAGCTCGATGGGGGGCCCGGCGGGGAGCCGGGCCCCTCATCGCGTCAATCCGTGAAATAGGCCTGGATGCGTGGGGAGAGGGTGTCCACCAGTTGGGCCACGGGGACCTTCACCAACGCGGGGAAACCGACGACGTATCTGAGCACCGCCACCCCGATCAGGTGAGACACCGCGAGGGAGGCTCGCAACTCGGCGTCTGGCCCGCCGATTTGCGGGGCCACCCGCCCCAGCATGGCGGTGCCGAAGAACTCGCGCAGCACCGCCGCCCCCTGTTCCGTGCCGAACGCCCCTCGCAGGACGGCCATGAGCGGGTCTCGTGTCGCCGGGTTCTCCCAGACCGTGAAGAAAAGGGTGGTGATGTTCCGCCCTGCCGACTCGAGCCCACCGGCGAGGATCGTCTCGGCGATTTCGGCCGGGCGCAGCGGGAGGTCTATCGACGCGGCGAACAGGTCGTCCTTGCTGCCGAAGTAGTGATGGATGAGGGCCGGGTCGACACCAGCCCCGGCGGCGATGCCGCGGATGGTGGCCTGGTGGTAGCCCTTGGCCCCGAACTCGGCCCGCGCCGCGGCCAGGATGCTCCCCTTGGTGTCTTCCCCTCCGGGGCGACGGCCGGTGCGTCCCATCAGACGTCGCGGGCCAGAGTCATGAACGCCTCCTCGAGCGAAGAGTCGCTCTCGGTCAGGGGAACCTCCTCGCCCAGGATCGACCGCACCGAGGCGATGGAGGCACCGGGAAGCCTCAGATGGGCCCCGGTGGGCAGGGCGGGCAGCCGGGCCGTTTCCAGCAGGGCCAGTGCCGCCGCCGCGTCGGCCGGTGTCGCCTCGATCGTCACCTGCCCGGCCAGGATCTCGTCGACGGTGCCCATGGCCACGGCCCGTCCCGCGGAGAGGAGGACCAGGCGGTCGCACTGTTCCGCCTCGTCCATGTGATGAGTGGTGACCAGGACCCCGGCACCGGCATCGGCGGCGTCGTGGATGGTCTCCCAGAGCTCGGCTCTCCCCAAGGGGCCCACCCCGGACGTGGGCTCGTCGAGGACGAGGAGGTCGGGACGGTGGGAGAGGGCTGCGACGAAGCCGGCCCGGCGTCGCAGACCAAGGGGGAGGTCGGCGACCAGGCTGTCGCCGAGCGAGGCGAGGTCGCCATCGAGTGGGGGCGGTTCGACTCCGAACACCCGAGCGGTGAAGTCGAGGTTCTCGGCCACGGTCAGATCCTCGTAGAGCCCCATACTCTGCGGCATGTAGCCGATGCGGCGGCGGGTGGCCCGTGTCGGGGCCTGGCCGAAAAGCATCACCTGTCCCTGATCCGGGCGGAGGAGACCGAGCAGCATCCTGATGAAGGTCGTCTTACCGGCGCCATTGGCCCCGACCAGGCCCACGATCTCACCGGCCGAAATCGAGATGCTGACCCCGTCGACGGCCAGATTGTCCACGAATCGCTTGCTGATCACCGAGGTCTCGGCGAGACGCTCCGTCACGATGCCTCCCGCCGGGCGAAAGCGGCGGCGGTGACCACGTCCTCCAGATCGGGGGCGACCGCCGTGGCATCCGATGGGAGCGGCCCGTCCGGAGCCCACACCCGCCACACGTTGCCTCGTCGCCAGGCCGGCGCACTCACCGGCCGGGTCGCGCTGACCCCGAGCGAGCCGCGGAACGAGGCTCGTATCGAATCGGCGGTGCCCGCGGCCAGGACTCTTCCGTTGTCGAGGACCACGACGTGCGACGCCCGCTCCGCCTCGTTGAGATAGCTGGTGGTGGCGAGCACCGCCGTCCCTTCACCGGCGGCCCGTGCCAGTAGACGCCACACCTCGGCCCGGCTCATCGGGTCGAGACCTGTGGTCGGCTCATCGAGGACTGTCAGCTCGGGGCGGGGGAGCATGGCCATCGCCACGGCCAGCTTCTGCCGCATCCCTCCTGAGAGATCGTCGGCGAGTCGGTCGGCGGCAGGGCCGAGCCCGGTTACCTCCAGCAGTTCCCGATGACGGTCCGAGCCCACGGCGAGACCGTGGACCCTGGCCACGAACGACAGGTTCTCCGAGACCGTGAGATCACGCCACGTGCCTGCGGCTTCGGGCTGGTAGCCGATCGCATCCGCCTTCGGTCGGCGCACGGTGCCCGTCGATGGCGATAGGAGGCCGACCAGAGTGCGGGAAGTGGTCGTCTTCCCCGCAGCGTCGGCCCCTATCACCGCGGTGACGACACCTGGCTCCACGTCTAGATCCACCCCCTCGATCGCCGTCTTCCCTCCGAGCTCGACGGACACCCCGGCGAAACCGAAGCTCATGCCACGGGCTGCATGTCGTGAGCCCGGGACGGGGCCAGGTCCGCCCGGAATCTGAGCACGGCGAGACCGAACACCACCAAACCGAGCACGGCCAGAAGGGCGAAGGGGAGGGCAATCGCCTCGAACGGCGCATCTCGGAGCATCACCCCCCGGGCGATCTGGTTGAAGTAGGTGAGGGGGAGCAGGTATCCGATCCAGCGGACACCGGCCGCCATCGACTCCAGGGGGAAGATGAGGCCGGAGAGGAGGACCTGGGGGAGCAGGGTCATGATCGCCAGCTGGATGGCCTGACCCTGGTTCGCGGAGACCGTCGAGATCAGCACTCCGGTGCCCAGGGTCACGAACAGGAACAGCACGGCGCCTAGGGCGAGCAGCCATATGGACCCGGCAAAGGGGACGTCGAAGAGAAGCCATCCCACGATGAGCACGATCACCATGTCGATGGCGGCCACGACGAAATAGGGGGCGATCTTGCCCACGAACACGTCCCGTGGCCGCAGCGGCATCACGGCCAGTTGCTCGAGGGTCCCCGCCTGACGCTCCCGGACCACACCGAGACTGGTGATGAGGGAGCCGACGAAGAGCAGAACCAGACCGGCGAGACCCGGCACGAGCACGGCGGAGGTGTCAAGCTCGGGATTGAAGAGGACGTCGGTGGTGACCGGCACCCCTTGTGCCGCCGCCGAGGTGAGGACCTGAACCGCGGCGCGGGCTGTGAAGAGCTGCGAGCCGTCGATGGCGGCGACCAGTCCAGGCCCGTCGGTGACGACCACCACGTCTGCATCGCCAAAGCGGAGGATGTCGACAGGATCGGTGCGGGAGGTCTCCACGGGCTCCAGCACGTCGGGAAGGCTCGCTCCGGCCGGGGCTCCTTCGGGGAAGGCCACCTTGATCGTGGTGACATCGAAGCTGGCCGCGTACCCGAAGACCACCAGGAGCATGATCGGCATCACGATCATCATGGCCAGGGTGCGTCGGTCTCTCCTCACCTGGCGAACCTCTTTGATCACCATCGCCCACATGAGACACCTCTCTTCAACGCTTGTTGAGTTCTACACGTGTTGAATTATGCTGTCAAGGGC
>Ga0326597_10012531_pt1 | contig 11183 bp, 1 predicted proteins | sample RVTome_12_FD_203789 | JGI IMG/M metagenome (GOLD analysis project Ga0326597, IMG submission 203789) | Soil microbial communities from uranium-contaminated site in the Upper Colorado River Basin, Wyoming, United States - RVT100D185 | ecosystem: Environmental > Terrestrial > Soil > Contaminated >... | reverse complement strand
TGAGCAGCTCGACCACCAGCACCATGAGCACGCTGCCGACGAGGAGCGCGCGCTCCACGCCGTCGTTGCCGAGCCACAGGCCGAGCGGCACCATGACCGCGGCGAGGATGAGCTCCTGGCGGAACGCGTCCTCGTGGCGCGCGGCGGCCGCCAGCCCCTCGAGCGAATAGCGCGTCGCGTTGATCACGCGCTGCACGCCGGTCTTGCCCTTGAACGGGCTCTCGCCAGTCATCGCCGGCGAATTTAGCACGCACCGCTGTCACCCGGATTTCATCGTGCGGGCGCGGCACTTCTTCAAATAGGGACAGACAGACCACGTTTTATCCGCACCTACCGCTCACGGCCGGCTTCGTGCCAGGCCTTGCGCAGCGGGGAGAGCAGGTACTCCAGCACGGTGCGCGTGCCCAGGTTGATTTCGGCCGAGACCTGCATCCCCGGCGCGAGCGAATAGCGCACGCCGTCAGCGTCGACGTGCTGGTCTCTTAAATCGACCAGCGCCCGATAGGCGAGTGGCCCCATCGGCCGGTCGCGCCCGGTGAGCGCGTCGGAGCGCGTGTTGGGCGATGGCGCTTCGGTGGCATCCGCGCTTACGCGCAGCACCTTGCCTTCGATCATGCCGAACTTCTGGAACTGGAACGGGGCGAGCTTCAGCTTCACCGGCTGGTCGGGCCGGACGAAGCCGACGTCCTGGTTGCCGACCCATACCTCGGCGACGAGCTTCTCGTCGCGCGGCACCAAGGTCATCAAGATGGTTCCGGGAGCGGTGACGGTGCCGATCGTATGCGTGGCGAGATCCTTCACCGTGCCGCCGGCGGGCGCGCGCAGCTCGAGCAACTTGCGCCGGTAGGCTTGCTTTGCAAGCTCCTGACGCGCTTTTTCGAACTGCGAGGCGACCTCCACGCGCTCGGTCTGAAGCTGGCGCCGGTAGTCGGCGGTGATCTGGGCAAGCTTCTGCTCGGATTGCGCGATCAGCGCGCGGTTCGAACGGATGATGAACTCCTGTGTGCGCAGGTCCTGCTCCTTCTCGATACGCTCGCGTGCCTTGTCCGTCGCCATAATGCGGCCCGCGAAACCGTCCTTGGCGAGCTTCCCGAACGCCCGCTCCTGCTCGATGTAATGCGGCAAGACCTGCTCGAGCTTCGCCCTGGTCTGCTCGGCGGCCGCGAGATCAAGGCGCGACTTCTCGAGGAGGCTGCGCTCCTGGGCGAGAGCGTTCTCGTAAGCCTGTACGTTGGCGGCGTACTGCGCCACCACCTGCTCATAGAGCGCCGGCGGCTCGTCTTTCTGCCGTCCGAACTTCGCCCCGGAGAGCTGCGCCTCGATCCTTCGCAGCGCCAGGCGCTTGTTGTCGTAGTCGGCCTGGATCGCGTTGACGTCGGCTTCGGTCAGTACCGCGTCCATGCGAATCAGCACCTGGCCCTGCGTCACCGGCTCGCCCTCCTTGACCAGGATCTCCTTGACGACGCCTTGCTCGGCGGGCTGGACGATCTTCAGGTAGCTCGCCGGCACCAGCTTCCCGTCCGCCACGGCCACGATGTCGAGCCGCCCAAACGCCGCCCAGAGAAGCACAGCAGCAAGCAACGCGACGAGCAGCCGCAGCATCCAACCGGCGAGCGGCGCGGGGGGCTTCTCCTGGATGCGCAGGAGCGGCGGCGCAAAGTCGGCCGGGTCGGCTTGCATCAGCTGAGCCTCGCCAAGCCTTCCTTCAGGCCTTGCAAAGGTTTCAGGTTGAGCCCTGACACTCCATCGAGGCCGATCGCATCGACGACGTAATTCGACCCGGTCGGCGAGAGGCCGAGCGTTAGCGGCAGCGCAGTTCCAAAATCGCCTTCGACGTCGGCATATTCCGCCAGGTGCGCCGAAAGCAGCCGGCCAAGAGCCTTCCACCGGACGGCATTCGCCGCGGCGCCGTTCGAGTGTGCATCCAAGATCTCGCCGTTCAGAACCTCTGCGAAGTGGCTCAAGCGCAACGGTTGTCCGTGCTCCATCTCGTCGAACCAGCGGTCGATGAGCGACTGGATCCCGCGCCGCACCGGGTCGTCGGCTTGTTCGGCGGTCGGAGCGCCGACTCTGCTCGCGCTCGCTGGAACGCCACCGTCAGTTGTGGCGGTCTCAAGGCTCGCATCCGTCTGGGGCGCGCCAGTGATAGAAGCGTCCCCGCCGGCTGACGGAGACGAGCTGCCTGCCGCCGGGCCCTCGAACATGCGCTCGATCTGAAGCTCGTTCCAGACGGTGCCGTCGGCGAACCTGACGTGCTCGACGCGGGCATTGTCCGAGGCGAACCATGCCGCCACGGTGACTGAATTACCTGACCGGGGAAGCACGAACACAAGATCCTCGCCGCTGCGGGCGACGCCGACCGCAGCGGAGGCAATGCCGGCGCCGAACTCGAGCCAGTCCTGGCCGCCGCCATCGGCTGCCGTCTCGCCGATGAGGTCCGCGCCCTCGTTCGGCCTCACCAAGTACGTGTCGCCACCGCCGCCGCCCATCAAGAGATCGTCGCCCGCGCCGCCCGCAATGCGGTTGGCGGCATCGTTGCCGACGATAACGTTGTCGAGTGCGTTGCCCATGCCATCGAGGGCAAGCGGTCCGGCGAGATGCAACTCCTCGACATTGTCCGGGAGGGCGAACGAGGCAGCGGCGACGACCGTGTCGTAGCCGCCGTCGGCCGCTTCGACCACCGTATCCGGTACAAGGCTCCAGGCGGAGCCACCAGTCGACCCGCCAACGTTGCCGCCGGCGCTGCCCGGATCGCCGGGCCCCGTTCCGGGACCGTCGTTCTGGTTGTCGCCGTGCCCCGGCGGCGCAGGGTCCTCGCCATTGCCGACGCCCTCGTTGCCCTGCGGATCGCGCACCAGCGTCGCGTCGACAAAGTACAAGTCGTTGCCGCCCTTGCCGATCAGCGTATCGATTCCCGCGCCGCCGTCGAGCACATCGTCGCAATGGGTGCCGCGAAGCGTATCGGCGCCGCTGGTTCCCGTGCGAGTCACGCCTTCGGTGCAAATGACACCGAGCCGGAACTCGTCGGCAACCGAGGCGCCCGCCTGGTCGGTGGCGACGAGCCGGATCGAGTAGTTGCCCTCCTCATCGTCGCCGGCCGAGCCCGAGAATGTTCCAGTCACCGCATCGAAGGAAATCCAGGCCGGCAGCGGGCTGCCATCGGCCAGCGATGCACTCAGGCTGAGCACGTCGCCGACGTCGACATCCGTGAACGTCCCGCCCGGCACTGTGAAGGAGAAGGTCGAATCGATCAGCACGGTCTGATCGGCGAACGGCGAAGCGATGATGGGCGCGTCGTTCACGTTCACCACGCTCAGGCTGAATTCGCCGCCCGCCGATTGCAGCGCGGTGTCGATCGCGGTCAGTCGTATCGAAATTCGGCCCACGTCGCCGTTCGCCGGCGTCCCGCTGAAACTGCCAGCGGCGTGGAACTGCAGCCAAGCGGGGAGCGGCGAGCCGTCGACGAGGTCGGCGCTCAGCGTGAGCACGTCACCCGCGTCGGGATCGGTAAATGTGCCGGGCGGCACCACGAACACGAACGCCGCGTCCTCGACCGCCTCCTGATTCTCGATCGGCGCAGCCAGCGGAGGCCGGTTCGTTGTCGCCGACTGTACCTTCACCAGGAAAGTCTCTCGCGCACTTGCGCCATTCGTATCGTAGGCAAGCACTCGCACTGAAAGGTCGCCCGCATCGCCGGCAGCCGGCGTGCCCGAGAACCTGCGCGTGGCGGGATCAAATTGCAGCCAACCAGGCAAGAGCGAGCCGTCGGCGAGGGTCGCCTGGTAGGCAAGCGCATCGCCGCAGAACTCTCCATTCTCGTGCTCGACGTCCTCGTCGACGAAGGTGCCCTCCGGAATCGTGAATTCGAAATGCGCGCCGACCGGAACCATCTGGTCCGGGATCTGCTTGACCAGCACGGGAGAGTGGTTTCCGTCCGCGGACAGCGTCGGCGGGGGCGCAGAGATGTTCAACAGAAATACGTCCGAGGCGCTTTCGCCAAAGGGGTCGGCTGCGCTCACCCGCACTTCGAACTGCCCTACGTCCTCGACGGTCGGGCTCCCGTTGAATCGCCTGAGCTGGGGCGAAAACGTCAGCCATGAAGGCAGCACCGACCCGTCGGCGATCGCCGCCGAATACGTGAGGCTGCCGGGATCCGGATCGCGGAACGCTAAAGACTGGAACGTGTAGCTGAATGAGGTCCCGGCTGTTGCCGTCGCGTCCTGCAGCGGCACCGCCAACTCCGGGGCGTCGTTGACGTTGACGACGCTCAGCGCAAAAACATCGCTGGCGATCTGGTTGGTCGAGTCGGTCGCAGTGACGCGGATGTTGTAAGTGGTCACGTCGTTCTTCGTCGGCGTGCCGCGGAGAGTACCGCTACCCGCATCCAGGGAAAGCCATCCTGGCAGCGGGAAGGCGAGGAATCCGAGGAGCAAATTGGCGCTTAGCGCGAGGGTGTCCCCCCCGTCCGGATCTGAGAAAGTGCCGGACGGAATGCGATACTCGAAGAACTGGTCCTGCAGCACCGACTGATCGGGCAGCGGCGCGAGCAGCACCGGCGGCTCCATGATGTCGGCGCGGCTCGCGAGCGAGTCTGCGGACCAGAGCACGCCGCCGTCAAAGGCGATCTGGAGAGTCTGCCGGCCCGCGACGGCATCGGCGTAACCCCCCTGGATGGTCACCCGGTCGGCGCTGCCGGGCACCGCGAGCGTCAGGTCGTTGCTCGCCGGCAGCACGATCAGGCGCACGTCGGCGGGGGTGAGGCCGGGGCCGAGGCGCAGCGTGTCGAGCGCGCCGTCGTTCAACGCGATCACCCGGTCGGTGCCGCCGCCACGGTCGTAGAGGTAGACATTCGCGCCGTCGCCGCCCTCGAGCACGTCGTCGCCGGGTCCACCATCGAGCGTGTCGTCGCCACCCCGGCCGAGCACCGTGTCGTTTCCCGCCAACGCAGAAATCGTCTCTGCGTCGTCGACACCGAAGATCCGGTCGTCGCCGGCGGTCGGCTCGGTGTGGGTCAGATTCGCGAGGAGCTGGGAGCGGTCCCAGGTGGTGCCGTCGCCGAAGCGAACCTGGTCGATACGGTTCGCATCGGTCGCCGTCGCGGCAAACCAGCCGTCCAGCTTCGCTCGCGCATCACCGCCCGAGATCGAGACATAGAGATGCGTTTCGTCGCGGGTCGCGCGAACCTCCGACGGCAGCGCCTGCACGGACAGCGTGTCGATAAACAGTTCTGTGGTATCGAGCTGCGAGACGATGTCCTCGCCATTGCCGCGTGCGAGCACGAAGGTATCGTTGCCTTCGTCGCCGACCAGAGTATCGGTGCCCGGGCCGCCGTCGAGAATGTCGTCGCCCGCGCTGCCTCGTATTAGGTCGTTGCCGCCGAGCCCGTCGATCAGGTCGCCGCCCGGCGTTCCGAACAGAAGGTCATCGAGCGCGGTTGCCGGAAGCAGCTCGGCCATAGCCTGCAGCTGAGCGGCATCCCAGGCGGTGCCCTCGGCGAACTCCACGCGCTCGATATCGCCCTCGGGGAAGACGATTTTGTCGGTGCCGCCGAGGTGAACCAGGTAGAGGCTGCCCGACGGATCCCGCGTTACGGCAATGTCTGCTGGCACGATTTCCGGAGCGAATCGAATCGCGTCGATCTCGTCCGCCCCGCCTGGATCACTGAGCGTATCGAACCCGAATCCCGCAGCGAAGAAATACAGATCCGAGCCCGCGCCGCCGAACAGGCTGTCGTTCCCCGCTCCACCGATCAGGACGTCATTGCCGCCGTTGGCGAAGATGGTGTCGTCGCCTTCCCTCGCGTCGATGTACTCGGCGCCGTTCGTGCCGCTCAGCATGTTCGCAGCCGGCGTTCCCCCGGCTACAGCAGTGCTCGACATCCCGAAGATAGTTGGACTGTTCCAGACGGTTCCGTCGGCGAATTCCAATGAAGTGATCCTGCTGAATGACGAGAAGAAGATCTCGTCCTTGACGATGAGCTTGTCGCCGCCGCCAAATTCGAAAGCCGTGTTGTTGCCCTCGCGAACGACAAACGTCGCCGACGGGACCAACCCGCCGCCGAGCCGGATGAGATTCCCCGCGTTGCGGAGAAAATCAAAGCTGTCGACGACAGTGTCGACGCCGTAGCCGCGATCGAAGCGGTAGATATCGATACCGTCGAATCCGTTTAGAGTGTCATTGCCGGCGAATCCTTCCAGTGTGTCCGCATTGAGCGTGCCGTACAGCGTGTCCGAGCTGGCCGTGCCCACCATGCCGGAGACGGCGCGGCTGGTGAGCGCGCTCTGGTTCCACACCGTTCCGTCGGCGAAGCGCACCTCCTTCAGTGCGCTCGTATACGAGAGTGAAGGATTACCGAAGAACAGGATGTTTCGCCAGCCGTTGACGGTAAGGCTGTCGCCCGTCGCCGGCAGCTCCAGGCGAAGATCTCTCTCGCCTTCAACGACACGCACGTCGGTCGGGGTGACGTCCGCGTCCAGCACGATGATGTCCTGATTTGCCCCGTTCACCACGTCGTGCCCGGCTCCGAAACCAAATCTGACCATATCGCCCGCGACGCCATCGCCTGCTTCGAGGACGTCGTCGCCGGATCCGCCGTCGATGAGATCGATGCCGCCCGAATCTCTGATCACATCGTCCCCTGCACCACCAAGCAGCGTTTCAGCGGCACTGGATCCGAACAGCGTGTCGTTTCCGCCGCCGCCGTCAAGCACTGCTCCCGCCCCGAAGCTCTCGATCGTGTCGGCGCCTTCGGTTCCGGTGACCGAGCGAAGGAGCAGCGTCTGCTTGTCCCACATGGTGCCGTCGGCGAACTCGACGAGATCGAGCCGGGCGTCGGCGGCCAGACTGAAATGGCTCTGCAGCTTGATGGAATCGCCGCTGTCCGAAATCGAAAGGACGAGAGACTGGAATTCTTTCCGAACCACGACATCCGCCGGTGCCACGTCGGGCGCGAACAGGAGGCGGTCGATGGCGCCGACGCCGCTGTCGCCGGCGGTGATGGTGTCCGAGCCGCCGCCGCGGCCGAAGAGGTAGGTATCGCTCCCCGAGCCGCCGTCGAGCGAATCGTTGCCGGCGCCGCCGTCCAGCGTGTCGTTGCCCGCGAAGCCGAAAAGGGAGTCGTTGCCGCCCAGGCCGAGCAGCACATCGTCGCGCGGCGTTCCTTGGATGGTGTCCACGCCCTCGGTCGGCGGAGTCGGCGTGATCAGGTCGTCGAGCTGCGTCCTGTCCCACACAGTACCGTCGGCGAATACCACGCGCAGGCCGCGCGTCTCCTTGTGGAACTCCGGGCGCAGCGCGACATCGCTGCCCCACGAGTCAAGCGTCAGCGTGTCGCAGCCGTGGCGAATCGCCAGGACATAGGCGGAACCGCTGCGTGAGACATGAATATCTGCCGGCGATAGGTCTGCGTCGATCTGAACCGTGTCGACCTCATTGGCGGAGTGCTCGAAGCCGTGATTGAACCCCGTATAAAAGAAGCGCGGAACATCGAACGGCGAGTCGACATGAAACTTGCTTTGGTCGAAGTCATCGACCCTGTCGTGTCCCGAGCCGTGACCCCACACATAGACGTCGTCGCCATCTCCGCCGGACAGGACATCGCTTCCCGGCCCGCCTTCGAGCACGTCGTCGCCGCCCATGCCGTAGAGCACGTCCGCGCCGTTTAGACCCAATAGGGTATCCGAGCGGTTGCCGCCGAAAAGCGTATCTGCGAACACGGTGGGTGCGACGGGGGTGATATAGTCGTCGAAGAGCTCATCGGCGCCCTCCCCGAAGCGAATTCCTTCCACCCGACTGACGTATTGCCCCTGCTGGACTCGCGAATACTGCAGCGGCACGGTGAGCACATCGCCGGTGGCGGGAAGCTCGACGCGCGCCTCGAACAGGGTTCGGGTAATAACCACTTCGGAAGGCGACGCCTGGAGCTCGAGCGTGTCGGTGCCGCTGCCGAAAAAACCGTCAAACGCGACATCGACCTCGGCGATCCCGTCGGTTCCGTCACCAGGGCCGAATACGTAGGTGTCGTTCCCGAGACCGCCCTGGAGCCCATCGCTTCCTGCGCCGCCGATCAGGCGATCATCGCCGCGTCCACCAATGAGCCCGTCGTTTCCGCTTCCGCCATCGAGCGCGTCGTTGCCATCTTCACCGCGCAGAAAGTCGTTGCCCGCATTCCCGAAAAGAACGTTGGCGGCGCTGTTGCCGCGAATGCTGTTGCTCAGCTCATTGCCGGTCCCCGCCAGCGCGCTTCCTTGCAGCATCAGATTTTCGGCCACGGTTCCTTCGAGCGAGTAGCTGAACGTCGCCTCGACCGTGTCGCTGCCTTCGCCGGTGAACTCGATGACTTGGTCGCCGGCGTCATCGACCTTGTAAGTGTCGTCACCGGGTCCCCCGATCATTACATCCGCTCCCGAGCCGCCATCGATCACATCGTTGCCGTCCAGCGCATCGATGTAATCATCGCCTCCCGTGCCGAAAAGAAGATCTCTCAGGATCGTGCCCTGGAGCTGGTCCGCGGCTTCCGTGCCGCTGATCTTCAGCCCCTGCTGGTCAAGGAAGCTCGACAGGCTCACGCGGTTGAAGCTCGAGCCGTTCCAGAACTCGAGAAAATCGATCGGGCTGGAGCCGAGCGGATCGCCGGGATCGAAGCCGTCGAGGTGGATCTCGTCCCCCGCGATGCCCGCCACACGAATGATCAGCGAGCCGAGCTCGAACGAGATCGGCGTTCCATCGATTTCCTGAGCGAAGCGAATGACGTTGCCTTCGCCGGGGGTATCGAAGATCCGATCCCCGCCGTCGCCGCGCTTGTAGAAGTAGGTGTCGGCGCCCGCTCCGCCGTAGAGCAGGTCGTTGCCCGTACCGGCGTCGATGAAATCGCTGCCCGCCTCGCCCGCGATCTGGTCGTCGCCGGCCTCGCCGAAGACGATGTCGTTGTCCGCGCCGCCGAAAATCAGATCGTTGCCGGCGCCGCCCTGGAGCTGATCGATCCCTGCACCGCCCTCCAGGAGGTCGTCTCCCGCACCGCCCGCGATGATGTCGGCGCCGTCGCCGCCGCGCGCCGTATCGTTACCGCTGTCGCCCGCGATCGTGTCGTTGCCCGACCCGCCGTCGAGCAGATCGTCGCCCGCCCCGCCCGCGAGCGTGTCGTTCTCGGTTCCGCCGTAGAGGGCGTCGTTTCCGTCGCCGCCGGAGAGCTGATCGGCGCCCGCGCCGGCGACGAGCTCGTCGTCGCCGCCCCAGCCGAGGAGAACATCGTTCCCCGCATCGCCGCGCAAGAGGTCATTGCCATGCAGGGCCACCGGCGTATCGGATGAGTCGCCCTCGATCCAGTCGTCGCCGTCCGCGCCGACAAGCGCGTCGTCGCCGCCCTCGCCAATGAGGGTGTCGTTGCCGGCGCCGCCGTCGACGAAGTCCTCGCCCTCGCCGCCGAAAATCGTGTCGAGGCCCGCCTCGCCCATCAGGACGTCGTCGCCGTCGTGGCCGGCGATCCCGTCGTCGTCGTCGCCGCCCCGAATCAAGTCGGCGCCAAGGCTTCCGATCAGGCGATCCCTTCCCGCCCCGCCGTCGATCGAAACCCCGCCGGCGTTCTGCGGCCCGGCAAACTCGCCGGCGACGATGACAAAGGTGCGCGTGCTTCCTGCAGCCGTGTAGGTGACGTTCCAGCCCTGGCCGTCAGTTCTCGTAGCGAGGCTGAACGAGGCGCTGCCGCCCGCCTTCAGGACGAGCTGGCCGCTCGCATCGAGCCCGATGCCCTGCGAGAGGCCGGAGAACGTCGACGGCGAAAAGGAGATGAGGTAGGGCAGCCCGCCCGGCGCGTTCCCCACCCGTCCGCCGCGCACGTCGCCCTGGGCTGTGATGCGCAGGTTTGCGAGCACATCCTTCATCACCGCGGCATAGGTGCCGGTACCGAACCCCGTGAGGGCTGACAGATCCGCTTCGCGCACCTGAAAATCGACGAACCGCCGCGCGTCGACGATGTCATCACCCGCACCCGCGTCGATGTTCGCGGCCCCGCTTACGGAGAGCGCGATGAAGTCATTCCCAGCCCCGCCCAGGATCGCGTCCGGCCCGCCGGCCCCGAGGAGCAGATCATCGCCGTCGCCGCCGTCGATCGCGTCCTCCAGGCTCGAGCCGCCGATGAGATCCCGCGCCCCGCCCCCGCTCAGGCTCGCTCGCTTGCCCGTATATCCATCATCCGACTGGATGAAGACGTCGATTCCATCCGCGCCGGATAGCGTCACTTCGGCCGCCTGCTCTTCGCGGGCCGTCACCGCGAGCATCGCCTCGGTGTGTTCGAGGTGCGTGGGATTACCCGCCGCATCCACCAGCTGCGCCCTCACCTCGATCATCAAGTCGGCGTCGATATCGCCGTCCTCGATCAACGTCAGCGCAAGCTGCCGCGCGCCTTCGGGCACCGTGACCGTGAACACGCCGTTCTGGGCAAGGACTTCTTCGCCGACAAAGAGACGAATCTTGTCCGCGCTCGTGCCGGCGAAGGTGAGCTTGACCTTCTGGCCGCCGGCGCCCGCCTCATAGGGAAGGGACAACGTGATCAGCTTCGCCCTGCCTTCGGTCGCCTCTGCCGAAGGAACGTCAAGCGCATCCGGATCGAATCCGTCGGCGTTGAACGGATTGATACCAGTGCCCGAGTCGATCAACATCGTCTGCCCAGACCGCTTCAGGACATCTAGGGCCTTTTCAAACGTCGCGCGGCCTCCGGTTGCCACATCCTGCGCCGCCTCCGACAAGCCTTTCACCACGGAATCGATGCTGCTGCGGGTGACTGTCTCGCCCCACTCGAACGTATCGGTGAACTTAAGGGTAAGATCCGAATATGCGTTGGAGATCGATCGTGCGATATCGCCCAACCCGTCGGCAACGGAAGTCCTAGTGCTCTCGACGAACGCCTTGCCGTCGATGGCGAGTACGGTTGCGCTTCGCGAAACGTCTATGGCCGCCGAAACGAGCGCCCTTCCTACATCGGACATCGTTTTCGAAAAAGCGTCAACGCCATCGCTGAGGTTTTCTCGAAGCGCCTTGGCGACTTCTCGAAGAACACCTCGGGAGTATGCAGAGGCGTCGTTTGCCAACGTGGCGGAAAGATCCAGGATGGCGGCTGCAGCGGCATTGCGCGCGCTAATCGCGATGCTCGGGACAGCGAAGAGTGCTGCCACGGCCAGAAGATTGGC
>Ga0326597_10012530_pt1 | contig 11183 bp, 7 predicted proteins | sample RVTome_12_FD_203789 | JGI IMG/M metagenome (GOLD analysis project Ga0326597, IMG submission 203789) | Soil microbial communities from uranium-contaminated site in the Upper Colorado River Basin, Wyoming, United States - RVT100D185 | ecosystem: Environmental > Terrestrial > Soil > Contaminated >... | reverse complement strand
TGACGAGAAAGTCCGCCGCCAGCATGGAGCGGCTGCGTACTGCATAGCCGGCCTGCAGAAACACGATGATCACGATCGAATTGGCAACGATTTCACGAACGCCGTTAAGCGGTTCGTTGAACACGCCACGCCCGATGATGTCCGCAAGTATGAAGAAGGTCAGAATGAAGGCCCAGACAGCGGCCATGACCATCATGAACTTGGCGAGCTTGTCGCTGATTTTTCTGATCGACATGCCGTTAGCGGCCGACGCGTGGATGGCCATGAATCCGTCATGCCGGCGGAAGCCGGCATCCAGGAAAACACCTATTTATCTGAGCCGCGTTCTCTGGACCCCGGCTTGCGCCGGGGTGACGAGTCAATTTTCAACTAACTGCCGGGTCTGCACTTTCTATTTGACGACGTACCGTACCGGCCATTTATAGCCGTGTTTCTCGGCGGAATCGAGAACGGTGTTGAGGACCTTGACCACCGGCAGACCCTGCTTCTTCAATTCGTTGGCGTGCGCCTGCGGCCAGTCTTTCAGCGATTGCGCCCATTCCAGCCGCACTTTGGCGTCAAGCTCCTTGACTTTGGCAAGGCCGCCCTTGAGCTTTGCGATGTCCTGAGCATACCGCTCCTTGTTGTTGGTCCCGGTCTTCAGCTCATAGTCGTGCGCAACCTCGAGCAGAATCGGCTTTACGTCGGCGGGCAGACGGTTCCAAGTGTCCTTGTTGATCGTCAGGCCATGCCAGGTGATGGAGCCGAAGCCGATCAGCGTGTAGAACGGGCCCGGTTCGTAGAGCTTGAGGTTGACCCAGGCGCTGGGAAACATGATCCAACCCTCGTAAATGTGGGTTTGCATGCCCGTGTAAGCTTCCGGGAGCGAGCCTTGCACGGGAGTCACGCCCGCGTACTTGAGCCAATTCAGGTTCAGGCCGGCACCGGCGATCTTGATGCCTTTTAGGTCGGACACCTTGTTCCAGTCGAACGAGGTGCCGAGGTTATAGCCGCCGTCGGCGATGCGCGCCAGGAGCCTTTGGTTGTACTTCTTCTCGAACACCTCGGTGAGAAACGGTTCCGCCTTGTAGACGTCCTGAGCGATCGCCAAGCTCACCGTCGGGTCCATGGTGCTGAAGGGCAGCATCACCTGGAAAGCATGCAGCGGCAGCTTGGAGGGCTCGAAACAGAAGCAGAAGCCACCAATGTCGACGATTCCGTTCTGCACTCCCTCGAGAGTCTCGGTGACCTTGACGATTGAGCCGCTGTAGCCTTCGACCCACTCGATCTTGTGTTTCGTCTTGGCCTCGACACGCTTCTTCAGTTCCGGCTGGAAGTAGTCCTTCATCAGGCCGGCATAAACGACTCCGGGCGGATGGCCGGTCGCGATACGCAACTTGATGTTATCGGCGCGCGTTGCGAAAGGTACCAGCGCGATGAAAAAGGCGAAAAGCACTGCCAGCAATGATTCGTGACGGATAGATTTCATGATAACTCCTCCTTGGAAAAACCCGCGCAGCAATCACCGCACGCAGTCAAAACGGCTGTTGTGATGCTGGTGTGTGGTCGATAATCCACAAACGTCGGAAGGTTGTCAATAAGCGATAGAAAAATCAATCCGCCCGCCGCCGGAGTCCGCTCGTTAGTCGAGCCTGCCGCGGGATCCGAGGCGGCCCCCGGAGGCCCGGCTCAGGACCTTGAGCCCTCGGTTTCCTGATCCCGAAGTCGTTTAGCGACGCAATCCGCGTGGGGTGCGTGAATTGCGCGTAAACGATCAATCGCTGGGCCAGACTCGCCTCCCGATACTGGGGGACCCCGGCGCGTGGACCGTATACTTAATGATTTTGCTGGTCCATACCTTGTCGTCGAGCCCCAGCGATTCATGGTGATGGAAATGTTCGCGGCGCGCTTCCAGCGAAGTAAATTCGTACATGACGGCATGCTTGGACCAGCCCGCGACGGTGAGTAATTTCCGGGTTGCGATGCAGCCGGGCATACGTGCCATCGCCGGAAAACGGTACTGGGCGTACCATGCCGCGAGATCAAACTCATCCTCGATGGTCTTCGTGCGAAAGCTGCCCATCTGGATTGCCGGTCCGGGAACGCCCGACGGCACCTTCTGATCGTATTCGGGTCCATTGATCCGCGCTTCTTCCGCGAACACGCACGGCCGGGCACCGATCCATCTTCCTTTCATTTTCCGAGTGATCGGGTCCTCCTCAATTGCAGATTCATCGCGCGTCGGCTTGAAAAAAGCGTGCGGCGAACCGGCGCCGATCAGCAGGAGAAAATCCTTTCCACCGCCGACTTCGCTTGCGTCGGCGCGCGCCATACGATCGGTCCTATCGTCAAACAGCGCCGCGCCGCCGCCGGTAATTTCGTAATGTGCTGCCCAAATCCTACCGGACAAGCACCTCACGGCGGGCAGGTACGTGTTATGCAGCCAAGTCAGGTATTCTTCACGACCTTCCAACGGCAGGTCGTACCAGACGGCCTTTATTCCCAGATCCATGCTTCCCTCCTCGTTCAATCGGAAATGGCGGTTACTTGATCCACGTTGCTCCGCTTTGACTAGGCAATGCGACCGCGAAACTCCTTCGTCCGCCGTGTCCCGCCGGTGGAAAACTGGCGCAACGCGCAGATACTAGAATAATCCCGTCAGCGCGTCCACACAGCGGCCCATTCCGGCTTGCCTGTTTCACGCCAATGAATCACAATCCAGCCAGGACAGGAAATAAGTAATGGGAGCCGGCATCGCAAGCGGCCCCCGTTCTTGCGGCATTTCATCGGAGGAAAACGTGCCCGCAGAAAATTCATCCCCCATCACGCAGCCGTCCCGGGCTGCCGTGATCCTCGAAATTTGTGTCGGTGTCGTGTTCACCGCGGCGGCAGGTTACATCGCGCTCGCGATGCCGGGGCTCGTGCGGCAGGAAGGTATGCAGGAGGCGCAGACTTTTCTGCATCTTTCGCCGGTTTTTTTCCCGCAGTTGTCTTTTGCCCTGACCTGTCTGATCAGCGCACTCTTTCTGGTGCAGGCCGCGCGCCGCCTTCCGCCTGCAGGCCGCGCCGCCGGCGGTACCGCAAAAGAGAAATACTGGAACGTCGCGATCATGTGTGTCCTCATCATTGTATATGGGCTGCTGCTGCCGCTCCTTGGCTTCGGTTTCGCGACCCTGCTCGCGCTCGGGGTAACGAGCTATGCTCTTGGAACACGTTCCTGGTGGCAATTGGCGGCATACAGCATTGTGACCCCGGTGATCATCCGGTTCATCTTCGAGCGGGTGCTGTATATATCGCTGCCCTTGTCGCCGATCGAATTCCTGACAAACTTCGAACAGGGCCTGATGAAATTTCTCGTCGTCCTGTTCATGCGCGGCTAGCGAAGCCTGCGCCATGTTCGAAGCATTCCTCGAGGGCTTTGCATTGCTGCTTCGGGTAGACATTTACGTCTACATATCGTTCGGCCTCATCATTGGTGTGTTTGTCGGGGCGATGCCCGGGTTAACGACCACATTAGCCGTGGCTGTCCTGCTTCCCATTTCATTCAAGCTTGAGCCGATGGTGGGAATCCCCTTTCTGATCGGCGTGACTAAAGGAGGCATATACGGCGGGAGTATTTCGGCGATCCTGGTGGGAATTCCGGGAACCGGCGCATCGATCGCAACGACCTTCGACGGCCCGCCACTTACCCGCATGGGCAAGGCCCGAAAGGCACTGGAAATGGCTCTTTACGCCTCGGTAACCGGCGACCTGCTCTCGGACTTACTCACTCTGGCCATGATTGGTCCGATCGCAATCATCGCACTGCTCATCGGACCACCCGAGGTGTTCGCGATCATCATCTTTTCGCTGGTTCTGATTTCGAGCGTCTCGGGCGAGTCGGGCATCAAGGGGGGCATCGCCGCTTTCCTCGGACTCGGCCTGGGATTCATCGGCACCGATGCCACTACGGGTGCCACCCGGCTGACTTTCGGTCTCCAGGCGCTCAACAGTGGAATTCCTCTCATTCCCCTCATCATCGGGGTTTTCGCTATTCCGGAAATTCTTGCCGCAGTCGAGTCAAAGGCTGCCCGTTTTATCGACGAGCATGTTGATATGAACAAGGCTGGCGAGCACTTGCTGTGGTCGGAATTCCGCGCATCATTGCGCACCATCCTGCGCTCCACCGTGATCGGATCCGGTATCGGCATGGTGCCCGGAGTGGGACAGGTCGTGGCGGCATTTGTGGGTTACAGCGCGGCCAAGCGCGCTTCAAAACACCCGGAGACTTTTGGCAAAGGCGAACTCGACGGCATCGCCGCGCCGGAGGCGGCCAATAATGCCGTCAATGGCCCGACGCTGGTGCCCCTGCTGACCCTCGGAATTCCAGGGGACAATGTCACGGCGATCCTGCTGGGAGCATTCATAGCAAACGGCCTGCGGCCAGGGCCGCAGATTTTTCAGGAACAAGGGCCGCTCATGTACGCACTGCTCGTGAGCTTCATTATTGCCAACGTCATTTTTCTGGTCCTGGCCTATTTCCTGATCAAGCCCTTTGCCCGGGCCATGGAGATGAAAAAAGCCTATCTGATTCCCGCAATCCTCGCGCTCGCGTTCGTCGGAACGCTGTCGACAGGAGACATCTCGGATGTCGGCATCATGATCGTCGTCGGCATCTGCTCGTACATCCTGCGAAAAGCCGGTTTCGACCTTGCCCCGCTGGTGATCGCATTCGTTCTGGCCGAGACGATAGAGTACACTCTCAGCCAATCCATGATTTACGCGCACGGGACGCCATTCCACTACTTTTTCGCCGAGCGTCCGATCGCCTCTGTATTCCTGACGGTGGCGTTGACCTGGATCGCCTGGCTTTCCGTGCGCCCATGGCTCCGGCGCACCACCGCAGGGCGCATGCGCTCTGAACGATAGAATACAGATCCAAGCCGGAACCTTTTTGCGGAGCAGCGACTCCGATATGAAGCTAGGGACGATCAAGAAGCGTTATACTGCTTTTAACGTGGGCGAACTGGCTCTGCGAAGGTGCAATCGGCCGGGCCGGCTTCTCACATTTTTCGAGGAGGGAACACATGAAGACGCACCGCATCTCTGGAATTATCGTAAGCGCGTTCGCGCTGTTTTTGTCAGCGCCGAGTCCGTCGCAAGCCGAGTACCCCGACCGGCCGGTTACGCTGGTGCTTCCACTTGGGGCGGGCGGTAGCCACGACCTCCACGCGCGTGGCGTCACCCCTGACTTGAGCAAGGTTCTCGGGCAACCGGTAGTCGTCAAACTCCTGCCAGGCGGCTCCGGGATGAAGGGAACCGGGTTCGTGGCCGATGGTCCGGCCGACGGCTACACCATCATTTTCACCCATAACTATTTCGACCAGATGGTGCCACAAACCCAGAAAGTGCCCTTTGACACTTTGAAGGATTTCAAAACCATCGCGCGGATCAATTTTTCCGCGCCGATTTTCATGACCCATCCCGGTACGCCATTCAAGACTCTCAAGGAGTTCGTCGACTACGCAAAGAAAAATCCCGGCAAGGTAAATATCGGGCACAGCGGCGTCTGGAGCGTTTTGTATGTCCCCGCTCTGCAGCTCGCGCAGGCTGCAGGCCTCAAGGTGAATTTCGTTCCGCACAAAGGGGGCGGCCCTTCATTGCGCGCACTGCTGGCGGGACAGGATGATTTCGGCGGCCTCTTCGCCACCCAGGCGCGGCCGCACGTGAAGGCCGGCAAGCTTATCCCGCTCGCCATTGTAGGTACCCAGCGTCTGGCAAACGATCCCGATTTCAAGGACGTTCCCACGACTGTTGAACTGGGCTACGCGAACGTGACCGCCACCATGGACCGTATTTTCATGGCGCCGGCCAAGACCCCGCCCGATCGCCTGAAGAAGTTGCGCGATGCGTTCGAGCAGCTCAGCAAGATGGATTCATTCAAGGACTACATCGAGAAAATCGGCGAGCATGTCGAATTCATGCGTGGAGACGAGTACGACAAGTTACGGCCCGAGAAGTACCAGGTGTTCTCAGGCCTGCTCAAATCCATAACTTCGAAGTAACGCATCGCCACGGGTTGCGCCGGAGCAGCACGAAAGCGGCGGTACTGCCGTCGTGGCTGCGCCGGCGCGTGTCCAAAGCGCGCAGATAATCGTACTCATCGAAAAGTCCCCGATGACGCCGCTAGCATCACTGCCCCCGCTGCGGCGGGCTTTGGCGTCGCGACGTAAGCCGTTATTGCACGCTTAACGCCGCGCGGCGCGCGCCACCCCGGGCACCTCGCGTAACAGCACCAGCATGCGGTTCAACTGATTGAGGTTGCTGATCTCGACCGTGAGCAGCATGCGCGCCGCCGCGTCGCGGCTCGCGCTGTTGGTCGCCGTGACGTTGATGCGCTCGCGGGACAGGATCTCGGTAATATCACGCAGCAAACCGGTGCGGTCGTCCGCCTCGATCACGATGTCGACCGGGAAAGTCGCCTCGGGCGATGGGCCCCAATCCGCCGAGACGAGCCGCTCGGCATCCAGGCGCGCGACGTTCGCACAGCCCTTGCGGTGTATGGTCACGCCGCGGCCGCGCGAAACAAAGCCGACAATAGGATCCGGCGGCGCCGGCTTGCAGCATTTCGCCGGCACCGTCAGCAGCTTGTCGACGCCCACCACCAGTATGCCGCCCGGCTGGGCGCGCGGCTTGCCGACGAGCGGCGGCTCATCGGCAGCGGCCGGAGTGGGCTCCTCCTTGCGCAGCGCAGTCTGCAGTTGGCGCGGCCCGATCTCGCCGCGCGCGACTTCGGCCAGGAAATCGTTGAGCTTGTCGAACTCGAACTGCTGCGCAAGTTTGTCGAGATTGATGCCGGTCATGCCGTGGCGCTGCAATTCCCTGTCGACGATCGCGCGTCCCTGCGCCACCGATGCTTCGTGGTTCTGGCGATTGAACCATTGTCTGACCTTGCCGCGGGCGCCGGCGCTCTTGAGAAACCCGAGCGCGGGATTGAGCCAGTCGCGGCTCGGCCCGCCCTGCTTCCCCGCCAGGATCTCGACCTGCTGGCCGTTCTTGAGCGGCGTATTGAGCGGCACCATCGCGCCGCCGACTTTGGCGCCGCGGCAGCGATGGCCAAGGTCGGTGTGAACGTGATACGCGAAATCGATCGGGGTCGAGTCCTGGGGCAGATCGATCACCCTGCCCTGCGGCGTCAGCACATAAATCGTGTCCTCGAACAGTTCGCTCTTGAATTGCGCGGCAAGCTCGCCGGCATCGGCGACTTCATCCTTCCACTCGACGATCTGGCGCAGCCACGCGATTCGCTGGTCGTAACCTGAATCGCGGCGCGAGCCCTCTTTGTAGCGCCAATGCGCGGCGACGCCGAGTTCGGCGTGTCCGTGCATCTCAAAGGTGCGAATCTGGATTTCGAGAGGCTTGCCCTCCGAGCCGATCACCGCGGTGTGCAGCGAACGGTAGTCGTTGCTCTTCGGCTTGGCGATGTAATCGTCGAACTCCTTGGGCAGCGGAGTCCACAGGCTGTGCACACAGCCGAGCGCGGCATAGCAGTCCCGCACGTCGCCGACCAGCACGCGCACCGCACGCACGTCGTAGAGCGCATCGAAATCGACGCCCTTGCGCCGCATCTTGTTGTAGATGCTGTAGATGTGTTTGGGGCGGCCGCTGATCTCAGCCTTGATGCCGGCGTGCGCGAGTTCCTCGCGCAAACGCGTGATCACCTCTTCGATGTAGCGTTCGCGGTCGCCGCGCTTTTCGTCCAGCAGCTTCGCGATGCGCCGGTAGATCTCGGGCTCGAGGATGCGCAGCGCGAGGTCCTCGAGTTCCCACTTGAACTGCCACACGCCGAGCCGGTTGGCGAGCGGCGCGAAGATGTCGAGCGCGAGCCGTGCCGCGTCGTGACGCAATTGCACGTCGTCGCACTTGACCACGAAGCGCATGGTCTGAATGTGATCGGCGAGCTTCACCAGCACCACGCGCACGTCCTGCACCATCGCGAGCAGCATCTTGCGCAGGCCTTCCAGCTGCGCCGCCTGCTCGCTGCCGTGTGAAGCGCGCCGGCTCAGGTTTTCGATCATCGCCATGCGCGCCACACCCTCGGCGAGCTCGGCCACGCGCGCGCCGAACTGGTCGCGTATCTCGAGCACGGCTGCATGTGCCACGGCAACATGAGCAAGCAGGCTGGCGGCAAGGCATTCGGCATCGAGCTTGAACTCGCGCAACATCAATGCCGTATTGACCGCGTGCGCCAACAGCGGCTCGCCGCCTGGCAGCGTGTGCCCCGCGGCCTGCGGCGCAATCCACTCGAGCACGCGCCTGAGCAGCGCGACATCGGGCTCGGCGTAATCAGCGCTTAGCGCGGCCAGCCACCCGGCGATGCGCTCGTCACTGCCGGGTTGCGGCGCCAGCTGCAAATGGGTAGCGCGCACCGATTGGCCGCTAGAACGTGCAGATCGGGGCCCCGGGACTCAGGCGCGGCGGCGGGTCGACGAGCTCGCGCAACACCTCGCTTGGCGGACTCCGCAGGCGGTGGAGCTGCGTGCGGTCGATGCTCGCATAGGCCGACTCGCCACGATCGAGCTCGAGCGTCTTCCTGTCCTGGGCCAGCACGATCCTGCCCTCCTTGACCAGCACATACAACCCGCCGTCGCCCCGACTGCCTGCGCCAAACAGTTGCTGCATTTCGATCGGGATGCCGTCCGGACGCGGACCGGGCGCATCGCGCAGGAACGTCGGCGGCTCCGGCCACAGCACCGGTGCGCGGTCTTGCGCGCTCACCCGCACCGTCTGGCCCACCGCCGCGCTCTGCACGCCCGCCGCGTTCCTCACCTCCACCTCGCCTTCCCACGTATTCACGAAGAGTCCACACGAGTCCTGCGCCCGCCCGTCGCCCTCGCACACGCCCCGCCATGACGCATCGAACCCCGTGCCGCGGATGCCAATGGTCCCCACCACAGTCTCCACCTGGTAGCTTTGCGGATGTGTTTTGGTGAGCAGGCCGGTCAGCGCGCGCATCCCGCCCCGCAACAGCCGCATCACCGACACACCCTGCTCAGGGCGCGCCGGCTCATAGCGAAACTGCGCGACCGCCAAACGCGTATCCGGCTGCACGGTGACCCGCCCTTCGTCCAAAAACACCAGCAGCGCATGGCTTTGCGCGCGCGTCTCGACGATGTCGCCTTGGTAAATCGCACTGCCCACACTCAATGGCCGCGAGGTGCCGAGCCGGTCGAGTGCCACCACCTGCCCCGAGAGCAACGCCACCCGCGCGGCGATGTCCGGCGTGATCGGGCGCGCGCCCGACGGCGCCTGCGCCACTTCCTGGGCGCAGTCCTCCCCGCACATCCGTGCGATGTAATCGGTGCCGCGTATGCCGATCGTGGCGGTCGAAGTTTGCAGGCGATAGGCCTCTTGGTTGCCGCGCCGGCCGATCAACCCGGTGAGGCTGCGTAACCCCCCCTTCAAGAGGCTCATCACCAGGTTGTCGCCCTGGGGGGCGGCAGTGTTGAAGCTGTAGCCATCGACCTTGAACTGCGAATTCGAAGACACCGTCAACTCGCCGCCATCGGTAAACTTGAGCCGCGCCGTGCTGTTGGGCTGAGTCCAAACCACATCACCCACCTGCACCATCGAGCCGGCCGCGATTGAACGGATCGAGCCATCCGCCTTCTGCACCACCACCGTGCCGGAAGTCCCGGCGACCGCCGCCGCATCCTGCGCCTGCGCGCCAACCGCACCAAGGCTCAGCGCGCAGCCGAGCAAGAGTGCGGCGCCGCGTTTTAACTTCAGCGTCCCACGAGTCACGAGTTTCATCAGCGGCATATCGGCAGCGCCGCGGCCGGTTTGTCCGCTTCCTTCACATCCGTGATCGTCGCCTGCCGCACGTCCTCGCTCACCTGGTTCGGTTGCTCCAGACTGCTCACGATCTGCTGCGTCGCGGGAATCTGCGGCGAGATTACCGGTTGCGACACGGGCAGACTGACCACCACGCTTGGCGCTGCCAAGCCCGCAACGTTGAAGCCCTGACCCGGTACGGCCGGCGCGCCACCCGCGAAAAAGCCGGTGCCCGTCCGCGCATCGTAGATGACCCCCGACACGCCATTCACGAAAAAGCCGCCGGCCGGATTCAAGAACGTGAGGCTGATGCTGTTTGCAGATGCCGCCTCAATCTTTGCGTACGCACCTGACCCGCTGCCAAGAATCCCATTCATCCGGATCGCGCCGCCGACGGTAACATTGACATCGGGATTGCCGAAGATCCGCGCAAACGCGCCAGCTGCGCTTCCACCACTGAGCACAATATCGCCGCTCGTCGTCAGGTTAAACGTGCCCGGCCCTGGCAGTTCCAGTTGGGCTGATGCGTCAACCTCACTGCCACCTTGCAGGTTCACACTCCCGGTGCTCACGTCAAGCCCAGTGCCTCCTTGCAGACTGGTCGGAGCGCTGACCGCAGTGATGTCGAGCGCGCCCGGTGCGTTGAGCGTCAACGCGCCGAGCGCATTGACTGCGACGTTGTTGACGCGAACTTGATTTGCGGAAAGCGTAAGATCTCCGCCCACGCTCGAGGCCCCGAGGTTCAGCGTGTCGAGGCTGGCGATATTCACACCGTTCGCACCGCTGTTGTTCAGACTCACTGCACCGGTAAACGCGTTGGTTTGCGTCAGCGTGATGGCGTTCGCCCCCGCATTGAACGTCGCCGCACCCGCACCGGCTGCCTGCGTGATCGCCCCGCTCTGCGTGATCGCCCCGTTCGAGCTCACCCCCAGCGTCCCGCTGCCCACCGCGGAGATACCCAACACCGTCGCCAGATTGTTGGTCAGCAATATGTTGTTCGCACCGCTGTTGTTCAGACTCACTGCACCGGTAAACGCGTTGGTTGCCGTGCTAAGCGTGATGGGCCCGGCGCCCGCATTCACTCCGGTTGTGCCCGCAACCACCAGCGCCCCATTCTGCGTAACCGCCCCGTTGGCAACAACATTCAAATTGCCGCCAAAGGTGTTGCCAGACAATAGCAGCGCGTTCGCATCGCTCACCGCCACGTGGTTCGCACCCGAGTTGTTCAGACTCACCGCACCCGTGAAGTCGTTCGCCTGCGTCAGCGTGATCGCGTTCGCCCCCGCATTGAACGTCGCCGCACCCGCACCGGCTGCCTGCGTGATCGCCCCGCTCTGCGTGATCGCCCCGTTCGAGCTCACCCCCAGCGTCCCGCTGCCCACCGCGGAGGT
>Ga0326597_10012529_pt1 | contig 11184 bp, 7 predicted proteins | sample RVTome_12_FD_203789 | JGI IMG/M metagenome (GOLD analysis project Ga0326597, IMG submission 203789) | Soil microbial communities from uranium-contaminated site in the Upper Colorado River Basin, Wyoming, United States - RVT100D185 | ecosystem: Environmental > Terrestrial > Soil > Contaminated >... | reverse complement strand
AGATGAAGTTCGGGATCGCGCGGCCGTCGCTGAGGCGCATGCGCGGGCCGTAGGTGTTGAAGATGCGCGCGATCCGCACGTCGACGCCGTGGCTGCGGTGGTACGCCATCACCATCGCCTCGGCGAAGCGCTTGGCCTCGTCGTAGACGCCGCGCGGCCCGATCGGATTGACGTTGCCCCAATAGTCTTCCGACTGCGGGTGGACCAGCGGATCGCCGTAGACCTCGGAGGTCGAGGCCAGCAGGAAGCGAGCCCGCTTGTCGCGCGCCAGGCCGAGCGCCTTGTGGGTGCCGAGGCTGCCGACCTTGAGGGTCTGAATCGGAAACGCGAGATAATCGTTGGGGCTGGCCGGCGAGGCGAAGTGCAGGATCGCGTCGAGCGACCCCGGCACGTAGACGTAGTTGGTGACGTCGTAGCGGATGAAGGTGAAATCGGGATGGACGATGTGCTCGAGGTTGGCGATCGCCCCGGTGAGCAGGTTATCCATCGCCACCACCTCGAAGCCTTCGGCCAGCAGCCGTTCGACCAGGTGCGAGCCGATGAAACCCGCCGCGCCAGTCACCAGGGCGCGGCGCTGATGCGCGATCGCGGGCATGACCGGGTCAAAGAGTAGGGCTGCGGGCCGCGGAGGTCAAGCGCTCGATCCGTCTAAGCCGTTGACGTTGCATAGGTTCCATGTTACCGTGGGGCCGATTTTTTTTGGGGAATAACGATTGGGCGGCACCAAGCCGGCGTGGGAGATGGGCCACGGCCGATGCGCATTCCGTTGATCCAGCCGCAGCCCGGCGAGTTGATCGCCGAGCTGGAGAGCGAGCGGTTTCTGGACCTGGCGCGGCTCGCCTGCGCCTCGGTCCAGGCGCTGCGGCTCGAGCTCGACCGCGGCTGCGTTTGGCTGCGCGGCGGCGCCATCGTTGCGGCCCGGGCCGGCGAGCGGCGCGGCCGCGCCGCCTTGACCGCGCTGCTCGGTGCGGAGAGCTCGCGGCTGGCGCTCAAACCCGAACCCGATGCGGTGCCGCACGAGTTCGAGCTGCGCCCCGAACAGGTCGATGAGGCCTTGGCGCACGGTCTGGAGCGGCGTCTACTGCAGCGCGGGGGCGGCGGCGACGGCTTGCTGCTGCTCGAGCTGCGCAATTACCGCGGCGACTTGCTGCTGCGCCGCGCCGGCGCCAAGCTTGCGCCGGAGCTGGAGAGCGCACTGCGCGGCGATCCCAAGCTCGAGGCGGCGCTGCATCGTTTTCTCAGGAGCGATCCTGCGGTCGAAGCCGGCGACCTGGTCCAAGGCCACCCGCTGCTGCTGCGCTACCTGCCGCGCGCGCGCCTGTTCGCGCGCCTGCTGCTGGCCGACGGCGCTTCGATCGACGAGGTCCGGCGCTGGTGCGAGACCGGGCTCGAGAGCCTGATCGCCGAGGCGCTCCAGGAAGCGGTCGGTACCTGCTGTCGCAGCGTCGCCAGCGCCGCGCCCGCGAGCCCCGGCAAGATCATCCTGGTGATCACCGACCGCCACCAAGTGCACCAACAGCTGCGCGCCACGCTCGCCGCCGAGGGTTACAGCGTGCACGTCGCCAGCGACGGCGAGCAGGGCTTCGCGCTGGCGCGCCAGCTGCTGCCGCACCTGATCATCTCCGACATCGCGCTCAAGATCATGGATGGATGGGAGCTGTTGTGGATGGTGCGCAAGGATCCGGATCTGAAGGACACGCCGTTCGTCTTTCGCAGCGAGGACGGTTCTTGGATGGAAGAACAGCGCGACCTGGCGCACGGCGCGGACGGCAACCTGCCGGCCGATTCCCACGCCGAACGCGTGATCGAAAAGGTCAAATCGATTTTCCATGAGCTTTGAACCGCAACCGCAACCGCCCGCCGCCGGCCGCGGCCCAGGCTCGAGCGCCGGCGCGCGCCGGGTGCTGGCGGTCGATGACAGCCCCACCATCCTCAAGTTCATCGATATGGTGCTGCGACCGGCCGGCTATCAGGTCCAAACCAGCGCCGATCCGTCGCAGGCCTGCCAGCGGGCCGGCGGCTTCAAGCCGGATGTGGTGCTGCTGGATTACCTGATGCGCGACGGCGATGGGATCGCGATGTCGCGCGCGCTGCGCGAGCTGCCCGGCCTCGGCACGCTGCCGGTGATTCTGATGAGCGCCAAAGGGGAGTCGATCAAGGGCCGTTTCTTCGAAATCGGCGGGATCTTCGACGTGCTCACCAAGCCGTTCACCCCCGAGGTGCTGCTGACCGTCGTTTCGCACACTCTGGATCGGGCGCTGCGGCAGGATCGCGAGCTGCGCTCGTCCGAGGTCGCCGAGCTGATGCGGCGGCTGGGCCAGACCGATCCGCATCTGCCGGCGGCGGCCCGCGGCGAGCGCAGCCCGAAGTGGCGCGACCTGCTCAGCAGCTCCCTGTGGACTCATGCCCGGCGGCTCGGCGGTTTGAATCACACCACCGAGCTGGTGACCTGGAATCATTTCCTCGAAGGCGCGCTCGACGAGCCGACCTTGGAGCGGGTCCGCGCCGCGCTCGAAAGCGCCGACGGCGGCGCCCAGCTCGGGGTGCTCTGTTTCCAGGGTCAGCTGGAGCACTTTCCGCTGACCGAGATTCTGCAGCTGGCCAAGATCCATCACGACCCGCTGGTGGTGCGGCTGCGCCGCGGTCGCACCGAGATCTTTCTGCTGCTGCGCGGCGGCTGTTTCGATCTCGCGGTGGCCTCCAATCTGGGGTATCAATTCCATCTCGGCACCCTGCTGCTCCACAGCCGCCGCATCACCCGCGAGCAGCTCGAGGCAGCGGTCCGCCATCAGCGCGCGCGCGGCTTGCTGCTGGGCCAGGCGCTGCTGGAGATCGGCGTGATCAATCGAGCCACGCTGGCCGCGGTGCTCAAACGCCAGACCATGATCATCGTCTACGAGGCGCTGCGCTGGAGCGAGGGCCGATTCCGGGTCGAACGCTGGGAGCGGGTGCCGCCGCCCTACGATCAGTTTCAATTCCAGCTTCCGGTCGACATGGTCACGATCGAAGGGTTGCGGCGGATCGATGAGTGGCACCTGATCGAGCAGAAGATCCCGCATTTCGGGGTGGTGTTTCGACTCACCGAGGCCGCGCTCCAACCGGCGCGGCTGGAGCGCTTGGTTCCGTCTGAGCGCGCGATCTTGGAGCTGGTCGATGGCCAGCGCACGGTCACCGAAATCATCGCGGCCTCCACCACCGAGCCGTTCAAGGTCTGCAAGAGCCTCTACGGACTGCTGCTCACCAGCCTGATCAGCCCGCTCCCGGCCGCCGCGGCGCCGGGATCCTGATTGACAGTTGTAATTGGATCGGGCACGCTAGCTCCGAGGCCGCGCGGGCTGCCGGCAGCTCCGGGGCGGGGATGGCCAAGGTCCTCATCGTCGACGACGTTCGCTCCGAGCTGGAGCTGATGAAAAGCAGTGTGGCCTCCTTGGGGCACGAGGTGATCACGGCGGCCGACGGCGAGGAGGCGGAGCGGTTGATCCAACGCGACCGACCGGATCTGATCCTGCTCGACGTGGTGCTGCCCAAGATCAATGGATTCGAGATCTGCCGCCAGCTCAAACAGGATCAGCGCCTGCGCAAGATCCCGGTCATCCTGGTGAGCGGCAAGAACGCCAAGGCCGATATCTTCTGGGGCAAGAAGCAGGGGGCCGATGAATACCTGCCCAAGCCGGTGCGGCACGAAGAGCTGATCCAGTTGGTCAAGCGGTATCTCATTTAGCTCATGGAGCCCGAGCAACCACGGCCGACCGAACGGGTCTGTGTTTTTCGCCGCCGCGAGCGCAGCTTCGCGCTGCCGCTCGCCGAGGTGGTCGAGGTGCTGCCGGCGGTCGACTTCGAGCCGATCCCGCTGGCGCCGCCGCTGCTGGCCGGTCTGTTCAACCTGCGCGGTGAGCTGCTGCCGCTGTTGCGGCTCGAGCCGCTGTTCGACCTGCCGGACCGGCCCGCCGCGCGCGGCGAGCAGTTCTTGGTCATCCGCCTGGGCGACAGCCGGATGGCGTTGTGGGTCGACAAGGTGGTCGATATCGCGCCGATCGACAGCGAGGCGCTGCAGAACCTGGATCCGGCGCGGCCTTATACTCGCGGGACGCTCGAAATCGGCGCGACGACGGCGTGGCGTTTGGATCTCGATCAGATCGTGCAGGCGCTGGAAGATCAAATGACTCGGCTGCTCGAGCAGCGCCTGTCGGTTTCAGTTTGACCTTGAAGAAGGAGCCCTGCAATGGTTCAAATGGTCCCCTCCGGGTTTGAACGGAGCGTCACCCGCCGGCGCCTGATCTGGACGCTGGCGGCGTTCGCGCTGCTGGCCTGCTTGCTGGTCGGCGCTGCGATGGTGGTCTCGGGTGTTGAAGGCGCCCGCGCCCAGCTGGCCGATCGCCTGCTGCTGACCGCGCGGCTGATCGAAGCGGCGGCGCGGCCGGCCCTGAGCGCTAAGGTCCAGCCGCTGGTGCCGGCGCCGACTCCGGCCGGCGCCGCCGCGGCGGTCGACGACCCGGCCGCCCGGCGGCTGATCGCCCAGAGCCTGACCGACCAGCTCGAGCAGGCGGTGGCGCAAGCCGGAACCCAGCTCTCGAAGAGCACGCCGGGAGTGGTGATCCAGGTGTTCGACCCGCAGCGGGTCGTGATCGCCCAGTTCGGCCTGCCGGCCGCCCCTCCCGACCGGCGCTGGCAAGTCAGACAGCAGCTGCTCGAGCGGGTGCTGCGCCAGCCGGTCGACCTGCAGCAATCGGAGCTCTGGAGCGCGGGCGCATGGATCCGTCTGGCCGGGGGCCTGCTGGGTCGTCCGGCCGCCTATCCGGTCGATCTGGTGCAGCGCCTGCAGAGCGGCGGGGGCCTGGTGGGCGGCATCAACCTGCAGATCGACGGCCAGTCTGCGCTGCTGGCGGCAGCCGGCCGGCCGCTGCCGTACGCCGGCCTGGCGGCGGCGCTGCTGCTGCTTTTGGCTTTGCTGTGGGGGCTGTTCGAAGCGCGCCGCGAGCACCGCGCGCTGCAGGAGATTCGCGATTGCATCGACACGGTCTCCGAGGGCGACTACGGCCGCCGGGTCCAGCTCAGCAGCGGAGGCGAGCTCCAAGAGATCGGCGCCCGGCTCAACACCATGCTGGATCGGGTCGGGGATCTGATCGAGACCGAAGCCGACCGCGATCGGCTCCAGAAGCACATCGTGGGCTTCCTCGAACGCGTCAGTCAGGCTTCGGAGGGGGACCTGACCGCCCGCGCCGAAGTCACCGCTGACGTGCTGGGCTCGGTCGCCGACGCCTACAATTTGATGCTCGATTCGATCGGCGGGCTGATCCGGCAGGTCGCCGACGCCGCCGCGCAGGTGGCGCGCGCCGCCGAGCACATCACCAGCGCCTCCGAGGAAGTCAGCCGCGGCGCCGACGCGCAGGCGCGCGAGATCAACGGCGTGGTGGCGCGGGTTGGCGAGATCTCGTCCTCGACCGAGCAGGCCTTGGTGCACGCCGACGAGACCAGCGCGGCCGCGCGGCGCGCCACCGAAGTTTCGCTCAAGGGCGGCGCGGTGGTGATGAACAGCATCGAAGGCATGAATCGAATCCGCGCCAACGTGCAATCGACCGCCAAGAAGATCAAGGCGCTGGGCGAGAAGTCGATCGAGATCAACACCATCGTCGAGGTGATCGACGAGCTCTCGACCCAAACCAACATGCTGGCGCTCAACGCCGCGATCGAAGCCTCGCGCGCCGGCGAGCACGGCAAGGGCTTCGTGGTGGTGGCCGACGAGGTGCGCAAGCTCGCCGAGCGCTCGATCCGCGCCACCAAGGACATCGAAAAGCTGGTCGCCGGGATCCAGGTGGAGACCAACGAGGCGGTCACCGCGATGGAAGAGTCGATCCGCGAGGTCGAAAGCGGATCGGTGCTGGCCGACCAGGCCGGCGTGGCGCTGGGCGAGATCGAGAAGGACGTCAAGAACGCCGCCGAGCTGGTCGGACGCATCACCGGTTCGATCCGCGGCCAGGTGCAGGGCAATCAGTCGGTGCTGAGCGCGATGCAACAAGTCTACTCGATCACCAAGAGCACGGCGGAGCGCGCCCACATGACCACCCAGACGATTCAGCGGCTGGCCGAGCTGTCCAGCGGGCTGGAACAGGCGATCGGCCGCTTCAAGATCGAAGCCGGCGCCGCCGGGCCCGGACCCGGGGCGCGCCGCGAGCCCGCGGAGGTGAGCGTGCCGCCGACCGAGCAGGAGCTCGCCGCCATGCTCGATTTCGAGGTCGACGAGCTGGGCCGCGGCGGGCCGGACGACCCGGTCGCGGCGCCGGAACGCGACCCGCGCGGCTGATCCCGCGGCGCGGCGCGATGAGCGATCGCTTGGACCGAGCGGCGATTCGGGAGATTTTCTTCGGCGAGGCCGAGGGCTACCTGCGCTTCTTTCGCAGCGCCGCCTCCGAGCTCGCCGAGCATCCCGACGACCAGGATCTGGTCGAGGAGCTGCTGCGGCAGCTGCACTCGCTCAAAGGCTCCGCGGGCACGCTCGGTTTCGCCAGGCTGGCGGAGGCGGCGGCGGCGCTCGAGCAGACCCTCGAGCAGCGCCGTCCACTCGGCGGCCCCAGCCTAGCGGTCGCGGGCGCGCTGCTGCAGGACGCGGCGGCCGTGTTCGAGCGGCATCTGGCCGCCGAACGCAGCGGCGGTCCGGATCCCTCCGATCGCGAGCTGGACCGATGGGTCGAGCGCTGCCGCGCGCTGCTGCCGCAGGCGGACCGCGCGCTGGAGCAGAGCTCCGCCGCCGCGCCCCCGGACAGCGCGCCGGAGCAGAGCTCCGGCGCCGCGCCCCTGATGAGCCGACCCGTGCCGGCGGCCGGCTCCGCGCCCGCGGGCGCGCCGGGCCCGCCGCCGGGCGGCGCCTTGAGCGGAGCGCTGCTCGCCGATCTCAAGGAGGCTTTTGTTCTCGAAGCACTCGAGCATGTCGAGGAGCTCGAGCGCGGCCTGCTCCGGCTCGAGGGTCGGGCCGGCGAGGAGACCATCCTGCGGCCCTTGATGCGAACCGCCCACACGCTGAAGGGGTCGGCGGCCACGGTCAGCTATACCGAGCTGGGCGAGCTGGCGCATCGAATCGAGGACGTGCTCGAAACGGCGGTGGAATACGCCCATCCGCTGGAGGATCGCGAGCTGCATCTGCTGTTCCAGGCCTTGGATGGGATCAAGAGTCTGATCGAAGACGTGCGCCGCGATCGCCGCGACCCGCGCGGCGTGCTGGCCGAGCTGGAGCCCTATTTCGCGGCGGTTATTCAGCGGATCCAGCAACCCGAGGGCGGCTCGGCCGATTCGGTCCCCGCCCTCGAGGGCGCGGAGCTGCCGAGCCGGGTTCCTTTCGCGGCCGATCTCGACCTGGCGAAGCTCCCCAGCGTCGCCGCGCCGCGCGAGCTGCTCGAAGTCACCCGCGAGCTGGAAGAGGAGCTCGAGCCGCTGCGGATTGCGGCCGGCGCTGCGCCCGGCGCGGAGCATTCCGAGTCGGCCGGGGGCGGGACCGCGGCGGCCGAGCCGCACTATCTCAAAGTCAGCGCGGCGCGGCTCGACCGCGTCATGAATCTGGTCGGCGAGCTGATTATCAACCGCAATCGCTTGGCGCGCCGGCTCGACGAGCTGGCCGCGCTCAACGACGAGCTGAGCTTCTCCAAGAGCCGGCTGCTCTCGATCATTCAGGATTTTCGCGACCGCTACGAATTCACCCGCGGCCTGTTCGATCCGCGCGGCGGTGCCCATCCGCTGGCCGAGTTCAAGGAGCTCGAGTTCGACAAATACGACGAGTTCAATCTGGTGAGCCGCAATCTGGTGGAGATCGCCAGCGACATCGCCGAAATCATGAAGCAGACCGGCGGCTTCTTCGCCAGCTTCAACCTCGAGACCGACCAGATCTCGCGCGTCACCGGCAAGCTGCAGGAGGAGATCTCCACCATCCGGCACCTGCCGCTGGGCCGCCTGTTCCAGCGCTTCCGCCGCTTGGTGCACGACGCCTGCTACAGCTACGGCAAGCAAGTCGAGCTGGAGCTTTTGGGCACCGACACCGAGCTCGACCGCACCATCGCCGAGGAGATCGCGGAGCCGCTGATTCACCTGCTGCGCAACGCGGTCTATCACGGCATCGAGCGCCCGAGCCAGCGGCTCCAGCTCGGCAAACCGGCGGCCGGGGTGGTCAAGCTGCGCGCCTACCAGGCCGGCAGCCGGGTGGTGATCGAAGTCAGCGACGACGGCGCCGGGATCGATCTCGAAGCGGTGCGGCGGCGGGCGGTCGAGTTGGGCCAACTCGACCCGCAGCGCGAGCTGAGCGCGGCGGAGACGCTGGAGCTGATCTTCCAGCACGGCTTCACCATGGTCCGCGAGGCCGACGTCACTGCCGGCCGCGGGGTCGGGCTCGACGCGGTGCGCGCCAGCGTGCAGCGGTTGCAAGGCGAGATCCGGATCAGCACCGAGCCGGGCCGCGGCACCCAGTTCACGCTCACGGTGCCGCTGAGCCTGGCGATCTCTCAAATCCTGACGGTGCAGGCCGGGCCGCGGCTGTTCGGCCTGCCGGTCAATGTGATCCAGGAAGTGGTCCAGATCGGTCGCGACGCGGTCACCGAAACCGAAGCCGGCGCCACCGTGCGGCTGCGCGACCAACCGGTGCCGCTGCTGTCGCTGGCCGGCGTGATGGGGCTGGAGCCGCACTCCGGCAGCGGCTCCACGCTGACCGTGCTGGCGCTGGCCGCCAGCGACCGGCGCGTGGCGCTGGCGGTCGACGGCATCCTCGGCCGCGAGGAGACGGTGATCAAGACGTTTGGTGGATTCCTGCGCCGCTTCCGGCTGCTCAGCGGCGCCAGCATTTCCGGCGAGGGCCGGATCATCTTGATCCTGGATGTGGCCGGGCTGGCCGAGCTGGGGCCGCGGCTGCAGAGCGCGGTCCAGTGGAAGGCGGCGCCGATCGCGCCGGCCCGCCCGATCCGTGGGCCGCGCCTGCTGCTGGTCGACGACTCGATCTCGATCCGCAAATTCGTCGGTGCGCTGCTGACCCAAGCCGGTTTCGAGGTCGAGCTCGCGAGCGACGGGCTGGAGGCGTTTCAAAAAGTCACGGCGGCCCGATTCGATCTGATCATCACCGACCTGGAGATGCCGGTGATGCACGGCTACGAGCTGATCGCGGAGCTCAAGCGCCGCGCCGAGCTGCGCTCGATCCCGATCGTGATCTTGACCTCGCGCGCCGGCGAGAAGCATCGGCTCAAGGCCTTGGAGATGGGCGCCCAGGACTACGTGGTCAAACCGTTCAACGAAGAGGATCTGATCCGATCGGTGCGCCGCCATCTGGAGCGCGCGGCCCGCCCCGCGGGCGCGCCATGATCCGGGTTCGCTGCCCGCACTGTCAGACGGTTCTGGGGCTCAGCCAGCTGCCGGCCGGCGGCCGGGTGCGATGCGGCCACTGCGGCAAGGTGCTGGCGCTGCGCCGGCCGGCCGAGACGCCGGCCGCGGGCCCAGCTCCGTCCGCGCCGCCCGGGTCATCCGATCGCGCCGCGCCGCGCCCCCAGCCAGCGCCGGGCTCGATCCCGCCCGCGGCGCCGGCATCGACCCAGGCGCCCGAACCGACGCGACCGGACTGGGTCGCCGACATGAACGATTCGGATTGGGTGCAGCGCGCGGGCTCGAGCTACCCCTCGGCGGCCGCGCCCACGCCGGCCGCCGCGGCCCCGCCGCGCGAGCCCGAGTCGGCATCGAGCCCGGTCTCCACCCCGGCGCCCGCGCTCCAGGAAGCGGCTTCGCCGCCGCCCGCCGCCGCCGCTGAAGGCAAGCTGTGGCAGGTTCAGCCGGTCGGCGAGCCGATCGCGACCGTGCCGTTCGATCGGGTCAAGGCGATGCTGCAGGCCGGCGAAATCGGTCCCGAAACTCTGGTGCTGGCGCCCGGGCGGGGCTGGTCCGTCGCGGGCGAGATTCCGCTCCTGAGCCGCTACCTGGATTCGTTGGCGTTGTCCGGTTCAGCGCTGGCTGCGGCGGCGCGGCCGGCCTCCGAGCTGCGCTGCGCCAATCACCCCGGCGCCGCGGCGCTGTGGCGCTGCCGCTCCTGCGGCAAGGAGCTGTGCGCGAGCTGCACCGAGGAGGCCAAGTTCGGCGGCCGCACCGTGCACCTGTGCCTGCGCTGCGAGGACCAGTGCGACTCGTTGGTGGAAGCGCCCGAAGCTGCGGGGGCGGCGGCTTCGGGCGTCGGGCGCATGCACCTCGGCCGACACGGCGAGGTCTACGAGCCGGCGGGGCCGTTCTGGCATCGCATCCACACCCTGCCGTTCTATCCGCTGGCCGGTAAAGGCTGGCTGCGCTTGGTGGGGCTCTGGCTGCTCACGGTCTGCGCCAGCATCTCGATCTACGCGATCCTGCTCTACGCGCTGTTTTACGCCTATATGCTCCACATCATCAACCGCTCGGCCGAGCACGAAGATCGCATGCCGCCGTTTCCGGAGCTGACCGATTTCTTCGATGACTATGTCCTGCCGTTTTTGCGCTATCTGTGCGTGTCGTTCTACGGCGTGATCGTGGTGGTGGTTTACAACCTGGTGCTGCGCCAGCGCGGGTTCTTGGAGATGCTCGACAGCTTCGTCGGGCTGATGGGTGAGGTCGACCCGATCAACTGGGTGGTGGTCGGCCTGTTGGTGTTCTACTACCCGATGGTGCTGATGGCGATCGGGGTGGTGGAGGATCTGCGGGTCGCGCTCAATCCGATCCTGATCGCGCGCTACATCGTGGCGATCTTCCCCGAGTACTTGTTGCACTATGTTGCCCAGCTCCTGCTGCTCGGGGCCTGGATGCTGGCCGGGATGGTGTTCGCCACCGGGCTCACCATGCTGCGGATCGGGCCGGATCTGCGCGCGATCGTGCAGTTCGCCGGCGTGCCGCTGATCGCGGTCTATTTTCAAGTGCTGCAGTACCGTCTGGTCGGCATGCTTGCAGCGCAGTCGCGCCACAAGTTGAACTGGATATAGCCCGGCGGCGGATCTGCCGCCATCTGCTTCGTTGCGCTCACTCGGGCTCCTCCAGCGTACCTTTCAGTACGCTTCCGTCGCCCTCCCTCGCGCGCCTTGCATCTGACGGCATCTCCACCGCCCAATATGCCGTGCTGAGGCACGTGCCAACTACGAAGCGTCGCCAACTAGCCCGCCAAGGGGTTATGCTGGGTGCATGAGCGCTGCTGGTAAGCCGACGCTCGAC
>Ga0326597_10012528_pt1 | contig 11185 bp, 9 predicted proteins | sample RVTome_12_FD_203789 | JGI IMG/M metagenome (GOLD analysis project Ga0326597, IMG submission 203789) | Soil microbial communities from uranium-contaminated site in the Upper Colorado River Basin, Wyoming, United States - RVT100D185 | ecosystem: Environmental > Terrestrial > Soil > Contaminated >... | reverse complement strand
CCGCCTGTGACGGTTCCATCATTCGGCCGAAACCAGGGCCCCCGCTCCCGTCACCTGCTCGGGCTCGTCCGCGAGGGCGGAGCTCTCTTCGATCAGGAGCGTCTGAACCTTGGAACCGGCCGCAAGGTCGGTCTCGAACTCCCGGAAAACGACCAATGCGTTCGCCCGCACCATCGAGTGGAGGATGTTGGATCCCTGGGCCTCGACCGCCTGGACCGTCCACTCCTCCTCCGTTCGCGTGGCCACGGCCCGGACGTAATGACGCCGCTCGGGCGTCTTGCGCAGCGGATGGAGCAGCCGGGCTTCCACCCGCGGCCGGAAAAGCCGCCAGTGGCCCTGCATCTTGAGGAGGGAGGGACGGACGAACAACTCGAAGCTCACCATGGTGGAGACGGGGTTGCCCGGGAGGCCGAAGACGGGCTTCCCCTGGAGGGTACCGAACGCCATCGGCTTACCAGGCTTCATCCGCACCCGCCAGAAATGCATTTCGCTGCCGAGGCCCCCGAGGATGCCCTTCACCAGATCGAAATCCCCCACCGACACCCCACCGCTCGTCAGCACCAGGTCGGCGCCCAGGCCGTCCCGCAGGTGGCGCTCGAGGTCCGCCGCAGTGTCTCGGGCGATGCCGAGCTGAATCGGCTCCCCCCCCGCCTCCAGCACCTGGGCGGCCAGCGCGTAGGAATTCGAGTTGAAGATCTGTCCCGCCGCCGGGACCTCCCCCAGATCCAGCAGCTCATCCCCGGTCGAGAGGATGGCCACGCGGGGCTTCTGATAGACATAGACGGCCGGCCGCCCCAGGTTCGCCAGCATGCCGACCGCCGCGGCGTTGACGCGGACGCCCGCGGAAAAGACTTTCGTCCCCCTCTTCACGTCCTCGCCCGCCACGCGGACGGCCTCGCCCGAAGGCACCGCGAGGAAAATCCGCACTTCGTCCTTTCCCGCCTTCTCGGTCTCCTCGACCAGGACGACGGCGTCGGCCCCCCGGGGGATGGGCGCCCCGGTCATGATGCGGATGGCCTCGCCCGGGCCAAGGGTGCGGGTGGACTCAATCCCCGCCCGCACCTCGTCCACCACCCGGAGAGTCTCCGGGCGCTCCCTCGAGGCCTGCGCCACGTCCTGGGAGCGGACGGCGTAGCCGTCCATCGCGGAGTTCGGCCAGGGGGGGATGTCCCGGGGCGAATGGACGTCCTCCGCCAGAACGCGCCCCAGCGCCTCCAGGATCGGCACGCGCGCCCGGCCCAGGGGCTGGATTCGGAAAAGGATGGCCTGCTGTGCTTCCTCGACGCTGATCATGCAGGGCCTCTCGCTGGCGGCCGATTCGGCCATGGATTTGCACCCAGTCCTTTTGGCATTATAACGGACCCCTTGGCGAGGGAAAAACCACGCTCACCGGGAGGCCTCCCGTGCCCCGCGAAGAATTCCGCTACAAGGCCGAGTTCCGCGTCCGCTTCGGTGAGACGGACCTCCAGGGAGTGGTCTTTAACGCCAACTATCTGCTCTACGTGGACACCGCGCAGATGGACTACTTGCGCGATGTGGGCGTCCCCTATTCCCTCATGCGGAGCGAAGGGCACGATATCGTGATCGTGGAGGCCAACCTCCAGTTCAAATCACCGGCCCGCTTCGATGAGATCATCGACGCCTACGTCCGCGTCCCGGAGATCGGGAACACGAGCGTTCGCATGGAATTCGAGCTCTACGAGCGGGGGAGCGGCCGCCTCGTGGCCTCGGCCCGCACCATCTACGTCATTGTCCAGGAGAAGACCGGCGAGCCGGTCCGCGTGCCGTCCTACCTTCGCCGGGCCGTGCGGGAGTTCGAGGGGAACGGCTCGATCGCGCCGGAGTGACGCCTACTGCGCCAGCCACCAGGCGAGCGCCCCGACGATGAGCACCTGGACGGCACAATAGCCCGCCACACGCTTGAACACCTCCGCTTCCCGCCCGCTCAGCCCCGCCGTCGCGCATCCCACAAGCACCTTCGCCGGGGCGATCATGCTGCCCAGCGAGCCTCCCGCGCTCTGCGCCGCCGCGAGAATGACGGGCTGCACCCCGGTGAGCTCCCCCACCTCGACCTGAAAAGCCCCGAACAGGATGTTGGAGTTGGTGTTGCTTCCCGTCACGAAGCACCCCAGGAGCCCCACGAGCGGCGAGACGAGGGGGAAGAGCCGCCCCGTCGCCTCCGCGGCGCCGTCCGCGAGGACGACCACCATGCCCGATGCGGTCATCACCGAGGCGAGGGCGACCATGGAAACGATGCCAACCGCGGTCGGATAGGCGTCCTTGAACGTCCGGCGGAACAGGGCGGCCTGGCGGCCCGGCCAGCGGCCGTTCATCCGGTAGAACGCCCATCCCAGGAACGACGTGTAGAGCAGGAGCGCCCCCGGATGGCCGAAGGGAGCGATGCTCCACATCTGCCGGGCCGTCACCACGCCCAGGTCCGTGATCGTCTCGTCGATGGGCACCCTGAACTTCCAGGCGTGGAGGGCGTCGTGGAGGGCGGGAACGAAGGTCACCAGGCTCACCACCGCGATCAGCGAATAGTAAGGGGCGAAGGCGAGATGGAAGCTCATCCGGCGGGCCCCCTCGGGGGGGAGCACGGAGCGCACCCGCCGCGCCTCGGGCTTGGGCACCATGGACGGAGGACGCGAGGGGCCCTGGTAGCGCGGCAGGCGCGCCATCCCGAAGCCCACGAGCAGGCAGAGCATGCCCGCCCCGAAGGAAGCGATGATCCACAGGTCCAGCCAGGCGAGGAGGACCTGGGCGCCCGTGGCCACGGCCGCCAGGGCGGTCACCACGGCCGGCCAGCGCCTCACGGCGCTCCACCCGGCGTGCTGGTGGGCGATGGAGACGGCGGCGGCCAAACCCGCCGCGGCGAGCAGCAGGGCGATGTGCACCCCGAGCTCGTGGGGCGGCAGGCGGGTCACCGAGAGCAGGGCCTGAAAGCTGCTGGCCATGTCCCCCATGCTCACCGACCAGGCATGGCCGATGAGCGCCGCCGCCACCGCCTCGACCGGGGGATACCCGATGCCCACAAGCAACGGGGCCACCACGGCCACGGGCACCCCGAAACCGGCCACCCCTTGCAGGAAGGTTGTGAAGCCGAAGGCCAGGATCATGAGCTGGAGGATGTGGTTCTTCGTCATGTCCGACACGCTCCAGCCGATGTTGCGGATGCCTCCCGCGGCGTCGGCCACGTGATAGAGAATGAGCGCCGGGACGATGATGTACAGGACGGGGATGCTGAGGAGGAAGCCCCGGAGGAGAGCGACAGCCAGCACGTCGGGCCCGGCGCCGAAACGGGCCCAGGCGGCGAGGAGCCCCACCGCCAGGCCGAAGGGCCCGGCTTTCTTCCCGCCCCACCGGAGGACGAGCATCGCGAGCATGAGGGCGAGAATCGGAAGGAAGGCCAGCAGCCAGTTCAGGCCGGAGAATTTGAGGGCCGAGCCCATTTTTACAGGTCCTTCCCGCTTTCCGCCTCCCGCATCACCGCTTCCGGGCGAGCGAATGGTCACCGAATCAGGATCAATATGCAATCTGCGGATGCGGCCGGATTCCTTGGCGCGGCGTTCGAGGAGCCGAGCCCAGGCAGGGGGCCGGAACGACCCGAAGCGGACGAAAAAAGCGCGGCGCCCGGGGGCGCCGCGCCTCGGCGAACTCGCCCGCCGGTCAGGCGCCGGCCGCGCAGCGGAAGCCCAGGTTGAAGTTCTTGTACCAGGGCTCGAAGCCCTCCCGCGCGGAGCACCGGAGGTTGTCCTCGATGTAGTCCCAGCCGCAGCCCCGCACGGCGCGGGCCGTCCAGGCGTAGCCCGACTTCCGCGGGAGCCATCCCTCGCCGCCCCCGAATCGGATCTTGTAGACATCCTTCTCGCGCCCCAGAATCTCGAACCGCTCGCCCTTCTTCGCCTCCCCCAGGGTCAGGCTGCCCCCGCCGGGAACCGCGAACACCGCGATGAGGGGGACGGCCACCTCGAACGCGGGGAACTCGGGCCCCTTCGGATCACTCGCCGGGGCATAGCGGTAGTAGAAGGCGTCGAACCAGTCCGCCGTCCACTCGAAGACGTTGCCGGCCATCTGGACGCAGCCGAAGGGCGAGGCCGCCCCCGCGTGGGCGTCCACATCGAGCGGGCACTGGAGCTCCGCTCCGGCGTAGTGGGCAATCTCATGCGTGGGGAGCGCGTCTCCCCAGGGATAGGCCCGGCCGTCGGCCCCCCGGGCGGCCTTCTCCCACTCCGCCTCGGTCGGGAGGCGCTTTCCGGCCCAGCGGGCATAGGCCGAGGCGTCCTCCCAGCTCACGCTGACGACGGGTTGCCTGGGCCCCACATAGTCGTCCCGGGAGAAGGACGGAGGCGGCTTCACCGCGCCCTCCATCTCCTCCAGGAAGCGGCGGTACTGCTCGTTGGTGACGCAATACTTGTCGATCCAGAAGGCGGGCAGCCTGACTTCGCGCTGGGGGCGCTCGTCCTGGTTGCCCGCGTCCGAGCCCATGAGGAACGCGCCGGCCGGGACGAGCACCATCGCCGCGCCGTCGCGCCCCCGCCGCTCTTCCTTGATTTGTCCGCTCATCGCCTCTTCCATGTCCTCTCATCCTTCGCGGCGTCACGAAAAAAGACGGGGCCCTTCCGGGCCCCGTCCTTGCGCCGTCAGGAGGGACGCCGCACTTACTTCTTCTTGGCCGGATCCTCGCCCAGCTTGAAGGGGATGACGCCGGGCATGGCCCAGTCGTTCCACATCTTGTCCACTTCCGCCTGGAAGTAGGCGTAGTCCTCTTCGATGAAGTGGTGGAAGCGGCCCTGCGCCTCGAGATACTCGCGCACGGGGCGGCGCTTGCGGTTGCCGTACACCTGGCGCGCGGAGATGCCGGTGTAGGTCAGCCTGCCGTTCGTCATCTCCCACAGCGGGAAGATGCCCGTCTCGACCGCCAGCTCCCCCAGCTTGTGGGAATAGAAGGGGTCGTAGTCCCAGCCCTTCGGGCAGGGGTCGAGGGTGTGGACGAACGCCGGCCCGGACGTGGCCAAGCCCTTGCGGACCTTGTCGATGAGGTCGGCCGGATAGGAAGCGTCGCCCGTGGCCACGTAGTTGCACTTCGTATGGCCCACCGCGTAGAGGGCGGCGGCGTTCTTCTTCCACCGGGTGTGCATGATGCGGAACTTCTTGCCCGGAGGGGTGAAGGTGGTGTTCGCGCCCCAGGGCGAGGCCCCGGAGATCTGGATGTCGGTGTTCGCGTACGACTCGTTGTCGTAGCAGATGATAAGGTGGTTGTACTCGGCGTGCATGAGCGAGGCCGAGATGCCCGCCACGCCCATGTCGATGCCCCCGCCGTCCCCGCAGAAGGAGATGACGTTGATGGGCTCCTGCTTCATCTTGCCCTTGCGCATGAGCGCCCGGAGCGCCGCCGCGGTCCCCGTGGCCGCCGGACCGCAGGAGCCGAGCTGGGTGTGCATCCAGGGCACCACCCAGGGAGTGCTGTAGTAGGTGGTGTTGGCCACGTACATGCACCCGGTGCTGCCCAGGATGATGGTGCGCGGCCCGGCCGCCTTGGCCATGAGGCGCATGATGAGGGCGCTCTCGCAGCCCTGGCAGGTGCGATGGCCGCTGGTGTAGTACTCTTCGACCGCCTTCTGGGGAATCGCGTTCACCTTCCCCATGAGGGGAAGCTGCTGCGTGCCGATCTGATACAGGGTCTCACTCATGTCCGATCACCCCCTCACGCCGATCCACTCGACCTGGTTGTCCGCCTTGCCGCTCTTGGCGATGGCGAACATCTGATCGGCCATGTGTTTGACGTTCTCGAGCAGAACCTCGCGGCCGCCCAGGCCGCAGACGAAGCCTTTCATCAGGGGCTGCTTCGGCGAGCCGTAAAGAGCCGCCTTCACCTCGTTGAACAGGATGCCGCCGTGGAACGGCGAGCCGAAGGAGTAGTCGCGGTCCACCACGCCCACCGCCTTGAAGCGCGAGAGCGAGGCCCGGAGCTCCTCGGTCGGGAAGGGGCGGAACCACTTCAGGCGCACGAGACCGACCTTCTTGCCCTCCTTGCGCATCTCGCGGATGGCCACCTTCACGGGAAGGCTGAGGGTACCCAGGCCGCACAGCACCACGTCGGCGTCCTCGGTCATGTACTCGTCGAGGAAGGGATTGGTGTTCTCGCCGAAGATCCTGCAGAAGTCCTTGTGCGCGTCCTTGAGCACGGTGTAAGCGCGCTTGGCCGCCTCGCTGCTCTGGCGGCGGACCTCCATCAGCCAGTCCTCGTTCGCCTGGGGGGCGATGGTGACGGGGTTGTCCGGGTGGAGCAGTAGGTCCCCGCGGTCGTAGGCGGGGAGGAACGTGTTGACCTGCTCCTGGGTCGGCAGCTTCACCGTGGCCTGGCTGTGGGTGAGGAAGGCGCCGTCCATGGCGATGGCGCAGGGGAGGAACACCTTCGGATCCTCCGCCACGCGGTAAGCCAGCAGGCCCAGCTCGACGACTTCCTGGGCGTTGTCGGGGAACGTGATGAGCCAGCCCAGGTCGCGGACGAGCATGGCGTCGTTGTGCTCAGTGCCGAAGGCGCCCGGGTCGTCCAGCGCCCGGCAGCCCACCAGGGCCACCATCGGCAGCCGGAGCCCCGCGGTCACGGCCAAGGGCTCCATGGCGTAGAGCCAGCCCACGCCGCTCGAGCCGGTGAACACGCGGGCGCCGCAGGCGCTGGCGTGCTTGACGATCTCGAACTGCCCGTGCTCGCTCTCGGCCGGGATGTAGTCGGCGTCGAACTCCCCGTTCGCGATGAACCGGGAGACGTACTGCATGACGGTGTCGTACGGCCGGATCGGATAGGCCGTGATGACGTCCACGTCCGCGAGGCGGACGATGTTCGCCATCACCTCGCTTCCGGTGAGCAGCTGTATGCCCGCCCCTTTTTCCTGCGCTACCGTTGCCATCTGTGGGCTCCTATTTGAAATCCTTCACGGACTTGGCCTTTGCGTTCGCCTGGTTGTGGCCGCCATCGAGACCGACGCCGGAGAAAGCCGCCGCCAAGCCGGTGATGGGGAAGCGATGCTCGACTTTTCCCGCCTTCCGCTTCTCTGTCACGTAGCCCTGGTAATTCTTGGCGTCCTTCTTCCACATGAGATACTGGCTGTCGCGGTCCTCGAAGATCACCTCGTTCACCATGGTGATGCAGTCGGCGACGGGGCAGATGGCCTCGCACACGCCGCAGCCGCAGCAGGCCTCCATATTGGCGTCGAAGTAGCCGTCGGGCGTGACGTCGAAGACCGTGTCCGGGCAGGCGATCCAGCAGAGGGTGCACTTGGTGCACTTGTCGAAGGCCACCACCGGCCGCATCGTCCGGGTGGACCACTTCTTGAAGTACTCGTTCCGGCCAGGCTGGTAGCCGCCGTCCATGTCGCGGTAGTCGTTGTGCCCGCCGACGCCGTCGATGACGACGCCCTCGCGCATCTCGGTCCACTTGAGGAGCTGGAAGGTGAAGGGCACCTCGGTGTTGCCCTCGCCCGGCTTGATCTCGTCGGGGCGGGTGTCCTCGAAGCTCGCCCGCGCGGCCTCCACGTGAGCGTCGCCGCCGATGTTCTCGCGGATGGCCTGCTCCAGGGAGGCCATCGAGCAGATGCCCGGCTCCGCCTTGAGTGCCGCGCCCAGGCAGCGGGCGTCGGTGCCGTCGTTCTTGTACACCCACAGCCCGGCCATGCTGGCCCCGCCGGGGACGATGGCGATCTTGTAGGGCGTGTCGCGGCGGTGGATGTGCTTGACCAGCGCGGCCGTCTTTTGATTCGAGGTGACAATGAGGGTGCCGCCCGGCTTGGTGACGGCGTTGATGGGCTGGAGCCCGTACCATGCCCAGGACTCGACGCCCTTGCACAGGGTGTCGTCCACGCAGATGGAGACGTCCACCTGCTTCGGCTCGTACTTCGCGGCGACCGCCTGCAGCTCCTCGCTGTTGTCCGCGATGTAGCCGAAGAGCTTCGCCGGTATCCCGTTCCGCTCGGGCGAGTCGCTGTAGCGGCCGAAGGAGATGCCCTGCTTCCCCTCCTTCACCGCCGCCAGCACGAGCGTGCGCGATATCTTGTTGGCCAGCGTCTTCTGGTAAATGCCGCGGTAGACGATCTCGAAAGATATGACGCTCACATCCGCTGCCTCCCAAATGGGGTTTCAGTCCATGGGGACGGGGAACAGTGCCCCTGCCCCATCCTTAGTTCCCTCCGAGCTCGCCCGGGCACGCAGCCGCGGGCGCGGAATCCGCTCGATGGTGCCGGTTGAGCCTCCCTTTTAGGGCTGGACGCCCGAGCCGTCCGCCGCGCTCTGTGCGGCGGATATTTTTTCAGGAGGCGCGCCGGCCACTCCGGCCGGCTCCGCCGTCTCGGCGTCCTCCGTCTCCTCCGCGAAAATACCGCCCATCTCCCGCCCTTCGATCTCAAGGAGATGGCTGAGCATCCGGGAAACCGCCTTTTTGCTCTCGCGGGCCCTCACCGCCTCGAATATCTCCTCGTGGCCCTGCAGGGAGCGAAGTCGCCCGACCTTCTCCCGGATGGAGCGCTCGCGCAGCTCCTTCAGCGAATGGAGCAGCATGCCGACCAGCCGGAGCAGGAATTCGTTCTTGGCCGCCTCGGCCAGCCCCAGATGAAACGCCGTATCCTCGTCCATCCCGGATCCGCCCTGCTGAATCTCAGCCCGCTGGCGCTCCAGGATGTCCGTCAGCTTGTCCAATTCGGCGGAGGTGGCGCGGTCGGCCGCGAGGGCCGCGATCTGGGGCTCCAGCAGCCGGCGCGCCTCGAAGATCTGGCGCAGGCCGGATTCGCCCTCGGAGGACGTTTTTTCCAAAAGGACCGGAATGAGGGACTCCGGGCTCGCCACCACGAAGGTGCCGTCGCCGTGGCGCGTCGCGACGAGGTTCGCCGACTCGAGCGCCCGCACCGCCTCGCGCACGGAATTGCGCCCGACACCGAAGCGCTCGCAGAGCTCGCGCTCCGAGGGAAGCCGGTCGCCCATCTGAAGGTTTCCCTCGATGATGAGCGTGGTGATCTGCGAGACGATTCCCTGGTAGAGCCGCGTCTTCTTGACCGTCTGGAGCCGATCCCGGATTGTCATCCTGCTCTCCTCCAGAGAGGATTGTCGGCTCATAGGCTTATCCTACCAGTTGAGTGAGTGCAAAATCAACCAGGATTCGCCTGAAAATACGACTGAATTTACCTAAATGTAAGCCATTGGACGCTTATCCGAAGTAGAATTATTGATATTATTTGGGGGCACTTTCCGCATTTTCAGCCCTTTGTGCTGGCATGGTAGGATTGGCGTTCCCCTCCCCAAGCCTGGGAAGCGGCTGTCACGAGGAGACCCGAAAAGTGAAGCGCGGCGGGGTCCTGGCCCTCCTGACGACAGGTCACGCTTTCGAGCATTGGTACCTGGGCCTCATGGGCCCGCTCATGCCTTTCGTGGCGCAGGACCTGAATTTCAACCTGACCCAGGTGGGCATCCTGGTGACCGGGCGCGCCTTCTTCGGCGCTTTCAGCAGCGCCGCCTCGGGCTGGGCCGCCGACCGCCTCGGCAGCGGCCGCGGGATGCTCGTCTTCTGTCTCGCCGCCACCGCCCTCCTCTACTGCGGGATCGCCATGGCTCCGGGATTCGCCATCCTCGCCCTCATCTTCTGGGCGAGCGGGCTCTCGGGCCAGACTTGGCATCCCCCGGCGATGGGCCTGCTGGGGGAGCAGTTCCGGGAGCGCAAGGGATTCGCCTTCGGAATCCACGGCACCGGAGCCACCGTGGGCCAATCCATCGCCCCCCTCGTGGCCGGGTACATGCTGCTCCTGGTGGACTGGCGCCAGGTGATTCTCTGGAACACGCTTCCCATGTTCGCGGTCGCCGCCATGCTCGCCGCCTGGCTCCCCCCCTTCCAGCCGGCGGCGGAAAAAGGCGCGTCCGGCGCCTCGTTCGGGGGCTGGCTGGGCCAGGTACGCCAGTCGCTCATCCAGAATCCCCGCTTTGTGGCCATCTGCTGCGCCTCCGGGGTCCGGACGCTCTCCCAGCATGCCGTCAGCACGTTCCTCCCCTTCCTCCTGATCCGCGAATTCGGGGCCGAGGCCAGCTGGGTCGGGTTCGCGCTGTCCGTCTTCATCGCGGCGTGCATCCTGCCGGAGACGCTGATGGGCTATCTCTCCGACCGGATCCCGCGCCAGAACATCCTCTTCTCGGGAATGGGGGTGGGCGCCCTGCTGCTCTTCCTCATCCCCGCCTGGGGCGGCAGTCCGGTTCTTCCCGTCCTCCTGGCTCTCCTCGGGGGACTGTTCATCTCCATGAGATCGGTCATCTTCGCGGCGGGAATCGAAATTTCCCCGCCCAGCCTCGGCGGCAGCGTGGTCGGCATCATCTTCATGACCAACCAGATATTCGTCGGGGCGGGCGCCTTGGCCGGGGGCATCCTGGCGGACCTGTTCGGCCCGAAGGCCATCTTCTGGTTCATCGGCGGCCTGATCCTCCTCTTCATGCCCGTCAACCTCCTGCTCTGGAAAATCCCGCCCGAGGTGGCCGTGGGCCCCGCCGCCCCCGAGGCCGGCCCCGCAGCCCCCTCGCCTTAACGCTCCGGAGCCGTCATGACCGTGGCCATCCAGGACCACCCCGGCGTCGAGCACATCGAGAGGCTGCTCGCTGGGGGGGCGCCGTCTCCGATGGCCGCCGATCTCCTGGACTCCATCGGCGTAATCGATCCGGCCCGTGCCTGCCGTAACCTCCAGTCGCTGGCGCTTCACCCGGCCTTCCCGCGCAATGATCGGGACTTCCTCGTCCAGCTTCTCGCGGCCCTGAGCGAAACCTTCGAGCCGGAACGAGCGCTCTCCAACTTCGAGCGGATCATGGCGACCCGGGAGGACCCGGACGCCCTCCTCCGCCTGCTCCGCCGCTATCCCGAGCGCCGCGCCGCCCTCTTCACCCTCGCGGGAGGGAGCCAGTTCCTCACCGATACGGTCCTGCGGCATCCGGACTTCCTCGACTGGCTCCTCCGCCCCTCCGCCCTCCAGGGGGACCGGAGCGAATCGCGCATGGAGGCCGAGCTTTGGCGCTGGGTCCAGCGGCTGCGGACCCAGCCGAACGGCCCCTCGAACGCCCTCCGGCGCTTCCGGCAGCGGGAGTACCTGCGGATCGGCCTGCGGGACCTGATGCGGCTGGCGGACATGCCGCAGACGGTGCTCGCGCTCTCTCACTTGGCCGA